>Ga0209341_10004875_pt1 | contig 12283 bp, 13 predicted proteins | sample RifCSP13_2_FD_184020 | JGI IMG/M metagenome (GOLD analysis project Ga0209341, IMG submission 184020) | Soil microbial communities from Rifle, Colorado - Rifle CSP2_sed 13_2 (SPAdes) (version 2) | ecosystem: Environmental > Terrestrial > Deep subsurface > Rock core/Sediment | place: Rifle...
GCCTTTCCCGGGCTCTGCCGGCGCAACTCCGTATTTTCCCTTAAGGAGCGGCCACGAATATCCGCGTGGCGGAGCGAGGCGTACTGATTTGCGTCAGGCAGACCCACTCTCCGGGAGGAACCTTGATGCTGACGCAGAGCGCCGTTACCCCAACGCCTCACCTGCAATCCCCCTTCGCGTTCCCTGCGAGCCGCAAGCCTGCGGCGTCAGATGCACTGACCCCTATCGGCGTTCTCATGAGCTTCGGGCGGAACGCCGAGATTTACGCCGAGGGCGAGACCTCGGGCTATGTCTACAAGGTGGTCTCGGGCGTCGTCCGCGTCTCCAAGCTCCTGCCCGACGGGCGCCGCCAGATCAGCGCCTTCCATCTGCCGGGCGAGATGTTCGGCTTCGAGGCAGAGGACGTCCATCACGCATCGGCCGAAGCCGTCGTGCCGACCAAGGTCATCGCCTTCAGATGGGATGGCGTGCTGAGCGCGGGCAAGCAGTCGGCGAGTTTCGTGCGCGAACTTCTGAACCTGACCGTGCTTGGGCTTAGGCATACCCAGGATCTCCTCCTCCTGCTCGGCCGCAAGAGTGCGCTCGAGCGCTTGACCGCATTTCTCTTGGAGATGGATGCCCGCACGGGCTCGAAAGGCGTGCTCGACCTTGCCATGCCGCGCCACGACATCGCCGACTATCTCGGGCTCACGCTTGAGACCGTGTCCCGCATGTTCGCCGAGCTCAAGGAAATGGGCATGGTCAGGCTCGAATCGGCTAGGCGCGTGCACCTGCTCGACGCGGCCGCGCTCAAGGCTATGGGCGCCTGACTTTCCTTCCTCTGTCCGATGCGACCCAAGCGTCTCGACGCATTTAACAAGCCTCTCGACACAATATAATATGAGAGCGGCTATAAAGGCGCCCATATATCCCGCGAGAAACGAGGGTTCCCCATGGATTTGCGCATCACTCTCACGCTTGGCGTGGCTTTGCTTCTCGGGGGAGGGTTGGCGTTTGCCGGACCTGTGACGAACCAACCGGATCCCTTCCACGGTAAGGTGCTGGCGCAGCAGCTCTGCTCGAACTGTCATTTGGTCGACAATCAGCAGCAACAAGCCAATGTTGACGTTCCGAGCTTCAATGAGATCGCCAACAAAGAGGGACAGACCGCGGGTGCGATCATGGCGCATATCATGCTGCCCAAACACCCGATGCCGACCATTCCGCTTACCCAGAGCGAGCTTGCCGATCTTGCCGTCTACATTATGAGTATGCGTAAGTCGGGATAGTTTGCGGAGGCCAGGAAGCTAATCTCATGAAGCACGCACGGATTTGGTACGTCATCGCCGACGGCGGCAGGGCGCGTTTCGTCACGCGCGACAAAGCGGGCGCCTATAGGGCGGTGTTGAGCTTCGTCGCGGCGGAGATGCATAAGCGCTCCCGCGACCTCGGGCTGGATCGCCCGGCGCGGGTGAAGGAGAGCGCCAACTCGGCGCGTCACGCCATCGAGCCGCGTCGCGATCTGCATGAAGCCGCCAAGGAGGATTTCATCGCGCTCGTGGCCGAGGCGATCGAGGCCGAGCATGGCCGCGATCAATTCGACAGTCTGGTGCTGGTTGCCCCGCCTGGGGTGCTGACCGAGCTGAAGAAGAAGCTCTCGAAGCCGATTGCCGAGTTGGTGGTCAGCGAACTGCAAAAGGACCTGACCAAGGTGCCCGACCACGATCTGACCGAGCACCTCGCGCCTCGACGCTAGCGCGGATTCTCATCATGGCCTGGCTTCCCTGCCTTCGGTGAAACGTCAAGAGTCGGTGCCCGTAGGGCGCCTCCTTGCGGCGTCGCCATTAATCCTTAAGCCATCACGGCTAAGTCACTTGACCGGGAGGGAGGACGGCAGATAATCCTGACCGAGCCATGAGTATCGTTCGAGCCATTGTGGTGGCCTTAATGGCCCTTTCCCTGGCCATGCTGCCGGTTGCCGGAGCCATGGCTCGCGCCGTGCCGCCCGGAACGACGCTTGTTGCCTCGCAGTCAGATTGCTGCCCCCAGGGTAGGCTATGCGAAAAGCAAATGTCCCACGATTGCGGGGCAATGGCCGGATGCATGCTCAAATGCTCTAGCTTCTCCGCTTCTACCGTGGCGCCATCAGGCCTGACGCTCGTGGCATCGCCCTTGCCGCAGTCGATCCTTGTGGCCGAGATCGTTAGGTCTCCGTCAGTTAATCCGCCTCTACCTCCTCCACGCGTCTGAACCCTCAGTGAAGTCGTGCCGCCTGGCGTGAGCGCTTGCTCGCGCCGTCGCGGCACGCGCCGATCCTTTGCCGGCTCACGGCAGAGGCCCGTCAACGAGGATTCGGAGACGCGCCATGAAGCGTCTGAACACTCTGATGATCTTGGCTATCGGCGTCGCCGCTGGCGCCGCCGGGAGCTATTGGTACGCGCATCGTCCTGAGCCGGTCGCCACGCCGGCTGCCGCCGAGCAATCTCAGCCTGCCAAGGGCGAGCGGACGATTCTTTATTACCGCAACCCCATGGGGCATCCCGACACCTCGCCGGTGCCGAAGAAGGACTCCATGGGTATGGACTATATCCCGGTCTACGAGGACGAGCAGGATGACGGCACGACCGTCAAGGTGAGCCTAGACAAGATCCAGCGCACTGGGGTGCGGATCGAGAAGGTCGAAGCCCGAACCATCGCTCGCACCGTTCGCGGAGTAGGCACCATCCAGCACGACGAGTCGCTGCTGTGGATCGTGACCGTTCGCTCAGACGGCTACATCGAGGATCTGTTCGTCAACCGGACCGGCCAGCATGTCGAGAAGGGCGAACCTCTGTTCCGCTTCTACAGTCCGCAAATTCAATTGGCTCAGGTCGACCTTCTGGTGGCCATGCGTGCGGACGGCACGTCGTCGAAGTCTGAGGCAAGCAGGAATCTCGCCGGCGCCATGCAGAAATTGCGCAATCTCGACGTTCCCGACAGCCGCATCGAGGAGGTCCGCAAAACATTGACCAACCCCAGGACCATCGACTGGGCGGCGCCCGCGACCGGCGACATTGTCGAGAAGAAGGTCATCGAGGGCCAGCGCGTCATGGCCGGGGATGAGCTCTTCCGCATTGCCGACCACTCTAGCGTTTGGGTCGTCGCCGAGGTTGCCGAGGCGGATGTTGCGGCGATCAAGCTCGGCATGCGCGCAACGGTTACGCTGAGAGCCTTTTCCACGACGCCGCATGAAGGCGTGGTGACCTTCATCTATCCGGAGATGCTAAAGCCGGAAACGCGGACGGTGTCGGTTCGCATCGAGCTGCCAAACCCTGACGGGCTGATGAAGCCTGGAATGTATGCCGATGTGGTGTTTCAACCCGACGGTGGTGAGGCGCCGGTCACGGCAGTCCCGGTAAGTGCCGTGATTGACAGCGGCATGCGGCAGGTCGTGCTCGTTGCCAAAGGGGAGGGCCGCTTCGAGCCCCGTGAGGTCAAGCTCGGCCGTCGCGGCGACGGCTTTACCGAGGTGACCGAGGGCTTGCAGCCTGGCGAGGAAGTCGTCGTTTCGGCGAACTTCCTCATCGACGCCGAGAGCAATCTGAAGGCCGCACTGCAAAGCTTCAGCCAGCAGGAGATGCCCCAATGATCGCCGGCATCATTCGCTGGTCGGCCCGCAACGTCTTCCTGGTGGGGCTGGCGACGATCTTCGTGACGCTCACCGGCCTCTACGCCGTGTCCCGCGTACCGCTCGACGCCATCCCCGACCTCTCCGACGTGCAGGTGATCGTCTTCACCGAATATCCTGGACAGGCGCCGCAAGTGGTCGAGGACCAGGTCACTTATCCCCTGACCACGAGAATGCTGACCGTGCCGAAGTCGCGCGTGGTGCGCGGCTTCTCGTTCTTCGGCGTCTCCTTCGTCTACGTCATCTTCGAGGATGGCACCGATCTCTATTGGGCGCGCTCGCGGGTGCTGGAATATCTGAGCGCCGCCGCGCAGCAGTTGCCGGCAGGCATTACCCCGAGCCTTGGACCCGACGCCACCGGCGTGGGCTGGGTCTATCAATATGTCGTGCGCGGAGCGCAGAAGAGCCTCGCCGAACTCCGCACCCTACAGGACTGGTACATCCGCTTTGGCCTCGTCAGCGCGCCAGGCGTGGCCGAGGTGGCAAGCGTCGGCGGCTTCGTCAAGCAGTACAGCGTCGTCATCGACCCGCGGCGGCTCCAGGCACTAGGCATCCCGCTCTCCAGGATCAGAGACGTCATCCGCGAAAGCAACATGGACGTCGGCGGGCGCACGGTTGAGGTATCCGAGACCGAGTTCGCCATCCGCGGCCGGGGCTACATCAAGAGCCTCTCGGACCTCGAGCAGATCGTCGTCAAAAACGATGGCGGCGTGCCGGTGTTGCTTAGGGACGTGGCCCGCGTCGAGCTCGTGCCCGACGAGCGTCGCGGCATCACGGAGCTGAACGGAGAAGGCGAGGTCGTCACCGGCATCGCGCTCCAGCGCTTCGGGGAGAACGCGCTCTCGGTCATCAAGAGCGTGAAGGACCGCATCGCCGAAATCGCACCGAGTCTTCCCGAAGGCGTGAGCATCGAGACCGTCTACGATCGCTCGGACCTGATCTATCGCGCCATCGACACGCTTAAGCGCACGCTGGTCGAAGAGAGCGTCATCGTGGCGCTGGTGTGCGTCATATTCCTTCTGCACGCGCGCAGCGCCCTCGTCGCCATCATCACGCTGCCGCTGGGTATATTGATGGCCTACATCGTGATGTGGCTGTTGGGGCTCAGCTCCAACATCATGAGTCTTGGAGGCATCGCCATCGCCATCGGCGCCATGGTCGACGCCGCCATCGTGATGATCGAGAACGCGCATAAGCGGCTTGAGCGCGCCCCGCCGGGGAAACCTCGCAACGAGGTGCTGATCGAAGCTGCCGTCGAAGTTGGGCCGGCGCTCTTTTTCAGCCTGCTCATCATCACCGTCTCCTTCCTGCCGATCTTCGCCCTTGAGGCGCAAGAAGGCCGGCTGTTCAAGCCGCTCGCCTACACCAAGACCTTTGCCATGGCGGCCGCGGCATTCCTGTCGGTCACGCTGGTGCCGGCCTTGATGATCCTTCTCATCCGCGGGCGCATCATGTCCGAGCACAAGAATCCGGTGAACCGGTTCCTGATCTGGATCTATCGCCCGGTGATCGAGCTCGCCCTGAAATTCAAGGCGGCCACGATCCTGATCGCGCTCGTTGTGCTCGTTGCGAGCCTGTGGCCCGCGTCCAAGCTCGGCAGCGAGTTCATGCCGAACCTCAATGAGGGCACGTTGTTCTACATGCCGACCACGCTGCCCGGCATCTCCGTCACCAAGGCAGCCGAGCTGCTCCAGACCCAGAATAAGATCATCAAGAGCTTTCCGGAGGTGGAGTCTGTCTGGGGGAAGGCAGGTCGCGCCTCGACGGCAACCGATCCGGCCCCCACCGAAATGATCGAGACCGTGATCAACCTGAAGCCTGAAGACGAGTGGCGCCCGGGCACGACCATCGACACGCTGATCGCCGAGATGGACAAGTCGCTCCAGTTCCCGGGCGTCTCCAACGCCTGGACCATGCCGATCAAAGCCCGCATCGACATGCTCTCGACCGGCATCCGGACGCCGGTCGGTGTCAAGGTGTTCGGCACGGATCTGGGCGAGATGGAGAAGCTCGCCCGCAAGATCGAAGCGGTTATTCGTAACGTGCCCGGAACCACCAGCGCCTATGCCGAGCGCGCCATCAGCGGCTACTACCTCAATGTCGATCCGGATCGGGCGCAGCTCGCACGCTATGGTCTCATGGTCGGCGACGTGCAGAGCGTCATCGCCATGGCGCTCGGCGCCGAGCCCGTGACCACCACCGTTGAGGGGAGGGAGCGCTATACTGTCAGCATTCGCTATCCGCGCGATTATCGCGCCGACCCGGAGTCCATTGCGAGCCAAGTGCTGATCCCTCTGCCGAATGGCGGCACGGTGCCGCTTGGCGAGGTCGCCAAGGTCAGCCGGGACCAGGGCCCCTCCAGCCTCCGCACCGAGGACGCGCAGCTTGTTCTCTATATCTTCGTCGACTTTCGCGACCGGGATATTGGCGGCTATGTCGCCGATGCGCAAAAGGCCGTGGCCGCGCAAGTCGATTTCCCGCCCGGCTATTACGCCACCTGGAGCGGCCAGTTCGAATATCTCGAGCGAGCCAAGAAGAGGCTCCAGGTCGTCGTGCCGGTGACCATCCTCATTATCTTTCTGCTGCTCTACCTCAATTTCCGCCGCATCACCGAAACGCTGATCGTCATGCTGTCCGTCCCCTTCGCGCTGGTCGGCGGTTTTTGGCTGATGTGGTGGCTCGGCTTCAATCTTTCCGTGGCGGTGGTGGTGGGCTTCATCGCCCTTGCCGGCGTGGCCGCCGAGACCGGCGTGGTGATGCTGATCTATCTCGATAGCGCGCTCAAGGAGCTTAAGGAGAAGCGCGCGCGCGAAGGGCGCCCGTTCACCGGCGACGACCTCTACGCCGCGATCATGTCAGGCGCGGTGGATCGTGTGCGCCCCAAGATGATGACCGTCGCGGCCATCATGGCCGGCCTTCTGCCGATCATGTGGAGCCATGGCACTGGCGCGGAAGTGATGCAACGCATTGCCGTACCCATGATCGGCGGCATGGTCTCTTCCACGGTGCTCACCCTTGTCGTCATCCCGGCGATCTACGCCGTTGTCAAAGGCTTCGCCTTGCGTAACGGCAAACCGGAGCCTGCGGCTCGCTCGCCCGAAACCACCAAAGCTACCGAACGTGTATAGAAGGAGAACACCATGAAGAATGCTATTTGGCTGGGCGCCCTCGTCACGCTACTCGCGCTGCCTCTGCCGGCCTTGGCCGAGCCGATCCAGGCAACGCTCTACAAGAACCCGCACTGTTCCTGCTGCGAGGACTATGCCGCGTATTTGCGCCAGAACGGGTTCGAGGTCGAGGTCAAGGTGACCAACGACCTTGAGGGGATCACTCTGAAGGCGGGCGTGCCCGACCAACTTGAAGGCTGTCACACCATGTTCGTCGACGGCTACGTCGTGGTCGGTCATGTATCCGCGGACATCATGTCGAAGCTTTTGAAGGAGCGTCCGCCGATCGTCGGCATTGCCATCCCTGGAATGCCCACGGGGGTGCCGGGTATGGACGGCCCAAAGACCGGCCCAGTTCCGGTCTACGAGGTGAGCAAGGACAAAACGGACAAGGCCCCTGCGGTCTATGCCGTCGAGTAGAGCACGCTAGGAAGCGCCTGCTTCATAGGCAGATGCCGCAATTTTGATCGGAATTTCCTTGCTTTCCTAGCCCTTAGGCCCAAAATGGGCCTGCCCGCAACGGAGGCTCTCCGATGTTGGTTGGACGCATCATCAAACTGGCCCTGGTCGCTCTGGTCACTATTGGGCTGAGCGTCGGGGTCAGTGTGGGTGATACGCAGCCCTTCGCCGGAACGGACCAAACGACCCTTTCGGCCCCTCCAACCTCCGGCGACTGCCGCCTGTGCGAGGATTGCGCGACGCCATGCGTCGCCTCGATCATGTGTGGGACCGCCTGCATCTCGCTCGGGCTTGCTTCCACGCAACGTGTAGCGCTTCACGCCTCTCTCGGCCGGCTCACCGCTAATCCGGGCTGGCAGCTTTCCTCCGCTGAACTGCGCCCGCCCGCTCCACCTCCTAAGCTCATCCACATCGCCTAAGCCGGCGCCCTTTCGGCGCTGTGCTGATCGCCGTCCTCCCAAAGGGGAGGGCGGTCTCTCGTCCGTTGCGACGGACGGTCAACAATCGACATTCAAGGAGTGGAACATGAAAACGTTACTAGCAATCGCCCTCACATTAGTGCTCGCGGCAGCGACGCTGACCTTCGGCGCACCTATGACGCCGATGTCGGGCACTGCTGTCGCGGGTGGGAACATCGGACCCCAATATTGGTGCGGGGCCGCCGTGTGCCCACCGCAGACGCCAAAGGGGACGCATCGTGGGTACTAAGCCTCAAAGCGAAAGTCCTTATTGCGGAGTCCTCTTCTGCCCATCGGAACAGGTACCCCCGCTTCGTGGGCAGTAAGCCGCAATGGGCGCGTCAGCCGGCCTTCCTGCGACGGGGAGGCCGGCTGGCAGCCCTTCGTTATTTCAATGGGACGCAGAGATAAGGAGGTCCCGAAATGTGGCGACCGATGACTGATAGGATGAATGATGAACCTGAGATCATGGGCATGATGGAACTCATTCTCGTGTTCGTGTTCCTCTTCCTCGCGATCGTCGCAGCTCTCATGGGGCTGCTCTAGCGAAGAATTTTTCCGAGCCGGCGACCTCCATTGAGGGAGGGGAGGCTGGCTCGCCCTCATCGATATAGAGGCGATGATGCAAAACATGATGGACGGCGGAATGTGGGGCATGGGGACCGGCGGGCTTATCCTCCTGATCCTCATCGTTCTGGTATTTGCGGCTCTCGTAAAATACGTCTTCTTCCGCTGACCCTCTCCATATCTTCCAGCCATGAGCACCGAGATCGGCGGCATGGTCTCATCGACCGTGCTCACCCTTGTCGTCATCCCGGCGATCTACGCTGTCGTGAAGGGTTTCGCCCTTCGCAAGGAGCTGGCCACGCAGCCGCTTCGATGCGCGCATAAGGCTGCTATGAAGCAGGAATGACGGCTGCTTCCCCTGCTCACAGCGACGAACGAAGGCGCCTGCGCGACAAGCTGAAAGCCGCGCTGCTCACCCCGATCCGCGCCATGCGGCTCCGATATCTGCCGCTGCTCATGATCTATTACGCCTATGGCGCGCTCGGCCTGGTCGCCATTGCCGAAGCCTTCTGGATCAAGCAGGCCTTAACCTTCACGCCGGCGGAGCTTGCCGCCATCGCCGTGTGGCTGACCTTGCCCTGGACCATCAAGATGGTGTTCGGGCAGCTTGCCGATTCGGTGCCGATCATGGGCTCGCAGCGCCGGGCTTATGTGTCCATCGGCGCGAGCCTGGTCGCCTCGGGGTTGATCATTCTCGCCGGCGCGGCCGGCGGTTGGATCACGCTTGCGAGCAAGAACGCGCTCTATGTGACGGCGCAGCTCATGATCGTGATCGGAGTGGTGCTCCAGGACGTCATTGCCGATGCCATGACCACGGAGGTGGTTGAGCGCGTTCGGCCCGATGGCAGCCCTAAGCCGAAAGCGGAGGTCGAGCGCGAACTTGGTCTCGTGCAAGTGCTGGGACGCCTCGCGCTCTGGTCGGGCATCTTGTCGGTCGCCGGCCTGTCGGGCTGGCTCGCGCAAATCTACAGCTACGAGACGGTGTTCCTGCTCGGGCTCGCGGTGCCCGCCGTCTCGCTCACCGGCGCCATGCTGGTCCGCCTCGACGGCACGGCGCCCAAGCCCATCGACTGGCGCATCCTCGGCGGCGGGCTCGCCTTCGGAGCGGTGGTCCTTGCAATTGGGTTAAGCGGGCTGCCGCTCGGTCAAGAGCTCATATTTGTCATCTCGCTTGCCGTCATCGCGCTGATGCTCGCCCGCATCGGCGCGGACCTCGACGAGGTGCATCGCAAGCGCATCTTCTACGCGGCGCTGGTGATCTTCCTCTACCGGGCGAGCCCTGGGGTGGGGGAGGGCTATCGCTGGTTCACCATCGACGTGCTCGGCTTCGACGAGGGCTTCTATGGCACCTTGGCGCAGATCGGCGCGGGCTTGAGCCTCGCCGGCGCCTGGCTCTTCTCCGATGTCATCACCCGCCAGCCGATCGCCAAGGTGCTTCTGTGGTTGACCATCATCGGCACCGTCCTGTCGCTCCCGACCATTGCGCTCGCGCTGCGCTGGGACCAATGGACCATGGAGGTGTTCGGCTTCGGGGCGCGCACCATCGCTTTCGTCGATACCACCGTGACGTCGCCGTTCGCCGAACTCAGCATGATCCCGGCGCTAACCCTGGTTGCCATCAATGCGCCCGCCGGACGGCGCGCCACCTGGTTCGCGCTGATGGCGTCGTTGATGAATGTGGCGCTGGTGGCTGGAGCGCTTCAGACCAAATATCTCAACGTTCTCTTCGAGGTCGGCCGCGGCGCTTACGCCAATCTCCCGGTGCTGACCATCGCCGCGGTCACGATCGGCTTCATCGTGCCGGTTGCCGGCATCCTCGCCTTCGGCAAGCGCGCGACCTGAAAACGTGTGTCGGCGCTTGAGCGCGGCACACCTTCCGATCCTCGTCCGCTCGAGACGTCAGCGTCCCAATGGCGGCTTATTCCATGTCCTTCACGGTCGCTTCGTTGGCCTTGACCAGCCCGGCCGAGCAGGCCTTGTTGAACTCGTCTTGGTCGATCGCTCCATCCTTGTTCGAATCGACCATGGTGAAGTCGAGAACGACGGGTGTGACGGCGCCCTTCGCGATTGTGTCGCCACCTGGCGAGGCCATGGACCACGCCGCCTTGCATTTTTCGGGCGGGACGGCGACATCGGCAGCTTGCGCGACGCTGCCCGCGAAGCCGGCGCCGGTCAGGACCATCAAATATGTCAGGGTCGAAAGTCTCATCCTCGGGGCCTCCTTGGTGTTCCAAAGTTCTGATCGGTAGTTTGGAAGTCTCTTTAGGCATGACACGAAACGGCCGGAGGCGAACTCATGCCCTGTTGTCAGGTGGACCATTACGCGGCCGGTACCGACAACAGCCAAGCGTCCTATGCCCGCTCGCGATCCTCTGCAACGTGGCATTTTTTGCGATTTTTGGGGGAGGGTGTACGACGGCTAAAGGCTAATGCCATGCGTCGATTGCGTCTTTAGCCAGCGTCCCAAGAGTGGTCGGGAACATTTGGCAATCCTATTGCCAGGCTTGCCCTTGCTATTTTGCCCCTTCCGACATGGAGTGCTTTTTTCCGCGCCTTCCCTGCCAGGGGATGGCTAAGAAATAAGAACTGCTCCCCCATTGGGCCCAATATGATGGGATGGAACGCATCCGGTTGTGGAGACTATTGAGGCGTGCTGCAAAAGCTTTGGTATGAGCGGCCGGTCCGAACCCAACTCCTGGTGGCGGTGGGCGTGATCAATCTGCTCGCTGCGCTTCTGGCCGGCGCCGTCTCGATCCTCAATACCCGCACCGCCACGAGGGTTGAGATGGAAGCCTCGCTCGAGGTGGCCCAGCGCTTCGTCGCCGCGACCATGAAGGACCTCGCCGCCCAAGACCGGCTCACGCAACTCAATGAGGAATTGCCTCTAGAGCTCAAGCATCTCCGCCATGTTCGCATCATGTACATGGATGCGAGCGGCCTGCTCACCGTCGTATCGCCGCAACCGGACAACGGTGCGGCCGGAAGACGCTATGTGCCGAGCTGGTTCGCCGCATTGGTGCGGCCGCAGCTTGTCGGCCGCGCGGTGCGGGTGGTCGCGCTCGAGGGTGAGAACCCGGTGATCATCGTCGGCGAGCCGGCCGACGAGATCGCCGAGGCCTGGCACGATTTCTCATCCCTCGCCATCGTCTGGCTCGTGCTCAACGCGCTCATCCTCGCCATCCTCTATGTCGTTCTCGGCCGCGTGCTCGACCCGCTCGCGCATCTATCGAAGGGCATGCTCAATCTCGAGGACGGCCACTACGCCACCCGGCTCGCGCGGCCAAAAGTCAAGGAACTTGCCCTCATCACCGAGCGCTTCAACACGCTCGCCGGCGCGCTTGACACCGCGCGCGACGAAAACAGCCGTCTTTATCGCCAGCTCATCAATGTGCAGGAAGAGGAGCGGCGCACGATTGCCGACGAACTGCACGACGAGGCGGGCCCCTGCCTGTTCGGCATCACCGCCAACGCCTCATCCATCCAGAACCTTGCCGATCAGCTTCCCGATCGGCGCACCGCCGAGATTTCGCAGCGCGTCGGCGAGATTCTCTCCATCACCGAGCGCCTCAAGCTGCTGAATCGGGCGCTTCTCAAGAAGCTCAGACCGGGCCCCCTCGGTACGGTAAAGCTCGCCGAGCTTCTCGACGAGCTCATCGCCGGCTTCCAACGGCGCCACCCCGATACGCATATTGCCGTCTCCTTCGGCAAGCTCGCCGCTTCTTACGGGGAGGCGATCGACCTCACGCTCTATCGTTGCATCCAGGAAGGCATCACCAATGCCATCCGCCACGGTACGGCCGACACTCTCACCGTCGACCTCGCGGAGACGCCGGTGTCGCGGCGCAATGGCGCCAAGGGGTCGCGCGCCAGACTGGCGCTCAGCCTCAGCGACGATGGGAAGGGCATTGCGCCGGCCACGCCCAAGGGCTTCGGGCTCACCGCCATGACCGAGCGCGTGCGCTCCCTCGGCGGAAGCTGTGTGATCG
>Ga0209341_10004876_pt1 | contig 12279 bp, 10 predicted proteins | sample RifCSP13_2_FD_184020 | JGI IMG/M metagenome (GOLD analysis project Ga0209341, IMG submission 184020) | Soil microbial communities from Rifle, Colorado - Rifle CSP2_sed 13_2 (SPAdes) (version 2) | ecosystem: Environmental > Terrestrial > Deep subsurface > Rock core/Sediment | place: Rifle...
GAGGTCGACTGGAATTACCTGGTCTTCTACGGAGTTGCGCTCAGCCTGGGCGGGCTCACCGCTTCACTGGGGATCAGCAAAGCCGTGAGTGAGGCGATCGGCGCGATGCTGACGCGTCTGGGCGTGACGCCCTTCTTCTTCATCTTGCTGGTGGCCGCGCTCAGCATCATGCTCCACCTGATCATCGGCGAGCAGGCCGTCCTGCTGCTCAGCCTGGCCTTCATCCCGGTGGCGTCGGTGATGGGCATCGACCCGTGGGTTGTCGTCATCGCCATCCTCTCCACGGTCCTGACCTGGATCCTCCCGGCGACGACGCCCGAATACCTGGTCGCCCACTCCGCCGCGGAGGGCCGCCTCTACTCCCATCCCCAGGCGCAGCGGGTCGCCCTGGCCTACGTCGTGGTGACGCTCGTCGGCCTGGCGCTGGCCATCCCATACTGGAAGCTCATCGGGCTGATGTAGGAACTGAGGTCGCGCGCACCGCCGCCCGGCGCATCAGCCAGGCGCCGGCCAGGGTGCAGCCGATGGCGATGCCGAAGACCGCGCGCACGCCGATGCGCGGAATCAGTACGCCGGCGAGGAACGGCGCGGTGGATCCACGCACGCCGACCAGGGTGTTGAAGATTGCCACGTAGTGCGCCACGTACCCCGTGGGCGCGAACTGCAGCAGTGCCGTTAGCCACCCGAGGTCGATCCCGGCCGAGGTGAACCCGTCAGTCACACCGGAGGCCAGCACCATCCAGGGATTGACGGAGATCAGGTAGATCAGCGGAGTCAGGGCGCCGATGAGGAAGGTGAAGACCAGCGCCCCGGGCGCCGTGCGGCGGTCGATCAGACGTCCCCACTGGTAGAACGCCACCAGCCAGAACGCCGACGTGACTGCGCCCAGCAGCCCGACCTGGAAGTTCGTGGCGTGCAGCGAATCGACGAGCAGAATGGGGATCGCCGGCCCCATCAACCACGCGCCAAACCCGAAGACGAAGAACGCCGCCAGGAACAGACGGAATTGACCGTGGGCGCGCAGGGTGCGCCACGTCCCAGACAGGGCGAAGCGCTCCGCGGACTCCCGCGGCCCCTCCACGCGCATCCACCGAAACACAAAGCCGCCGGCCAGTCCGAACAGCGCGGCGATCGCAAAGACGGTCTGAAAGCGGACGGTCTGCATGATGCGCCCGCCGACGAGCGAGGCAACAATCCAGGCCGCGGCCATCCCGATGCGCACCAGGCCCATGACGCGGCCGCGCACGTCATCGGGGTACACCGCGCGCATCACCTGCGCGTACCCCAGGGGGGCCGCCGAGGCGATCGCATGGTACAGGAACACGACCACGACGTACACGCGCGGAGTGCTGACGAAGGGCATGAAGAGCAACAGCGACCGCCCGATCGACTGGGTCCACACCACGAGGCGGACTGGATCCGCCCGATGCGCGACGTTGACCCAGAACAGGGACAGCAGCATCGCCAGCGCCTGGGCGGCGACGACCAGGGAGATCTCCAGCGGAGCCGCGCCCATCCGGCGGGCCATCACGGGGATGAACGGGATGGTCAGGCCGCCGAAGACGCCGAAGAGGACGGCGGCCAGGAAGTCGATCCGGGCGTTCGCCCGAACCGTGCCGTGGCGCGGTCCGAGCCACCGGTCTACCGATAGCATGCGGCGCGGCGTCTCGCGCGAATCAGATGAGTCCATTGGTCCTTCCCTAGCGTAAGGAAACCTGGCGGGGACGCAACCCCTGCATTTGCCAGCCGACAGGGCTGACCCGCACGCCCGCCGAACACAAGACCAGCCCTATGCCGGCAGAACCCAGTTCGCCTCTTGATCGCATCCGCGCGGTGCTGTTCGATCTCGACGGCACGCTGATCGACGCCGTCGAGTCCCACTACCGCGTCTTCTCGCGCGTGCTGGCCGCCTTCGCCGTGCGTCTGGACCAGCGCACCTTCAAGCGGCACTACTCGCCTAATTGGTACCAGTTCTACAAACGGGTGGGTATCCCGGAGACGCGCTGGCCGGAGGCCGACCAGCTGTGGCTCCGGTATTACGCGGAGGAGGCGCCGGCGATGCGCGACGGCGCAGACGAGGCCCTGGCCAGCGTGCGCGCGTCGGGCCGGGCGCTGGGGCTGATCACCGCTGGCGACCGCAGCCGCGTGGAGCGCGACCTGCGGCGGCTGAGCTGGGAGTCGTTGTTCGACGTGGTCGTCTGCGCGGGCGACGTCGCCGAGCGGAAGCCCCACCCCGCTCCTCTGGTGCACGGCCTGATCCGCTTGGAGGTCCCTCCGGCCGCGGCCGCCTATGTGGGAGATACCGTGGAAGATGTGGAGATGGGCAAAGCCGCCGGGGTCACGACGCTCGCGGTGCTCGGCGGGTTTTCATCGCGGGAAGCGCTGGAGGCGATGGCCCCCGGCGGACTTCTGAGTTCCCTGCGCGACCTGGTCGGACTCCTCCAGGGCTGATCCCTCTCAAGAGCCCACGGGCCGCGGCAGCGGATAGCCCAATCCGGCCAGGACATTGCGCAGCCGCTCGGGACGGTTGGTCATCACGCCGTCCGATCCCATCGCGACGATCCTCTGTAGATCCTCCGGCTCGTCGACGACCCAGGTTTCCACGCGTAAGCCAGCGGCGTGCGCGGAGGTGATGAGGTCGGGGGTTAGCATCGCCCAGTGGGGATGAAGAACCGCCGCGCCCGCATCCTGAGCCAGCCGCAGTGGATTGACCGGTCGCGCGACGTAGAGCACCGCCGTCTCCAGGGACGGCAACTGCTTCTTGATCTCCACGAGCACCGGATGATCGAAGGACGACACCGCGACGGCGGGGTGCGCCGCCTCGCGGATCACCGCAGCCACGCGCCCGGCAACGCCCGGATTCGCCACCGGCGCGTTCTTCACCTCAACGATTACCCGCACGCCCCGCAGCAAGTCTAACGCTTCCGCCAGCGGGAGGATGCGCTCGCCGGTAAAGGGCTCACCGAACCACCGCCCCGCGTCCCGCTGGCGCAGAGCGGCCAGGGAAAACGCGCCCACCGGGCCCCGACCGTCGGTGGTGCGGTCGAGCAAGTGATCGTGGATGACCACCGGTTCTCCATCGGCGGAGAGATGCACGTCCAGTTCGACGGCGTCCACCCCGATGGCCAGCGCCCGGCGAAACGCGGCCGCGGTGTTCTCCGGCGCCTCCGCCGACGCGCCGCGGTGCGCAATGACCTGCGGCACGATCGGACGTGCCGGTGCGGCCCCTCGGGCAGGCGTGCTCACTTTTCGGTTTCCGTCAGGCCCCGGACGAACCACCGTTGCATCAGAACGACGACCACCACCGGCGGCAGCATGGCCAGCAGGGCCGTGGCCATAATGATCGGCCAGTCCACCAGCGCCTCCCCGGTGCCGATCATCTTGGTGATGCCGATGACGACCGTCTCCATGCCCTGGCTGGTTGTGATCAATAGCGGCCAGAGGTACTGGTTCCAGCCGTAGATGAAGAGGATGACGAACAGTGCCGCGATCGTCGTCGTGGACAGCGGGAGCAAGATACTCCAGAAGAACCGCATCGGGCCGGCGCCGTCCACCTTGGCCGCGTCCACCAGTTCGTCGGGGACCGTGAGGAAGAACGTCCGCAAGATCAGGGTCGCGGTCGCGGACGCGATCAGCGGGATCGTCAGCCCACCAAACGTGTTGACCATCCCCAGGTCTGAAACCACCTTGTAGGTGGGGATGATACGCACCTCCACGGGCAGCATCAGCGTGACGAAGATCAGCCAAAAGATGGGCATGCGCAGGGGGAAGCGGAAGAAGACCACGGCGAAGGCCGAGAGCAGCGAGATGGCGATCTTCCCAGTGGGGATGGCCAGCGCCATGACCAGGCTGTTGCGCATCATCCTCCGGACCGGCGCGCCGCGGATCCGCTCCCCGCTCCCGGTGAGCCAGGTCTGAGCGTAGTTCTTGGCCAGGTAGGGTCCGGGGGTCAGCCCCATCTCACCGCGGCTTACCGTCCCCAGGTCGTGCGTGGATCCCACGAAGGCCAGGTAGACCGGGAAGGCGAAGACGACCACACCCACCAGCAGGATCAGGTGCGTGGACCAGTTCCCCGCCCGCCAGCGCGGCACCATCAGTAGTACACCCGCCGCTCGATGTACTTGAACTGGATGGCCGTCAGCGTGATCACCACGAGCAGCAGGATCACCGACTGCGCCGCGGAGCCGCCCAGGTCCAGGCTGATCACTCCGTCGGTGTAGACCTTGTAGATCAACGTTTCCGTGGCCTTGCCCGGGCCGCCGCGTGTCAAGGAGTGGATGACGCCGAAGGTGTCGAGGAAGGCGTAAATCATGTTGAAGGTGAGCAGGAAGAACGTCGTCGGCGACAGCAGAGGGAAGATGACCTTCCAGAAGCGCTGCCGCCCGCCGGCGCCGTCCACCGCCGCCGCCTCGATCAGCGACGGGGGCACCGACTGCAGGCCGGCCAGGAAGAAGAGGAAGTTGTAGGAGACCTGCTTCCACGCCGAGGCGATGATCACCAGCAGCATGGCGTGCAGGCCGTTCAACGTGTAGTCCCAGCGAATCCCCCCGCGCACCAGCGCCCGGCCCAGCAGACCGATCGTCGGGTGGAAGATGAAGAGCCACAGCGCCGCGGCCACCGCCGGCGCCACCGCGTAGGGCCAGACCAGCAGGGTCTTGTAGAGGCTCGCCCCACGGATGTGCTTGTCCGCCGTGACCGCCAGCAGCAGCCCGGCGGACATGGCCACCAGAACCACGGCAGTGGAGAAGAGAAAGGTCGTGCGCAGCGACCCCAGGTAGAACGGGTCGGTGAGGATCCGTCGGAAGTTGTCGAACCAGACGAACGTGGTGCGCAGCCCGAAGGGGTCCTGCCGGAGCGTGGACTGCACCACCGCCTGCACCGCCGGCCAGTAGAAGAAGACCAGGACGATGGCGAGCTGCGGCGCCACCAGCAGATAGGGCAGCAGCCGGCCGGGGAAGATGGCGCGGCGGGTCATGGCTCGGCACGGGGCATGTAGAGCGTCGGCCCCGCCCACCATACTTCAGCGGGCGGGGCCGCAAACACCTCCCTCAAGTCAGCGGGCGACGGATCACTGTCCCACGGTCTGTTGGAAGCGGCGCAGGATCTCGTTGCCGCGGCGCACCGCGTTGTCCAGCGCCTGCTTCGCCGTCTGCTGTCCCTGGAACGCCTTCTCCAGTTCCTCGTAGATCACTACACGGATCTCCGGCATGTTGCCCAGGCGCACTCCCCGCGAATTCTTCGTCGGAGGCGTGCGGGTCAACTGCTTGATCGGCAGTTCGGCCCACGGAAACTCCCGGTAGTAGCCGGTGGCCATCGCCTGCTGCATTCCCGAGAAGGTAATGGGGACGTAGCCGGTCTCCTGGTGCCACTTCGCCGCCTCCTCGGACGAACTCAGGAAGCGGAAGAACTCGGCGACGCCACGGTACTCCTCGGGCGTGCGGCGCGGGGAGGTCATGACCCACAAAGCCGCCCCGCCGATGATCGAGTTCTTCGGCGCGCCCTTCACGTCGTCATAGTAGGGGAGGAAGGCGATCCCCCAGTCAAACTTCGCCTCGCGCGAGACGCGCCCGTACAGCGCCGAAGAGGCCGTGACGAGCGCGCACTCCCCGGAGGGGAAGAACGCGTCGCCGGCCGAGTCCCGGCCGCCGTACTTGAACGTCCCTTCCTTAAGCATGTCCATGAGCAGCTGGACGTGCCGGACATACAGCGGGGCGTTGATGGTCAACTCGGCGTCGAAGCCCTCAAACCCGTTGGCCTTCGTAGCCAATGGGATGTCGTGCACCGCGCCGAAGGTCTCGAACTGTACCCATGTCGGCCACGCCGTAGACAGACCGCAGGGCGCCGCGTTGGTCGCGCGAATCCGCTGCGCCGCCGTGCGCACCTGCGCCCAGGTCTTCGGTGGAGTGTTCGGGTCCAACCCGGCCTTGCGGAAGGCGTCCTTGTTGTACCAGAGAACCGGGGTGGAACTGTTGAAGGGCATCCCCACCATCCTGCCCGCCGCATCGCTGTAGTAGCCGCGGACTGCCGGCAGGTAGGTGGTCGGGTCGAAGGAGACGCCCGTTTCCTTGAAGAGTTGGTGCACGGGCTTGATGGCGGCCCCGGCGGCCATCATGGTCGCCGTGCCCACCTCGAACATCTGGACGATGTGCGGCGCGTTGCCGGCGCGGAATGCGGCGATGGCCGCGACCATCGTCTCCGGATACGACCCCTTGAAGGTGGGGTTCACCTTATAGCGGGTCTGCGAGGCGTTGAACCGGGCGGCGATCCCTTCCAGGGACTCGCCCAGCGGGCCTCGCAACGCGTGCCAGAACTCGATCTGAACGCGGGCCGGGGCCTGCGCCCACACCTGCCCGGTCGTGAATCCCGGCACCGCCGCGGTGATCGCCAGGACCACCGCGACGACCGAGATCACGAGCATGCGTGACCTCATACCTTCACCCCCCTGTTGTTGGCCGAAAACCGTGCGGCAGAAGTACCACCAGAAGTCTAGCCCCGCCGAGGACGGAGGTTCAATCCGTCGAACAACCGATGTGCCCGCAGCAAAGCAGTAGCGTAGACTGAGCCTGCCGCACTAGACCGCCCGCCGGGAGGCGCGCAGTGGCCGAAAAGACCTACGCCGCGGCTCTGGATCAGGGCACGACCGGCACCCGCTTCATGCTCTTCACTCACGACGGAGGAGTGCACGCCACCGCCTACCAGGAACACGAGCAGATCTACCCTCAGCCCGGCTGGGTGGAGCACGACCCGGACGAGATCTGGGAGAAGACCCGGCAGGTCATCGGGGACGCCCTGACCCAGGGCGGCGTCAGGCCAGAGGAGATCTCCGGCATCGGCATCACCAACCAGCGGGAAACCACGATCGTGTGGGACCGGCGCACGGGCCGAGCCGTCTACAACGCCATCGTCTGGCAGGACACCCGCACCCGCGACATCTGCCAGAAGATCATCGACGACGGCTTCGAGCCATACGTGAAGCAGCGGACCGGCCTGGTCAGCGCCACCTACTTCTCCGGCCCCAAACTCAAGTGGATTCTGGACAACCTCCCGGGAGCGCGCGCGCACGCGGAGCGCGGCGAGGTGCTCTTCGGCACCGTGGACAGCTGGCTGATCTGGTGGCTCACCGGCGGGCCGGAGGGCGGGGTGCACATCGCCGACTGCACCAACGCCTCGCGGACAATGCTGATGGACCTCCGCACGCTGGACTGGGACGAGGAGATCCTGCGCTACCTGGATATTCCCCGCGCCTGCCTGCCGGCAATCCGGCCCTCCAGCGACCGCGACTTCTACGGCATGACGCGGCGCGACGGTCCGGCCGGGGGCGTGGTCCCCGTGTGCGCGGACCTGGGCGACCAGCAGGCCGCGCTCGTCGGACAGGTCTGTTACGAACCGGGCGAGACCAAGAACACATATGGGACCGGCAACTTCCTGCTGATGAACACGGGCGAGCGGATCGTCCCGTCGCAAAGCGGTCTGCTGACCACCGTCGCCTACAGCCTCGGTCGAGACCACCGCGCGTATGCGCTCGAAGGATCCATCGCCATCACCGGCGCGGCCGTACAATGGCTGCGGGACAACCTGCGACTGATAGAGAGCGCGGCGGAGACCGAAGTCATCGCGGAGTCTGTGGAGGACACGGGCGGAGTCTATTTCGTGCCGGCCTTCTCCGGTCTGTTCGCCCCCTACTGGGACATGTACGCCCGCGGTGTCATCGTCGGGTTGACCCGCTTCACCGATCGACGCCACCTCGTCCGGGCCACCCTCGAGGCGATCTGTTACCAGACCCGAGAGGTGGTCGAGGCGATGGGCCGCGACGCCGGCGGCGCCCTGACCGCCCTTAAGGTCGACGGCGGGGCCGTGCGGAACAACTTCCTGATGCAATTGCAGGCGGACATCCTGGGTGTCCCGGTCGTGCGCCCCACGGTAAACGAGACGACGGCGCTCGGGGCGGCGTATCTGGCGGGGCTGGCCACGGGATTCTGGAAGAGCCCGGAGGACCTGCGCGCCAACTGGCGTGTGGACCGGGTCTTCGCACCACGGTGGTCCGCGGACCGGCGCGAGGCGGCTTACCAGGGGTGGAAGCGAGCGGTGGAACGCAGCCGCGGCTGGGTGGAAAGGCCGGCGCAGGGATGACGCCCGCCGCGGCATGAGGGTTTCCCGCGAGGAACAACTCCACCTCCTCCAGCGGGGCGTGGACGTGCTGGTGATTGGCGGTGGGATCACCGGCGCCGGAGTCGCGCTGGACGCGGCGACGCGCGGCTACCGCGTCGGCCTGGTCGAGCAGGCGGACTTCGCCGCAGGGACGAGCAGTCGTTCCACCAAGCTCGTGCACGGCGGCATCCGCTACCTGCCGCAGGGCCACATCGGGCTCGTGCGCGACGCCCTGCGCGAGCGGACGCGGCTGCTTCGCCTGGCCCCCCACCTGGTGCGGCCCCTTCCCTTCCTCCTCCCGCTCTACGCTGGCGCGCGCCGGCCCCTCGGTCTGCGTCTGCCGGCGGTCGTACGCCCGCTCATTCCGCTCGGACTGCACGCGGGGTTGATCGCCTATGACCTGTTCGCCCGCGACCCATCGATGCGTCACCGCACCGTCTCCCGTGCCCAAGTCGAACAGGAGGTGCCGGACCTGCGCACCGAGGGTCTGCGGGCGGCGTTCGTCTACCACGACGCCCGCACCGACGACGTGCGGCTGACGCACGCCGTGCTGGCCACCGCCCGGGCCCACGGCGCGGTCACGGTCAACTATGCGAAGGTCGTAGAGCTGAAGCATGCCGGCGGGCGGGTCGCAGGGGCCCGTATCGAAGATCGGCTGGCCGGTCGGGTGTTTGAGGTGGACGCCCGGTTCGTCGTCAACGCCACCGGCGTCTGGGCTGAGCGAGTGGCGGCGCTGGACGGCCCGCCGCCGTTCCGTCTGCAGCACAGTGTGGGCACGCACCTGGTGCTACGGCGGGGCGCCGTGCGGACATCCATGGCGGTGGTGATCCCGGAGACCGACGACGGACGGATCGCCTTCATCGTCCCCTGGGCCGGTCGGTTCGTCCTGGGGACCACCGACCTCCCCTACACCGGTGACCTATCCGCGCCCGTCGCCACTGCGGAGGAGGCGACCTACCTCCTCGACCACGCCAACCGGTATCTGCGGCGACCGCTGGGGCTTGCGGAGGTCACCGCAGCCTTCGCGGGTGTCCGTCCCCTCGTGGCCGCGGCGGAAGGCTCGACGGCCGCGCTGTCGCGCGACCACCAGGTCGTCGTCTCCCCGGGAGGATTGATCAGCATCGTCGGGGGAAAGCTGACGACATACCGCAAGATGGCCGAGGACACCGTGGACGCCGTCGCGGCCCGCGAGGGGTCCCGCCGGATGTGCCGCACCTCCGGTATCCCGCTTGCGGGCGCGGAGGGCCTTGCGGAGGCGCGCGCTGCCCTGATGGAAGCTCCTTTGGCCCCGGACCAGCGGGCGCACCTGCTCGAGAACTACGGGTCGGGCGCCCTGGACCTGCTCGCGCTGATCCGTGAGGATCCAGCGCTGAGCCGGCGGCTGGTGGAAGGCCTGCCAGTCGCGGCCGTCGAGGTCGTCTATGCCTGCCGCGCCGAGCTGGCCGTCTCATTGAGCGACTGCCTCTATCTGCGCACCCGGCTGGCGGTTCTCGACGCGGCGGTCGCCGACGACGCCGCAGCCGAGGTGGCAGAGCTGATGACGCGGGAACTTGGATGGGATGCCGCCGACCAGCGGCGCCAGCAGCGGGGGTACGAGGAACGGCGGAACCGCGAGCGTGTGCTGGCCGGGCCGCTTCGGACCCAGTAAGCGACCGGCCGGCCTCACCAGCTTAACCTGACGCAGTGGGCATTTTCCTGGATCGGCATTGACATTTGTGGTCACAAATCCATATGCTGTGACCACAAAGAAAACGGAGGAGCGCGTTGGGGACGGTAGGTGTCCGAGAACTCAAGACCCGGCTGAGCTACTACCTGCGCCGCGCGCGGCAGGGGGAGAGGATTGTCGTCACAACGCGCGCACGCCCCGTCGCTATCCTCGGGCCGGCAGCGACCAGACCTGAACTAGAGCGGGTGGAGCGACTCCTGGAGATGGGGCTGGCGCGGTGGGATGGCGGCAAACCCCGCGGCGCCCGCCGACCTGCCCGCATCACCGGGCGAACTGTGGCCGACGCCGTGATCGAGGAGCGCCGGTGAACCTGTACCTGGATACGAGCGCACTGGTAAAGCTGTACGTGGAGGAGCGAGGTAGAACAGCCCTCGTTGAGGCTGTAAGCGAAGCAGAGATTGTGGCGACGTCGATGGTGGCGTATGTCGAGGCCAGAGCCGCATTCGCTCGCCGGCACCGGGAACGTGTCCTGGCCCCTGCGGATTACCGCCGCTCCGTGCGCGATCTCGACGGAGACTGGTCCCGCTATCTGAGGTTTGAGGTCAGCGAGGCTCTGGTCCACGCTGCTGGCCGGTTAGCCGAACGGTACCGGTTACGTGCTTACGATGCCGTACACCTGGCGTCGGCGCTGGTCATGCGGGATCAGTTGGGCGAGGTAGTTTTCGCCTGTTGGGACAGCGGTCTCAACGCAACTGCGCGCCGCGCAGGTCTCGCCCTACTCTCGGCGTAGCCGATAACCTGTGCTTCTGGCGGCTGGGCGAAGCGTGGTGCCATCAATGAAGATACGCATCAGATCGTCGGACGAAGCTGCCTCTTGACGCACCGTCCCTCCCGGGGAGTCATAGGCCCCTGCAGGCCTGAGGATGATGCCTCCCTCCGGGGTCACATCAACGAGTAGCAGTGCCCCGCCTGCCAATCCCAGGCGCCGGAGCATGGCTTTGGGCAGAGAGATCTGTCCACTCTTGCCAAGTCGCACAACCTCCATGGTACCGTCATTGTGGGTCATGAAAGCGAGGTCCGGCAAGCCGGATTCCGGCTTTCCGGAGAGAACGCCGTGCCGCTAGATCGGGCTCCTGCTCTACCCCGCGCCCTCGCCGCAGCCGCACCGGTCCTTGTAGTCACAGAACTTGATCATCCACGGCGGCTGGCACGCGGGGAGTTGTTCCGGTGGGGCGCCCCTTTCCAGGAGGCCCAGCCTCCGCTCCATCTCCGCGCGGATCGCCCCCAGGTTCTTGAACCAGATGTCGTAGACCATGAACTTGTCGTCGGGGATCAGCGAGTAGTAGACGATCAGCCGGCCCCGCTCGCTGTTCGCCAGGGCGCACTCGAATCCCAGACGGTCGATGTAGTGCGGGAACACCTCGGCCAGGCGCTTGCGCTCGATCATCTCCTTCTGGCCCTTGTTCGTCCGGAGAATCGCCGGAGCTCCCTTGAACAGCAAGATTGAGGCGCGGACGGGCCCGAGGGTGACCGGAACCCGCTTCGACGCTCCGGGGAATCCGTACCAGACCGCGTCGCCAAGCATTTGATCAAACCCCTGACGCTGGAGGGAGGCCATGCGCTCCTGCGCGTCCGCCTCTTCCTCCTCTTCCCCCGGCGCGCGGCGGAACGCCGCCTTCCGCGGGAACACCAGGTCGTTGAGCTTGATCTCCGGCCCGGGCTTTTCAAAAGTGATGCTCTCCATCAACCGCGCCGCGAGATCGGGGTTCTCACTCACCCGGGCCGTGTTGGGTCCCGCCATCCGCACCAGGGGCTCTGCGAGCGCGCAGCCGCAGATGTCGGCGAAGTCGCAGTCCCTGCCGAACCAAGCGCACTGTGGCAGCCGCCCCGGCGCCCCGATCCGCAGGGCCTCTCGCAACAGATCGCGCCGGCGCACCATCTCCGCGGCGATGGCACTCTGGTCCGCAAACTCGAGATCGAACGCCCGCAGCTCGGGCTGGTGCCCGTATTCCGCGCGGGCGTAATAGAGCAGGTGCCCCATGGGCCGGTCCACCATGGTGCAGTACATCCCGAGCTGTTCGACGTGGTCGATGCGCCAGAAGATGTTGGAGGGAATCGACCCCGTGGTCTTCAGTTCGACCGGCGCGTTCTCGTAGATGTCGATCTTGCCGACGATCTCCTGGAACTCCACCAGTTGCTCGACGAACTCCTCTGTGGAGACCGCGCGGCCGAAGGCCTCGTGAAAGCCGCTCCCCGCCATCATCGCCTGCCGGCGCTCCGGCGAGGGCTGGATTTCGGGGTGCGTCCGCTCAAAGAACTTCTGCCGTGGGTTGATCAGGTCGGTGACGGAGATGCGCTTCCGCGCCGACTGGCGGTTGATGACCGCGACGATTTCTTCCTTTATTGTGCGGTTGGCGTCGGTGCCGGCGATGTAGGGCGCGCAGAAAGCGGCCACCGGCCTACCT
>Ga0209341_10004881_pt1 | contig 12271 bp, 11 predicted proteins | sample RifCSP13_2_FD_184020 | JGI IMG/M metagenome (GOLD analysis project Ga0209341, IMG submission 184020) | Soil microbial communities from Rifle, Colorado - Rifle CSP2_sed 13_2 (SPAdes) (version 2) | ecosystem: Environmental > Terrestrial > Deep subsurface > Rock core/Sediment | place: Rifle...
CTCACCGTGCATTTCTTCTCCGCGATATGCGCCTCGAACTCGGGGCGAAATTTTCTAATGAACGCCGCCGCCGGCATCGCCGCCGCATCGCCGAAAGGACAGATCGTGTTGCCCATGATGTTGCCGCTGATGTTGAGAATCAGATCGAGATCGCCCGTTTGCCCTTCGCCATGCTCGATGCGGTGAAAAATCTTTTCCATCCAGTGGCAACCCTCGCGGCAGGGGCTGCACTGGCCGCAGGATTCATGGGCAAAGAAGCGCGCGATGTTCGACGCCGCGCGCACCATGCAGGTCGTCTCATCCATGACGATGACGCCACCGGAGCCGAGCATGCTGCCCGCCGCTTGCACCGATTCGTAGTCGAGATTGACCTTTTCAATCTCCTCCGGGCGCAACACCGGCATCGAGCCGCCGCCGGGAATGACGCCTTTTAGTTTTCTGCCGTTGGGCACGCCGCCGCAGTCCTCTTCGAGAAATTTCTTGAACGGATAGCCCATCTCCACCTCGTAGACGCCCGGTCGGGTAATATGGCCGCTGACGCTGAAAAGCTTCGTACCTTTGCTCTTCTCCGTGCCCATGGCGGCGTAGGCTGCGGCGCCGCGCTCGAGGATCCACGGCAGCGCCGCCAGCGTCTCGACGTTGTTGACCACCGTCGGGCAGCCGAACAGTCCATGGGTCGCCGGAAAGGGCGGCTTGACCTTGGGCCAGCCGCGCCCGCCTTCCAACGACGAGAGCAGCGCGGTCTCTTCGCCGCAGATATACGCGCCCGCGCCGCGGTGAACGATCACGTCCAGATCGTAGCCCGAGCCGAAAATGTTCTTGCCGATGTAGCCCGCCCGGCAAGCTTCCTCCACCGCGCGCTCCAAGATCTTCGCCCCCGCCACAAGCTCGCCGCGGATGTAGATAAACGCGGTATGCGACTGAATCCCATAGGCCGCGATCAACGTTCCTTCGATGATGGCGTGGGGATCTTGTTCGATCAGCAGACGATCCTTGAACGTGCCGGGCTCGCTTTCATCCGCGTTGCAAACCAAATACTTCGGCTTGGGGCTGTCCTTGGGCACGAAGCTCCACTTCATGCCGGTGGGGAACCCGGCGCCGCCCCGTCCGCGCAGCCCCGAGGCCTTCACCTCCTCGATCAGCTCCACCGGCTTCATGTTGCGCACGACCTTTTCCCAGGACTGATAGCCGCCGCGCGACTGGTAGACGGCCAGCGTGTGGGAGTCGGTGACACCGATATTGCGCAGCAGAAGTTTTTCCATGCTCATTCGTTTCGAGCCGAGCTTATTCTATGATCGCGATCAATCCCCGGCAGATCCTTCACTTTGTTCAGGATGACGGCTCCCTCTAATGTCACTCTAACCGCAGCGAAGAGTCTCCATCGCAGTCACCGATAAGACCGCACATCTTAAAATAAGCCGCGTCATTTCAAACCCTCGAGGATCGCCGTCACCTTCTCTTCCGTCAGATTTTCGTAATAGCCGTCATTGATTTGCATCATCGGCGCCGTGCCGCAGGAGGCGAGACACTCAACCTCGGAAAGCGTAAACCGGCCGTCCGCCGTTGTCTGGCCAGGCTCGATGCCGATCTTTTTTTTGATAATAGCGGTAATTTTCTCCGCGCCGCCCAGCGCGCAGGATAGAGTGCGGCACACCTGGATATGGTGACGGCCGATCGGCTTCACGTTGTACATCGTGTAGAAGCTCACCACGCCGTGCACCCGCGCCGGCGATTGCTCCATCAGCCTGGCGACATATGCGATCGCCTCCGGGCCGAGATGGCCGAATTCTCTCTGGGCAAGATAAAGCACCGGCAGCATCGCCGCTTCCTTCTTGGGATAGCGCGCGACGGTCGCTTCGAATTGCTTCAGTGTTTCGGGTGAAAACTCCAACGCCATCGTTCATCGAGTCGAGGATGGAAGATCGAGGATTGAGGATCGCGCCCCCTCCCCTCTTTCTGTCTATCCTCTATCGTCCATCCTCCATCTTCGATTCTTGTTTTTTTACCGATCGCACTCCCCGCCGATCATATTGACCATACCGAAGGTCGGGATGATGTCTGCGATCATGTGACCTTTTACCATCTCGTGAAACGCCCCCATGGCGATGAAGCAGGGCGGGCGCACGCGCACGCGATAGGGCCGCCCGCCGCCGTCGCTGACGACGTAGAAGCCCAGCTCGCCGTTGCCCCCCTCCACGGCGAAGTAGGTCTCGCCGGCCGGCACCTGGATGCCTTCCATGATGATCTTGAAATGGTGCATCAAGCCTTCGATGCTGTTATAAACCTTCTCCTTCTCCGGCAGAACGAAGTGTGGATCGTCGATCCACACCGGCCCCACGGGCAGCCTCTCCAGCGCTTGCTCGACGATGCGCATGCTCTGCGCGATTTCCTGGATGCGGCAGACGAAGCGGTCGTAGTTGTCTCCCTTGCTGCCGAGCGGCACGTCGAAGTCGAGCTGATCGTAAACCAGATAGGGGAAAACCTTGCGCACGTCGTAGTTGACGCCGGTGGCGCGCAGCATCGGACCGGTGAGGCTATAGTTCAACGCGAACTCTTGAGAGATCGTGCCGATATTGGACATGCGGTCGATGAAGATCCGGTTGCGCGACAGCAGCCGGTCACAGTCGTCGAGCAGCTTGCGGATGGTCTTGAACATCTGTTTCACCCGCTCGGCGAAATCCTGCGGCAGATCATGCTTCACCCCGCCGATGCGCACGTAGGTGACCGTCAGCCGCGCGCCGGTCAGCCCCTCGACCATGCGCGTGATCATCTCGCGCGCCTCGATCATGTAAAAGCCCGCGGTGATGGCGCCCATTTCCGACGCCGCCATGCCGCAGCAGGTCAAATGGTCGTAGATGCGCGCCAGCTCGCTGACGATCACGCGAATATGTTGGCAGCGCGGCGGTGTCTCGGCGCCGATCAGCTTTTCCACCGCCAGCGCATAACCGACGTTGTTGATCAGCGAGGAGGCGTAGTTCAATCGATCAGTGTAAGGAATCACCTGCGTCCAGGTCGCCTGCTCGCAGCTCTTGTCGAAGCCGCGATGGAGAAAGCCGACCTCCACGTCGCAGTCGAGCACCCGCTCGCCCTCGAGCTTAAGATTGAACTTGATCGTGCCATGGGTCGCCGGATGGGACGGCCCCATCTGGAGTTCCATGATCTCAAGCGGCAAGTCTTTGGCGTCGGCTTTCATGGGTCTGATCGATTATAGTGATTGTTACAAATAGCGTTACATACCCCTCACCCTGGCCCTCTCCCGCAAGGGGAGAGGGAACCTAAGAAGTCTCCCCTCCCTTGACCTGTCTGCGTGCAACGTACAGGCAGGCGGGAGGGGATTAAGGGGAGGGTGAATTACGTCAACACATTCGTCGCTCTCACTATAAGGTTCCGGTTAACTCTTGGTCCCCAGCACATGCTTCAGTTGCGCCAGCTTGTTGTGCGAGCGTTCGTCGACGAACGTTCCCTCCACCTTGCGCTCGGGCACCCGCGGCTGGCAGAGATTGACGGGATAATCTTTGCGCAGCGGATGGCCCTGGAATTCGTCGTAAAGCAAAATGCGCCGCAGATCCGGATGGCCGGTGAAGCGGATACCGAAAAGATCCCAGACCTCGCGCTCAAGAAAATTGGCGCCGCGCCAAAGCGGCGTCAGTGACTCCACCGCCGGGTCGCTTTCGGGCACGGGGACGCGCACGCGCAGCCGTCGGCGATTTTTTAGCGAGGTGACCTGATAGACGACTTCAAAGCGCGGCTCTCTTTTTTGCCAGTAATCGACCGCCGTGATGTCCGAAAGAAAATCAAAAGACGACTGGGAATTTTCTTTGAGGAGACGAAAGCTCTCGCGCAGTCCGGCCCGGTCGAGGATCAGGACGTCGTCGCCCTGGGCTTGGACCGTATGTAACACCTTCGCGCCAAGCTGCTGCTGGATAAACTGGAGGTTGGGACTCGTGTCAGGCATGGATGATCAATCCCATTCCAGTGCGCCCTTTTTCCACACGTAGATAAAACCGATCAGAAGAAGGGCGAGAAAGATGCCCATCTCGATCACGCCAAACCAACCGAGCCGCCGGAACAGGATCGCCCAGGGATAGAGAAACACCACTTCCAGATCGAAGATCAGAAACAACATCGCGACTAAATAGAAACGCACCGAGAAACGGATTCGTGCGTCACCTCGGGGCGGGTTGCCCGATTCGAACGGCTCGGCCTTGGCTGGATTGGTGCTACTTGGCCCGACCCAATGGGCGAGCGTCAAAAGCACCAGCACCACCACCCCGGCGATGGCGAACATGACAACCAAGGGGAAATAAGGATGGTTCATTGTTAAGGCGATGGTTAGTTAAAAAAAACCATACCTCGGAAGGTATGGTTTAGGGTTCAAAAAGATCGTCATGAGATGAATATTTTCTAGTGGAAACAAGCCCGGTTGTCAAGAAAAGGTAGCCCGTTGAACCCAATGTTAAGCGCCGTGATTGCGCAATCGCGAGAGATGCGTTGACGAAGCGCCGCGTTCGGTGTTAATCCTCTGGCCAGCGGACACGCAGTCTCTTTTTCGAAAGGAGTTTAGCGATGAAGCGCGAATGGGTTTGCCTCCTCTCCTTTCTTTGCCTACTATCTAAACCGCCGGCCACGGCCAGCGCGCAGACCGACCCATGGGTTGAGGGCGCCAAGAAAGAAGGACATGTGGTGTTCTACGCCTCCATGGAGGTGCAATCCGCGCAGCGTTTGACCGCTCAATTCGAGAAAAAATATCCGTTCCTCAAGGTGGATGCCACGCGCATTGGCTCCGAGCGCATGGCCACCCGGCTCATCGCCGAAGCGCAAGCGCGCAACGTGCGCGCCGATGTCGTGCACCAATCCGGCTTCGACTTTTACGGCGTGCTCCAGAAAGGTATTTTCGAAATCTACAACTCACCGCAGCGAGCCGGCCTGCCGGCCGAATATAAGGACGACAAGGGATTATGGGCCATCGACTCATCGACGCTCAATGTGATCGGCTACAACACCCGCCAGGTCGCCGCCGCCAATCTGCCCAAGAGCTTCTGGGATCTCACCGCTCCCAAGTGGAAGGGGCAGATGCTGATGGACGAAAACGAAAGCAAATGGATGGCCGGCATGATGACCTATTACGGCGAAGCCAGGGTCATCGACCTGTTGCGCAAGCTGGCGGCGCAGGACATTCAATTTCGCACCGGCCACACTTTGATTCAGACTCTCGTTGCGGCTGGCGAGCGGCCCATCGCCGCGGTGGCCTTCGCCAACGGCGTCGAACGGCTGAAAAAAGAGGGCGCGCCCATCGACTGGATCGCCGCAGAGCCGATCATTGCGCTTACCTTCGGTCTCGCTCTGGTCAAAGATGCGCCCCATCCCAACGCCGCGAAGCTTTTCATCGACTTCATTCTCTCCAAGGAAGGCCAGGAGACCATCGCCGACGCCATGTATTATTCCGCGCGCCGCGATGTTGCCTCCCCGGTGGTGAAACAGGTGCCGGCCCAGATGAAGGTCATACCTCTGCCGATGTCTCTCGCGGCCCGTTACAACGAGCATTTCCAAACCTACCGCAAGCTGATGGGCGGCAAATAACAGAAGGAGCGCAACGTGCCATACGAAGCTGAAAAAGGAAACTTCATGCTCGCACTAGCGGGCGACACCATGCTCACCCGCAAACTGATTCCTTTCAAAGAAGAAAAGTTTCTGCGGCTCAGGGAGATTCTGCGCGGCGCCGACGCCGCCTTCGCCAACCTCGAAGGAACCGTTCACGCCTGGGACGAAGGCACGCCGGGCATCACCCAGGGCACCTTCATGACCACCGACCCCAAACTGCTCGAAGACTTAAAATGGCTCGGCATCAACATGGTCTCTTGCGCCAACAACCATGCCTTCGACTACGGCGAGGACGGCGTGCTGGCAAACCTCCGCCATCTCGACGCGGCGGCGCTCGCCCACGCGGGCACGGGAAAAAATCTCGCCGAAGCGAGAGCCCCCGGCTATCTCGACACGCCCAACGGCCGGGTCGGGCTGATCGCCACCACCGCGACATTCAGACCATGGAATCAAGCCGGCGAACAACGGCCCGATTTGCGCGGGCGCCCCGGCATCAATCCGCTCGGTTTTCAAACCCGTTATCACGTCGATGCCGCGGCGTTCGAGCAAGTCAAACGCATCAGCCGCGAGCTCGGCTTTGCAAAGAGCGATGAACGAGCGCGCAAGCATTTTTACAGCGACAAGGAAATCCCCGATGCAAAATCCGCGGAGCTGGGCCTATTAGGGAATCGTTACCTGCTCGGTGAAGGTTTCTCGATCGAAACTCAAGCCAACGAACGCGATCTGCAAGACAATCTGCGATGGATTCGCGAGGCGCGACGGCAATCAGACTGGCTCGTCGTCAGCGCTCACTGCCATGAATTCGGCGGCGCCAGCTTGCTTACCGCAAGCACCCGCGCCGAACTTGAAGAGACCGCGGACTTCGTGACGAAATTCGCGCACCAAACAATCGACGAAGGCGCCGACGTTTTCGTCGGCCATGGCTCGCACTTTCCCATGGGAATTGAAATCTACCGAGGCAAGCCGATCTTCTACAGCGTCGGCAATTTCGTCTTCCAGAACGAGACCGTCGGCTTTTTCCCCGCCGACGCCTACGAGCGCTTCGACCTGGACCTCAAAGCGACGCCGTCGGACTTCCTCGACGCCCGCACCGCCGGCGGCAAGAAAGGCCATCCGAGCGACCCGGCCTATTGGGAAAACATGTTCGCCGTTTGCAAATTCGAGGCGAAAAAACTCCTGGAGATAAGAATCTTTCCCATCGACCAGGGCTTCGGCCGGCCGCGGCCGCAACGAGGAAGACCCGTGCTCGCCGATGGAGAAGTAGCGAATCGGGTCATCGAGCGCGTCACCCGCCTCTCGCGGCGCTACGGAACAAAAATCTCAAACCGCGATGGAATTGGCGTTATCGAATTGTAACGTGTAGCGCACCCTTGACGGCTAAACCTCAGAGTTTGTGAATTCAATCATGCCAGCAGAATATGCACTCGGATTTACCAAATGTGAAGCATGGTAGCGCTGAAGAATCCTGTATCCGTACTACTCCATCTCGCTGGTCTTCAGGTAACGGATGAGTTCGGGCAGGCGTGGGTCGTCGTCCTCCTTCAGGTACTTGAGGAAGAACAGCAGCGCATTGTGCCCGCGCCGTTTGAAGCTCGTTGCGCATTCGGCGGACGTTCTTCAAGTCGCGGCGCAAGCGGGAGACGATCGGCTGTCGCGTATGGGATTCGGCGCAGGGTTCGAATTGGTCGAGTCGTAGCTCCACTCCCTAACCCAGCCGTAAGATTAAGATGTAATAGACGCGGCCCCAGACGTCGAATCCATCGCATCCAGGTTGTGCGGCTCCAGCACGTCCGGGTCCAAGAGCGTCAAACTTCGCACCTCGGCTTTTGCCAGGGAGGTTGCGACGAGCGAGCCGGTGCGCCCTGTTCCAATTATGCAGAAATTGAGCGACGTAAGAGTTTGCCAGACATCCAGACCACTCAAGGCATCTATGAGCCGGCTCCAGCGCTCCGTGTCGTCGGCTGAGACCGAGTGGCGGTGCAGTTCCTGAAAGTCCACAGCAGGCAGCCGGCGCATCCACGGCCCGACTATATTCATCTCTTCGACCGGGCTGGCCCGATCACCATCGCAATAGATTCCGGTGAAAAGCCCGACGTCCTCACCGCTTCCGAGGAAGATCGAACAGGTCGGCGCCGCCGGGAGCTCTCCCTCCCTCCTTTCTACAAAGGCCACCGCCTCCCCCGCTTGCGGCCGGTTTAGAGTGAACGGCACGAAGCCAAGCTCCAAGCGGGGGCTCTGATCGCCCTCACGGTTTCGTAGTGAACCCTCGTGAACAAAGCGAAACGACCGCGCGAGAATTTCCGTGTCGCCCGTTGAAAGAGCATTGAACCCGACCTCGCCAACGGCGACGTGATAAGGAACCCGCCGTAGCTCTGTAAGGATAGAGCGAAGAAACGGATAGGGAATAGTGAAAATAGTCGCCAACCAGCCACCTTCGTAGGCATGTAAAACTCGCCCCAATCGGGACGGTCTCTGGTTGTATATCGAGGAAAGGAAGTCTTAAACTGACAAGAGGAAGGCGGAACTAAGATTGCGTATGCGAAGCGGGAATAGCCAGGATAGTCGTGATCCCTCGCAGTCGCTTAGGCAAGAGGGATTTCTACCGAGACCGCCGCATAAGAAACACGGGGCGCCTTGCGCCCATGCTGTCGCCGCTTAACCGTCTCGTCTGCCAGATTCAGCAGACCTAGACGGGCTAGCAAATGGACATCCCCGTTCACATTTTTGAAGTCCCTCTTCGCTAACGCTGCCAACTCCTTAATCGAACCTGGTTTCGCTGTGTGAATGAGACGCAGCAACTCAAGACGCTTATCGGTCAGAACGTGGCGGAGCTCGTCGATGGAGGTGAAGTAAAGCGTTTCTTCTCCCGAGCGGGGCTCCTTTGGTCCCCGATCAAGCCGGCGGGCTGCTTTTTTTTCCTCTTTCCAAACATCTTTCCAAGGCTTAACCATAACGCGGATCTTACGGAGTTTCATTGTCGTCTACTTCCTCCAAGACGTGTTCACAATCACGCCTAAAGTCATTGAGAAGTGTCTCTATGTTTTGGAACAAATAAGCTTCCTCTCGCCCGCGAAAGTGCCGGTGAGAGCCCTTCGGCCAGTGATTGTCATAGCCGACAAGCTCCTCTCCGGTTGTGGCATCCACCATGAAACAGCGAAAGCGGTAGCCGAGAGGGTTCTTTTTACCGGCAGGAACCTTGTAAATTTTTACCTCCATGACACAGCCTTTACGATAGACCTTAAACGCTCTTATCGGCTGGCGCCTCGCCATCTGGTATCCTAGGCCATACGTGAAATCGCGTCAATGCTTCATTCAAACGGTCTTTCCAACCGGCCGGCCCAACAAGCCCGCGTCCGCCGCTTTGCGAAGATGGCACGAAGAAACCGTGAAATTCCACCAACTGACCGTGTCCTGGCCGAATATTTTCTATTAAAGGGGGACGAAGCACGGTATCTGAGCACCGCTAATATTACACCGTCACAATTGACCATGGAAATATAGGAGGATCAATTATGCCTCGGATTGGAATAATGAGCCATCGGGGAGATGACCTTTTTGCAGAATGGGGCAAAGAGACAAACCCGGACGATCTCAGGGCTATAGCCGAGCGGTTCAAGGAGCAACGGGCGAAAGGTTATAGTGCGTTTACAATTCACACTGCGCGCCGCGTGGATTCGTTTAGCCCTGACATTGAGGAAGACATGATTTTCATCGCGCCCCTGATCGGCGGGTAAGTCCACACCGGAAATTCATTATTGCGTTACGCCCGTTTCGAAGGGTTCGTCGCGGCCGGCCGCTCCTCGCCGAAGGAGAAGTAGCGAATCGCGTCATCGAGCGCGTCACCCGCCTCTCGCGGCGCTACGGCACGAAAGTGGTGAATCGCGACGGCGACGGTGTGATCGAATTTTCGTAGGAGGCGGGTTTCAAACTCGCCCCACCATTAGCCCATAGGTGGGTTGAGTCCTTCGGCTTTGCTCAGGATAGACTCCGCGATACCCATCTACGACTCTTCTAAAACCTCTTTCACTCGCTTTATCACGTCAGGCGGTTGTGTCACCGTCTCTTCGATCTTCTTTTGAAGCTGATCCCCGCTGAGAAAGGTCATCCCATCCCAGTCGAGCAGTTTCTTTGCTTCGGCGGCGAATTCAGGGTCCTTGAGCATTCTCTCGAAGCTCTCGCGCAGGGTTTGCAGTCTCTCCTTCGGCAAGCCCGGCGGCGCGGCGTAGGGCCGGTCGAATTCAGTATAGGCGAGCATCACGTTCATCAAATCGACGAACGGCGCGCCCTCGGGCGGGGCCAACTCAATGACAGTGGGAACCGGCGGCAGCAAGCGGCTTTTCTCCGGCCCCTGCTGGAGCACGAAAGTGACCCAGTTTTCCTTTAACCAGCGGTTCCAAGGCGGACGGATCACGGTGACGTCGGATGTCGCGCGGCAGTCCGCCTCGCCCCGTTCCATGCCGAGGTCGATCTCACGGCCGGAGCCGAAACCGAGAACGTTTTTGATTCTCATGTCGAAAATCTTGCTGACCAAATTGGCGAACACGTAGCTGATGCTGCCCGTGCCCGACTGGCCGAAGCGCGGCGGGATTTTCGCCGTCCGCATCGCCGCAATGCTTTTATAAGGCGTGTCCGAACGGCAAGCGACCATCATCGGCGATTTGTTGAAGCTGCCGACCCAAGCGAATTTGCGAAAATCAAATCTGACTTCCGGCTTGCCGACCATCTGATCCAAATAGTTCGAGCGCGTGACCGCGAGAATTGTCAGCCCGTCCGGCTTGGCCAGGTTGTAAATTTGGTTCGCCGCCACCAAGCCGCCGGCGCCCGGCATGTTTTGCACCAAAGTGTTCGGATTTCCCGGCACATGCTTGCCGAGGAAACGGCCGACCAGCCGCGCGCCGATGTCCGTCGACGCCCCCGGCCCGCTGGCGACGACGATTTGAACGGTCTTGCCCTCGTAGAAGGGCTTGGACTCTTGGGCCTGCGCCAAAGACGTTGCGCCGATCAAAGCGATGAGAAATACCCAAGTAACAGCTACGTCTTCGTTGCCCCCGTCCCTGTGAATTTCTCGGCCAGTCATGTAGACCTCTCTCTGTCTTGCCGATCTTCCGCGCCGGTTGGATTCCCCATTTCTAAACCTGCCCGGCGCGATTTGCAATCTGACCCGCACCATCACTTGATCTCAGGGTCTATACCAGGTTGAACTTTTCCCCGTATCGGAATAATGGAGTAGATCAAACGGGTTGCCGCAAATAAGGATTAACCAGCAACTCAGTTGGGAGGAGAATTCATGAAGACAGAAAACTACGATGTCGCCGTCGTAGGCTTCGGCAATGCTGCTCAGGCCGCCGCGGTTGCGGCACACCAGGCCGGCGCGAAAGTGCTGGTGCTGGAAAAGGCGCCGGAGAAGAAAAAGGGCGGCAACACTTGGTTTAGCCATGGCGCGCAGTTCCGCCATGTCCACAACGGCATTGAAGACGAAAAGCCGCTCCTCCCCCATGTAAGTGAGAGCGAGTGGGCGAGGATCGATCTGCCGCCTTATACCAAGGACGATTTCTACTCCGACATCATGCGGGTCACGCGCGGCCGCTCGGTGCCGGAGCTCGCCGAGCTGCTCGTCAATGAGTCATATCCGACCGTGAAGTGGATGCGCGAAATGGGTATCGAGTGGGAAATTCTCTACAGCGCGGCAAAGCCTGAGGGCGGGCGCTTGCGCTGGCATCACGGCAGCAGCTTTATCAACTCCAAAGACGGTGGCGGCGGGCTGGTCGAAATGTGGCATCGCATCTTGCGGACCAAAGGCATTCCCGCGCGCTTTGAAACCGCCGGATCGCGCATCCTGACCAACGAGAGCGGCCGGGTCTATGGCCTCGTGGTGGAAACCCCCGAAGGATTCAGCGAGATCCACTGTAAAGGGCTGGTGCTCGGCTGCGGCGGATTTTCGGCAAACCCGGCATTGCGCGCGCAGTATCTCGGCGCCGGCTGGGACCTCGCCAAGGTGCGCGGCACCAAGTACAACACGGGCGACGGCATTCAGATGGCGCTGGACATCGGCGCGCAGCCTTTCGGGCACTGGAGCGGCAGCCACGCCACGCCCATCGACGCCGACGCGGGCGACTATGAAGGCGGCTTTCTCGACCCCGCCAACCGTCGTTACCGCACGCACCGCTACGGCTGGACCATCGGCGTCATGGTCAACAGCGAAGGGCGCCGCTTCATCGACGAGGGCGAAGACTTTCACGCTTACACTTACGCCAAGACCGGCGCGGAGATTTTGAAGCAGCCGGGCGGCATCGCCTATCAGCTTTTCGATGAAAAGCTCAAAGAAGCGGTCAGCCGCTATCTCTACGACGGCGCGACGCCGGTGGTGGCAAACTCAATCAAAGAGTTGGCGGAGATGCTGGAGATCAACCCCAGCGCATTGCAGAAGACCGTCGATGAATTCAACCAAGCCGTCGTCGAAGACCGGCCGTTCGACGAAGTTATCCGCGACGGCCGTCACACCGAAGGCATCTACCCGCCCAAGACCAACTGGGCGCAGAAACTCGACACGCCGCCGTTCACCGCCTACGCCGCCACCTGCGGCCTGACGTTTACCTACGGCGGGCTGAAAATCAACACCGACTGCCAAGTTTTGAATCGCTCCGACCGGCCGATCCCGGGGCTTTACGCC
>Ga0209341_10004885_pt1 | contig 12262 bp, 12 predicted proteins | sample RifCSP13_2_FD_184020 | JGI IMG/M metagenome (GOLD analysis project Ga0209341, IMG submission 184020) | Soil microbial communities from Rifle, Colorado - Rifle CSP2_sed 13_2 (SPAdes) (version 2) | ecosystem: Environmental > Terrestrial > Deep subsurface > Rock core/Sediment | place: Rifle...
ACACCGCTCACCGTGGTCGCTCTGTATGAACTGGCCAAGAAGACTGAGCACAGGGAGTGTTTCGCTCCCAAGCGTATCCTGCCCACCCTGCGCCCGATGACGATGGCAGAGAGGGTAATGATGCAGTTCCCCGGGGTCGGGGAGAAGAGAGCCAGCCTGTTCCGCGGGCAGGTGTTGAGTGACCTCGCCGCTCAAGACGAGGAGGCGTGGCAGGCGCAGCTCGGGAAGGTGACGGGGAAGAAAGTCTGGGAGTCGTGGAGGACATCGTGACCTTCAATCGTGGCCTCTTCTCCTCTGTTCGGCTGAACTGGGCGACACCGAAGGCGCTCTATCAGGCGCTCGATGCGGAGTTCCGGTTCGCCGTGGACGCCTGCGCCAACAACGGCAACGCGAAGTGCGCCAACTTCCTGCGAGGTGATGAAGGTCTAGCCGTGGACTGGCTGGATCCTGCCTTCGTGAACCCGCCCTATGGCCGTGTGATTGGTAGGTGGGTGAAGCGGGCCTATGAACAGGCGCAGGCTGGCGTAACTGTTGTTGCACTCCTCCCTTCTAGAACCGATACAAGCTGGTGGCAGGACTACGTGATGCGGGCGGATGAGATTCGTTTCGTTCGCGGCCGTCTCCACTTCGATGAGCGTGGGCCAGCGCCGTTCCCGTCTGCCATCGTCGTTTGGAGGGGTAAGTGATCTACCCGAAATCCTGTCCGCGCTGCAACGGCGATATGCACTTGGAGAGCGATAGGCACGGCTCGTTCAAGACCTGTATCCAGTGTGGGCACATCGTCGAGGAGGACTGTACTCCACTCGACCTCAAGCCGCCGGACAGCCGCGGCCGGGTGATGAGGAGGAGGGAGGGAAAATATTATGGACCCCGCCACTAGAGTACAGTTCGTCCCCATCGACGGCCTGCTGGCTGATGTCGTTACCCCCTACGAGGTCATCGCCACCACGCTGCTCCAGCGCATCATTGAAATACCCTTCCTTGACCCGCCGCACACATTGGCGCGCCTCGGTGTCGCGGCCGGCCTAACCCCCAATCAGTCGGCCCGGGTTATCAAGGCCGTCTGCGCCATCCGTGACTTCTGGACGCGGCTCGAACCGCTGCCCAAGCTGGAGACATGCCGGGGTCAGTACGACCCCCTTCCCATCTTCTACGCGATTCGCCCCGCAACCGTAGGGATGAGCGTCCTGATGCAGACTATCGATTGGTTCGACTGGCACGGCTTCAAGACCCCGGTTGTGTATGTGTGTGAGGAGGATGAATTTGGAGATCAGCGAGATCAAGGTCAAGACGGCAAAATCTCTGTACCTTCCCTACCAGGAAGCGGTCATCATGCCCGTGGGCGACGTTCAGTATTCAGGCGGCGGGGAGAATGACCCCTGCGATGTAGACCGCTTCCAACGACATATCGAATGGGGAATGAAGAGGGGCGCCTACTTCTTGGGGATGGGCGACTACCTCGACACCATCAGTCCGTCTCAACGTATCGCGCTGAGGAAGATGGAGATGTACGACTCCACCGAGGACATGATCGAAGAGATCCTCGGCCAGCGGCTAGAGAAGTTTCAACGGCTGGTGCAGGGAACGGAAGGAAGATGGCTCGGGCTTCTGGAGGGCCATCACTACGGCGAGTTCGCTGACGGAACCACGACGGATACCCGTCTCTGCCAGTTCCTCAAAGCCCCCTTCCTCGGAGACTGCGCGATGGTGAGAGTTAACTTCAGAAAGGCCACGGATGAACACAACCGGGCGTCCTGTGTCATCTGGGCTCATCACGGCGTAGGTGGAGGGCGCCTACTGGGCGCCCCGCTGAACACCCTCGAACACGTCGTCAAGGCGTTCTCTGCTGACATCTACCTGATGGGCCATCACCACAAGAAGGTTGCTGGCCCACTGGACCGAGTGTTCGTCCAGTGGGAGGCTGACCCGCCCCGCCTTGCCCACCGCCGCATCATCATGGCCTGCACGGGAGGGTTTCTACGGGGCTATATGCAAGGGCATCAACGGTCTGGCCGAGCGCAGGGAACCTACGTTGAACAACGGATGCTCAACCCTACGTCGCTCGGCGGGGTCGTCATCTACGCCCGGCCGCGGTCTACCCGGGGCAAGTACCATCTTGACCTGTCGATTGAGTTGTAGCCGTGCCACGCTGCGAATACTGCGACGAGAAGATGGAGAGCCCGAGGAAAGGCCAACGCTTTTGCTCCGACGCCTGCCGGGCGGCCGGTTGGCGCTCCGAACACCTGACCCGCTGTCCTTCGTGCGGTGTGCCCATCCGTGTCGTTGTGATGGCCGACAATGACCGTTCTGTACGTCTTTCGGCGGTGAAGATATGAGGGAGGCAAACTGATGGACGCGGACTACCCCGGTGCCATCGTGGTCGAAGCGCGGAACTACGGCTACGAGTGGATCTATGTGGACTATCTCAACCGTCCCCGCGCTTGGTGCCTGCACACGCCGGAGGAGGTCGCTGACTCAGACCCTCAAACTCCCTACTACTTCCACAACACGACGCGGGACGCCTCCACCACCTACTTCGTGTCCTACCTGGGGTTCGTCTTCCAGTGTGTGCCTGAGTCCGAAGGGGCTTACGCCAACGCCGTAGAGGGCAAGCCCTACCCGGTGTGGGCCGACTCGAAGGTCAATCTGAACCTACAAACCCTGAGCGTGGAGATAGAGGGCTTCGCGTCGAACATCCACCAGACCATGCCGCGCGACTCCCCGCAGTGGAAGGCGCTGGTTGCCCTCATCGCGCACAGGTGTAAGGCGCTGAACATCCCGCCCGGCCGGACGTTCGGGCACTATGCGGTGAGCGTCAATCGGAGCGACCCGGGCCAACTGAACATCCCACTACTCATATCGGACGTTATAGCCAAGATGGAGGAAGACACCATGTTCACAGTCATCAAGGGCTCAGGGCCGGCGCAGTACATCTTCACCGGCAGCAGCAGGTGGTGGATTCGGAGCGGCGCTTTCAGGGCCGAACTGGAGGCCCTAGGGCTCATAGGGCCCGGCTACCTCCAGGTCTCCGACGACCTGTTGAACACAATACCGGAAGTGCAGACAATCGCTCAAGCCGTGCGGGCCGAGTTTGAGGCGAACCCCCTGAGGTGATGCTCTAGAACCGTCTCAGCCGCGTTCTGTACGGCTTTTGCTACCCTAGGGCTGACGTCCTAGTATCTCACACATCCACTCGAAATCGTAGCCGGCAGGCGATTGTACGTAGATGTTGGTTGCGTCAGGAACGGAATGAACGTATGGCTGCGCGGCTAGGTGGAATCTGGTCAGGAAGATGTGTCCCCTGTTAGCGGGCGAAGGCGTGAGAGCAAGACCGTGCGCGATTGTTTGCATGGCGCCGGTTCCGGTTGCTCGCCCTGTCGTGACGGTCTGATAGCCGTTACACTCCCTGACTACGATAGAGCCTACCACAATGGGTGAGATACCCTTTGCAATCCGGCACTCGCTAACAAAGACAGAAATAGGGTTGCCGGACATGGCGATGTTTCGTGGGGCGGCGGTTGTTCGGAGGTTGCAGCCTCGGATATTAACCCGCATGGCGCCATCCGATGAAATCAGTATGTCGCCACCATCTGATGCGCTGCCGTTGTCGGCGAAGATGCAGGTGTCAAAGGAAATATCGGTAGGTACACGGCTCGACGCGGGGTGCTGCTGGATGACTACCGCGTAGAAGGGAGACCCGTGGAAGTTACACTGGGAGAAGGTCACATCGCCCACCCCACCAATGGAGGGCTCGATGAACACCATCGCGTCGGTAGACCCCGCAAGGGTGTTGCTGAACCAGCAAGTCGTGAAGTGGACCTGTGAGCCAGCACGAACGAAGCCAGGATCGCTGGACTGGTCGAAGACGCAGCCTATGAAGTCAATAGCCAATCCCTCGTCCACAGCAAATGGAGATGCGCAGATGAGCGCGTCACACCCGATAAACCTCACGCCCTGACAGTTCTGGCCTGCCTCTAAGGTCTGGAAGCCTATGGTGCTGTTACGGACGGAAACGCCGTTGACGGTAACGTTGATCCACGCGTCTTCCATCACCACACCGCCCGTGCAGTCTTTGATGTGGCAGTCGAAGATGTTTGTGGACTCGACCCCTTTACCGGCTATACCGTTGTCACAGTTGTTGATGTAAAGGCCCCGGACACCCGCCCACACGGCTGTTCCCACTCCCCACGCACCCGTAAACAGAACGCCGTCCCGGCCGCTGCCACCATTAACACCGTCGAGTCGGAGGTCTTGGATAATGGCTCGGTTAGAGGCCGGAATCTCAACGATGCCGCCCGTCCCCGTTGAACGCTGTATGATCGTCTTCAGGCCCGCGCCGGCCAGCGTCACTTCGCTGGCAAGGACAATGGCGGCTGTCGTCTTGTAAGTGCCGGGCGGGAGATAGACCTGGCCGCCGCCTTTCTTAACCGCCGCGGCAATGGCGCGGGCGATCGCGGCCGTGTCGTCGTGAGAGCCATCGCCAATCGCGCCGTAATGCCTAACGTCGAAGAGGTCGAGGGGGTTCAGCCTTCCCTTCCCAACCAAGTCCCCGTAGCTTACACGGTCAACTTGGTCAACGCCCTTCGGGTCGGGGCCTAAAGTCTCTGGAGAACGAGCCACGCTACCGCTGCCCCCTCACCCGGAACCTGCTCAGGTTGGGTATCGTTTGCTTCGTAGCCGATGGGCAAGACGTCCCAGTCTGGCGTCGATGTGGAGTAGAGCCACTTGAGCGTCCAGCGCACCGGCGAGGCGCAGATGTCGGCGAGGGTGTCCAGCACTTCCCCCCTCGTCCTCTCGTCGATGCCGCCAGCTCGATCAAGCGCGTGGCCGGCCACGATGGGCAGCCTCACAATATCCTTCTGGTCGGGGACAGCGAAGTAGTCGATGGACCAGGGAAACTCAATGACCACGGAGCCATTCGCGTTCGTCTCGATGTCGAGGGCGATGTCGCGGCCGATGACCCCCACGGGCAGGGACTGGGCGAAGGGACCGACAGTGTTGAGGGAGAAGTTGGTCGCCTCGGCCGTGGCGCCGTCGAGGTAGACGCGGACGATTGCGGAGGAGTTCGCCGGGAGCTGCGTCACGTAGCCACGCAGCATCTCCAACTTCTTCGTTACCCACGAATCACCGGGGTAGCGAGAGGTGCGGAGGAACTTCGTGACCGCGTCGAAGACCGCAGGATCGCCTGAGCCCCGTCCGAGTTCAATGGCGTACAACTTGACGTTTGACTGACTCGCGTTGCTTCCGTGCTCCTGGGCAATAAGGGCCCGAAGCACCATGCCGGGAGCATTGGTGGCCGCGCTGAGGGTGTTTGGGTGTACAGCGATGTCCATTCCCATGACGTGTGCGTTTGTCAGGAAGTCCATCGATTCGGGGGTAGCAATGGGATGGAAGGATAGTTCGTTGTCCCGAAACACTCCGCGAGTGATTATGCTACCCCGAACAGTCGTTCCGTCTCGCTTAGTGAATGTTCCGTACAACGGAACAAACAGGTCTTCGTTTAGGGCAGACGCTGAAAAACCGATGGCGCCGAAGCTGAAAGTACGCGGGGCTAGGAATCCAACCTGTCCTCGCACTCGGGGCAGGGGGTTCATACGAACGATTCGATAGTTTGTGGGGCTCGTCAAATGGAGTGCCGAGGAGCCTCCAAAGGGGATGACCAGAAGACCGCCCAAGTAGTCTACAAAACTTATTGGGGCGGGCAGGTTCTCTAGAAGCGGTGTAAACGCCCCGCTAATATCGACAGCCATTAGAGATCCAATAAAGGTAGGACTAACGGCGCCAACAATCGCATGACCGCCGATGACGCCTATCTCAGATACCAGTGAGGGCGGGGTGCCCATCACGAATGGCGTGGAAAAGATGGGCGTCGCGTTCGTAAGGTCATCTGTCCACGACACTTGTGTCGCGTCGTTGGCGTCATACCACGCGCGCCACATCTTGCCGCCCTTAGCGGCAAGGAAATACGACTCGAAAGCCACGTTGTTCGCGTTGCTCGCCCCGAGGCGTCCAGAAACAATGGCGGCCGGAACGCCGCCAGATTCATGCTGGCCAAGAAATATGTTCTTACCCAAACGCGCATAGGATCCTGTGAACTGCATATTTGTGGCCGCGTTGATGATTGATGTCGCCACCCCGTTATCAAAGACGTTGTAGGCCGCCGTCGGCACAACAACGACAGCTTCATAGGGCTGATCTCTGGCTGGTGTGCCAAACACGGCGCCACGGGTGTAGAACGGGAAGGTGAGCGCGTTACCGACTGTACTCAACTCCCTTATCTCCCCCCGGTTCCTCAGCAATCCCGGGTCGTCCGCGAACATCCCGTCCGCGAACTCATACATCATCGGGTCACGGGCGACGTGTTGACCAGACCCACGATGCAGGGATTCGATGACGATGGCGCCCCGAGCGCCGGCCTTCGCCACTTCCTTCTCGCGGGAGCCCAGCTTGACGAGAGGTTGGCCGTCGCCGCCCTCTGCCAGCACGAAGGAATGCGAGACAGTGTTGTCGGAGGCTTTCGTAATCTGGACGTGCTGGGAATCCATCTACCAGGACCATCCCGCCGAGGCGCCCGGATCGCCGCCCAGCGGGACGTCCTCGTCAAACAGGTCGCGGCGAACCGTGGTGTCTAGCCAGCGCGCTTCGGCGGCGGCAAGGTCTTGCTCGGTGAGAACCATCTGCTGCCCAAACACCTTCTTGGCGGCCGGCCCGAGCTTGTGGAATATCTGTCGCAGAGCCTCTCGCTTGACAGCGGCCTCGGACAGTTTGTTCGGCAGCGAGTAGGTGGTGTTGTCGTTCGTGGCCGCGTCGAAGTAGTGGCGAGCCTCGATGATGAGGGAGACGTTGGTGATGTTCGGCTGTGTGGGGAGGATGACCTTCACAACATGATCAACCTCGGACACCCTTACGGCGGCCACAGCACTTTCGACGGGCTTGGTGCTCCCATCGTTCACATCACGGAACAGCATCCGTACAATCTGTCCCTCCGTCTTCAGCCAAGCCGCGTTCGGGGTGTACTCTCTCTGCCCATCGACCAGCGGGACGGTTATCCTGTCCTTGAAGAACTTGTCTCGGAGGCCATCATCGGCCGCCGTCTTCCACTCGTCAGGGCTGAGGAGGCGGTAGACCTTCATCACGCTGTTGGCGGCGACCTGAGTAGCGAACCCGCGTGTGACGGTGATGGTCGCGTTGGGAACGTCCGTGGACTCCACGCGGCGCCACTCGCTCTCGCTGCGCCAGACGTAGGCCGACCTCAGATACTCGTTGTCCACAACCTTGTCCTCTAGGTCAGGACAGGTCAGAATGGTGTGAGCGTTGACCGTGTTCGTGTTAGTCGTGACCTCAAGGTACAGGCCCAGACTCTTCGCGCAGGCTTCCCTTATCTCCTTAAATGTGGCCATAATACCAAGGTCGTCCTTCGATGGGTTTCAGGCCGGCGGCCAGCAATGCCTCTTCCCAATCCGTCTCCCTCTCGTGGTGCATCGTGTGGACGGAATCGCGGTGGAAGTCGGACTGGGTGAACATCACGCCGTCAGGGGCCAGGTGAGAGACGAGTTCGGCCAGCAAGCCCTCGGGGTCGGACACATGCTCGGCGACGTGCCAGAAGACGATGAGGTCATATAGCTGGTTTGGTTCGTCTACGAAGTACATGGGAGGACCAGCCCCATTCCCGCGGCCAAGATGCTTCTCCATGCGGAACTCGGTGAACTTGCGAAGTTCGGAGTTGACCTCGACGCACTCGACCGTGTTCCCCTGCATGGCCAACATCAACGCCATCGTCCCGATGCCGGACCCGAAGTCCAGCACTCTCTTACCTTCGATACCAGCTAGACTCTCGGAGAGGAAGGGGCCGATGTTCTGGAAGTGCCAGCCGGCGAGGTCAAGAACGTAGTGACGGCCGACATCCTCCCTCTTGTACCATTCGATCTCCTTGTCGGGCTCGAACGAGCCTTCCTGCGTCCAGAGCATCCCGAGCCCTGCCCGCCCCGTCCCGATGGCCTCGTTCATCTGGTCGGGAGCAATCCCGGTGAACTCGGCCGCGTCCCGCAGCAACCACTTGATTGCTGGAGCCTCGACTGTCGCCGCCACGCGGAAAGTGATAGCGGCATCGGCCGGCGGCGTGAACTGGCTGTCCACCATGCGGTAGGCGTGCTCGCCGATGTGTTCGAGGCGGGGCTTCATCGCCGCGTAAACCTTGAAGCCCGCTTCCCTTGCGCGTACACAGAAGGCCCAGTCCTCGCTCAGAAACTCTTGCGCGTTGTCATCGAGCGGGTGCTGGACGACGATTTCGAGGAAGAAGGGCCAGAAGTTGCCGATGGTGTAGGGGAGTTCCTTGGCAATGGCCTCTAGCACGGAACGATGAATCGCCATGAAGCCGGTCGAGACATAGATGGCCTCGACTGTCTGGTCCTCGCCAACCGTGTACTCGCCCTCGGCCCCAAAGCGCACCGCAGCTCCTAGACCGAAGCCGCGCTTGGGGTAGACGCCGGCGACCACACCTCTCGTTTTGATGGCCTTCTCTGCTATGTACTGGAGATCGCCGTCCCGCCAACACATATCGTGGTCGATCATCAGGAGAACGTCACCGACCAGCTCGGGCTGACTTCGCAGGAAGTCAGAGGCCACGCGGGAGCGGCTACGACTGATGAGGGCGTCGTTACTGATCCGGTAGTAGACCAGGTTAGGCCAAGTCCGCAGGTCGCGGATGAGGCAGTCCACCGTGTTCGGCTTGACGTCGGCGTAGGCGAACAACGCCACAGTCGCGTCCGGCGGTGGCCTCTTGGCCGGTTCACGGTCTAGCAGTACCAGACCACTCTTCGTCCTCTTAGTCATAGCCGCTCCCCTGTATTCAGTTATCCCACCCGACATACGAGACTGTTCCCGTACCGTCCCTGTCCGCGCCCCCGGACAGAGACAACCCACTCCTTCACGCAGTCGCCTAGATTTCGAGCGTGTCAGCGGTCGGCAGTCGGCCGGCCATCTGCTTCTCGCCGCTCGTCAGGTACGCCTTCACGGTGCCGATGAGGTTGGCGTTGGCGTGGTTGGTCGCCGTGATGTTGACCCGGACGTCCACGTTGGCAGAAGCGTACTCCTGCACCTGGAAGTCCACGTCGATGCCCTTGACCTTGACGCCCTTGTAGCCAGCCTTGAACACATGGCGGCTGATGACGCGCCGTGTGGTGCTGTTGTCCACGGACAGTTCGAGGTCGATGGTCACATCGCGGTCGGCAGCGGCTGTGGGAACGGAGACGTAGAACTGCGAGCCAATGGGCAGGCCAACCCGGCCGAGGCCGATGTCGGAGCCCTGCACGTTGAAGCCGTTCGCGTTCGCGTTCACCGCCGCATCGTAGAGCTTAAGGTTTTCATCCAGAGCCATGTCTATCCTCCTGGTCCTGCTCTCAGGACTAGCTAATGTCGAGCCCCTGAACGCTGGACAGAGCGAACTTCTGAGGGATGAGGAAGCCGATGGGCCACGTCACGTCAACGACGAACTGGCCCGGGTCGCCCGGGTCGAGCCCGACCTTGGTGATACGCAGCGGGTGAAGTTGGAGCAGCCGGATGCCCTCGTCCGCCGTGGAGAGGAAGTACATCTGGGTGGTTGAAGCGTCGTTGAACGCGCTGGTCACGCCATCGTTGAGGATGACCTGGCCGGTAGCCACCGAAGACAGAGCGCCCGCGGGGGTGTTGCCGGCATCAAGGAACTTCGTGGTGCCGTACACCATGATCTCGCGGTCAAACTGGTCCTTGGTCGTGTTCAGCAGCTTGAGGTTACGGAGCGCCGACCGGAACTTGATCCACGTCTGCCGGTTGATGACGCAGACATCGGGAGCGCCGCCACCGCAGAGGGTGATGGCCTCGTCGATGTAGTCCAGCCAGCTATTCCGGGTAGCGTCGTTGGCGTCCACGTCCAGCGCGTTGGCGTCAACCGCCTGCGCGATAAACATGGCGTCGTTGACGAGCCGGTACTGGAGGCCAGCCGGGTCGGACGCGTCGGCTGCCGGGTCGCCGTTCACCAGCAGGTTGTTCACCGTGTTCTTGATGACCAGCGAGTAGGTGCGGGTCTGGAGTGCGATGGGGTCTTCGATGTAGGTCTGGACATCCAGCAGCACCTTGTCGATGGTGATCTTGTTCTCGATGACCTTCAGGGTTTCCTGCCCGCGGGTGAAGACCGCCTGGTAAGCGGCGACTGCCTCACCGATGTTGCGGGTACTGGGGGTGCCGGGGTCAGTCAGCCGAGTGACCTCCTGCGCGAGAGACTTGGCGTTCTCTATGGGCAGGAAGTCCATCGGGGACGGAAGGCGCCCCTTGAACATCGCCATCAGAACGGCCTTCTTGAGCGGCTTCTGTTCGATGGCGGCCGTGTCTAGTAGGGTAATGGCCATTGCTTATTCCTCCATGTCAAGAGAGTCTGCGAGCCCTTTTCGCATCAGGGCTCCGATGTCGTCGCCGACGTCCTCCTCTGCGCGTCCCCCCGGAAGATTGACCGCACCGTCTACTCTTGCCGCGGCTCCCGTAACCGCCGCCTTCAGGGCTTTCGAGGACTCTTCCCGAGTCTGGCCAGTGGCCGCTTCGACCGCACGCTTCTGAAGCTCCTTCAGCGCGTCGGGCAACGGCATGGCATCGAGAGCCTTGACCTCATCCGGCTTCATCGACCGGAGCAGGTCGCCGTAGGCCGCGTCAATGGCAGCACCGACTTCCGCGTTAACGGCCTCCTCGAGTTGGCCGCGTATCGCGGCACGACTCTGGGCCTCGCGGTAGCTCTTGGCAGCCAAATCGGCCAGCGGCGCCGGGTCGCCCTCCTCGAAGGCTTTTAGTGCCTCTTCGACGGTCTTCTGCGTTTCCGCTTCGACCGCCGCTCTTGTCTTCTCCCCTTCCTTCTCGGCAAGAAGGCTGTTCACCAGCTCGTCGAGAGCCGATGGGGCCTCCTGCTTGAAGGCTTCTTGAACGCGCGGATCCTTGGCGAGCGCCGCGATCTGCTCGTCGGTCAGTTCGGGGAGGGCGGCATCGGCAGCAGCCTCTTCATCGCCGTCCTTCGCCGCCTCCGCTTCACCACCAGCCTTCGCGGCCGCGTCGTCCTCACCGCCGGCCTTGTCCTCAGCCTTAGCGGCGTCAGCATTAGCATCGACTTCCTCATCGTCTTTGTCGAGGCTAAGGGCGTCTCTTAGGTCTTTGTCTTCGTCCATTATTAGTCTACCTCCCGTCTGACAATCAGCGTACAGTTACGCGTAACCACTGTCAAGAGAGGGATTGACATAGGGTCAGGACGGGGGCTAGTCTAATGGGCATGGTTTCGCTGGGGCCGCTCGAACTGTTGGTCATCCTTGTGCTGTGGGGAGTGCCCGTGTGGGCTTGCCTGAAGGTAGCGGGAGAGAAGGGGAGGAGCAGGTGGGTATGGGGAACGGTGGCGGTCTTCCTCCCCGTTCTGTCTCTGGTCGCGCTGGCTTTTCTATCTACGCGGCCGCGGCCAGCCGTTCACTGACAGACTGGCCGAGAGGAGACGGCGACAGACCGAGGAGAGCAATCTCCCGGTCCCTGAGCCCGGCATCCTGATAGGCCCCAGGATACCAAGAGGCCACGTCCCTGTTGTCCATCAAGAAGCGAACCCTCTCCGTACTGAGGAGGGCGCGGCGAGCCTGGGGCTTGAGGTCGAGAAGGATGGCGGTACGGAGGAGTTGAACCTGGTCATCGGACAGGTTGGCAGTCTTCAGATCCTCCAACACCAGCCGCCACGCGAACCTCGCGGGGATGTTGACCTTGTTCGGGTCTATTCCGCGCTGGGCCAGCGCAAACTTGACCTCCCTCACCTTCCTGTCTGCCAACCCGACGAAGGAGTCGATGGTGTTGCCCTGGTCAGCGGTCAGCCCCCGATACTTGGGGAGCGAAAGGAACTCATCGTACTGTTGCTGGGCCTGTAGCTTGGAACGGTGAATTGCGGTCATCTGGGGAGAAGTCCAGTTGCGGGTAGGGTAGTCCTCGGTGATGTAGTTGCGGAAGCCGATGGCTTCGGGGAACTCCTGCCAGAACAGTTTGCGGGCCTCCCTCCACGCGTCCCACTCGTTCGGGGCGATGGTGCCGTCCTTGTCGGTGTCGAACTGCTCGGGTTGGATGCCGTGGAATAGGCGGGCGTAGTAGTCCTGCTTCGTCTCATTGCTCCGCTGCTTCAACCCGCTGTCAAGGCTATCCATGAGCTGATTGGAGAGGTAGCCGTGCTGGGCGCTCATCTCGGAGAAGCGGGCACGGAAATCGGCGATGTCCAAGGTGC
>Ga0209341_10004886_pt1 | contig 12261 bp, 12 predicted proteins | sample RifCSP13_2_FD_184020 | JGI IMG/M metagenome (GOLD analysis project Ga0209341, IMG submission 184020) | Soil microbial communities from Rifle, Colorado - Rifle CSP2_sed 13_2 (SPAdes) (version 2) | ecosystem: Environmental > Terrestrial > Deep subsurface > Rock core/Sediment | place: Rifle...
ATGGCGCGGTCGTCGCGGCCAACCTGAAGGGCGACGTTCTCGGCCATCCCATCGAGTTCAACCACCAGGACGACCTGTGCGCGTCAGAGGGTGGCACGGCGGGCGCCCGCGCGCTCGTGGCGGACCCGCAGATCGTCGCCATCATCGGCACCAGTTGCTCGAGCGCCGGCGTGCCGGCGGCGCAGATCTCGAGCGAAGCGGGCGTGCTGATGGTTTCCCCGTCGAACACCGCCCCGTCCCTGACGGCAGAGGGCACGCATCAGGCGTTCTACGCCCGCACGGCCCACAACGACCAGGTCCAGGGTGAGGCAATGGCTCGCTTCGCGCGAGACGTGCTGCAAGTCGATACGGCCGCGTCCGTGCACGACGGCAGCCCCTACTCGGAGCAGCTGCAGCAGGTCTTCCGCGATCGGTTCGTGGAGTTCGGCGGCACGCTTGCCGGCGACGCCCAGGCCGTCGCGCCGACGGACACCGACTTCCGGACCGTCCTGACGACCATCGCGGCCAGCGATCCCGAGCTCATCTACTACCCGATCTTCACCGCCGGCGGCGCGCTTCTGACGCAGCAGGCGCGTGAGAGCACCGATCTCGAGGGGGTCCAACTGGCCGGCGCCGACGGCATGCAGAGCCCGACCTTCCTGGACGCGGCGGGTGAGGCTGCCATCGGCCTGTACGCGTCCGGCCCGGATCTTGCCTACGCGGGCGATTTCTACGCGGCCGAATTCCTGCCGGCCTACCGGGAGCTATCGAACACCGAGAATCCCCTGTCGGTCTTCCATGCCCACGCCTACGATGCGATGAGCATGATCATCAAGGCCATCGAGGATGTCGGCGTTGAGAATGCCGACGGCTCGCTGACCATCGACCGCGGCGCGTTGCGCGACGCGTTCTTCGCCATCACAGGCTTCCCGGGCATCACCGGCTCGCTGACCTGCAACGAGCTGGGTGACTGCGCCGATCCGAAGATCTCGGTCGGCCAGGTCGCGCGCATCTCGGAGGTCGGTGCGGACAACTGCGGTGCCACGTCAGGCGACGTGTGCTTCAACCGGATCTGGCCCTAGCTGCCAGATCCCTCCCGTAGCTGTCTGACGCGGGTGGGCTGCAGGCGCGGCCCACCCGCGTTCGTTACTCCATTAGCACCAACCTGACGCCAGCGGCCTGATCAGAGGGAGATCCGATGCGGCTTCGCCGGCCCGAGCGGCTCTCGTGGGTGGGGCTGACTCTGCTCGGCCTACAGATTGCGGTCATCGCCTTCGTCGTGGTCGGCTCCGTACTGACCATCGCCGAGGGACTGTTCTCGTTCAGCGCCTGGCGCGACCTGTTCATCTTCGGTATCGCCCAAGGCAGCATCTATGCCCTCATCGCCCTCGGCTACACCCTCGTCTACGGCATCCTGTTCATGATCAACTTCGCTCACGGCGAAGTGTTCATGACCGGCGCGTTCACTGCCTGGTTCGTCGGCGTGGCGCTGGCTGACAGCGGCATCCTTGTCGACAGCCCGCTTATCGGCGTCGGCCTGGTGCTCCTCGTCTCAATGTTCACCTCGATGATCGTGGCCGTGCTCCTCGAACGCATCGCCTACCGCCCGTTGCGCGGAGCGCCGCGACTCGTACCGCTGATCACGGCGATTGGTGCCAGCCTCGTTTTGCAGTACAGCGTGCGCGGCATGTACGGCGCCGGCGTGCGCGCCTACCCGTGGGGAACCGTTGCCGATCTCAACGGCCGTGTCGAGATCCTCGGCGTGCCGATACTCCGCTCTCAGCTGATCGTGGTCGTTTCCGCCATCGTGCTCATGTTTGCGCTCTATTGGCTGGTCGAGAAAACGCGCACCGGAAGGGCCATGCGCGCCGTGTCAGAAGACAAGGAAGTCGCCGCCCTGATGGGCATCGACGTTGACGCGGTGATCATGCGCACATTCGCAATCGGCGGACTCCTCGCTGGCGCGGCGGCGATCCTGTATACGTTCATCTTCAACCAGGTTGCCTTCTCGATGGGCTTCCTGCCCGGCATCAAGGCTTTCACGGCCGCCGTCCTGGGTGGCATCGGCAACATCGTCGGCGCGATGCTCGGCGGTCTCGTGCTCGGCGTCCTCGAGTCGGTCGGGCCGCAGCTGTTCCTGACCGGCTACGGCGTGCCGGCTACCAACCAGTTGCGCGACGTGATTGCATTCGTGATGCTCGTGCTCGTTCTCATCTTCCGGCCCTACGGCCTGCTCGGGAAGAAAGCCTGATGGAGGGGCAGCCGGCGACCCTCGCGCGCTACCTCCGACGGGCGGTCGTGCTGGGCGTCGTCGCCGGCCTTGCGGCGATATACCTCGTTATCGTCGGCATCGTCCCGGCTTTCGAATTGAGACCGCTGATCACCGGCGTGCTCGGGTTGGGGTTGACCGTACCGGTTGTCGCCATCCTGGTGATCGCCTACCACGCCGGCAGGACGCCAAACACGTGGCCCGCGCCAACCGGCGGGCCGTTACATCGCGTGGTTCCGCCGATAGTCACCGGCTTGATCGCCGGCGTCGGGCTGGGTGGGCTGATCGTCATCGAGGAGCTGTTCAGCCCGCGCGACATACTGCCCAAGCTCACGCCTCAGACGACCAACATCATCGGCCTCGGCTTCGAGTACCCGTTCGGGCCTCTGGCCATTATCGGACTGTGCACGTCGCTCGGTGTACTTGCCGCCATCCTGCACGTGCTTGAAGCACGCGCGCGCCGGGCGCTGGTCATCGCGGTTGCAACGGTCCTCACGTTCGGCCTGGTCGAGCCGCTGCTGCGGGTGATGCTGCTGCAGCTGGGTCGGTCGGATCTGGCGGCCTTCCTGTATCAGGCAGGCCGCCATGGACTGACCCCCATTGCGGCGCTCACCGTCTTCATCCTCGTGTTGCTGATCGGGTTGGTCTGGCAGTACCGGGGCGAACGGGTCAGGCGGCGCTATGAACGTCTGCCCTCGGCCCGGCGGACCAGTGTCAGGTACGGCTCCTTCGCCCTCGTCGGATTGATTCTGCTCGTGCTGCCGGCGATCATCGGCAGCTTCCTGAGCGAGACGATCGGCACGGTCGGGCTGTACCTGCTCATGGGACTCGGCCTGAACATCGTCGTTGGCTACGCCGGCCTGCTTGACCTGGGCTACGTCGCGTTCTTCGCCGTCGGTGCGTATGCCACCGCGCTGCTCACCTCGCCCGTGTCGTCGCTGTCGTGGGAGATGAACTTCTGGATAGCGCTGCCGTTGGTCATGGTCGTCGCGGCGATCACCGGCATTGCCATCGGCGCGCCCGTCCTGCGCCTGCGTGGCGATTACCTGGCCATCGTCACCCTCGGGTTCGGCGAGATCGTGCGCATCCTCCTCCTGTCCGACTGGCTCAGGCCGTGGTTCGGCGGTGCGCAGGGCATCCTCAGCATCCCGCCGCCCGAGCTGCTGGGTATCCGCTTCTTCGGCCCACAGCAGCTGTACTACCCGATTCTGATCGCCGTCATCCTGGGCGCCGGCGTCTCCTGGAGCCTGGCCAACTCACGTGTCGGCCGGGCGTGGAACGCGATGCGTGAGGACGAGGACGTGGCCGAGGCGACGGGCATCAACACCACTCGATACAAGCTGCTGGCCTTCTCCACCGGCGCCGTCTTTGGCTGCCTGGCGGGCGCTTTCTTCTCGATCAAGATCGGCTCGGTCTTTCCGCACCGGCTGGACCTCCTCGTCTCGATCACCGTCCTCAGCCTGATCATTCTCGGAGGCATGGGTAGCATCCGCGGCGTCATCGTCGGCGCGTTCGTCCTCGTCGGCCTGCCCGAGCTGTTGCGCGAGTTCGGTGAGTACCGGCTGCTCATCTACGGCGCAGTGCTCGTTTCGATGATGCTGGTGCGGCCCGAAGGGCTGCTGCCCAGCGCTACCCGCCAGCGAGAGCTGCACGATGAGGAGACAGACGAGAGTCAGTACCTGACCCAGGCCGAGACCGCCATCGGTGGACCGGGAATCAGCGGGCAGCCGGCCTGACCATGCCCGACGCGAGCCGCGACGCCGCCGCACCTGCCGCGCAGCCAGAGTCCGGCAACCTGGTCGAGGTGCGCGGCCTGACGAAGCTGTACGGCGGCCTGCAGGCCAACAAGGACATCGACTTTGACATCCCGTGGCGGGGCATCGTCTCGCTGATCGGGCCCAACGGCGCGGGCAAGACGACGTTCTTCAACCAGATCACCGGGCTCGACGAGCCGACCCATGGGACGATCCTTTTCGACGGCGTCAGCGTGGTTGGGTTGTCGCCGCACGAGATCGCCGTACTGGGCATCGGCCGGACCTACCAGAACATTCGGCTCTTCCGAGACATGACCGTGCTGGCCAACGTGATGGTGGGCCGCCACGTCCGTTTGCGCTCGAAGTGGTACGAGATCATCCTCCACCTGCCGTGGGTGAAGCGTGAGGAGGACGCCACGCGCCAGCGAGCGCGGGAGCTGTTGGACCTGGTCGGACTCTCGCAGAAACGCGAGGAGGACCTGGCCAAGAACCTGCCCTACGGCGACCAGCGACGGCTCGAGGTTGCGCGGGCACTGGCCAGCGACCCGAAGCTGCTGTTGCTCGACGAGCCGACGGCGGGGATGAACCCCGGTGAGACGCAGACGATGACCGCGTTCATCGCCCGCCTCCGACGCGAACTGGGGCTGACCATTCTGCTCATCGAACACGACATGAAGGTGGTCATGGGGGTGTCCGATTACATCGCCGTCCTCGACCACGGCGAGAAGATCTCGGAGGGTACGCCCGAACAGGTGCGCTCGGACCCGAAGGTCATCGAGGCCTACCTGGGCAAGCAGGCGACGGCATGACCGACATCTCCAGTCTGCCTGAGGCGAGGCCAGCCGCGCCCGCCGACGGTGCCGCGCATGTACTCGAGTTGCGCGACGTGCACACGTACTACGGCAACATCCACGCGCTGAAGGGCATCTCGCTGCACGTCGACAAAGGCGAGATCGTGACGCTGATCGGCTCGAACGGGGCCGGCAAGTCGACCACGCTGCGCACGATCAGCGGCACGCTCAAGCCGCGCAGCGGGTCGGTCGAGCTGAACGGGCAGCGCATCGACCACATGCCGCCGCACAAAGTGGTGGGGCTGGGCATTGCGCAGGCGCCCGAGGGACGCCGCGTGTTCAGCCGCATGTCGGTCCATGAGAACCTCGAGCTGGGCGCCTTCGCGCGCAAGGGCGCGTCGTTGACCGCCGACATCGCCCGCGTCTTCGACCTATTTCCACGTCTCAAGGAAAGGCGCGCACAGCATGCGGGAACGCTGTCCGGGGGCGAGCAGCAGATGCTGGCCATCGGCCGCGCGCTGATGGCACAACCCACCGTGCTGTTGCTCGACGAGCCGTCGATGGGCCTCTCGCCGATCCTGACCGAGCAGATCTTCAGCATCATCGGCGAGATCAACGGCCAGGGCACGACGGTGCTGCTCGTCGAGCAGAATGCGCTGATGGCACTCAACCTGGCGCAGCGCGGCTATGTGCTCCAGACCGGCCGCATCATCCTCGCCGACACGGCGGCCAATCTGGCCGCGAACGAACAGGTCCGTCAGGCTTACCTGGGCGAGATCTGAGGTAGCCGGCGACGGCAGCCCGGGGAACCGCGTGATGGTCGGACTCCGTCGGCGAGACCCGCGTCGGGACGAGCGGCCGCATCGGCGGAAATCATGACCATGAAGCCTTCATACGGGCGGCTCCTCGTCGTTGGAAGCGCTGTGGCTCTCGTCGCTTCGACGCTTTCCGGCTGGTGGGTCTCAACCGTCCTCAACATGGGCGGCCAGGGCAGCCTGCGCGTATACGGCGGGGCGACGCCCTGGGAAGGCTACTTCCTACCGTTGTTGCTCTTACCGCTGGGCGCGGTCGCACTCGCCGCCGCCGTGGCTTGCGTATTGGTGGTTCGACCGCGCCTTGCCGGCCGCGTCCCCGAGTGCCAACTCTACCTGGCCCTTGGCCTCGTCGGTGCAGGGGCGATGGCGCTCACCCTTTGGAATGGGCCCGGCGGCGCGTACCTCTACGAGACGGGATCGCTGACCACCCGCTCGGGCCCGCTGGCATTGGTCGCGCTGCCGCTCGCCGCCTCCCCGATGGTCGCGGCGCTATTGCTGTGGCCCTGGCGACGGCCTCTGAATCGACCGCTGACGGCGCTCGCAACAGTGATCGTCCTGGCCGTGCTCGCCGTCGCGTTCAGCTTCCACTCGACGGTGCTGCGGCCCGCTGCAGCGGGCGGCCCCATCCCAGATTGGCGGTCCAATCCAGACGAACCGTATCCGTTCAGCCGGCCTGTGCCGCCTCTTGTCCCGACGCGGCTCGACGGGCTCTTCGACCGGACACCGACCGAAACGTACCCGGGTGGTGTACGGCCGCATTGCACTCGATGCCAGCCCTACCCACCCGACGCCGGACGGTCAACGCTGACGCTCGATCGCGGCCGATACCGAGTCGAGCACGTGCGGCCCACCTACCGCAGCGGCGGCCACTTCGCAGTCGCCGGCACCCACATCACGTTCTTCAACGACCCCGAATGCGGCAGCGTCAGAGGCGTCTACCGCTGGAAGCTGGTAGCCGGGCGGCTGACCCTGAGCACGCTGTTCGACCCATGCGGATTCGACCAGCGGGCACGTGATCTGACAGACGCGGTCTGGGAGTCGATCCCTTCCTAGGCGCCGGTCTCCGTGGCCAGGAAACGGCGCAGGAACTGTTTGGTGCGATCGTCGCGCGGCTCGTTCAATACCTGTTCGGGCGGGCCCTGCTCGACGATCACGCCGCCCTCCATGAACACCACGCGGTCAGCCGCCTCACGTGCGAAATGCATCTCGTGGGTAACGACGATCATCGTCGTGCCCTCGTGGGCGAGCTCCTCCATGACCTTCAGCACCTCGCCGATGAGCTCGGGGTCAAGCGCGCTGGTGGGCTCGTCGAACATCAGCACCTTGGGCCCCATGCACATTGCACGGGCGATGGCGACGCGTTGCTTCTGGCCGCCCGACAGGCGCGCCGGGTACTCGTCGCGCTTCTCGAGCAGGCCGACCTTATCGAGGTACTTCTCGGCCGTCGCCACCGCCTCGTCGCGCGATACGCCCTTGATGCGCGTCGGCGCCTCGATGCAGTTCTGCAGCACGCTCATGTGGGGGAAGAGGTTGAATTCCTGGAAGAGCATGCCCGCGCGCAGCCGGATCTTGCGGATCGCCTCTCGGTGGCCCTTCGACCGTCGTCCGAGCGGGTCGGCCTCCACGCGCACGCCGTCGACCTCGATCGTGCCCAGCGTGGGCTCCTCGAGGAAGTTGATACAGCGCAGCAGCGTCGTCTTGCCACTGCCCGAACGGCCGATGAGCATTACCGCCTCGGCTTGCCACACGTCGAGGTCGACCCCGCGCAGTACGTGCAGGTCGCCGAAGTACTTGTGGATTCCCTGGGCGCGGACGATCACGCTGCCGAGGTGTGAGGGCATCTCGGCCGCCGGATAATCCGGCCGATCGACGTGGGTCACCGGTCACCTCGCGCCATGCGCTTCTCGAGCCTGTCCTGAACGAGTGAGAACGCGATCGTCAGCGCCCAGTAGACGAGGGCCGCGATGGTCAACGCCTCGAACGTATTGAAGTCCTGCGCGCCGGCTCGCCGCGCGCGCCAGAGGAGCTCCTGTACTGCCACCACGGATACCAGCGACGAGTCCTTGATCATGGCGATGAACTCGTTGCCGATCGCCGGGATGACGATGCGAATCGCCTGCGGGAGCACGATCCGGCGCAGGACCGTCCTCTCGGGCATGCCCAGTGCCTGCGCGGCCTCGCTCTGACCGCGCGGGACGGCCTGGATTCCGGCGCGGAAGATCTCGGTCATGTACGCGCCGTAGTTGAAGGAGAGCGCCAGTATGCCGAGGTAGATCCCGGGCACCTTCGCTACCGGAGGCAGGACCTCGGGCAGGGCGTAGTACACGAAGAAGATCTGCACCAGCAGTGGTGTGCCGCGCACGAGCGACACGTAGAGCGAGGCCGCCGCGTAGATCGAGGCGTGGTTCGACAGCCGGCCGAGTGCGCCGAGCATGGCGAACACGACGGCAAAGGCGATCGACACGACGGATACCAGGACGGTGATGCCCACGCCGCCGAGGATGTAGCCCAACCACTCGGACACGAACCCGCCGTCGAACGAGCCGGCCAGGGCAAGGGCCAAGGTACCGATGATTGCCAGCCACGTGGCCAGAAAAACGATGCGGAAGCGGAGTGTCGCCTTCGATTTGGCGCGCCGAATCTGCTCGATGATCGGCGCCGACGGAGGCACGAGCTGACTGTCGACCGGCGCCAGCAACTGCCCGTGATGATCGAGGGTCATGGAGCGCCGCAAAGACGTGCTGGCCCCGGGGATCGTTGAAGATCCCGGGGCCGCATCGTGATCGCCTGGGCGCAGGCTGTCAGGTCTTCTGTGTCAGATCCGATCCGAACCATTGGTTCGAGAGGGCCGACAGAGTGCCGTCGGCGTGCATGTCGCCAAAGATTGCGTCGATCGCGGAGAGCAGCTGGTCGTGGTCGGGGCCGCTCCTATCAAAAGCAGCGGCAAGGGGCTCATGGAAGACCGGATCGCCCACCGCCACGACCGGCAGACCGTCGGCGACGGCGTCTGCCACTGTGGTCGCCGAGCTCAGCCATCCGTCGAAGTCTTCCCGACCGCTACGCCACGCTTCTGCGCAGTCGCGGTCAGTCGGCAGTGTCGTCGCGGTGGCGCCTTCTGGCGGTGTCGTCTGCGGCGTCTCGGTGCCGAAGTCGAGGGTGCCCTCGAGCCAGAACAGGTACGTCGTTCCCTCGCCAACGCAGATCACCTTGCCCGCGAGGCCAGCCAGATCGGTGATGCCGCTGTCCGCCCGGACGGCCATCTGGGCGGGCGTGTAGTAGTAGGGCTGTGTGAAGTCAATGACTTCCTGGCGATCCGAGGTGATCGTCATCGAGCCAACGCTGAAATCCCACCGCTCATTCCATGAGCCGGCCGTGAGGACGTCCCAGGGCGGGGTTTCGAAGGTCAACTCGACGCCCAAGCGGTCGGCGATCTCCTGGCCGACGCTGATGTCGAACCCTTGATATTTGCCGTCGGACGTCAACTCCGATTGCGGCGGATATGCCGGATCGGTGGACATCACAATCGATCCGCGTTCGCAGATCGTGGCCAGCAGGTCGCCTTCTGAGCCCGCGGGTAGGTTGTCGCACACGGCCGTCGACGCGGGCGGTGTAGCCGTAGGTGCCGCCGTCGGCGCCGGAGTGGGTGTCGCCGCGGGCCCAGCGCAGGCCGCCGCGAGCATTAACCCGGCCGCCAGGTAGGCGGCCCGTCGGGTGGGAATCATGAACTGCCTCCTCACATCTTGGTGCCCGAACAAGCGCAGTCTCCCTCGCCCAATCGCGCCCGTACACTCTAGAGCGATGAGTGGGGCAGTGCTAGACCAATCTCGGTCGAATTCACTGGCCCGTGCGTCGACCCTGCCGGCACGCTTCTATCTCGACAGTGCGATGTTCGAGCTGGAGAAGGAGCGCATCTTCGGGCACACCTGGCAGCTCGTGGCGCGCATCGACGACCTCGCCCGGCCGGGCGACTTCGTCCCGGCGACGATCCTCGACGAACCGCTGGTCATCACCCACGGCACGGACGGGGTGTTGCGCGGCTTCTACAACGTCTGCCGCCACCGCGCCGGCCAGGTGGCGCTATCGAAAGGCAACCGCAAGAGCCTGCAATGTCGCTACCACGGCTGGACGTACGGGCTTGACGGCAGCCTGCGCGCGTGTCCCGAGATGGAGGAGACGGAGGAATTCCTCAAGGAGGACTTCGGCCTGGTCCCGGTGCGCGTCGAGCGTTGGGGCCCGTTCGTGTTCGCCAGTCTCGATCCTGCCGCGCCGGCGCTGAACGAGGTCATGGGCGACGTCCCGGCCGAGGTGGCCCGCGCCGGCTTCGACGTCGAGCGGATGCGCCTGGTCGAGCGGCGCGAGTACCTGGTCGAGTGCAACTGGAAGGTCTACGTCGACAACTACCTCGAGGGCTATCACCTGCCGATCGCCCATCCGGGCCTGTTCCGCGAGCTCGACTACGACGCGTACCGGGTGGAGACCTTCCGTTACTACTCCAAGCAGTACGCCCCGATCCGCGAGTTGAAGCCGGGCGAGGAGCTCGGCCGCGACCGGCGCTTCGTGCGCACCGCGGACGGTGAGGAAGACGCGCTGTACTACTGGCTCTTCCCGAACACGATGTTCAACATCTACCCCGACAACATGTCGTCCAACGTCATCCTGCCCGTGGGCGTGGACCGCACGCTGACCATCTTCGAGTGGTTCTTCGCCGAACCGGGCAGCGGGACGGGCTGGGAGTCGATGCAGCAGGGCATTGCCTTCTCGGACGAGATCCAGCAGGAGGACATCGTGCTGTGCGAGCAGGTCCAGCGCGGCCTGCGCTCGCGCGCCTACGACTCCGGCCGCTTCTCAGCCAAGCGTGAGAACGGCGTCTATCACTTCCAGCAGCTGGTGCGCGAGTTCCTCGGCGACTAGGGCGGACTCAATACGCCGGCGGGCGTTCGGTCAGGATGTCGGCCACGCCCCACACAATCATCAACAGGCCGGCACCGGTCAGCCACAGGCCGGGTGCGTCCATCGGCAGACCCAGTGGGGCGACGCGGCTGATCTCGAAGACGCGGAAGAGGAACGCGCCGATGGCCACCAGCGCGAGCAGGACGTAGCTCCCGGCCCGGTCGAGCGCCGCAACGCCGTCGCGCGTGGCGTAGGGCAGGGTGATCACCGCCAGCAGCGCCAGCGCGGCGAGGAAAACGACGATGCCCACGCCCTCGAGCCCGTTGCCCGACAGCCCCGTGGCGTTGGTGCGCGCCAGCGTCCACCAGGCGGGGATCATCCCGGCAAGCGACAGGATCGCGCCCAGCGCTACCAGCAAACGGCCGCGCCCCAGCGCGCGGCGGCTCATTTGGGCTCGTACAGCTCGCGCCGCAACACGCCGATGAAGGGCAGGTTGCGGTAGTACTCGCCGAAGTCGAGCCCGTAGCCGACGACGAACTCGTCGGGAATGGTGAAGCCGGTGTAGTCGATCGGGATCTCGACCAGCCGCCGGGCGGGCTTGTCGAGCAGGGCGCAGATGCGCAGGCTGTTGGGATTCTTGCCGCGCAGGTAGCGGAGCAGGTAGTTGAGCGTCAGGCCGGTGTCGATGATGTCCTCGACGATGAGCACGTCCTTGCCGGCAATGGCCGAGGACAGGTCCTTCAGGATGCGCACCAGGCCCGACGACTCGGTCGTCGCCCCGCCGTACGAACTGACCTCCATCAGGTCGATCTGGACCGGGATCTCGATCGCCCGCATCAGGTCGGCCATGAACGGCAGCGAACCCTTGAGCACGCTGACCAGGGTCACCGACTGGCCGGCATAGTCGGCACTGATCTTCTGGCCCAGCTCGCGCACCTTGGCGCTGATCTCCTCCTCGGTGATCAGGACGTCGCCGATGTCGGCACGCAGGTCGGGGATACGGAGCGCGGCTTTCATCTAGTGCAGGCTACTGCGCACTAGGCATCGGCGCGGGCGGCGAAGTACGCCCGGCGGCCACGCCGCCGGCGTGAGCCACGCGACACACGCGCACGGGGTCGGACGGTTGCGGTAGCGCCGTCACCCGGGGCGCGATCATCAGTGGCGGCTGCGACGGGCGGCACGACCAGCGCCAGCTTGGGTTGGCCGATCGAGGCGGGCATGATCTGGCCTTCCAGACCGGACAGCGATGCGGCGAGGTCGAACCGGCCGTACTTGAGCATCAGCGCCCGGAAGTCCTTGCCGTAGAAGAGCTTGACGCGGATGTCCGGGTACAGCTCGCGCAGCCGGCGCAACTTGCGGTTCTTGCGCCGAACGAGGCTCTGCTTGAGCGTGGTCAGCTCGACATAGGTCTCGAGCTCCGGCAGGTAGAAGTCGGGCGAGAAGCTCTCCACGACCTTGCCGTCGACGTTCCACAGGATCGGGAAGGTGCGCGGCTCGTACTCCCAGGCGACGCCGTAGTAATCGAGAATCCGCGCCAGCTCGGCTTCGCTGGCGTGGGCAAACCGGGTCTCGGACGTCACCTGCGCTGGGCACCGTCCGATCTTGGCGCGCCGGACCGGAGCAGCGCGTCCAGGTCGCCCGTGTAGCGGGTCAGGAACTCGTGCATGTCGAGTACGTCGTCCGCAGTCACCGGCGCGGCGCCGGCGGGCAGCTCCTCACCGAGGTGCTCGATGCCCAGTTCATCAGCCAGCATTGCGTCCGAC
>Ga0209341_10004887_pt1 | contig 12260 bp, 5 predicted proteins | sample RifCSP13_2_FD_184020 | JGI IMG/M metagenome (GOLD analysis project Ga0209341, IMG submission 184020) | Soil microbial communities from Rifle, Colorado - Rifle CSP2_sed 13_2 (SPAdes) (version 2) | ecosystem: Environmental > Terrestrial > Deep subsurface > Rock core/Sediment | place: Rifle...
GACCAACGGCGTCGTGACGGAGAAACGCGTCGAGGCGGGCGACGTCGTCTCCAACCAGACGCGCCTCTTCACCGTCGCCGACGTCTCGATGCTGGTGACGCGGGTGCAGGTGAGCGAGCTCGAGGTGCGGTCGCTCGCGGCCGGCGACTCGGTGCCGCTCAGCGTGGACGCCCTGGGCGGCGAGCGCGTGACCGGACGCATCCGGCGCGTGTTTCCGACCGCCGACAGCGCGACGCGACTCGTGCCGGTCGAAGTGGCGCTGACCGGCCCGGCGCTGCAGCGGCTCAGGCCGGGCTACACCGTGCGCGCCACCTTCGCGCTCGACCTGCGGCGCGACGCGTTGCTCGTGCCGTCCCGCGCGGTCTCGGGCCCCATCGGCGCCCGAGCCGTGTACCTCGTGAGCTACGGCAAGATCGCGCGGCGGGCGGTGAGTGTCGGGCCCGACCTCGACGGCCGCACGGAAGTGCACGACGGGCTGAAAGACGGGGATTCCGTCATCGTGTCCGGGGCGTCGCTGCTGCGCGAGGGCGCGGTGGCCCGCATCGTCGGGCCGCTGGGCGATGACGCGTCCCCCGCACGCGCGCGAGGCGGGACCCGCCGCGACACGGCCGCGCGCCCGCCGGGGAGGGGACGCGCCAGATGACGACGCACCATCGCGGTATTGCCAGCTGGTCCATCAGACGGCCGATCGGCACGCTGATGATCACGAGCACGCTCCTCGTGCTCGGTGTGGTGTACGTGGGCCGCCTCCCGGTGGACCTCCTCCCGCGGATCGTGTACCCGCAGGTCAACGTCTCGGTCTCGAATCCCGGTGTCGAGCCGTCCGTGATGGAGGAGACCATCGCCAAGCCGCTCGAGGCGGCGCTGGCCACCACCGAGGGGCTCACGCGGATCGGGACGACGGTCTCGCAGGGCAACGTCCGCATCACGCTCGACTTCTCGTTCGGCACGAACGTGGACTTCGCGCTCCAGGACGCGGCGAAGAACGTCGAGCGCGTGCGCGGCCGGCTTCCGGACGAAGCCGATCCGCCGAATGTCTCGAAGTCGGACCCGACACAGCAGCAGATCTACCAGGTGGCGTTCTCGTCGGACGCGCGGAACCAGACCGCGCTCCGCCAGTGGGTGGACCAGCGGCTCCGGCCGCAGCTCCTGTCGGTCAACGGCATCGCCGCGGTGGACATCTTCGGCGGCTTCGTGCGCGAGATCCAGGTCGTGCTCGATCCCGAGCGCCTCCGGGGCTACGGGCTCTCGGTGTCGCAGGTGATCTCGGCGCTCCGGAACGAGAACCAGGACGTCGCCGCGGGGCGCATCAGCACCGTGGACCGCGAAATGGTGGGCACCACCACCGGGAAGTTCCACACGGTCGAGGACCTCCGCGGCGTGCTGATGACGACGTCGCGCGGCGCGCGCATCCCGCTGCGCGACGTTGCGGTGGTGCGCGACACGAGCCAGGAACAGCGGTCGTGGGCGCGGCTCAACGGCGTCCCCGCCGTCCGCATCGGCATCCAGAAGCAGCCCGAAGCCAACACGGTCGAGGTCGCGCGCGGCGTGCAGGCGAAGCTCGAGCAGCTCGCGACCAGCGGCTACATGCCTCCGGACATCAGGTTCGAGGTCACCTACGACCAGTCGGGGTTCATCAACGACGCGCTCAGGACCGTGCGCGACGCCGCGATCATCGGCGCCATCCTCTCGATGCTCGTGGTGATCGTCTTCCTCCGTTCCTTCCGCAAGACGTTCATCGTCTGCCTCTCGATCCCGCTGGCCATCCTCGCGACGTTCGTGATGATGGGCATCGCCGACCTCACGCTCAACATCATGTCGCTCGGCGGGCTCGCGCTCGGCACGGGGCTCCTGCTCGACAACGCGATCGTGATGCTGGAGAACATCTACCGGCGCCGGGCCGCCGAGGGGCTCGACTCGGAGGAGGCGGCGCACGTGGGCGCCGCCGAGGTGACGAGCCCCGTGGTGGCCTCCACCACGACCAACCTCGCCTCCGTCGCCCCGTTCCTCCTCATCACGGGGCTCTCCGCGCTCCTCTTCCGCGAACTGATCCTCACCGTCTCGTTCGCGATCCTGGCCTCGTTGCCGCTGGCGTTGACGCTCATCCCGATGCTCGCCGCGCAGCTCGGCAAGGTGCGCTTCGAAAGCGGGCTCGAGCGTGCGCGACCGCTCCTGGCGTTCGAGCGCGGCTTCGCCCGGATGCTGAACGGGTACCGCTCGCTCGCGACCCGCGCCGTGCGGCACCGCTGGGCGATGATGGGGGGCGTGGCGGTGCTCGCCGTCGCGGCGTGGCTGCTGGCCCGGACGTATCCCACGGAGTTCATCCCGCAGGTTGACGACGGCACCGTCACGGCAAGCGTGTTCATGGGCCCCGGCACGCCGCCGCCCGTGGGCAACCGGCTCTCCCTCGAGGTGGAGAAGATGATCCGCGAGATGCCGGCGGTGACGAGCCTGTTCGCCAACGCCGGCGGCCGCGGCAACATTGACATCCGGCTCTCGCCCCCCCACGAGCGCACGCTGACCTCGGACCAGTGGGTGCAGACGCTCCAGCGCCGCGTGGACCAGAAGGGCTTCCCCGGCGCGCGCATCTTCGTGCGGCCGCCGCGCATCCGGGGGCTCCGCACGTCCGTGGCCGGCGCTGACGTGTCGGTCGCCGTCGTCGGTGACGAGCTCCCCGTGCTCGACGAGATCGGCAACGAGATCGTCCGCCGGCTCCGCGGCATTCCCGGCCTCGAGAACGTGCAGATGCAGCAGCAGGAGCCCAATCCGATGCTCGCGATCGCCCTCGACCGCGAGCGCGCGCGCAACCTCGGGCTCGACGTGGCGGCGGTCGGCCAGACCGTCCGGACGGCGCTCGACGGCACCATCGCCACGCGCTACACCGAAGGAAACTTCGAGTACGACGTCCGCGTGCTCTTCCCCAAGTCGCGCGTGACCAACACGTCGGACCTCGCCAACATCCTCCTCTTTCCGGGCGGCCGGGGCACCGATCCCGTCTTCCTGCGGGACGTGGCCACGCTCCGCCCCGCCCTGAGCCCGGCGAACATCCGGCGCGAGAACCAGAATCGGCGCGTGGAAGTCAACGGCGACGTGATCACCGCCGTCGCGCCGGTGGGGCGTGTGGCGGATTCGATTCGCGCGCGCCTGGCCGAGATGCCCCTGCCGGACGGCTACGGTCTCATCATCGGCGGCGAACAGGAGGCCATCAACGACACGAACTCGCAGATGGCGCTCGTCATCGGGCTCGCGATCTTCCTGGTGTTCGTCGTGCTCGCCGTGCAGTACGAGAGCGTGCTCGATCCGCTCATCATCCTGGGAGCGGTGCCGCTCGCGCTGATCGGCGTGGTGGGGATTCTCGGCGTCACGGGGACTGCGCTCTCCGCCCCGGTGTACCTCGGCATGATCATGCTCGCGGGCATCGTCGTGAACAACTCGATCCTCCTCGTGGAGTTCGCCAAGCACTTCCACCGCGAACAAGGGGGCACGGCAGAGGCCGCGGTGGTCCAGGCGGGCGTCGTGCGCATGCGTCCCATTCTCATGACGGCCTTTACGTCGGTCGTGGGCGCGATGCCGCTGGCGCTGGGGCTCGGCAGCGGCGGCGAGCTGATGCGGCCCCTCGCCATTTCCGTGGTGGGCGGGCTTTCGCTCTCGACCCTCCTCACGCTCTTCGTGGTGCCGGGGATGTACGTGATCGTGCACCAGGCCGGCGACGCGGTGAAGGTGTTCCTGCTGGGCAGGCGGGCCGGCGAGCTGCGGACGCGCGGGGAGGTGCCGCAGGTGCCGGAGTAGGCGGCGCCGCCAACGTGAGAAATGGCACGTCGCTCTCATCCTCGTTCGACGTGACGGTGTTCAGGTGGCCGCGCCGGGAGTGAATCGGGCCGAGCCGTGCGCCGTGCATGTTGACGGCGGCGAGAGGCCACCGCGGTAGCGTGCCACGGTGAACGGAGGGATCGAAGAGGCAACGATCCGGCACGGTTCCGCCGTCCAACCATGCGGTGCCCACGCGCCGCAACCCCCCGACCTCCCACCGGACCCGGTTGATGCCCCTCGCTCGTCTGGCGACTCTCGCCGCGGCCGTGCTCCTGGCCTGGCCCGCGCTGCCCGCGCTGGCCCAGCGCCCCGACACGATCGTGAAGCAGGCCGGCGCGCCCCGACACCCCGGCGTCGCGACGCTCGTGAAGGAGATGAGCATCGGCGTGGTGGACGGCGCCGACGAGTACATGCTGGGGTCCGTGAGCGAGATCGCCGTCGCGCGCGACGGCTCGATCTACGTCTACGACCGGCAGGCGCCCGCGCTCCGGAAGTACGACGCGCAGGGGAAGTTCGTGAAGACGTTCGGCCGCAAGGGGCGCGGTCCCGGCGAGTATCTCGACGCCGGCGGGCTCGCGCTCACGGCCGACGGGCGCGTGCTCCTCTGGGACACGGGGAACTGGCGCATCAACGTCTATTCACCCGACGGCACGGTGCTCCCGTCGTGGTCCACCCTGAGCGGGGCGGGGGGCAATGTGTCAATGAGCACGGGGCGGTCGTTGATGGTGGACACGGCGGGGCGCACCTACGTCCGCCGCCGGCTGTTCGGCGCACGCGCGCCGAGCGAGAGCCGGACGGTGTGGATTCGCTACCGACCCGACGGCACGCCGCTTGACACGATCGGGCCGCCGCGCTTCACCGCGCAAGCGATGCTGCTCACGGCGGCGAGCCCCGGGGGGCGCGCGACGACCTCGATGGGCGTCCCCTTCGCGCCGACGCCGCGGACGGTGATGAGCCCACTCGGCCACCTCGTCACCGGCCTCGCTGATCGCTACGCGTTCGAGATCCACGCGGTGCCCGGGCGCCCCGTGACGAGCGTGCGGCGGAACGTGGAGGCGGTGAGCGTGACGCGCCACGAGCGCGACTCGGCGCGCGACGCCGTCGTCGAGCGGATGCGCCGTACCGAGCCGGCGTGGAGCTGGAACGGGCCGGGGATTCCCGCGCACAAGCCGTACTACGCGGACCTTTTCGCCGCGGACGACGGGCGCATCTGGGTCGCGGTCGTGGGCGAGGTCGCGCAGCGCGTCGGCTCGGTGTCGGGGGGAGGCGGCGGCGGCGGTCCAGCGCGACCGAACCGTCCGGCCGCGCCGGCGAGCGTGCCGCCGACACCCCGCCCCGCGCTGTACGACGTGTTCGAGCCCAACGGCGCGTATGTGGGGCAGGTGGAGGTGCCCCCCCGCGTCTCGACCGTGGTGCGGCGCGGCGACTACGTGTGGGGCGTGGAGTTCGACGACGACGACGTGCAGCGCGTGGTGCGGTTCAGGATCGTCTGGAGGTAACACGTTTTCCGGCGGAACGGTCCATCGAGCAGCGGAAGCCGATCAGCCCGGCGGAAACACCTCGTCCACGCCGCGCCGAAAGGTCGGCGCGCTCAGTCGTATTCGCCGTCCCAGAGCGCGTCGAGGAACTCGCGCCACGGAAGGACGGTGATTCCCCCCACGGTGCGGCGACGTTCCGCGAGCGACACGCAAAGGTACCGCTTCAGCTTGCGCTCTTCGGCCAGCGCCCGCAGTCCCTTCACGTGGTCGTTGGAGACCGTGCTCGATGCCTTGACCTCCACGGCGGTGTGGTCACCGATGATGAAGTCAACTTCGAAGCCCGACGTCGAGCGCCAATACCGAACCTCGTCCCCGGAACGATAGTCGGTCCAGGCGGCAAGTTCGTGCATCAGCCAGGCCTCGAAGCCGCTCCCGAACTCCGGTGTGCCCGCGCGGATCGCGCGACCCTGGAGCGAGGAAGCCACGCCGACGTCGAAGAAGTAGTACTTGGACGCGGCGATCGGCTTTCGCCGGGCCGACCGTCGCCAGGCCGGCAGCTCGCGGAGGATCAGGGTGTCCTTGAGGGTCTCGAAATACTCGTACACGGTGGTCCGCGGCACCTGGGCGTCGTTCGCGATCTTCGTGAAGTTCACGATCGTCCCGTTGCACAAGGCGGCGATGTGAAGGAATCGGCTGAACGCCGGCGCGTTGCCCGTCGCGCCTTCGGCCACGACCTCCTGCTGCAGGTACGTGCCGGCGTACGCGTCGAGGTCGGCCGCCGGGTCGTCCGAGAAGTAGATCGCCGGGAGCGTGCCGCGTTCCACGGCGCGGGCGAGGTCGAAGTGCACGCCCAGCTCCCGCGACGTCAGCGGGTGCAGGTACTTCGTGCGCGCGCGGCCGCCCAGCAGGTTCACTCCACCGGTTCGCAGCCTGCGGGCGCTCGACCCGGTCAGGAGGAAGCGAACGCCGCGCTCCTCGATCAGCCGATGGACTTCGTTGAGCGGTTCGGGGAGGCGCTGGATTTCGTCAATCGCGACGACCTTCGTTTTCGCATCGAGCTCCTCCGCGAGGCGGCCCGGCGACCGGCTGAGCTCGAGGAAGACCCCGCTGTCGAGGAGGTCGTACACGCGCACGCCGGGGAGCGCGTCCCGGATGAGGGTCGTCTTGCCGGTCTGCCGCGGGCCCAGGAGGAAATGGGACTTCCGGGCCAGCAGGGACGCCAGGTCGAGTGTGCGGGCGAGGTGGGGAGGTTGCGTCGGCGACATCGTCATATATCATGCCAAATGACGACACAGTCGTCACGTCCCACAGCCGCACTCGCCCTCGACGCAGGGCAGCCGGAGCCGTCGCGGGCTCTCCTGATCGGCCGGACCTTCTCGTGCGCGCGCCCTACAACTGCACCAACCCCTCATACGTCTCCGGCCGCCGATCCCGGAAGAACTGCCACACGTTCCGCACTTCGCGGATCTTGTCGAGGTCGAGCTCCGCAGTGATCAGCTCCGTCTTGTCGCGCGAGGCGTTCACGAGGAACTGCCCGCGCGGATCGCAGAAATAGCTCGTTCCATAAAACTCGCCGATGTTCCACGGCGCCTCGAAGCCCACGCGGTTGATCGCGCCCACGAAGTAGGCATTCGCCACCGCGTGCGCGGGCTGCTCGAGCTTCCAGAGATACTCCGAGAGCCCCGCGACCGTCGCTGACGGATTGAACACGATCTCCGCGCCGTTCAGCCCCAGTGCCCGTGCGCCTTCGGGGAAATGGCGGTCGTAACAGATGTAGACGCCCACGTTCGCGTAGCGCGTCTTGAAGACCGGATAGCCGAGGTTGCCCGGCTTGAAGTAGAACTTCTCCCAGAATCCGGGTGCGGTGTGCGGGATGTGGTTCTTGCGATACTTGCCGAGGTAGCTGCCGTCGGCGTCAATCACGGCGGCGCAGTTGTAGTAGACGCCCGTGCCTTCCACCTCGTAGAGCGGCACGACGATCACCATCTCGTGCTTCTTCGCCATCTCCTGCATCAGCTTCGTCGTCGGCCCCTCGGGAATCCGCTCCGAGGCGTCATACCACCGCGTGGTCTGCTCGGCGCAGAAATAGGGGCCGCTGAAGATCTCCTGCATGCAGAGGATCTGGACGCCCTCGCGGCCGGCCTGCTCGATCAGCTCGAGATGCTTGTGGACGTTCGCTTCCCGGATGATCTCGAGCTTCTCGCCGGTGTCGCAGGCGTGGGTGGCCTGGATGAGGCCGCATTTCACGAGACGGGGCATTGGAGAGGGCCGAGAGTCGAAAGTCTAGTGTCGAGAGTTGGACGACGCGCGTCGTGAGTTGCGCATCAGGGCGTAGTAGAAGAGTGAGCTCAACGCGAACGTCACGAACCAGGCGTAGCTGTACAACTGGTCGAACATCGTCGGATTCGCGACGCTGCCGCCGGGCGTCGCGGCGGCGCGGAGAAAACCGGGAACCACCGGCAGCACCGCGAGCACGAGCGCCACGATCGCGCGCGGGTTGAAGCCGCCGCGATACGTGTACGCGCCCTGCACGCGGAAGAGATCGTCCGTCACGAGCCGCTGCCGGCGGATGATCCAGTAGTCCACGATGAGGATTCCGCCCAGCGCTCCCATCAGCGACGAGTAGCCGATGAGCCAGGTGAAGATGTACGCGGCCGCGTCGGAGTAGAGCTTCCACGGCATCATCAGGATGCCGATCACGGCGGTGATGAGGCCGCCGGTCACGTAACTGATGCGCTTGGGGCTCAGGTTCGAGAAGTCGTTCGACGGCGAAACGACATTCGCCGCCATGTTCGTCGTGAGCTGCGCGGCGAGCACGACCAGCGCCGCGAAGATGATCACGCCCGCACCGCCGATCCGTGTGACGAGCACAACGGGATCCCAGACCGGCGCGCCGAAGATCACGATCGTGGCGCTCGTCACCGCCACGCCGATGAAGGCGAATGCGGTCATCGTCGTCGGAAGCCCCAGCGCCTGACCGAGCATCTGCGACCGCTGGCTCTTGGCGTAGCGCGTGAAGTCGGGGATGTTGAGCGAGAGCGTGGCCCAGTAGCCGACGTTCGCGGTGAGCGCGGACGGGAAAAGCTTCCAGAAGTCGGCATTGCCCGACTGCAATCGCTGCGACTGTTCAAGCACGTTGCCAAGCCCGCCGCCGTTCTTCACGCCCCAGAGGAGGAGGAGCGCCCCGCCGCCCAGAAGCAGCGGCGCCGACCAGCTCTCGAGCACCTTGATGCCTTCGGTGCCCTTGAGGATGATCAGCACCTGGATGACCCAGAACACGGCGAAGGCGATCGCGGTGTGCGCGCCGACGCTCGCCCACCCGGCCCACGCGGCGTTCATCAGCGCGTCCAGCGCCAGCGCGCCGATCCAGGTCTGGATCCCGAACCACCCGCACGCGACGATCGCCCGGAGCATCGCCGGCACGTTCGCCCCGCGCACGCCGAAGCTCGCGCGGCAGAGCACCGGGAACGAGATCCCGTACTTCGTGCCCGCGTGCGCGTTCAGCACCATCGGCACGAGCACGATCGTGTTGCCGAGCAGGATGGTGAGCATCGCCTGCCACCAGTTCATCCCGGCGGTCATCAGTCCCGAGGCGAGCGTGTAGGTGGTGATCACCACGCTCATCCCGATCCAGAGCGCGGCGATGTTCCAGGTGGACCAGGTGCGCCGCTCGGGGGTCGTCGGCGCGAGGTCGGGGTTCCAGAGCGGAGAGTCGCTCAGCGCGCCGGGAACGGCGGTCATGGGCGCTGCGGGGACGTCGCTGGTGGGAGCAGTCATTCCTTCAATCTAGGAGTCATCCGATCAACACGCGTTCGTCGAGAAGTACCGTACCCCCGTCACCGGCTCCTTGGCGTTGTATAACATTCGCGCATTCCCCGGCAACAACCCAAGCTGTATCGGTGACAGAATCTTCGGCAACGTCCTCTGCGCTTCCTGACGCCCGAGCTCCCAACCGTCGTTGATCATTCTGTTTTGGCGCTTCACGAGATCCACGGAATTGAATCGATCCGGTTGATTCGCCATCTCGTGCGCCCAATCGGTCCAGTGCGCTGTGATCCGCGTGGCGTACTCGGCCTGCGCACCTCGTAGCGCCTCCACCTGATCGCGAGTGAGCAGCAGCGAGTCGGTCTGCTGCAAGATCTCGTTGTACCAGTTGGGCAGGTTGCCGCAGTACCGCTTCACGATCGCCGGCTCGTCCAGCTTTTTACCAGGATTCCCGCGTCGCCCCGGATTGAGAATGCGATCCAGCTGCTGCGCCTCACCGTCCCGGCTGAAATCAAGGCTCACGTCCAGCGTCACCCTGAAAGGCGCGCGAAACGCAGTCGTGCGCGCGCGGGTGTCACCGAAGCGCGGGTTCACTTCGTACCGATAGCGGTTTGTCGTCGAATCGTAGCCGCGCACGTAGTAGAGCACGCGATCGGGGAAGGGCTGCGTCCCCCAACCGTGCAGCTTGCCGCCGTGCAACAGTTGGTCGAGCCCCGCGAGGGGATTCGAGATGTTCAGCCACACGCGGTGCCGCCGCATGCTCAACTTTTGCAGCAGCTGAAACGTCGGCGAGACTGTCAGGTTCATCGTCGCGGACCAGGGCCCTTCACAGCTGTTCCGACCCGCCGCGCGCCCTGCTTGGCGCCGCAGGCAGGCGCGCGCGTTTTCGCTGGTGGAAGTGAGCAACGTCTGCAGGGCCGACTCGAGCGCGGGATTGCCAGCGGTGGCGGGGTTGAAAACGAACGCGCGATCGTTGGCCAATCCGTCGCCATTGATGTCGCTTCCGACCATCGGCGTGTACGGCAGTCCGGAGCTGATCTTGCCCGCCGTGGTGACAACGACCCACCGGGATTGCAAACCCGCCTGCAAGTAGATCTCGTGCGTCGGCGCGTAGTCGCCGCGCGCCCATTCGATCGCGCGTGGGTCGCCCAGTGCGGCCCCGTCGAAGCCTCGCGTCTGCGACCGCGTCTGCGTGAAGGTGTAGGTCGCATCCAGCAGCCAACGTCCGCCGATGAAGGCGGTTCCGGGACGCGCGCGCACCATCAACTGCCGCGCCCAGCCCCGGACGTCGGAGCGTCGGCTCATCACCGACCCGAACGACGCGCTCCGACGCGCCGCGGCCGCCGCCCCCGCGCCGGTGGACGCCACGATGCTCGACTCGGGGACGAACACCGGACGTCCCTCCGCCGCCAGCGTGAACTTAGGCGTCCCCTCGAAGTTGAGATCGACAACGCTCGGCTGATTCACGTTCAGCGAGAAGATCGCGTCAACTGAGTACACGACATTCTTGATCGCGGAGCCCCACTGCAGGTTGCCGCGCCACGAGCGTGCCGGCCGGTAGTCGCGATCAAAGAGCTGCACCGCCGGCGCCGCGTCCGCAAACCCCGAGGCAGTCGTCGGACTGACGCAACTCGTGGGGATGGCTGCTTCAGTGGTGAGCCACGTCTGCCAATCCAGAGTCGGGACCGCCGGGCCCACACAGGTGATGCGCTGCGTCCCCGTCGGCAGTCCCGTGGCGATCGACGCATCCGCGAGCAGCGTTGGCTCGGGATACTGACGGAACTCTCCGACGCCGCCGCGCACGACGCCGCGGCCCATCGAGATGAAGCTCCCCATGTTCGAGCCGTAGCCCGATGTGCCCGCCCGCCGCGCCATCCGCGTGGTCAGCCAGTTGAACCCGATGCGCGGGCTCACGTGCCAGCCGTTCGGCGCGTGATCCGTGCGTACGCCGAATGCGGTCTCGACAAGCTGATTGTACGCGGGCGCGCTCGTGAAGACATTCGCCTCTGCGCGCACTCCGTAAAGAATCGTGAAGCGGTCTGTCTTGCTCCACTGATCGGACGCGGCCAACGCGCCGCCCCATTCTCCGCCGGACTTCATCGGCGTAGAGAGGGTACGGGAGAAGCTCGCGGGCTGATTCGCCTGAAGATCGGCGAGCGAGTTGAAGCTGACGGAGCCGAGCCGGTTCCCGGAGAGTTCCTGTGAGTACTGGTCAAGCCGTGATTCGGCGTACAGCTTGCCGCGATGTGCGGCGCGTCCCCTCCAAAAGAAGTGCGTCTCGCTCGTCGTCTGCCAGGTGACCGTCCGGCTGTGCGACTCCAGTCCGCTATTCCCAGCGAACCCCAGCGAAGCGATGCTGGTCGTACCGTCACCAAATGACGACGAGAGCAACACGCGTCCGTCGGGAAGGCGCAGGTAAGGATCGTTGTCTGACTGCGATATCGAGGCACCCGTACGAACTTCGGTGAGCTGGTCCTTCAGCTTTCCGAAATACCTCGAGTACAGATACTGTCCTCCCGCGTTGAGCTGCCGGCTTTCGCCTCCATGCGCGGGCGTGACGGTCGGAGTCAGGCTCAGCGCGCCGCTCCGGTTCCAGTTCGCGTAGCCGATCACGCCCCACGTGGTGTTGAGCGGCGTGAACGAGCTGTAGTCGAAGAGCGGCCGATCCAGCCGGCCTATGAACGAGACGTAGTCGGTGACGCGCGACGACGGGATCGCGCCCATCGTGGCGGGGATACCAAGCGCGCTGAGCGTCGAGAGCAGCCGAGCGACCGAGTCGCGCGCGACGCCGGAACGTTGCAGCAGGTCGTCGTCGGCGTTCAGCAGCGAAATGACATCCGAGAACCGGCGCCTGTACTTGAAGCCGCTGTTGTACATCCAACGGTCCATGTTCACTGCGCCGTACGTGCCTAGGTCGAGATCGAGCGACGTATAGGTTATTCCGGATCGTCTGGCAACGGCGTCGGCGGCCTGGAGCTGCGGCGCGTCGAACGTCACGAATGCGCGCCGCGTGGTAGTGATGCCCCCGGGCGCGAGAGAGACCTGGGTGAGCCCGCCGCTGAATCCACCGCGGGCGGGATCGTACGTGGAGGACGAGATGCGCACGGCGGTGTTCGCGCCGCGCGGAACGCCCCCGCCCGCGAACTCGAGGCCGTTGAGCGTCGTGGCGTTCTGCGACGGCGCGGCGCCGAGCACCGAGATGCCGCC
>Ga0209341_10004888_pt1 | contig 12258 bp, 8 predicted proteins | sample RifCSP13_2_FD_184020 | JGI IMG/M metagenome (GOLD analysis project Ga0209341, IMG submission 184020) | Soil microbial communities from Rifle, Colorado - Rifle CSP2_sed 13_2 (SPAdes) (version 2) | ecosystem: Environmental > Terrestrial > Deep subsurface > Rock core/Sediment | place: Rifle...
GTCGAAATCCGAACCGATGCCCGCGTGATCTGCGTCGCCTGCCAACTGGCAGACGTGATCGATGTGGTCGATGACAGCCGCCAGGCCCACCTCGTCGCGAGTGCTGGACTCACGTGTCCAGCCCACTTTCAAGTAAGCGTTGTATGGCACGACACCGACGACGCCGTCCCGTTCGAGGACCCCCTCGATGAGTCGGTCCGTGAACTGTCGATTCGTTGGGTATCCAGGGAGCAGCGCGTGGCAATTGCCGTGCGTTGCCACTATAGTTCCCTGGTACTGATCGATGGCGGCCAAGGCGGCCGGCTCATCCATGTGACTGATGTCCAGTATGAAGCCAAGGTCGGCCATGCCCCGCAGCAGCGCGCGCCCATCCTGGGTCAGCGGGCCGGGCTCCTTCCAGCCTCCAGAATAGCGCGTGCCCACCCAAGCCAATCCAACCCACCGCATGCCGAGTGCGTGCCACTCATCCAGCTCCGAAGGCGAACGAATAGCCTCCGCGCCCTCCATGCCAATCACCAGACCGACGGGGCCGCTGCCGTCCGGCGAGCTGCGGCGAAGGTCCAGCAGCGCTCTCAGCTCTGGCGTCGACCGGATGATCCGGAACATGTCCGGGTGGTCGCCCTCCAGGCGGTGGTATAGGCTCAACTGCTCGCGCGCGAGTCGATAGGCGTGATCGAAGTCTCGATACACCTGGGTCTCGGCGTGGTGCAGCTGGCTGCGTAATGGCTTGGCGAAAAGGGTTGCGAACGCCACGGCCACGTTGCCGGACTCCAGCTCCGGCCAGCCGATGAGCGTGTCGCCGTTTTCCGCCACGGCGGCCGATCCGACCTCCCGGCGGCGTGTCTCGCTCGCGGGACGCGTGTAGTCGCGGCCGTAGGTCAGCATGTTGAACGCAAGATCGAGATGCCCGTCGACGATGATGGGCTTCGGCGTCATGCCGCGCAGTTTTCGTTGAGCTTCAATGAACACATAAGAGCGCACCCACCGGTGCGCTCTTGTCCGATCAGTCCTCGGCCTCGCGGTCGGGGTCGTCGAAAGGCGGTGGTTCGGAGCCTTCCGAATCGCTCTTCAACTCGTCCGACAGCATCTTGAAATCCTTGTCCGCGAAAGCACCAGAATCCACCTTGCGCAGGCTCAGTCCAATGCGATGTTCCTCCGGCGCGATGCGGATGATGCGAAGGGTCTTGGTCTCGCCCTCCTTAAGGACCTCTTTTGGATGCTCGATGCGATGTTCGCTGATCTCCGAGATGTGGATGAGGCCCTCAATATCGCCTTCAAGCCGCGCGAACGCCCCGAATTTCGTAAGCCGGGTGATCACGCCCTCGACGAGCTGGCCAACGCTGAACTTGGCGGTGCGCGCCTTCCAGGGATCATCTTGCAATGCCCGCATGGAGAGTCCGATGCGTTTCTTCTCGCGGTCGATGTTGATGACCTTCACTTGCACTTCCTGGCCCACTTCCAGAACTTCGCGCGGGTGTTGAAGCCGGTCCCACGAGAGCTCCGATAGGTGAACCAGTCCGTCGGCACCGTTGATGTTGACGAACGCGCCGAAATCGGCAAGGCTGGTCACGCGGCCGGTATAGACCTTGCCCTCTTCCAACTCATTGATGACGCGTTCTTTGATGGAGGCGCGCGTTTCGGCGCTCGCGGCCCGCTCCGAGAGGATCAACCTGCGGCGCTCGCGGTCAACCTCGATGATGCGCACGCCAATTGGCTCCCCGACCATCTTCTGCCAGCGCTGTTCGGGCGTATCGCCGCTAGCCTGCGCGCGCCTGACGGAACTGATCTGAGAGGCGGGGACGAAGCCTCGCAGGCCCCCGACGAGCACGATCAGGCCACCCTTGTTGAAGCCAACGATCTTGCTCTCGGTCACCGTCTCGTCGGAGATCATCTTCTCGGCGCTGTCCCAAGACATTTGCTCCTGGGCGCGCTTCATCGACAGAACCACGTTTCCGCTGGAATCCTCGGGGTGCAGGACGTACACGCTGACTTCCTGTCCGACCTTAAGCGCGGCGCGCTCCTCAGAGGTCAGCTGTTCGAGCTCCCGCCCCGCGATCACGCCTTCGGACTTGGCTCCGATGCTGACCAGTATCTGACCGGGAGTGATGCTCGCGATCGTGCCCTTCCGGATTTCGCCGGACTGAGGCAGATCCACCCCGAGGGAATCGGATTCGAGCAACGACTGCATGGTCTGGTTGCTCGCATCTTTCTGCGCATCGCCGGCCGCGCCTGCTTGCGTTCCCCCTGGCCCCGAAGGGGCATCATTCTGATCCATCAGTTGCTGACTCCACTTGCGGAAAATGTAGGCTTCATTATACAAGTGAAACCGGCTGTTTGCAACCCCACCCTGCATTGATCCCGAAAACGTGCGGCTGCTGACGGTCGCATGCGGGCGCGGGCCGCAGTCGTGGCTGTGGGATATAATCGGCGCCGGAGTCCCAATGCGGGCGATCTATCCGTTCAGTGCAATTGTGGGTCAGGAGCGAATGCTTCGCTCGCTGATCTTGAATGCCGTCGATACGCGGATTGGCGGTGTATTGATTCGGGGCGAGAGGGGCACTGCGAAGTCGACAGCTGCCCGGGCGCTGGCGGCACTGCTTCCGCGCGTCCAGGTTGTTCAGGACTGCAGATTCGGCTGTGACCCGGACCGGCCGAACACCTGGTGCACCGAATGCAGGGAACGGGCCGAGCTTGACGATCGCCTGCCTCGCAGCGAGCGCGCTACGCCATTCGTCAACCTTCCGGTGTCCGCCACCGAGGACCGCGTCGTCGGCACGCTGGACATCGAGCAGGCGATCCAAAAGGGCGAGCGACATTTCGAGCCCGGCGTCCTGGCGTCCGCCAATCGCGGGCTGCTGTACATCGATGAGGTGAACCTCCTGGATGACCACGTGGTCGACATCCTCCTGGATTCGGCAGCCATGGGAGTTAACACCGTGGAACGCGAGGGTATCTCGTTCGCCCATCCGGCGCGCTTCATCCTGGTAGGCACGATGAATCCAGAAGAAGGGGAACTGCGTCCGCAGCTGCTCGACCGATTCGCGCTATCGGTGGACATCGTCGGGATACGGGATGCGCGCGACCGGGCGAAGATCATGGAACGGAACCTCGCCTTCGAGAAGGATCCGGAGGCGTTCCGTGACCAATGGATTCCACGAGAGCAGGAACTCTCCGACCAGATCGCACAGGCACGCGAACTGGTGGATCAGGTGACGCACACCAGCCGCGATCTGCTCTCGATAGCGGCGCTGACCTCCTCGCTCAACGTCGATGGGCACCGGGCAGATCTGGTCATCTTGAAGGCTGCCCGGGCGCAGGCGGCCTTCGAGGGGCGCACGCGCATCAGCGATCATGATATCGCACTGGCAGCAGAGCTTGCGCTGCCGCACAGGATCAAGCGGACGCCCTTCCAGCAGGCCGAGATGACCTCGGAACAGTTGCAGGAGCGCATCGAGCAGCTTGCCGGGCAGACGATGTCTGTCGAGACGGACGAGGCCGAGACGGAGCGACAGGAAGCCGCGCCCCAGGAAAAAAAAACTTAAAGCTCGAGGAAGAGCCGGACGAGGGTAACCAGGAGGGGACACCCCAGCCCACCAGGCAGGACGTTTTCGCAGACACATCCGCGAACTGGTGGGAGGGTGGCCAGAAGGTCAAGACCGGCGAAACATTTCAACCTCGCAGGTTGAACACCCCATTGGACAAGCTCGCCCGCAAGCACGCGGGGCGGCGCTCACTCACGAAAACCGAGCGAAAGCACGGTCGCTACGTCAAGGCGCGGCCTGCCGGCGAGCGCCGAGACGACATCGCATTCGATGCAACTATTCGCGCGGCAGCGCCGTTCCAAAAGCGCCGTGCCGGTCGCGGGAGGCGGCTCGCCTTTGCCATCGAGAAGAGCGACCTGCAACGCAAGGTGCGCGTAAAGCGCGTCGCGAATCTCGTCCTGTTTCTCGTGGACGCGTCCTGGTCGATGGCGGTGGCCGAGCGGATGAACGCGACCAAGGGCGCGATTCTCTCCCTGCTGACCGATGCGTATCAGCGGCGCGACCGGGTCGGGCTGATCGTTTTTCAGAAGGACCGGGCCACGCTCGTGCTCCAACCGACCACTTCCGTGCAGTTGGCCAAGCGCGCCCTGGCGGACATCCCGGTGGGAGGCAAGACGCCGCTTTCAGCTGGACTGCTGCTCGCTCATGATGTGCTCCACCATGAAAAGTTCATTCACCCTGACGTGGAACCCCTGCTGATCGTTCTGACCGATGGCGCGGGCAATGTGTCCCTCGGAGCTCTTCCTCCGCAGGAAGAATCCTACCGCTTTGCCGATCTCATCACCAATGATGACGTACGCTGTGTGGTCATCAATATGGAGCACGCGGCGTTCGACCAGGGGCTCGCACAGACCCTGGCCAGTCATCTCGAAGCGCCGTGCTATGCCCTCAGTGACCTCAAGGCTGAGAGCCTCTATCGCACCGTCAGGGACGAAATGGGCGGTGCGAGCAGCAAATAGCGGCCTGCTGCACGGCAACTGGCCCTCGCGCCGCCAACATTTCAGCCTCGAGGAGCCGCGGGCTTCCTGGTCCTGAATGAACGAACCACAGATCCATCTCGCAGAACAATGTGGACTCACCGCCGGGCGAGTGATCGTTGTGGGCGTCTCCGGCGGCGCCGACAGCGTGTGTCTGATGGAAGCCCTCCGGCGGGCGGGGCATGCGATCGTTGTGGCTCACTTCAATCACAGGCTCAGGGAAGGGGCCGGTGACGAGGCCAATGTCGTTGCGGGGCTGGCCCTCCGGCTCGGTGTGCCTTTCGTGCCGGGCGAGGGCGATGTAGCTGCGGCCGCGCGTCGCTCGGGTTGGTCTTTGGAGGCAGCCGGTCGGGCGCTAAGGTATGAGTTTCTCTTCAACCTGGCACGCTCGCGCGGGGCGCAGGCCGTGGCAGTCGGCCATACCGCTGACGACCAGGTGGAGACGGTGTTGATGCATTTTCTGCGCGGCGCGGGCCTTCAGGGACTCGCTGGAATGTCGCAGCGGACCGTCTTGCGACAGTTCGACGAGGAGATCCCGCTTGTTCGCCCTCTCCTGGAGACTTGGCACGCGGAAACAATTGCCTTCTGCGCGGCAAACGGCTTGCGCTACTTGGAGGATCCCAGCAATTCGTCCGTTGCGTTCCGGCGCAATCGCATACGCCTCGAGTTGCTGCCAGCCCTCGAAGCCTACAATCCGAGAATTCGAAATGCCATCCTGCGCATGGCGAGGACCATCGCCGTCGATCGCGAGACGCTGGCCGGCATCGTGGAGTCCGCTTGGGCGACGGCACTGGTGGAGGCGACCAAGAACCGCGTGCGCCTCAGTGTTTCAGAACTTGGTCGCCTGTCGCCGGCCCTTCGAGCTAATTTGATTCGCAGGGCAATTGCGACCCTGGATCCGGTCCAAGAGGTCGACTACGATGCGACAGAACGGGCGCTTGCGCTGCTCTCGACTGGGCGGGCCGCTTCTCATGTCGAGATGAAAGGCCCGTTTCGAGCTGCCAGGCAGGCGGGGGAACTCGTTGTGTATCGGGGAACGGATGCTCGTGATTCACCCGAGGCACCGCAGTTACCGGAGGGGGTGGACCAGATTCCGCTCGACGTTCCGGGGTCCGTGTACGTCGGCACCAGCTGGATCATGACGTCTGCACGGCAGCCACCACCCGATTCCGGAGAGGACGAAGAAGATGACCCCACCAAGGTCGGACTCGCAGACCCATTCGCGGCCTACCTGGATGCAGCGACAATCGATGGTCCGCTTGAGCTTCGTGTGAGGAGGGCGGGTGACCGATTTCAGCCGCTCGGAATGCCCGTTCACAGCCAAAAGCTGGCTGACTTCATGGTGAATGCAAAGCTCCCGGAGCGGTACCGCCGCCGATGGCCGCTGCTTTGTTCGGGAAAGACGGTGCTCTGGGTACCCGGCTACCGGCCAGCGCACCCCTGCCGGATGACAGCCGAAACAGAAGAAGCGATTTGCTTTCGCCTGGCTCGAGCCTAGGCGAGAGAAACGCGGCCCCGCGTTGAGCGGGGTGGCGGGCTCAGGGCGCCTCGCCGTTCAGCTGACGGAGCTTCGTTGAGATCTCGCGCCACTGAATCTTGGAAACGCCCAGCCGCTGGCGTATCGTATCGTGGTCCAAGCCAGATTGGTAGTCTCGAAGCGCGCAAGTCCAGCGGCAGATGTCAAAGGACAAGTGTTGCTGCAGGCCCGCTTCCTTGCTGATGTCCTCGAGCAGGTATTCCAGTCGCCGCGGGGACCATGGAAACAATTGATCGACCGGCCGGTATTGTGAGAGGTACTCGTTGTAGGCCGCGATCCAGTCCTCCGACAGATCGAGCTTCCGCTCTTTGAACCTGTTTGCCAGGCTTGCGTAGCGGATGAAGACCTTCGGTCCGCCCGGTGCACGGAGATCGATGTGATTGAGGTGGATGCCAAGGCACTCACTTTTCTTGATGCCGGTCGTCAGCAGCAACGAGAGAAGCGCGTAAGGGCGGGCGTCCGGCGGTCGATCTCGCCGGTGACGGTCGGCCGCAAGCAGCGCGGCATCGTACTCACGCTCGGTAAGGACCTGTGGAAGTGGACTGATCGCAGTACGCTGGGGCACGTTCTCGGCAGGATCGGTGAGGAGCACGCCGTTCTTGTGAAGCCAGCGAAAAAAGGACTTTGTTGAGGTGATCCTGCGGGCGAGCGTCTTTGGACTGCAGGGAACGCCGCGCTTGCGCTCCATCCAGGTGAAAAAACGATTCAGGTCTTCCGTGGTAATCGTGCCAATGGTCCGATCGGCTGCCAGAAACGTCGAGAGGAGGCGCACGTCGGACAGGAATGCCTTGACAGTGTTAGGAGACCGGCCTTGATCCCCAAGATAGACTTCCCAAGCCTTCAGGCTGGGTTGCAGGCCAGTCTGCGCCGTCACATGCGCCGTCCCCGTGGACAAACCCATCTCACCACTCTTTCGCGTAGGCTTCTAGCTCTTCGCATAGTTTAGCCAGTCCACTGCTCGCTGTCAATGCCGCAATCCTAACTGAGCACCGCCCAGTCGGGCTGCCCGCCCTTTACTGCGACAAGTCCTGAGGCTGGAAGCACGGGTCGTAGTCATAGCCCAATATCATCTGGTAGGCGAATTCCTCGCTCGCAACCGGATTCGAAATCTCTGTGGCGGATGTCAAGCCTAGAGCGGTGAGGATCGCCGATCGGGAAGTTGGATCCTGTCCGGGCGTGAAGTCGATGAGGACGGAGGTCGAGTAATCGCGGCGGTCCGCCACCGCGGCCACCGCATCGTAACCAGCGTAGTTTAGGCGCGAGGCCGCCAGATGCTCAAGCGACTCGACGGCAGTTCCGTTCCGCACGTCGACCTTCAGGGCCTGGCGTTCGACGCGTCTTGGAGAGTATGTTGTCGCTTCGAGCATGAGTTGTGACAGGGCGTTCTCGTCGGGCAGCTGAACGCTCGCCCCGCCTGGCGTCGTCCAGCCGCGGACGTAGGGCGGCCGAATGTAGTACCCGCGGATGTCCGCCCCACTGAGCTGGGGCGCGTATGGAGCCAGGCGGAGCAGATCCGTCAGTCCCAAGTCTGTCACCACCGTCTCTGACAGGTCGGCGTAGAGCTGGGGCACCTTCGTCAGAGTCCCCGATTGGAGTGCTGTCGCGAGGATCGCCCGCAAGACCTCCTGCTGCCTGCGACCGCGGTCGAAATCATTGGACTTGGATCTCGATCGTGCATACCAGAGGGCGAGGTCTCCATCCATATGGACCTGCCCAGGACCCACCGAATAGAGCCACCAATTGTCCTCATTGTATGGATCGAACGAGGGATCGATCAACCGCCAGTCCGTGTATGCACACGCGACCGGGACATCAATGCCGCCCAGCGTGTCGACGATGCGGCGAAAGCCATCAAACTCCACCATCGCGGTGTGGTCGATACGGACTCCCAGATTGTAGGCAATCGTTTCCTTAAGCAGACCTGGCCCTCCGCCGGGATATCCGCCGATCTCGCCGCTCTGGTAGGCTGTGTTTATGCGCTGCATCCCCACCGATGGGATGTAGATCCAGAGATCCCGCGGGATGGAGACCATCGAAACCTGCCCTTGCTGGGGCCACAAGATGGCTATCACCATCGTGTCTGTCCGGTAGGATGAGCCAGGGCGCTTGTCGGATCCAATCAGCAGGAAGTTAACCGTCTCGTTGCCGGTCAAAGGCGGCAGAGGTGAGGGCTGGATCGCGGGTGCTTCCGGCGGGGGCGCCGCCGCGGTTGGAAAGAGGTCAGCGAGGGCGACCGTTGCGGTGGGGCTTGTCGCCGGCGTGGGCGATGGAGATGGAGTCTCGGTTGTGGAGGAAAGCGGCTGCCCGGCTGGCGTGGGACTGTACGCGGATGGCTGAAACGGCGTGGCGGTGGGCGACGCGTCTGGTGCCGCCGTCACGAGAATGAAGGGGAAGGTCTCGACAGGAGCCGCCGGCTGGCCGGCACACGCGCCCAAGCCAAGCCCAATTGCGGCGACAATGGTGCTGAGGCGTGCGGGCAGGGCGGTGCGCGGCATCTCGGCGCCCGGCTACCTAGGTTGGAGGCGTACTAGGAGTGCTCGTAAACGGCAGCGGGGTTCCGGTGAATGGCAGCGGCGTGGACGTCAGCGGAAGAGTGGGTTGGGGTGCAAACACATCGGATCCGAAGGTGGGTGTCCGGGTCGCCACGTTCGGCACCCAGAGCACCTCGCCGACGTAGATTACGTCGCTCGTCCGGCAATTTACCTGCTTCAACTTGGTGACCGTGGTGTAATAGCTGCTGGCGATCCGGAACAGTGTGTCGCCGGATGCAACGACGTAGCTTTTGCTCCAGCCCGCGGCTCCCGCGACGCAGCCGCCCCCACTGCCGCTGCCGCCGGCGGCCGCTGTGAATGTTTTCGTAACAGCGGTCGGCACGTAGATCGTCGCCCCCGGAACGACCTGCGCTGCGGTCATGCAATTGCCGGCGAGGAGCGCAACCGAGGTCGTGCCATACCTTGTTGCGAGCGCCGAGAGCGTGTCGCCGGTCTGTACCTGCAGCGCGACCCAGCCGGCCGGATGTGCACAAATGGTCGGCGAAGCCGTCAGCAGACCTGCGACGAGGATCGGTGGTGTGGTTGTCGGCATGAGCGTTATCGTTGGCCGCAGCGTGGCCGTCGATGATGGCGTCCACGTTGGACTGGGGCTAGCAGGCATCGTGGGCGATGGACTCAAGCTGGGTTGCGCACTTGTCGCGGTCGGAGCGGAAGACAGCCCGGACTCTGCCAACGCGAGCGCGAGCCCACCGATGACCAGGCATGCTGACGCCACTGCGAAGAGGGCTGCAACGCCGAGCTGACGCGGCTGCTGCATTAGCGGCCCTCCGCCGCTGCTTGAGCAACGGTTTCGTTGCTCTTTGTCACCGGCAGGAGCACGCTGAAGGTGGAGCCCACCCCCGGTTCGCTGTCCACCCACATCCGGCCGTGTTGCGACTCCGTGAGCGCCTTCGCCACCGAAAGACTCGGCCCGACGTTGCCCGCACCCTGAATCAGCGTACCTCCGACCTCGGCGTCAGAGGCAAAGAGGCGCGGGACGTCCGGCGCCGCAATGCCACCGCCTGAGTCCGTTACCTGGAGCAGGACACAGTCTCGCCCCTCATCCTGCGTCGCCTGAACGGCCAGCGTGATCGCGCCCTCCATGGGCGTCGCCGAGCCGGCGTTCTGCAAGAGATGAAGCAGGATTTGATGCAGTGCTTCCGCATCGACCTGGATCGGCGGCAGGCTCCTGGGGATATCGATGTGCATGGAGATATTCTTCTCACGCACCTGGCCGCTCGTCATGGACATGGCTTCGTCGATGATGGCGTTGAGGTCGATGGCCGGAACTGCGGCGGCGCCCTCCCGCGGTTGGGCGGACAGAAGCCCGATCATCTCGTCCATGAGGCTGCTCGTTTGCTCCGCGGACGACTTCATACGCTCTGCGAACTTCCGTTGAAGCACACCGAGCGTTCCAACCGACTCGCCGAGCAGCAGGTCCAGATAGCCGAGCAGCGATGTCATGCTCTGCCGGAACTCCTGGGCGACCGCAAGGATCACCTCGGAGCGCTGGATCGGTGTCTGCGCGCCGCGGGCAAGCTCCAGTGAAAGTGTGCGATGGTTTGCCTCCGCGAGTTGGTTCTCCAGATGAGCGATGTCCTCAAGAGCATTTCTGAGTTCCTGTTCAAGTTGTGAGTCCGACGCCTGACGAGAGCCAGCCGCCGCCTCCGCGCGTAGCTGTTCGTTCTCCGCCTCGAGGCGGCCAAACGTCTGCTGCAACTCGTCGAACGAACGCTGCAGCTCTTCCAGTGCCAGGATGAGGGAGTTCACTTCCTCTGAGCGTTCTCCGTCAGTTACGGCTGACTTGCGCAGCGCGTCGAGCTGCTGCGTCAACTCCAGGTTGCGCGTCTCCAAGTCGGCAAGCAGTGCCCGGCGGTCGTCGTCCGCAACACCCTCAGAGCGGGCCCGCCCTGCGTGCTCAAGCAGCGAGGCGAGGGCCGGTGTAGCGGCAGCCAGATAGTGCTGGTCGTCGGCCGTCCAGGCACGGTCGGAGTGCGGTGAGAGCAGCAATATCGCGCCGATCGGCTTCCGGTCACCAGAGACGAGGGGCATACAGAGAAGATGTCCCACCTTCTCAAGCCCGAGCATTTCGCCGAGCCCTTTCATATCGGCAGACGTGTTGCTGGAGGGCAGGCGAAGGGCCTTACCGCGCTCTATGGCATCAGAGATCATGGGGATGGCGCCACGCTTGAGGAATCCGGCCTCCAACAGCACCTCCCGGATCAGATCGTATCCAACCGCTCTCAAAGATTGATTCGCGGGCTTCTCAACGCTTACAAGGAAACAAAGGTCCGCAAGCATCGCGTGCCCGATGGAGCGGGCGATGCTTTGTTCGAGGCCCGCGCCATCGGTGCCCGCCAACTCCAAGAAGGCCTGCAGGGTTTTTGGATCTGTGCTGTGACGCCGACGCTCCTTCAGCGGCGGGCCGAGGCGTTCCCCCGCGGCCCTCGCGCTGGGGAACCCCGCGGTGGCATACCGTTGGGGCAGCGTCAGCAAGAGTGGGAAGGCAGCGAGGTAAGCCAGACGGAGAAAGCCAGAGTAGTTGCCGGGCTCGCGGATCACCAGATGCCCTAGGTGCCCGACTGCGGCGAGCGCCAGCATCGTGATCCCGCCCCAGAAGCCGTTCGGCTTGCGGGCATAAAGGAGAGCAACGCCGATGAATATGAAGAAGATGGAGTTGACCTGCCACAGCCGGTCTTCAAGGCTTTGGTTGAAGGCGGCACCCGGGGCCAGGCGCGACCACGAGATCAGGCTCAGACCGAGCGACGCGGCCACGATCAATGTCGCCACCCATACGCCCGTATCGGCCACGTTGGCCGGTTCGGGGAATGCCCACAGCCACGTGATCCAAACGATCGAGAACAACATGACGGCGCGATCAAAGGGCGGGAGGATCGCCGACGAATTCGCCAGGCCCAGGGCCGAAAGCAATCCCACCAAGAATACGACGGCCTGGCCAACAAGCACGATTCCGAGGGCGGTGGCGGCGCGACGCGCAGGTGGGGATTCGTTTAAGCGCGACTGAATCAGCAACGACGACAGCGCGCTCGCGACTGAAAAGACAAGGATGAGGTGAAAGACCGCATTCCCCGGAGGCGCCGCGACGAGCGAGAGGAGCTGGCTCCAGAGCGCGCTCATGCTCAGAGATTATACTGCCACCCACAAACATTGCCGTGCGCGCCGTGCATGTGGACCGCCCCCGAGCGTGCATCGGCCCAACTCCGGCCCATCGCGGCCCAAGGCGCCACTCAACTGTCGCGACCCCGGACGAATCCTGCGACACATAATGAACAAGAGCATCAAGGGTATTGCCCCGATCGCGGCCTTCGTTGTGGTGGTGGTCACCTGCCCGGCGACCATTCTTGTTGCCACGGCGAGCTACGGGCGCTGCGGAACAGCCGCCATGCAGGAGGGCAGACTCGCCGACGCTGGCAGCTGTTTCGATACGGCGGCGCAACTGTCACCTTGGCGAGACGATCTTTGGGAGCTCGCCGCCTCGGCTGCGCTTGCTTCCGGGGAGGCACCGACCGCGCTCGCGAGAATGCACCATGTTCGGAGCCGTTCCCTGCAGGGTTACCTGACGGCGGGCGCGGCCTACCTTCGGAGCGACGACCCCGACATGGCGCGGCAGCAATACGAGCAAGCGCTCAGCAGGTATGGTCCGGAAGCCG
>Ga0209341_10004890_pt1 | contig 12254 bp, 9 predicted proteins | sample RifCSP13_2_FD_184020 | JGI IMG/M metagenome (GOLD analysis project Ga0209341, IMG submission 184020) | Soil microbial communities from Rifle, Colorado - Rifle CSP2_sed 13_2 (SPAdes) (version 2) | ecosystem: Environmental > Terrestrial > Deep subsurface > Rock core/Sediment | place: Rifle...
GCTGGAGATTACCAAACAGATAGACGAGCAATTGCAAGCTCGGCTGCTGCACGCCCAACGCAACTTGGAAGCATTGCTGGAAGCTGAAGACCCCGCCGTCTTGCTGCAGCAGAATCCCGGTGCCCTGGACGACTTCTTTATGCAGGTGCTCAACCAGTCGCTGGCCGAAACCAACGAGAAGAAGGATGTGGCTCGCAAACAGAAGTTGGAAGCTCTCGTTCAAATTATCCAGCAATTGATCGCGCCGGGATACAACCCGAAGCTGCTCAACGAATTGTTGGACGCGCCGGATGAGGAGGCTCGCAAACGGATTATCGACGCCAACCAGGATGACATCACCCCCGAATTCGTCGAATCCCTTTCGGCCATGATGCTGCAGTTGGAGGATGGCAAAGACAGAGACTTGGCCAACAAGGTGCGTGCCGCCTACCGCTTAGCCCTCCGCATCTCCATGAAAAAAGGCATCCAATCCCCCGCCGCTCGCCGCTCTCCCTAGCTCCCGGGCTCCACCTTCGGATTGTCCATTCTCAGCCCGTGGCCGCGCACGGTAACCACATACTCGTGCCCCTTGTCCACCTCTCCCAACCTATCGCGCAAGCGGCGTACCAGGGCGTCCAACGCTTGGTCGGAGATCCCGTATGCCTGCTCCTGCCCCCACACCGCCTGCACCATTTCTTCGCGCGGCACCACCAGGCCGTCTCGTTGATACAGCAGATCCAGCATCGTGAACTGCGCCACTGAGAGGGGCGGCACTACTTCCTTCTCCTTGACCCACACACGGCGCGAGCGCTTATCCATGCGCAACCGCCGCGGCTGGAGACCGCTCTCTATAGGAGGCTCAAATTCCAGCGGCATGGTGGCGTCTGAACTCACAAACGCGAACTTTTGCGCCAACGCGATCTGGATAGTATCCCCGTCCGATAAGGTGACAATTCCCTTTATCAGAGCGCCGTTGTGATGGGTTCCATTCTTGCTGCCCAGATCCTCGAGCACGATCCCTTCCGAGCCGGGCCGCACCTGGGCATGTTGCCTGGAAATTTTTCGATCTGGAATGACAATGTCACATTCGTCGCCGCGGCCAATGGTTACCGGCCCATGGATCACCCACCGCTCTCCATTTAATGGCCCGCTCTGTGCGAGAAGAACCGGAAAAGATTCGCTGTTGCGCGGCATGCTTGCTTCCACAGGTATAATACCAAAGTTCGGCGTTACATCTATCAACCTAATTACCCCCGAGCGAATCGTCCCTGTCTCCTTACGCCCAGGTTCGCTGCCGAAACGGAACTGTCTACTGTCGTGGATGGAGAGAAGATCATACGCAAACAATTAGAGGCGGACGGGCTTTTACGCGAGCGGTACCGCATCAAGCAATTCATCAGCCGCGGGGGTATGGGCAATATTTATCTGGCCGAAGACCTGCGCCTGGAAGGCCGTTTATGCGCGGTCAAAGAGGTGCGCCTCGACCCCTCCCTCTCCAAAGAGACCCTGGACCAGACTCGCGCCCAATTCCTGCGCGAAGCTACCGTTCTGGCTAGGTTGGATCATCCTAACTTGCCCAAGGTCTCGGATTTCTTTTCCGACGAGGCCATCGATTATCTAGTGATGGATTTTGTGCCGGGCGAAGACCTGCGCTCCCTGATGCTGGAGGCGCGCCAGCGCGAGGAATTCTTACCCGAAGAAGAGGTGCTTGGCTGGGCTAGCCAGATCGCCTCTGCCCTGAACTACCTTCACAGCCAGGAACCCCCCATCTTGCATCGCGATATTAAGCCGAGCAATATCAAGCTGACCCCCAACGGGGTGGTGAAATTGGTTGATTTTGGCTTGGTTAAGATCTTAGCTGCGCAGGAAGACACCGTGACCATCGTCCAGGGCCACGGCACAGCCCTCTACACGCCATTAGAGCAATATGGTGGCGACAGTGGGCACACGGATGTGCGCAGCGATGTGTATGCCTTTGGGGCCACGCTCTATCATTTGCTGGCCAAAACGGCGCCTCTTGAGGCCCGCGAGCGTTTCCTGAATCCTAGCAATATGCCCTCGCTGCGCGATCTGAATCCCGAGCTCACCCCGCGCACCGAACGCGCGGTAACCTGGGCGATGGCTCTGCATCCGGAAGAGCGCCCGCAAAGTATTCAGGCCTTCCAGCAAGCTCTGCTTGGCCAGCTGGATCCGCAGACGCGCACTAACGGCCGCCTCCCGCGCCCCACGGTTGCAGATATCCTGGCCTCCCGGACCGAGCGGACGCTGCTTTGGTTTGCAGGTGCCCTGCTGCTGCTTAGTTTTATCGCTGCGGTGGGTCGCTGACTTTAACCTTACCGCGTCGCTTCCCCGGCAGTTCCTGCCAGGCCCAGCCAGCCAGCCAACCAAATCCGCAGCCTGCCAGGGCTGACAACACCACTGCCCAAACGCCTCCGAACAGCAAAAGCGCTTCACTGCCTGGCAGGTTGAACGCCAGATAGCTCCCAATGACCAAGCCGCCAATTAGCGTTGTCAGCCCCCAACGCACAGCCCAGCGCCTTTGACCCAGGCTGGACCCCGTTTGGAAAGCGAAGTAGCCCGCCAGAGTGGAAACAAGTGTGGAGAGGAACCACTCCACCGGGCCAGCCCGTATTGGCTCAGGCGGGATCACCTCGGCCTCCGGCGTCGCGGGGGGCTGGGCGGAAGCAGTGGCTAATAGTTGGGCTTGTGCCGTTTGGGTCGCCTGGAGGGCCAGGCCCTCCAGGTTGATGCCGATTACGTCAAAGCGGGCCGGCTCCGACCTGGCGGCCGGCTCCCCGCTCGAGGCTGTGATCTCCAGGCTGCCTTCCTCTTCGATGGAATAACTTGTCGCCGCCAGGCCAAGCCGGGTAGCGGCGCTAATTTGGCGGGTTAACGTCTCACTTTCGGTCACTATCGTGATTCCGAAGATCACCGGCGTATTATCCGGGACTACATGGCCATTGCGGTCCGCGATCGGGCCGGCCTGCAGGCCGAGCAAATCTCCTGCTTGATATACCGCCGCGGGCGTGGCCTCGACCGTCTCCTGCCCTTCCGTCGCGGCCGAGGTCTCTGTCACTTCCGCAGTAGGCGCGGGCAGCATCCGCTGGACAGTAATCGGGATTACTTGGGTTTCATCAGGGGCGGTCGCCTCGATCAAGTCATATCCGATCCCCTCGATCGACACTGGCGAATCCCCTGGCCCGCTAAGTTCCTGGAACAACAAACGCGCGGCAACTTCCGCCATGCCCTTGCCTTTGCTATATAGCGCGTAATAGGCGGTGATCTTCGTGATGTCTGTGGCATCCAAGTAATAAGGCGCGTTCATCGCAAACACTATGACCTTTTTATTTTGGATCAGGTCTGGCCGTTCCGAAAGCAGGCGGCGCAGAGCCGTGGACTCGGGGCGGCTGCTTTGTTTCCCGAGAGCGAAGATCACCCACTCGGCGCGCTGCAACGCCCCGCTGATGGCGTCTTCGCCTTCCGGCCATTGGTTATCCAACGTGCGCGCCAGTTGGACAAAGGAGAAAGAGACCAGGTTCGCCGCAGTGGTCTGGTTGCCCGCCCCCGGTCCGTACAGGCTTAGTACCGCTTCCTCCAAGGCCGTCGTTTCCATGGAACCCTGGGCTTCACAATAGCTGCACTGCAATACATCGTATCGGTCCGTGAAGAAAACGATTTGCTCGAATTGCCCGGGGGGTTCTGGCAGGGTATTGGCCAGTTCATCCACGCTGGGGCTTAGGAGCGTGGCGGCTTGGCGCCCTACTTCGAAGATCAGCTGTTCGTTTTGGCCCACCGTTTGACCGCCGCTGATTTGCGAAGCCACGCGGTCTGGGTTGAAGCTTGGATAGAGTTTGAATTTTAGCGCCAATATGCGGGCGGCTGACTGGTCTACCCTCTCGGCGAAGGCCTGGTCTTCGCGGTATTTTTGCGCGAAGAATTGAACCGTGCTCCTGATACTGGCGTAAGCATCCGGGTCGCCACTGGCCAGGAAGTTGCCGAGGTATAACAGGTCGGAGCCTGCCAGGAATGCATCGCGTGCCACCAGGGGCGAGTTGAAGACCTGTTCCGACGGATCGTAGTTGCGCCGCACGGCCCTGGTTCCCAGGTTATCGCTCACGATAACGCCGCCCGCGGCGCGCCACTCAGCAAATTCGGGCAAGGCCATCAGTTGGGCAAAGGCCTGGAAGTCGAAGCTGATGGGACGCGTGGTGGCACGGATATTTCCCTGGAATCCCTGGTAGCGAATATGGGCCAGCAGCATGCCATCGGCCGTCGCCTCCGCGCTTGGCGCGTCCCCAGTGACAGTGAAAAATGGCGGCAGCTCGATTTGGGTGAGTTGAATCAGAGACTTGCGCACCGTGGGTACTTCTTCCTCAACCGGGCGGTCGGCCCCGCCGTATCCGGGTAGGTGCTTGGCCACTACGGCCACCCGGTTCTGGCTACCAACGTGCACGCCACTAATAAAGGCCTGCCCCATCTGTCCGACCCAGAAGGGATCCCCACCGAAGCTGCGCACCCCGAGGTCACCCGGGCTTTGGGGTCGCGGACTTTCCAATACATCCAGCGAGGGTCCCAAAAGGAAATTTACGCCAAGGTCTGAAAGTTCGGAGCCCAGCAGTTCCCCCGCCTGCCGAGCGAACCCGGTTTCCCAGGTAGCGCCGATGGCCATGGCGCTGGGCAGCGGGCTCAACCCCGCTAAGATCTGATCGTTGGGATAGCCATCCCCTTCCTGGGATAGGCTGATGAATAGCGGGATGTAGATTGGCGTATACAGCTCGCCGCTGATCGCATCCTTGCGTTCGGTCTCGGCAGAAGCCGCCTCGGCTCCTTGCAAGGCGCTGGTCAAGTTGACCAGGCCTTCAATGGTCCCCGGGGCGGCTACGAAATTGTCCATGTCTTGGCGCAAGACCACGCCGCCAATGTGATAGTTGGCGATCAAGTCATAGATCTGGTTTTCCTGGCCGGCAAACGGGCCGCTGAAAGTGACCAGAAATAGCTGCCCCACGCGCTCCTCGGGAGTCAGGTCCTCGAGCAAGTTGCGCGCCTTGGTCTGGGGGCTGCCTGCCTGCGCACCAGGTGCCGCCAGGCCGCCGCTGGCGCCCAGGCTCAGGTCAGCCAGCAACAGGATTATCAGTGCCCAGGAGCGCCAGCCGCTTAGTTTTTTGGTCGCCAGTTTGATAAAGAGAACAACCATCTGGTTGTGCACCGCCGATTTAAGGTTAGAGCCTTTCCCCGTTGCGATGGGCCCGCGATGAAGATTATAGCATGAGCACTGGAGGCACCTTTGATCGCCCGATGGTTGGGGCGGCTGGATAGCATATAATCGCCCGCATGAAGCTGAGCGTTATCGTGCCGATCTACAATGAAAAGGCCACCGTCGCCGAGATCCTCAGGCGGCTGATCGCGGTGAATTTGACCGATGAGATCATTGTGGTCGACGATGGTTCTACGGATGGCGCCTCGGCCGCCTTAGCGAAACTTCAATCCGAGAGGGTGCACGTGGTCACCCACCCCCATAACCGCGGCAAGGGGGCGGCGGTGCGCAGCGGCCTACAGGCCGCCCACGGCGACCTGATCCTGATCCAGGATGGCGACCTGGAATACGACCCGCGTGACATCCCATCCTTGCTCAAACCCATCGAAGAGGGAATTGCGGATGTGGTCTACGGTTCGCGCTTCCTGGGCGGGCCGCGCCGCCCAACCATGTTCTGGCACATGGTAGCCAATAGGCTGCTCACCTTCCAGACCAACTTACTCTACAACACCATCCTCACCGATATGGAAACCGGCTACAAATTATTCCGCCGCGAGATCCTGGCGGAAATTCGCATTCGCTCTGAAAATTTCGACTTCGAACCTGAAATTACGGCCAAATTATTGAAGCGCCACGCCCGCATCTATGAGGTACCTATCTCCTTCAACCCCCGGGATTATTCAGAAGGAAAGAAAATCGGCTTGAAAGATGCCTTCTCAGCTTTCTGGGCGCTGCTAAAATATCGGCTTGTGGATTAGTCGGACTTTTGGGTTAGGAGAATTGCTATATGAACTCTCAAATCAATATTCGTGAATCTCTAGAGGGAGTAATCAAACGCTTGACAGAAAATCCTGAAAAAGCAGTTGGAGCGGATAGCGAAGCGGTCACTGTCCTTGAAGAGGGGCTGAGGGTTCGGGCTTCAGGCCCCAATGGCCAAACACTTGTTTGCGACATGCCCAAAGGATTGGGTGGCCAGGCAACGGCTCCATCTCCTGGATGGATGGCGCGTGCATCCCTCGCCAACTGCGAAGCTGTGATGATTGCCCTGCGAGCTGCCCAACTTGGTGTGAAATTGAAATCCCTCGAAGTCCGTGTGGATAGTGTTTCTGACGACCGCGGCATGCTTGGTACTGACCATACCAAGCCCGCAGGTCCGTTGAACATGAAGGTCAGCGTCCGCGTTGCCGCAGATGAAAGCTCTCCGAGACAGCTTCATGAAATCATAGAATGGGCAGTAGAACACTCCCCGGTAGGCGATACTGTGTCACGTGGTGTACCCATCGAATATGTAGTGCAGGTGGGGAACGATAAATAAAAACAACCACCTAAAGATGTAAGGTTCAACTCATGTTGAGCCAGAGCGTCTTGAGTTCATAGCCAGACGATTTCGATACAATAATGATCACCGGCTGAGGTTAAGGAGTAACTAATATGCCCAGATACCTGATTGAGGTCTCCCACGAAGATAGTAAGGAAGCCTGTAATCTGGCCAAACTTGCTTTCTACCGAACTGGCTCGCACTTTGTGACCCATGCCGATTGGGGCTGTTCGGATGGCGAACATAAAGCCTGGATAAATGTTGAATTGGATAGTAAGGAAGAAGCCAAAACGATTTTGCCGCCCGCCTTCCGCTCAAACGCTAAAGTCATCGAGCTTGAGAAGATTGACAGCGAGAGCATGGAGCAAGTCATCAATAAACACAAGGGCTAAGCCATGCCTTTATGACCGCAGATAATGCCAGATACGATGTAATTATCGTTGGAACACGCGTAGGTGGTGCTATTCTCGGCAGCCTGCTGGGTGAAAAAGGTTATACCGTCCTGGCCTTAGACCGTACTCATTTTCCTAGCGACACACTCTCCACCCATTTCTTTCGAGCCCCTGCTTTGCGTGCATTTCTCGCAATCGGAGTTGAAGAGGAGGTGAGCGCCATAGCTCCCCACCTCATCGTCAATTACAACGCGATTGACGGGATCGTCTTTCCCGAACCAGTGGATCGGCCCGAAGATTTTCCATTCTTCATGAATGTTCGCCGAATCACGTTGGACGATATCCTCGTTAGGCGGTTAAAGGGCAAGTCGTCTGTGAAGGTGATTGAGGGTGCAATCGTGCACACCCTCGTGAATGAAGGTGGCCGAGTTGCTGGGTTAGCCTGGAAAGACGAAACTGGAATGCATGAGGCTCGTGCCCGGGTGGTGGTGGGGGCAGATGGCGTACACTCCTTTGTGGCCAAAACTGTACTGGCGCAAACCGAGCATGTGCAAGTGGCGCAGCGCGCAATGTATTACTCTTATTTCACCGGCGTGGAGCCCCATGATGGTCCCGCCGCTGAATTCCACTATCGCGGAAATCAGATCGCATACTTAATGCCTACGGATGGCCACCTTACTCTGCTGGCCGTCTCTGTTCCTATTGCGAGATTTGGCGAATTCAAACGCGATCCTGAAGGCAGCCTGATGCGGGAATTGGGCTTGATGAGCGATATGGCCCCACGCCTCGCGAAAGCGCAACGTCAATTTCCGGTACAGGGTAGCGGAAGCATCCCCTGTTACATGCGCATCCCATTCGGTCCAGGTTGGGTGCTAGTGGGTGATGCTGGCATGGTAACGGACCCCTGGTCCGGTCAGGGAATTGATCAGGCCTCGACTCATGCAGTGCTGCTTGCTGAACATCTGGAGACCTATCTGTCGGGGAAACTCGACTGGGTTGACGCTCTTACAAATTATCACCGCGCGCGAAACGTATTTAGCCAAAAAGCTTATCGCCGCACCAGCAACTTTGCCTCCGATCTGCGCCCTATGACGCAGGCGGCCCTGGCAAAACGCGGTCTAAAATAAGGTTGTTACTTTTCCTTTCAACCACTTGGTTTTAGGTCTGTCACATTCAGCTGCAGCCTGCTGCGGCCGTTGAATTCATTGGCCTCGAAGCGGTACAGCAGGTCCACCACCATGGGCATGGCCTGCACCCAGTGGCCCTGCCGAAAGGCGATCGCGTCGTAAGTAATTCGTCCATCGGTAACGGTGAGCTTTAGATGCTTGCCATCCTGTCCTACCGCCCGCGCATCGCGCACTTGCAGGCCGCGGGTTACTAAATTGACCTGTGGGTTGCCGTAGCCGGTAGGCTCGATAAGTTCCAGTTGCTGCAGGATGTCCGCCTTGAGCTCGGCCAAAGGTAGTTCGGCGTCCGCCACCAACACCGGGTGGAGGTCCAGGCTGCCCAGCTGTTTCTGGGCTAGCGTTTGCATCCGCTCCAGCGCTTCGGGCAGCTTTTCGTTGAGCACGGTGAAACCGGCCGCCGCGGCGTGTCCGCCGAAGTTCCGGAACAAATCCGCACAGGTCTCCAGGGCCCTCGTAATGTGAAACTCTGGGATGCTGCGGCAGGAAGCCCGCGTGAATTCTGGCCCGCGTTGCCCCACGATAGCCGGCCGGTAGAACCTATCCACCAGGCGTGAGGCAACCAGGCCAACCACGCCAGGGTTGTACTCTTCGTGGATGGCGGTGATCAGCAGTGCGTCCGTTTGTGAGGCGGCGATCTCTTCTGCCGAGGCGGTCATCTGGCGGGTGAGCTGCTGCCGTTCCCGGTTTTGGCTATCCAAATATTGCGCCAGCCGGCCGGCCTCAAAGACATCGTTGGTCATCAGCAGGCTGAGCGCGTTCTTAGCGGTTTCCAGGCGCCCCGCTGCATTCAGCCGCGGACCGAGCAGATAGCCAATATCCCCGGATCGCACTAATGGCGGTTTGAGCCCGGAGACGCCGATCAACGATAAAACCCCCTGCCGCGTGGGCTTTCGCAGGCTGCCCAGCCCTTCGCGCACCATCCAACGGTTTTCGCCGGTCAACGGCACCATATCGGCCACGGTCCCCAACGCCACCAGGTCCAGAAGCGTATTGGTGGCGGGCCCCGTCCCAGAACCGAGCCGCTGCTCCAACGCGCAGGCCAGCTTGAAAGCGGTGCCCACGCCGGCCAATTGCTTTTCCACATAATCATCGCCGGCTTGCTTGGTATTGATCACCGCAAAGGCGTCTGGCATTTCTGGGCCGGGCGAATGGTGATCGGTGATGATCAGGTCTAACCCCAGGCGTTTGGCTTCGTCCGCCTCGGCTACCGAGCGGATTCCGCAGTCCACGGAAACCACCACCGCAGCCGCATCTTCCTTCAGCTGCTGCAGCGCGGCGATGTTGAGACCATAGCCTTCTTCGAAGCGATCGGGAATGTAAGGCCGAACCTGCCCTCCCAGGGCTTGCAGGCTGTTTAGCAGCAATGCCGTGGCGGTAACTCCGTCTGCGTCGTAATCCCCATAGACCACTATGGGTTCGCCCTTTTTTATGGCGGACGAAAGGCGGTCGAATGCCGCCTCCATACCTTTCATCTTGAATGGATCGTTGTTGTCAGGGGGCAGGGCTGCTAGGAAGTGTTTGGATTCCTGTGCGGTTCCCAGACCCCGGTTGAACAGCACCTGCTTAAGCAGCGAGGGGTAACCTGCCAGGCCCTCAGACGCTTCGGCCGTAAGCTTGCTGGAAACCTGCCAATGTTTCTCGATAATATGTTCCATGAATGATGCCTAATCATACCGTGAACTAAGCGTGCAACTGATCTCGAGCCCTACTTTTCGGCTGTGTTTGACTGTGCTTCTAAACACTGCTATCATCCACCCGCTATGGGATCCCGGATCGTAAATGCGTTGCGCGCCGTCTGGTTCGAAACCGGCCGCATTTTACGCTGGCTTACTCCGGGCTTGGGGGTCAAACGCTGGATCCTGCTGATCCTATTCGGTACCTTCATGATCGGCATCGGCGGCGCCATGCTTGTACTGGATGTGTATCGCACCGCGCCGGACACCTGGTGGCTGCCCATTTTCGACTGGCTCTCCCTTCGTTTCCTCGATCGCACCTTGCGGGCCGCCATCTTCGGGGGCCTGGGCATTGCCGGCCTGATCTACGGCGTGCTTAAGATGAACCGCAATTTGCTGGCTCCCTACCTGCAGCCGGGCCGCCGGGTGGTGGATACGCTTGCCGACCACCGCAAACGCGGTCGCGGGCCGCGTATCGTGGTGATCGGCGGCGGGCATGGCATGGCCACCTTGCTGCGCGGCCTGAAAGCGCATACCTATAACCTGACTGCCATTGTCACCGTGGCTGATGACGGCGGCTCCTCTGGGCGTCTGCGCAGTAAGCTGGGAGTGTTGCCTCCAGGCGACATCCGCAATTGCCTGGCCGCGCTTTCCAATGACGAAACCCTGATCACCCAATTATTCCAATACCGTTTCTCCAGTGGCGAAAATGGCATGGATGGGCATTCCTTCGGAAATTTGTTCATCAGCGCGCTGAGCGAGATCACCGGGAGTTTCGAGGAAGCTGTGGCCGAATCCGGCCGAGTGCTTTCCGTGCATGGGCGCGTGTTGCCTGCCACTTTGCACGATGTGCGCCTGGTGGCCGATCTGTCGGTGCCCCTCTCCAGCGCGGAGGTGCGCGTCCACGGGGAGAGCCAAATTCCCTCGGCGGCCGGCGCTGTACGCCGTATTTGGCTGGAGCCAAACTCCCCCCCGGCCTATCCGGATGCGGTCAACGCCTTGCTCAACGCGGACTTGATCGTGATCGGTCCCGGCTCCCTATATACAAGCATCTTGCCCAATTTGCTGGTGCCCGATCTGGCCGCCGCAATTCGCAATAGCCCGGCGCTGAAGATCTTTATCTGCAACCTGGCCACCCAGTTAGGCGAGACCGAAGGCTATGCCTGCGGCGACCATATTCGCGCCTTGGAATCACACGTCGGCCCGCATTTTTTTGATATCGTGCTCAGTAATCGCCAGGAAGGCATCCGGCTGCCTGAAGGCGCTCAATGGGTGACCACCGAGGATGAGCTTGGCGAGCAATATGCGCTGTATCGCGCCGACCTTGCCGATCCCGAGCATCCCGGGCATCATCAGGCGACTATTCTGGCTCAAACCCTGATCGATCTGCTCCAGGAACGCACCGGCCCTCTGGCTAAAGACTAAGAGGTCTTTGTGTTCAACAAGAAAACCATCAAAGACATAGAACCGCGCGGCAAACGCGTCCTGGTCCGCGTGGATTTCAATGTGCCCATCGAAAATGGCGTGGTCCAGGATGACACGCGCATTCGCGCGGCGCTGCCCACAGTCCAGAACTTGCTGACCCGAGGCGCGGCCGTATTGCTCTGCTCCCATTTAGGTCGCCCCAAAGACAAACCTGATCCCGAATATTCCCTGCGGCCCGTGGCCGAGTTTCTGGGCAGGCTGGTGAAAAGCCCCGTCAAGTTTGTCGAAGAGTGTGTGGGACCCAAGGCACAAGCTGCCGCTAGGAGCCTCAAGCCAGGCGAGACCCTCTTGCTGGAGAACACCCGCTTCTATCCCGGCGAAATCAAGAATGATCCGAAGTTTTCCAGGCAATTGGCCGCCCTGGCGGACCTGTACGTGAACGATGCCTTCGGTTCCGCACACCGCGCCCATGCGTCCACGGAGGGCGTTGCGCACTACCTGCCGGCGGTTGCAGGCCTGCTCATGGAGCAGGAGATCCGTTACCTGGGGGGGGCGCTAGCCGGGCCCAAGCGGCCCTTTGTCGCCATCCTGGGCGGCGCCAAGGTCAGCGACAAGATCGGCGTGATCCGCAATTTGCTCGACAAGGCGGATCACTTGCTGATCGGAGGCGGCATGGCCAACACCTTCTTCAAGGCCCAAGGCCTTCACATGGCCGATTCCCTGGTGGAGGCTGAAGCCGTAGCCATGGCCAGAGAGCTGCTTGCCAGCGCCTCCGCTAAGTTGCATTTGCCTGTGGATTTGGTGATCGCCGATGCCTTTGACGAAATAGCCAATCACAAGATCATGAAAGTCGGGGACCTCCCTGCGGGCTGGCGCGCGCTGGACATTGGGCCCGAAACAGTGGCGGAATTCAGCAGCCTGGTAAAGAAAGCCGGGACCGTGGTTTGGAACGGTCCCATGGGCGTATTTGAGATGAAGCCCTTCGCAGCCGGCACCTTTGCCCTGGCCAAGGCCGTCGCTGAATCG
>Ga0209341_10004891_pt1 | contig 12253 bp, 9 predicted proteins | sample RifCSP13_2_FD_184020 | JGI IMG/M metagenome (GOLD analysis project Ga0209341, IMG submission 184020) | Soil microbial communities from Rifle, Colorado - Rifle CSP2_sed 13_2 (SPAdes) (version 2) | ecosystem: Environmental > Terrestrial > Deep subsurface > Rock core/Sediment | place: Rifle...
CGCGCAGCCGCGGGCCGGCCGCCTGGCGAGCGCGGCCGCGCCGGCCCCGCCGCCGAAGGCCGCGGCGTCGAAGGCCGCAACCGTCGAGGCGCTCCCGGAGGAGGAGGAGGAGACGAGTTTTGCCGCCTCGCGCGCGCCGAAGGACGGCAGGCCCGGGCAGTGGCTCACCCCTCCATCGCCGCCGCCGCCGAAGGCCGCGCAGGTGCGCCAGGCCGAGCGGCAGGAGCGGTCGAAGGACCTCACGGACCTCGACGCGATCATCGCGGCCTCGCTCGGGCGGACGCCGAAGAAGGCGCCTTCGAAAGCGTCGCAGGGCGAGATCGCCGCGGGGGGCGAGGCGCCAAAGGCGGGCAGGGACGCGCTCTCGCGCGACCTTGCTTCGCTCCTGGAGAAGTCGAAGAAGCGGTAGGGGCGGTGCCTTCCCGCGTGAATTCCTATAGCCTTCATATACGCGCAAGCCGTTCAAAACGGACGGGGTAGGGCCGCTGGTCAAGCTGGACTCGGAAGTCTTTGGGGACATCTTCCGCAGTGCGCTCCTCGTCCTCGCGTTCTGGGGGCTCCTCTCGGGGCTCTGGCCGGCGATCGGGGGGATTGCGGGGCAGTACGCGGGGGCCGCGGAGGTCACGACGGTCCACAAGAACGCGGGAGTCGTGACGGCCCCGTGGGACACGGAGAGCGCGCCGTCGCTCTCGTGGATCAAGGTCCATGTGAGCGTGGACTCGCGCACCCCCTACGATGTGACCGTCCTCATCGTGGCGCTGAACACGCGCAACATCGTGGTCACGAACAACTCGGGGTTCGCCTCCGCCGGCGACTTCCTGGGGATCTCGGGCGGAAAGGGCGAGGGCCGGGACGTGACGCTCACGGGGAGCCACGGGGGCCCCGTGCGCTACCGGATTTCCGTGAACATTGCCGACAGCGCGAGGCTCCTTAACAGGACAGACGCGGACGTCGACTACACGCTCACCTGGGAGATCCAGAAGCTCGACCCGCTCGTCGTGCTGGGCGGCCTCCTGCTCTTCAACATGTTCTTCGTGACCGAGTACCTCCTCCACGTGCGCCGCGAAGTGAAGGCCCTGGCGCGGCGCTCGGAGCGCGCGGGGGCCGGCGAGATGCCCTCGGCGGCCCTTGGGATGCCGCTCGGCGCGCAAGCGCAGGCGGAGCCAAGCAGGGGCGAGGCGAAAGGCGGCGGCTTCTTCGGGCGCTTTGCCCGAGAGGCGCCCGCGCGGGCTCCGCCCGAGACGGTGGCCCTCGACACGGCAGCCTTGGGGCCGCCCGCGTCGCTTCCGCCGGCGCCCCCGCAGCCGCGCTACGCGCCGCCGGAGCCTGAGCCCGAGCCCTACGCGCCGCCTTACGCCCCGCAGCAGTACGCGCCGCCGCAATATGCGCAACCGCAGTACGCCCAGCCGCAGTACGCGCAGCCGCAGTACGCGCAACCGCAGTACGCGCAACCGGAGTACGCGCCGCCCGAGCCCGTAGCGCCGGCGCCGGTGGAAGCGGCTCCTCCGCCGCCGCCCGCGCGGACGCGCGCGCCGCCAGCGCCCCCCGCGCCCCCGGCCGCCGCCGGGGGCCAGGAGCCCGTCTCGAAGGTGCGCTGCCCGCAGTGCAAGCACATCGTGCCCGTGTTCACGGCCGAGCGGCCGACCCCGATCCGCTGCCCGAACTGCGGGAAGCGCGGGATGCTCACGAAGTAGGCCGACAAACGGGACCGGCCCCGCGAGCCTGGATCCTTTTCGCCCTATCGTTGGGGGGGGACGTGTCTACCCGCCCTTTGGCAACCCGTCCATCATTGCAGCCGCCCGCTGTTTCGTAAGTTTCCCCTGTAGCGTTGGATTGGCAAGCTCAAAAGTGAGCTCGCGCACCGTTCCTCGAGGATTGAAAGCCAGATCATCCCGGACCTCCAAGGCGTTCGCCCAATCTTCCACATCCGTTTCGGAAAGGGTTCCGTCACAATACCGTTTGAGAACGGCGCCGACATGTTCGGGGCGGACCTCGAAAAGGGGCTCGTCGGCATCCCATCCGTACTTCGCAAGGTCCCCAAGGAGCCGGAGCAAAGGACCCCCCAATTCGACGAGGTCTTGGAGCAAGGCGCGGCGGCTTTCGCGAGCATTAGTCAGAGGCAACACCCCGCGCCGGGCCCTTGTCGAAAGGCTCATTCGTCGCTTCTTCGCCGCGCCGCAACTGCTAGCGCGCCGCCCGCAAGAGCGAGAAGCACAAGCGCGGCCGAGGGCCCCGGCAGGAACCCGCCGCCCGTCGAGGGCTTCGTGGCGGTCACGGGGGCGCCCGTCGAGGCCTTGGCTCCCGCGTTGCCGAGGTTGTCGACGCCCCAAACCGTCACGTAGTAGGGCGTGTCGAAGCGCCCGGTCCAGCTGTAGGTCGTGCCCGAGACCGTGCTCTCGCCAACGACGTCCGAGCCGCCGGGCGTCGTGCCGACTTGGATGTGGTACTCCTTGAGCCCGGCCCCCGCGTCGGAGGTGCCGTTCCAGGTTGCCGTGAGGCTGGGGCCCGACGCATCGCTAACGACAACCCTGAGGCTCGTGGGGGGGACGGGCCCCGTCTGGTCGGCCGTAAAGGCGAGCGAGGCGCTCGCGCCCTCGTTGCCGGCGCGGTCGACGGCAGCCACCGCGACGGTGTAGTGCACGCCGTCGGCGAGGGTGAGCGTGAAGGTGAGCGAGGAGACCGAGGTCTCGTTGACCGCGCTGCCCGCGCTCACCCGCACGAGGTAGTGGTCGATGCCCGAAGCGTTCGTGGCCGGCTGGTCGGTCGAGGGGTCCCAGGAGATCGCTTGCGAGAGGTTCCCGACAAAGGCCGCGACCGGGTCGAGCGCGGGGGCCGTGGGCGCCGCATCGTCGACAAGCACGGGGGGCGCCGTGTACGCGACGCCGATGTTCCCCGCGCGGTCGACCGCGCGCACCTCGAAGTAGTAGCGCGCGCCGGCCGGGACAAAGGAGATCGAGTAACTCGTCTGGAACCACGAGGCGGAGACGACGTCCGAGGCCCCGGGGCTCGTGCCGATCGACACGAGGTAGTGGTCGACCCCCGAGAGGGCGTCTGTCGCGGCGGACCAGCTCCACGTGAGGCTGCTGAGGTTCGTGAGCGCGGGCGGCGAGCTCGCCGTGAGGGGGCCCACGGGCGCGGTCGTGTCGATCGTGGTGCCGGAGCTTGGCGTGACCGGGCCCTCGTTCTGCGCCCCGTCAAGCGCGCTCACGGAGAGGAAGTAGGTCTCGCCGCTCACGCCCTGCGGGTACGTGAAGGTCGTCGCAGTCGTGGACGCCGAGGCGATGTCGGCGGTGCCCGGCACATGTCCGAGGCGCACGAGGTAGGCCGAGACGCCCGAGCCGAAGTCTTGGGCAATCGACCAGGTCCACGTGAGGGTCGAGTTCGTCGTGTAGGCGCCGGGGCCCGTGATCGATACGGGGCCGGGCGGCGTGCGGTCGATGAGCGTGCCCGCCGAGGGCGGCGACGCGGGCCCCTCGAGGCCCGCGAGGTCGAAGGCGCGCACGGTAAGGTAGACGCGCTGGTTGTCCGGCAGGCCTGTGGCCGTGTAGGAGGTCCCGGTTACTGCGACGTCGGCGCCGAGTTCCGCGCCGTTCGGCGTGAGCCCCACGTCGGCGATGTAGTGGTCGATGCCGAGGCCCGTGTCGGTGGCCGGGCCCCACGTCCAGGTCGCCTCCGTGATGTTCGCGACGGCGGGCGCCTGCGGCGTGCCGGGGGCCGAGGGGGGGAAGGTGTCGCGAAGGACCTCGACGACTGAGGTGACGGTCGCGCCCGTCGAGTCCGTGGCGCGCACGGTGATGTTGTTCGAGCCGCCGACCAGTAAGACCGAGGCGGACCACGAGGACGTCCCGCTCGCCGGCGACCACGCGGCCCCGTTCACGGAGACCTCGACGCGCTCGACGCCGCTGAAGTTCAGCCCGACGCGGTCGACCGTGGCGTTTAGAAGGCCGGGCGTGGACGAGAAGTCCAGCCGGAATTGGGTGTAGCGGCCGCTTGCGGGGTTCGGCACCTGGCCGGAGGTCGCGACAGGGCCCCACGCCGAGAACGAGATGTTGTTCGTGGAGGCGCGGAAGGACATCGCGCGGGTCGTGCCCGCGGGCACCGACCCGTTCCAGTCGAGGGCGGTGAGGTTCGACGCCTGCCCGAGGTCGATGACCGCGCTCGTGTAGCTGCCGGTGTACGTGAGGCCGAGGTTGCCGGTGAGGGTGAGGTTCAGGCTGAAGTCGTCGACGCCGCACGTGCCGTTGAGCGGGCCGCTGTTGGACTGGAAGCGCACGTGGAAATCGCGCGTCCCGGGGAAGTATGTGGCCAGGTTCAGGGAGTAGACCGTGTGCGCGGGGCCGCTTGCGCTGAAGACGAGGGTATTCTCGACCGAGCTGTTGCCGGCAAAGGCCGAGAACGACCCGTTGACTTCGCACTGGTAGTGGAAGGAGAGGCTCCCTGCCGAGAGGGACGTCGCGAATCCCCACTCGGCCGTGACCGACGTGTTGGCGGGGACGAAGTGGACGAGGGCGGGGGGCGTGTCGGAGGCCGTCGGGTTGCCGCCGACGAGCCAGCCGGACCCGGCAAGTGCCCACGGCGTGTGCTCGTCGTTGGCCGTGCCGTTCGTGAAGTCGTCGAAGAAGCGGTGCGCCGAGGAGGCCGACTTCGTGTACTCGGCGACGATGTCGAAGTCGTCGAGGCTGCAGGCGGTGTTCGTGGCCGCAGAGGCGCCCGCGACGATGCGCACGTAGAGGGCGCGCGCGCCGGAAAGAGGCGTCGTGAGGTTGAAGGAGAAGGGGGTCTCGGGGGCGCCGCCGGAGGAGGCGAGGACCGAGGACTCGTTGGCCATCCGGCCGTCCGAGGAGACGCTGACCGTGAGTTCGCCGTTGGCTTGGCACAGGTACGAGAAGGCCAGGCTCCCGGAGACGAGTGGGCCCGGGAGGACGGCGATGAGGGTGTTCTTCTCGGAGGAGGTGCCGGTATGGACGAGGCTCGGCGGGTACGAGACGCCGGCGACGGCGGAGTTGATCGTCCACGCGGTGCCGTTCCAAGGCCACATCCAGAAGCCGTCGGGGCGCGTGGACTGGCCGGACATCCCCGTGAAGGACTGGAAGTAGCGCCACGTCTCGGTGGCGGGGATGTCGTGTTGGAGGATTCCGCCCGCGACGGAGGTGTTGATCTCCGTCCCGCCCAGGAAGTCCGCGTCGCTGTCGAGCGCGAGGCGGTCGGCCGTGGCCCCGGAGGCTGTTCCGGCGACCGACGCGGTGTCCGAGGCGGTCCACAGGCCCCCCAGGGGTGTCGTGATCGTGACCGTGAGGGCCGAGGCGCCAAGGGAGAGAGCAAGGACAAGGGCCGGCGCGAGGGCAAGGACTGCGGACGCGCGGCGGGCCAGTGCATCGGAGCGGTGGGCACGTTTGGACATGGACACGACCCGTCGTGCGAGAGCCCCGCCGCTAGATAAGGATTCCACCCGGAGCCCTCGAATCGACGCACGGTCGCGCGGGCGATCATACCTTCAAATGGGTTGAAGGGAGATCGAGCGGCAAGGGCCGACCGGGGCAGGCTGGGGAGGCGGGCAAGGTGAAGGGGCCAGCCAGCGCGGGCACGGTCTCCTACGCGGCCGAGCTTGCACCGAGCCGGTTCGGGACCCACCGGATGATTGCCGCGAGGGTGGCCGACGGCGCGAGGGTGCTGGACGTGGGGGCCGGCGAGGGCGCCCTTGGGGTCGAGCTTAAGGGCAGGGGCTGCAAGGTCGTCTGCCTCGAGGTCGACGAGGCGCGGGCTGGCAAGGCGCGGGAAAAAGGGCTCGAGGTCGTGCTGCGGAACATCGAGTCCGCGGGGCTCGAAGACTTGGGGCGGTTCGAGGTGGTCGTGTGCGCCGATGTGCTGGAGCACCTCCTTGACCCGGCGGCGGCGCTCCTCAGGGTCAAGGCGGCGCTCGCGCCGGGCGGCAAGGTGCTCGCCTCGATCCCGAATGTCGCATTCTATGGCGTACGCCTGCGGCTGCTTTCAGGGCGCTTCGACTACACGGACACGGGGATCCTCGACCGCACGCACCTGCGCTTCTTCACGCGCAGGACGGCGAGGGAGCTCTTGGAGGGGGCGGGCCTGAAGGTGACCTATGAGGCGATCACGATCGCGCCGCCCACGAGCGCGGTCCCGGGAATTGTCTCGCGGTGGGAGCGCCTCCTCGAGAGGCGCGCCGCGGGGGTTGCCGTCCACAAGGCGCTTTCCGTGGCGCCGGGGTTCTTCGCAAGCCAGTTCGTGTTCGAGGCGGTGCCGGGGGGGCCTTAGGGCCGGCCGCGGGGCCGACTCACGGGTGCTGGGACTCGCGGAAGAAGAGCCAGCGCAGGACGCGGCTGTCGGGCCCGAGGGAGCGGATAAAGGCGCGCTCGGTCGCCAGGCGCTTGCGGTTGCGCCAGGCGTAGCGGATGGCGTGGAGGCGGCAGTGCGTGTCGGCTCGGCCGTGGCGGACGAAGCCCGTGCCGAACCGGAGCGCGAACATGAACCAGCCGCGCAGGCGCGCGCCCGCGGGGAAATTGCGAAGGAGCGTGAGGAGGACGTTGCGGTACTGGATCTCCATGAGGGCGAGTTTCGGAGAGCGCGCGGCCGAGAGGCTGCCCTTGTGGTGGACGACGGCGTCCGGGACATAGAGGCAAGAAAAGCCCGCACGCTGAGAGCGCAAGGCGAGGTCGACGTCCTCGGAGTACATGAAAAACTCCTCGTCGAGGGCGCCGACCTTCGCGAGGACTTCGCGGCGCCAGACGGCGGCGCCGCCGCAGGGCCCGAGGACCTCGGAGAGAGGGGGGTTCTCGGCCAGGGGCCGCTTCCACTTGCGGTCCATCGCGCTGCCGTCCCAGAAGGCGACGATGCCCGTCGAGTTGATCGTGCCCGGCTCGTCGGTGAAGCGCATGCTGCACATGAAGGAGCCCGCCTCGGGGCGCTGGCGGGCGAGCCCGTCGATGCGGGAAAGGACGCCGGGCTGCATCTCCGCGTCGTTGTTGAGGAGGTAGAGGAGCTCGCCGCGGGCCACCTCGAAGGCGCGGTTGCAGCCGGCGGCGAAGCCGATGTTGTCGGGGAAGGGGAGGAGGCGGGTCGGGAGGTCCTTGTGGTCGAGGATCCACGCCTCGATCTCGGCAACGGAGCCGTCGGCCGAGCCCGAGTCCACGACGACCGCTTCGACCGACGGGTGGCCCTGGGCGCGCACGGACTCGAGGGCCTTCACGGTCCAGCCGAGTCCGTTGTAGTTGACGAGGACGACGGAGAACCGTAGTGACGGCTCTGGGCGCGCGCGCGGGGCGGCTTCCACAAGCACGGCGAACCCCCTTAGGCCAAATAGACTTCGGGGGGCGGGGGTGCAGGCCCCGCCCTGTCCACGCCCTTTTCTCCATGCCGCTGCTCACCGCTCGGCCTGCCGGCGACGCCCTCTCGTTTGGACCTTGGCGACAGGTTCCTGCTGCGGCTCCGCCAAGGATCCCCGATCTGGCACGCGCGCCCGCGGAACCTCCCGCATCAGCATCTTCAAGAGAACCCGCGGTCCGTGGCGCGAACTTGGGTTGATTTGTGGAGCGGGCAAGGTCAGGGGCGTTTTACGAAAGGGAGTTGAGGATCCTGGACTCGGACAACTTCGCCCCTCTTGATGCGGCCTGACCAAGGCCGCCCTTCGCCGCGCCCCGCCCTCCCCACGGCGCATCGCCGAGGGGGCTAGCTTGTAGCCACCTATAGCGACAGGCAAATATCTATAAGTCCCCACGCCACACAAGGGTTCATGTCCGCCACGACGACGGTCCAGATCGACCGGACCCTCAAGGCCCGCCTCGACGCCATGAAACTCCACAGCCGTGAAAGCTACAACGACGTCCTGGAACGCATTCTGGAGGACCTGGAGGACATCAACCCCGCCGCAATGCGCCGCTACGACGAGATCTTGCGCGCGGTTAAGGCCGGGAAATTCAAGACGGACGAGCAACTGCGGCGCGAGTTGAGCCTTTGACGACCTTTGCCATAGTCTGGTCGGCCGCCGCCGCCGGGACGATGAAGAAGCTCGACGGCCCCGTCCGACGCCGTATCCATGCCAAAGTGGTGCAGGCGGCCACCGACCCCGGGCGCTATTCCATCCGCCTTGTCAATTCACCGTACAATCGGATCCGGGTGGGCGATTTTCGGGTCATCATCCACATTGACCGGAGGGCGATCCAAGTGATTGTCATCGACGTTAAGCACAGGAGCCTCGCCTACGGTTGACGCCTGACGGCACCCCCACGCGGGGACGGGCAAAGGGGACAACCAGCGAGGGTGCACGGCGGGCGGAAACGCTCCAAAAATGACCCGCGAGGGGAGGGCGGCGGCCTCTACCGTGCGGGACGGCGGCCAGGCACAAATGCCGGGCCACCATCTCGCCTCTGGAACGAGGGCGACTGGCGCCTACGTCCCGTGCGCAGGGCGGCGCGCCCCAAACCTTTTTCGCGCGCTTGGGGCTACGCACGCTGGAGCAGCCCTTGCCAGCGCCGCCGCGAGCCCGCATCGCGATCATCGGGGGCACGGGGGTCTACGACCCGGCGCTTTTCACGAATGTGCGCCGCGTGAACCTACACACGCCCTACGGACCCACCTCGGACGAAATCGAGGTCGGCAAGCTGAAGGGCCTCTCGGTGGCGTTCCTCTCGCGCCACGGGCGGGGCCACAAGCTCCCGCCGCACAAGGTGCCCTACCGGGCAAACCTCTGGGCGCTCAAGCAGCTCGGCGTCGAGCGGATCGTGTCCCCGTGCGCCGTCGGCTCGCTTCAGGAGAAGATCCGGCCGGGGGACATCGTGCTCGTCGACCAGTTCATCGACTGGACGAAGAGCCGAGACCTTACGTATTTCGACGGGCCGAAGACCGTGCACATCGGGGCGGCCGACCCGTTCTGTCCGGAGCTCAACGGCGTCCTTTGGAAGAACGCGAAGCGACTGAAGCTGAAGGCGCACAAGGGGGGGACCTACATCTGCATCGAGGGCCCGCGCTTTTCGACGCGCGCGGAGTCGCGCATGTTCCGCCAGTTTGCCGATGTGATCGGGATGACGCTGGTCCCCGAGGCGCAGCTTGCGCGCGAGCTCGGGATGTGCTACGCGTCGATCGCGACCTCGACGGACTACGATGTCTGGGCCGACCGGCCGGTCTCGGTCGAGGAGATCCTGCGGGTGCTCGACCTGAATGTCGCCAACGCGAGGCGGCTCATCGAGGCGGCGGCGCCGGAGTTCCCGAAGAGGCGCGCGTGCCCCTGCAAGGACGCGCTGAAGGGCGCGGAGCTTTGAGGGGGGGTCAGCTTGCCCGACGGATTTCGCTGCGCGCTCGTCTCCTGGGGCGAGGTCGAGGCCTGGGTGGAGACCCTCATCGCCAGGATGGCGAAAGACGCCTTCCGCCCCGAGATCGTGATCGGGATGGCGCGGGGAGGGATGGTCCCCTCGAGGCTGATCTGCGACCACCTCGTCGTGAAGAACCTCTTTACCGTAAAGACCGAGCACTGGGGGCTCACGGCAACGCCGGACGGCAAGGCCAAGCTCGCGCAGGCGCTCCAGACCGACGTGCGGGGCAAGCGCGTGCTCATCGTGGACGACATCACGGACACGGGCCAGTCCCTGACCCTGGCGCGCGACCATGTGGCGGCCCTGCACCCAGGCGCGCTGAAGAGCGCGACGCTGCTCCACATCACCCACTCGCTCATCGCGCCCGACTATTTCGCCAAGGAGGTGACGAAGGAGGAGTGGACCTGGTTCATTTTCCCGTGGAACGTGCGGGAGGACCTCCGGAACATCGTGCCGAAGGCGCTCGACGAGCCCTTGAGCTTCGCCGAACTCGAGGAGGCCCTGAAATCGCGCTTCCACATCGAGCCGCAGCAGGCCATGCTCCGCGAGACGCTCGCGGCCTGCCAGGAGGCGGGGACCGTTCGCGGGGCGGGCGGCCGGTTCGTGAGCGCGGGGAAGTGAGGTGCCAGGGAGAGGGCGGGCGAATGTCGCTCAACATGGGGTTGGGGGTTTTCGGCGCAAGATTGATGTACGGCGGCGCCGGATCGAGCGGAACGCCCTGGGGGATGGGTCGATGCCTGCGTACCGAATTACCGCGCGCGCTCTTGAGCGCCAGCTTGTCGGCGAGAAGGTCTTGAAAGAGTTCGAAAGCCTCGAGGACTGCTCGGTTGGCGGCCCGGCCCTGTCGGTGGCCGAAGCACCGGGGCACCCAGTCGTGCTCGTGCTCGAGGAAGACGAGGGACCACACGCAGCTTCCCCGCGGCCGCAGTGAGCCCCGCGAGGGGCCTCAGGCCGGCGGCGCGTCCTTGGACGCCTTGACCTTCAGGCGCCCGCCCGCGTACTTGCGAAGGTGGTCTTTCTCCTTGATTTCCTTGAGGAGCCGCGAGAAGGTCTGCGGGTGCTGGAGCATGTACGAGGCGAAGCTCCAGGTCTCTTCTTTGAGGTTGTTTAGCAGGTCGCAGTTGTTCGTGCACACGGCGCAGAACTCCTCGTGCTTGAGCCGCTGGCGCACGGACTTGGCCTTCGCCCCCTCCCAGAGGTCCTCCATGGGGCCGTCGCGGACGTTGCCCATCTTGTAGTCGGGGCCAAGGAGGTGGCAGGGGAACACGTCGCCTTCCGCGTTCATGTACATCGACTTCCAGCCCATGAGGCACGGGAACGTGCGGTGGCCGTGGAGGTAGATCGACCGCACGTTGTTGAAGTAGTACGCGTACGCGGGCTCCTTCTCCTCCATTTCCTTGAGGAACCCTAGCATCTCGGCAATGTCGGGGGCCTTGAGCTTCACGTCGGAGGCCATCTGCTCGTTGCCGAGGTAGTAGGACGAGATGATGGCGGGTGTGAGGTTCACGTGGTCGGTCTTGTCCTTGAGCCCCTCGTAGATCTTGCGCATCTCGCCGACGTTGAGGGCCGTGATGATCGCCTCGACGCCGGACTCGAGTTGGGGGTTTTCCTTCCCGATCGCCTGGAGGCGCCGCAGGGACTCAAGGCACTTCTCGAAGCCGCCGGGGATGCGGCGGATCTCCTCGTGCTTCTCGCCGATGCCGTCGATCGAGATGTTCACGTTGAGCAGGATGTCCTTGCCCTTGAGGTACTCGAGCATCTGGCGCGTGACCTTCTCGACGCGGTCGGGCATGAAGCCGTTCGAGGGGATTGCGATGATCTCGAGGTTCGGGAGGTTGTCGGCGGCGGCCTTGACGATCTCGGCGAAGTTCTGCCGCATGAAGGGCTCGCCGCCGGTGAGGTTGAGCCACCGGAGCTTGTTGAGGTAGGGGTCTTTGAAGACGCGGACGACTTCGTCGAGGGCAAGCTCGTTCTCGGGGACCATTTTCCAGATCGAGCACATGCGGCACCTTGAGTTGCAGGCCACGGTGGTCTGCATGATCATGAAGGTGGGGCGCTCCGGGAGCGCGGCGGCAAACGCGACGCGGAAGCCGAGGCCCTTCACGAGGCCGGGCAGGTTGGAAAGGACGGGAGAGGTCAAAGTGCGGGCCTTCTGGACAATCGCCGCACGTGCCCCCGACGGTATTTCAAGGTATCCTGAGGGTGTTCGGAAGGCGGGCCGGTGGCGTGGAAGCGAGGCATCTGGCTCGGTCATTTGGCGTCAGGGAGGGGGCGGCTTGGACGATGTCTTCCCTTCCGCTACAAGGGCCTTCAGGAGCTTCTCGTATTGGTCGATTGAGTGTCCGAAGCTGAACACCTGCTTGGCGCGGGCCGCGATTTGGGCGCGGTCGAGCGTGAGGAGGCGGGGGATGGCTTTCGCGGCCTCCTCGACGGTGCGGTAGGTGGCGCCGGCTTCGGGGGGGACGGCTTCGGGGGCGCCGCCGACTCCGCGGGAGAGGACGGGCAGGCCCGAGGCGGCGGCCTCGACCATGACGTAGCCAAAGCCTTCCCACAGGGCCGGGAAGAGGAAAAGGTCGCAGGACGCGTAGAGGAGTTGGAGTTCGCCAAAGGGCACGTTGCGGACGATGTGGAGGCGGGGCCCGACGCCGAGCTTTTTGGCAAGCCGGACCATGGGCCCTTCTTGGTTGCCGGCGCCGACGACAAGGAGCGCAGCGTTGCCGCCCGCGCGGTTGTAGGCGGCAAGGACTTGGACGGCCTCCTTGGGGTTCTTGCGCCCGGCAAGGCGCCCGACGAAGAGGAAGAGCTCGCGGGCGCCGTCCGCGTAGAGGTCGTGGAGGCCCTTGTCGCGTTTGGCCGGGTCGTAGGAATCCACCTCGACGGGCCCATAGATGCGCTCGACGTGGGGGCGCAGGGAAAGGTAGCGGCCCGAG
>Ga0209341_10004894_pt1 | contig 12250 bp, 14 predicted proteins | sample RifCSP13_2_FD_184020 | JGI IMG/M metagenome (GOLD analysis project Ga0209341, IMG submission 184020) | Soil microbial communities from Rifle, Colorado - Rifle CSP2_sed 13_2 (SPAdes) (version 2) | ecosystem: Environmental > Terrestrial > Deep subsurface > Rock core/Sediment | place: Rifle...
CCCGCCGGTCCCACAGTGACGCTCACGCACACAGGCGCGCTGCTCCTCTCCTCGGAACTCTACTACACCGTCGTGCCCGTGGACTCCACGCTTGGCCGCGGCTCTTCCACCTTCAGCCTCGGGGTCTGGTCGACCACTTTCGCGGGAACCACGAGCTTCGCCCTCCCGCTGATTGTGTCGGCGGGCATGTCCGTCGCCTGGTACGCCCGGGATGTCCCCGGGGCCCTGGGCATTCTCTGGCTCACGGCCACTGGGGTTTGGGTGCCGCACTTCCGAGATATGCCTGCTGGCGTGTTCGACGCCGGGGTCGTTCCGGGGCTCGGCTACCAGATCACGGTGGCTGCCTCGGTGCGCTACACCTTCTTCGGATGGTAGCCGGTGCGGTCCGTCCGTCCCCCCTAGAGAATCCCGGGTGTGACACCGCTCGGGGAAGGGTTAAAGCGGGCAGAGCCCTCGTTTCCCGGACGATGCGGGTCGCCTTCTCCCTGAGCGGCGAGGGGTACTCCGCGCACAAGGGCGCGCTCAAGAAGATCCTCGCGAAGCACGGGCTGAAGTGGCGCGGGCGAATGGAGAACGTCTGGTGGGGCAGCGCCAAGGAGAAGCTCCTCGCGCGGTACGATCGCGACGAGGCGCGGGACGTGACCACGGCGGCGCACCTGACCTGGGAAGGCCGCGTGAAGTCGCCGTTCCTGAACGACCTCAAGGCTTGGGTCTTCGAGGCGGGCGGGAAGGAGGCTCGCGCAGCGACGGCGGAGGCCCCGGACGTGCGAGCCGTCGTGGAGCGCGAGCTCCGGTTCTGGGAGGCCATCAGCAAGCCCGACTTCGACCGCATGGCCGCGTCCGGGATGCCGAAGAAGTGGCTAGAGTGGGAGAAGCAGTCCTGGAAGCGCCGGCGCGAGGCGAAGCGTCAGGAGCTCCGCGCCCAGCTCACGGGGTAGTGTGCGGGAACCTGCAGGGTGTCGAAGCAGTCGAAGCAGTAGCCCGCGCGGCGGTCCTCGGGGCGCGCACAGACCCGGAAACCGCAGCGGCGGCAGCGGTAGGTCCGATCCTCGCCCTTGGAGAACCTGCGGATGTCCGGGCGCAGTAGACCCACTCGCCACCTCCGAGGGCCGCGGTACCGGGAGTCGCTATTAAAACGTTGGCGGGGAAGCGTTAAGGGCGGCGCCCCCATGGCGCCCCCGTGGCGCTCTTCGTCGTCCTCGAGGGGATCGACGGCAGCGGGAAGACGAGCGTCGCGAAGACCGTGCATGAGACCCTCGTCGCGGAGGGGCGCGACGCCGTGCTCACGAGCGAGCCGACGAGGACGTGGCTGGGGGAGGCCGTGCGCCGCGGGATCGAGGAGGACACGGAGCCGGTGACGGAGTCCTTCCTCTTCCTCGCGGACCGCGCCGCGCACACCGTGCACATCCGGGAGTGGCTCGCGGCGGGGAAGACGGTGGTCTGCGACCGGTACACGGACTCCACGCTCGCCTATCAGGGGGCGAGGCTAGAGGGCCGCGTCCCCGATCCGGTCGGGTGGCTGCGGGCCCTGAGCGCCCGCGTCGCCATCGACCCGGACCTCATCCTGCTCCTCCGCATCCCCCCCCGCGTCGGCTTGGAACGCATCGCCTCGCGGGACAAGCGCGTGCGGTTCGAGGAGGCCGCCTTCCTGGAACGTGTCGCTGCGCTCTACGACGCTCTCGCGCGCGAGAACACCCGGTACCGCGTCCTGGATGCCTCCCGCCCTCTCCCCGAGGTCACGGAGACGGCGCTACGGGCCATGCACGAAGCGGCTGGCTGACCCCGCCGACGACGAGGAAGGCCTTGGCGAAGAGCGTGGCCCGCTCGAAGTCGCGGCGCCCGAGGACGGCGAGCATGGCGCGGCCGAAGAGGGCCTGGCGGTCCACGGCGGGGGAGGAGAGGCGCAACACCCCTCCATCGGGCGCGCCGGGGTATAGGGGTATCGGCCGGATTGTCGAAACTGATACGGGGAGCGTCCGAGCGGCCAAGCTATTTATCGGATAGGCCCCCTTCGGACGGCACCGGGATGGGTTCATGAGCACCGCCGCCGCGGCCAGGGGCACCGACGTCCCCGAGGGGAGGACCGGCTTCCTCGGGATCATCTACGGGGACGTCGGCACCACGCAGTTCCGGTTCTCCGTGGTGAACTCCGTGGAGCGCAACGAGTACGTCGCGGTGAACCACGAGACGTGCGGGGAGGTTCTCGGCCGCGTCGAGGAGGTCGAGCGGCGCACGGACCTCTCCATCGAGCGCGCGCAGAACCTCGCGAACGGGGAGAGCGTGGACATCGAGGAGAAGGTGAGCGCGCGCGTCGCCGTCATCGGCTACCGCGACGACCGCGGCCTGCTCCAGGTGCCGAAGACGCCGTTCCGCGCGGGGGAAGCGGTGTCGCGCGCCGAGGACGAGCTGATCACGCGGACCATCGGGATCAAGCAGAGCCGGAAGACGGGGGCCTACGTGGGCACCCTCCTCGGCCACGGCATCCCGATCCTCCTCGACATCAACGGGATGGTCCAGAAGCACGTGAGCGTCCTCGCGAAGACCGGTGGCGGGAAGTCCTACCTCACCGGCGTCCTCGTCGAGGAGCTCCTAAAGCACAACGTCACCGCGGTGGTGATCGACCCCCACGGGGAGTACGGCGCGCTGCGGGACAAGGGGAAGCACGACAAGCTCATGGACCGCTTCGGGGTCGAGCCGCGCGCCTACAAGGACCAGATCAACGAGCTCTCCCCGGACACGCGGATCAACCCGCAGGCGAAGCCCCTGAAGTTCACGCTCTCTAACCTCGACGCCCGCGAGATCCTTGGCCTGGCGAACCCGGCGCAGATGAAGTCCTTCCTCCCCGCGCTCCGCCGCGCCCTCGATGTCCTCCGGTCCTCCGTGCGCGAGTACGACGTCGGGGACGTCATCCGCGTGCTCCAGCGCGAGGACGAGCAGCAGAACCAGGCGCTCATCGACGACCTCCTCTACCTCAAGGAGGTGGACATCTTCGCCAAGGAGGGCACGCGCGTCGACGAGCTCGTCCAGAAGGGGAAGACGACGATCATTAACCTCAAGGGCGTGCCCCCCGACGTCCAGGAACTCGTGGTGAGCCGCGTCGCGGACGCCCTGTTCCGCCTGCGGAAGCTGAATCGCGTCCCGCCGATGATGCTCGCCGTCGAGGAGGCGCACAACTACTGCCCGCAGGTGGGCACGGCGGCGTCGAGCAAGGTCATGAGGACGATCGCCTCCGAGGGCCGGAAGTTCGGCCTCGGGCTGCTCATCGTGACACAGCGCGCCGCGAAGGTGGACAAGAACGTCCTCTCGCAGTGCAACACCCAGATCATCCTCAAGGTCACGAACCCGAACGACCTCAAGGCGATCACGAGCAGCGTGGAGGGGATCACGCCGGGGATGGAGGACGAGATCCAGCGCCTCCCCATCGGGCAGGCCATCGTCATGGGGGCGGGCGTCCAGATGCCGCTGATCATCGAGGTCCGCGCGCGGGAGACCCGCCACGGCGGGGAGTCCGTCACGGTGATCGAGGAGTAGTCACCGCGGGCTCGCTCCGCGCTCCAGCGCGACCTCGAAGTCCGACGTGTCCTCCGGTACCTCCCCGCCGTTCGCCGCCACGAGGTCCCGACACTCCTGGTAGAGCCGCTCCGCCGCCGCCAAGAGACTCCCGGCATCCCCTCGAACCGCCGCTAGGGCAGGGTAGTCCTCCCAGAAGTGCTCCGGCAGGAGGGCGAAGTCCCGAGGCTTCGTAAGCAGGTTCCGCATCCCGTTGAATGGCTGTCGGTTCAGGAGGCCGAGGGTCCTGGCCGCGTTGAGCACGATCCACGGACAGGTGAACCGCAGGAGTTCCCCTTCCCCCGCCGCGTGGTGGTTCCGTATCTTGCACAGATCCTCATGGAACGGGAAGAAGCTCCCGCGGAGGGCCCGCGCGACGTTGTCCGCGGGTGGGTTGGAGACCCGGGCGGCCCACCTCGGGAGGAGGCCCTCCGGGTCGTACATCGCGAGCGCATGGAGGAAACCGTCCGCAGCAATGGGCCAATCCCAGACGTTCGCCACCTTCTCCTCGGCCTCCGCCAACGACCGGACGACCACCTCGACGATGACCCCGCCGTGGATTGTGGAGTAGCCCGAGACCGGCGGCTTGTCCCGCGTCACCGCAAACATCTCGAGGTCGGAGTGCTCCCGGTCCTCCCCCTTCGCCGTGGAGCCCTCCACCGCCGCAGCCAGCAGGTCCGGGTGCCGGGCGCGGAGGAAGTCGGTCATGCGCCGGGCGAGGGCGATCCGCGTCTCGTGGTCCATCGCGGGTGACGAGGCCCCGGCGCTTTCAACGTTTGCGGGGCTTCTCCTTGTCGGAGGGGAGCGCCGACCACCAGTCCTGGTCCTCCGGCGGTGGGATTTCCTCGCCTCCGCCCTCCTCCGGGGTCTCCCGCCGCGCTTGGCGCTCCGTGCGGACGACCACCGCGGTGGTGACGGCCAGCGTGAGGAGGATGACGAAGACCGTGATCACGAGGAACTCGGAGCGGAACGGGGCCATGGCGGGCCGGAAGACGGCGTACCCCGGGTGGACGGGGGACGTGAAGGCGGCGACGGTGAAGGGGAGCGAGGCGAGGACGGCTGCGGTGAGCCCGCGGTCCATCATGCCCATCAGCACGGACCGCTCCCGCGGGGTCCCCCGGAGGACGTAGTTCGTCGCCGCGGCGACCCCTGCGCGGACGCCCGCGATGGCGAGGAAGAGGAGGAGGACGCCGACGAGGAGGAGCCAGAACGTCCCGTTCAGACCGGAGAGGAGGGGCACGGAGGTGTGGACGGTCCAGGGACCGGCGAACTGGATCGTGAAGGCGAGACCGAGGAAGACGAAGAAGAACGTGCGCATGAGGAAGGTGATCTCCCCGTGGAACTGCTTGAAGCGCCGGTCGCTCACCGCGTCCACCTTGCCCCGGAGCGCCTTGGCGAAGGACTCGCGGTTCCCGAGCACGAGCCCGTAGCTGAAGGCCGCCATGGGGCCGTTCCCGCCCAGCTGCTCAACGACCGCGTAGAGGATCAGGAGGACCCCGATGCTCAGCATGAACCCGTAGGGCTTCTCTTCCAAGCGGAGGAGGCCGAACAGCATCGCGAGGCCGGTGACGGCCCCGATGGGGACGGCGAGGGAGAGGGAGCGGGCCAGGCTCAGGAGGGGGGTCCAGAGCGTGTGGCCGGGTCCCGCGGCGATGTAGTCGATTGTGGCGAGGACGACGACGACGCCGAGCACGTCGGTGAGGGCGGCCTCCAGGGTGAGGAGCGCCTTGGTCTCCTCGGAGAGGTTCATCCGGCGCACGAGCCCGATGACCACCGCGCCGCTGATGCCGCCGAGGATGCCGCCGAGGAGGAACCCCACCTCGATGGGGTACCCGAGGACGCCGGACGCGAGGAAGGCGACGAGGACGACGGTCCCCACGAAGGCGGCCAGGGTGTGGGTAAGGGTGATCGCGACGCGGCCCCGGAGCGAGGCGAAGCTGAGGTTGAGGCCGCCATCGAAGAGGATGATCATGAGCGCGAGGGCGGTGAGGTACGGGGTCACCGCGGCCAGCGTGTCCTGGGGGACGACCACGATCCCGAGGAGACCCGCGGCGATGGGGCCGAGGACGAGCCCGAGGACGATGAGGAAGAGGTGCTCCGGCACCTTCGTGCGCTCGAAGAGGAGGGAGGCCGCGAAGCCGACCACGATGATGCTCCCCGCGGCGAGGAGGGCGGGGATGGGGTCGGGGACCGCGGAGGCGGGCTCCACGCGTACCGTGGCGGTCCGTGCGAGGACCGTCGCGTTCCCCGCGGCGCGGACTCGGAGCTCGATCGTGCTCGCCCCCGGGAGGGTCTCGTCGGGGGCCGTGACGTTCACGAAGACTTGGCGGAACTCCCCCGGGGAGAGCGTGAGGTTCGTCGGGTCCGCGGTGACGGAGAACCGCGGGTCCGAGGCGGTGGCGTTCAGCTCCAGGGCCGTGGCGTTCCCGCCGTTCAGGAGCCCCCAGGTGAACGAGTGGGACCCCGCGGGCGCGAGGACGACCGCGTAGGGGCCGAGCTCGATCAGCTCGACCGGGGTGCCGGGCACGGGGAAGGAGTCCGCCGCGGCGGGGGGAAGGAGGAGCACCAAGGCGCCGAGGAGGGCGAGTCCCGCCGCAGCCGCCCGGACCATCCCGGAGGGGAAACGCCGCGGCGCATATCAAAGGCTCGGGCGGGCCCGGGGGGCCGCAAGGTGTTATGGCCGCCCGTGGATACCGCCGCCATGGCCGAGGACATCGCCGCCATGGTCGCCAAGGACCTCGACGTCACCGCGAGGGCGCTCGACAAGGTCAAAGTCGCCGTCCCGGAGCGCTCTCACTTCCGGAAGGCCGCCGAGGACTTCCTCACCATGGCAAAGGCGTACTACGAGGACGCGAAGTACTTCCGCGACCGCGGGGAGTTCGAGAAGGCGCTCGCGGTGGTCTACTACGCGCACGCGTGGCTCGACGCGGGGGCGCGCCTGGGGTTCTTCGACGTGGGCTTGGACGACACGCTGTTCTGCCTCGCGGAGTGACCGCTTAGACCAAGCGCGCACCTTTGTTGTCGACGCCGCACCGGTACCGCGGGCCGAACGGCGTGAGCACGGTGACGAGGTTCTCCAGCTGCCCCGTGGCGAACACCGCGTTGCCCAGCATCGCCATGCTGGCCATGCCGTACATCTTGCACGCCTCGATCGCGTCGCGCGTCCGCGGGGAGGCCAGCCCGGTCTCCAGGGAGAACTGCTGCCCGAGGCGGAACAGGTTCTCCTTCGTGGGCGCGGCGACGAACTCCTCGATGCACCGGTGCCCCACCGCGGTGATCTTCGCCGCCAGGGAGGCGTTCCCGAGGACGTCCTTCGTCTTCATGGGCAGGCCGGTGGTGCAGAGGAGGAGGTCCATCTCCTGCGGCAGGCGCTTCACCTGCGCGTGCGGCGGACCTCCGGGCTCCATCCGGATGTCCATCCCCCCCTGGGACTGCGGGACCACGTCCCCGAGGCCCGTCCCCGCCTCGACCTCGGCGCGGTGGGCGATGCCGACGAGCTGCGGCGGCCTGAGGCCGAGGTCCAGGGCCTGGTTCACCGCCATCACCGTGCTGAGCGCCCCGGCCCCCGAGAGCCCGAAACCCTGGGACACGGGGAGGGGCGAGTCCATCTGGACGAAGACCTGGTATGCCGCCCCACCGATGAGGCGCCCCACCGCGATCTCCGTGGTCGACCGCTGGAGGGGCTCGCGGTTCAGGAAGACGCGGACCTCCTGTCGCGAGTGCTGGCGGGCCTTCACGCGGGAGCGCACGCCGAGGGTGATGCAGAGACCGGCGCCGCGCGAGCCCTTCCGCACGGGGTCACGGTCCTCGACGATCTCGAAGAAGGCGGTGATGTGCCCGGGGCAGAACGCGCTAGCTTCGGCCGGCACCGAGGACGACCCCCCAGAGGAACTCCGCCATCTCGGCCTTCGCGCCCTTGAACTCCTTCGCCCGGCCGCGGGCATCGAGGACGGTGACGTGGGTGTGCGTGCGCGAGACCTCGCCGAGGTCGTTCACGACGATGAACTCCGCGCGCGCCCTCTTCATCCGGTCCTTCGCGCGCTTCAGCCTCTCGCTCTTCGAGACGCCGAACTCCGCCTTGAACGCGACGAGCGTGCACGCGCTCTCCTTCCGAATCGCCTCGATGACCTTCGGCGTCGGCTCCAGGTCCAGGGAAAGCCGGCCCTTGTCCGTGGGGACCTTCCCCTTGCGTTTCACCGGGGCGTAGTCGGAGATGGCCGCGGGGACGAGGCAGTAGTCGCAGGAGATCCCGCCCGCCATCTTCAGGAGTTCCGCGGTGGTCTCGAACAGCCGCACGGGGATCCACGGCGGCGGCGGAACCTCATGCCGGCCGAGCCAGAGCTCCACGCGTGCCCCGCGCTCGAAGGCGGCCTTCGCGAGCTCGATGCCGGTCGCGCCGCTCGTGCGGTTCGTCACGACGCGCACGTCGTCGATAGGCTCGCTCGTGCTGCCCGCGATGACGACGACCTCCTTGCCGTCCAGGTCGTGCGGCCCGAGCCGGCGGAGGACGTGGGCCACGATCGCCTCGACGTCGGCCAGCTTCGCCTTGTCCTCCTCCATCTTCGGCTCGACGAACTCGACTCCGAGGGACTGGAGCTTTGCGACGTTCGCCTGGACGATGGGCTGCTCGTACATCGTCTCGTGCATGGCCGGTGCGATGAGGATGGGCTTCCCCGAGCCCAGGGCGTTCTGGGCGTACGTCGTGACCGGGGTGTCGTCGATGCCCGCGGCGATCTTGCTCACCGTGTTCGAGGTCGCCGGTGCGATCAGGACGAGGTCGGCGCGGCCGTCCTTCCCGCACATCTCGATGTAGGGCACCTGGCCGTCGAGCGCGGTGACGGGCTTGACGCCCGTGGCGAACTCGATGCTGTTGGGGTGGACGATGCCCTGCGCGCCGTCGCTCATCACGGGGTGGATCTCGGCGCCGTGGCGGATCAGCTCCCGGACGAGCTCCACGCACTTCACCGCGGCGATGCTTCCCGTAATCCCGAGGACGATGACCTTTCCCTCCAGCTTGCGTGACTTCGTGGCGCGGATGCGCCGGGAGGGGTGCACGGGCGGGTTGAGGGGTGCCTTCCTATTTACCGTTTCCCGCGAGCAACCTTTATCTCGCGGCCGCTCGTCTGCATCTCCTCCATGGACTACGAGGTCTTCCTCCGCGAGTTCTATCGCCTCGAGCGGTTCGGCATCAAGCTCGGCCTCGACGTCATCACGGACCTCCTACGCCGACTAGGCGACCCCCACGACCGGTTCCCCGCCGTCCACGTCACCGGGACGAACGGGAAGGGGAGCGTGTGCGCCTACCTCGCCTCCATCCTCCGCGCTGCGGGCTTCCGCGTCGGGCTCTACACGAGCCCCCACCTCGTGCGCTTCAACGAGCGCATCCGGGTCAATGGAGAGATGATCGGCGACCAGGATGTGATGCGTCTCTACGGGGAGATCCAGCCGCACATGGAGGCCATGGCGGCGAGAAATCCCGTCCACCACGCCACGTTCTTCGAGGTCACGACGGCGATGGCCTTCCAGTACTTCGCCGAGCAGGAGGTCGACATCGCCGTGATCGAGGTGGGCATGGGGGGGCGGTACGACGCCACGAACGTCATCGACCCGGAGGTCAGCGTGATCACCCGCGTCGGGCTGGAGCACACGGAGCACCTTGGGCGGACGGTGCGCCGCATCGCGCGGGAGAAGGCGGGGATCATCAAGAACGGCAAGCCCGCGGTGACCGTGGAACAGGAAGCCCTGCCGGAGATCGAGGCGCGCTGTCGCATCACCGGATCCCCGCTCGCGGTCGTCGGGCGTGACGTTCGGTTCGAGCGTGTGCGGTTCGACCTCGGCGGGCAGACCATCCGTGTCGAGAACGGCGGGAGCCGCGAGATTGAGGTTTCTCTCCTTGGCCGCTTCCAGGGGGAGAATGCCGCCGTCGCATACGCCGCGGTGCTGTCGCTACGTTCCCGCGGGTGGAAGGTCGACGATTTCGCGATGCTCTCCGGGTTTCGGGCCGCGCGGTGGCCCGGTCGCCTCGAGATCGTTCGCCGCGACCCGACCGTGATCGTTGACGGGGCGCACAACCCCGACGCCGCTGCGGCGCTGATGGAGTCCCTCGCCGAGCTCGTCCCCGGGAAGGTGACGCTCGTCATGGGGGTGCTCGTCGACAAGGACATCGACCTCATGGCGGCGCAGTTGGTCCCCCGCGTGTCCAAGATGATTGCGGTGAGGCCGAAGACGGAGCGTGCGCTCCCGCCGGAGAAGGTCTCCGCGGCGTTCACCGCGGCGGCTTTGAGAATGGGGATTCCCGCCCCCCCGGCAACGATCATCCCCGATGCAAAGGAGGCGGTGGCTGCGGCGCTGCGCGACGCCGCAAGAGCGGACGTCGTCCTGGTCGCGGGTTCCATCTACGTCGCGGGAGAGGCCCTGGAGGCGCTCGCGCATGGGCCCTAGGGAGAAGGCAGTCTATGTGATGCGCGCGCTCCGCAGGCGCTACCTCGGCGAGTCCACGTTCCTGGAGAACCCGGGCACTACCCTCGCGACCGTCGCCGCGGAGACCGAGGACCCCTTTCGCGTGCTCATCTCCACGATCCTCTCGCACCGCACGCGGGACGAACGCACCGCGGAGGCGAGCCGGCGGCTCTTCGCGCGGTACCGGACACCGCGGAGGTTGGCGGCGGCTCCCGTTCCCGAGATCCGGAGGCTCATCCGCGGCGTGAACTTCCACGTGGGGAAGGCACAACGGCTGAAGGAGGTCGCGCGCTACCTCCTCCGGTATCACCGCGGCGAGGTCCCCCGCGAATACGAGGACCTCCTCGAGATCCCCATGGTCGGGCCGAAGACCGCGAACTGCGTCCTCGTGTACGGCTTCGGCGTCGCGGCGATCCCCGTGGACACGCACTGCCACCGCGTGCCGAACCGCCTCGGGTTCGTGCGAACGAAGCGCCCGGAGGAGACCGAGGCCGCCTTGAAGCGCCTCCTCCCGCGGGAGTATTGGCTCGATGTGAACGAACTTGTGATTCGCTTCGGGAAGGAGGTGTGTCGGCCGCGGGGGCCACGATGTTCCGAGTGTGACTTCACGGCGATCTGCATGTTCTACCGCCGACAGGCGGGCCGCCCTCCGCGCGCACTACCTGTACGCCGGCGCCTGAAGGCCTAGGTCGACCCTTCCCGGGCCGGTGACCGACAACCTTATAGGATATCGAAACGATATCGAGAATGTGAGCGAACTCGCCCAGGTCCTGTTCCGCTGCGAGGCCGGCCTCCTGCGGGAATTGGACCGGGCCATCACCGCCGCCGGCTTCCGGACGCGGAACGAGTGGTTTCGGGCCCAGGTCCGGAAGGCCCTCGAGGACGCAGAGAAGCGCAAGGTGCTCGACGTTCTGGAGAAGCTAACCGTGGAGGGGATCACCGACGAGGAGATCGTCTCCATGGTCAAGGGTTGGCGGGCCAGGAAGTCCCACGCCTGAAGATCGCAATCGACACGAACGTGCTCGTCGCGGTGCCCCTGGAAGGGGCATCGTGCGACGGACCCTCCTCGCGAACCCGAAGCTCTTCGCCTGCGCCCTCGAGAGCCTCCACGAGATCTGGGAGCACCGGGACGAGTGGAACCTCAGAGGCCTCCGGACCCGCGACCTCACCGCGATGCTCCGGTACCTCGTCCGGGAAGTCTTGGATGTCCCCCGGGCGCCACAGGCCCGGGAGCAGGTCGACTCCACCGCCGCCTCGCTGAGGGACCCTGACGACGCCCCCGTCGCGGCGCTCGCCCTCGCCCTTCAAGGGGATGGGCTCTGGACGTTCAATCCACGGGACTTCGCCGGGTTCAGCGCCGCGCGCGGAATCCCCGTCCTCACCACCGCGGAGGTGGTGCGGCTCCTTCGCCGGTTGTAGCCGGGACCAGAGGCTTTTACCTCATCCGCAGATTCGGGGTCCGTGCGCCTCGAGTCCCTGGAGTTCTTTGTCGTCCACCTCCCGCGGAAGTGGACCTTCCGCACCGCACGGACCGCCTCGGACACCGCCACGCAGGTCCTCGTGCGCTTGGAGGCGGGCGGCCTTGAGGGCTGGGGGAACGCCTGCCCGAACACCGTGACCGGCGAGACCTCGGAGACGATCGCCGCGGCCCTCGACACGATCCGCCTGGAAACGGAGGGGTACGAGTTCGCGAGGCCGCTGGACCTCTGGACCAAGATGGAGAAGGTCGTCGCGGGGGACCCCGCGGCGAAGGCCGGGGTGGACATCGCGGCGTGGGACATCACCGCCAAGGGGGCGGGCCGACCCCTGTACCAAGTCCTCGGGGGGAGCAGAGATCGGCTGCCGACGGACATGACACTGAGCCTCCTTCCCCTGGAAGAGACCCTCACCGCGGCCCGCCGCCACGTGGGCGAGGGCTTCCGCGCCCTCAAGGTCAAGGTGGGGGAGGGGGTCCGCGCGGACGTGGAGCGCGTCCTCGCGGCGCGCGACGCGGTGGGTCCGGGCATCGAGCTCCGCGTCGACGCGAACCAAGCTTATTCCCTCGACCAGGCTCGGGAGTTCCTGACCGCGGTCGCGACCGCGCGCATCGCGGTGATCGAGCAGCCGTTGAACGCGGGGGACCTCGGGGGGATGCAGCACCTCACGCAGGTCTCTCCCGTCCCGGTCATGGCGGACGAGAGCGCGAGGACCGCGGAGGACGTGATGAAGCTGCGGTGGGGACGGTGCTGCCACGCGGTGAACC
>Ga0209341_10004895_pt1 | contig 12250 bp, 8 predicted proteins | sample RifCSP13_2_FD_184020 | JGI IMG/M metagenome (GOLD analysis project Ga0209341, IMG submission 184020) | Soil microbial communities from Rifle, Colorado - Rifle CSP2_sed 13_2 (SPAdes) (version 2) | ecosystem: Environmental > Terrestrial > Deep subsurface > Rock core/Sediment | place: Rifle...
CACCAAAAACTAATTAGGTGCGGAGTAACCCAGGATTACTTCGCATTTCGTGTCTTCAGAGTTCTCATTGACTTGTAACTTTAGATCCATATATTATGACAAAGGTTCGACCCTGGGCTGGCTTGACGGTAGGGCAATTTGATAAATTGTCCTACCGGTTGATTTTCGAATCAGTCTGAAGTCCAAGATACTGAAAATGAGATCCCTTCGAAGACTTTGCCTCCCCTTAACATTATTCCTGTTATTGATTGGTTGCTCTTTCAGCAAAGGGACACCGCCTCCAGAAGGTACACAGAACGCATTCGGTATAGCAGTCCCAACGGGAGCCGGTCCATTGCCAGGATCTACCGATGCGCCTTTAAGCCAGGCGACACCTGTAAGCGAGGCGACGCCAACTCCTATTCCGCGCACCCTGACGGTCTGCCTAGGCGCTGAACCCGACACCCTTTACCTTTACGGCGGCGGGTCAATGGCCCAGAGCCATGTCCTGGAAGCGATCTACGATGGGCCGATCGATACACGTGGCTTCGATTACCAGCCGGTGATCCTAGAGAAGCTCCCCAACCTGGCGGACGGCGACGCCGCCCTTGAACCGGTAGCAGTGCAAGCCGGGGATCGGGTGGTGGACGACCACGACCAGCTGGTGTTGCTGGAACCGGGCGTCGTGGTGCGCCCCTTTGGTTGCACCGCGCCCGAATGCGCCGTCACCTGGGACGGCGGCGCGCTGGAAATGGCTCAGTTGTCGGCCATATTTACCTTACGAGAAGGGCTCAAGTGGTCCGATGGCGAGCCGCTCACTGCCGATGATTCGGTCTTCAGCTACCAGATCGCCCGCGATTGTCAGGGTGAATTGGGCGCCTGTGGTGGTTACGGTCTGGTGACCAAGCGCGGCTGGGATACAGTCGAGCGCACCGCCATCTATATCGCCCTGGACGAGCGCACCCTGCGCTGGGTGGGGGTGCCCGGCTTCCTCGATCCGCAATACCAGGTTAACTTCTTCATCCCTCTGCCAGAACACGTGCTGGCCGGATATTCACCAGAAGAACTGTTCGAGGCCCAGGAAGCGGCTCGCCAACCACTGGGCTGGGGACCCTATCAGATCGACCGCTGGGTGCCAGGCGACCACATCCGGTTAATGAAGAATCCTTACTACTTTCGCGCCGGGGAAGGCTTGCCGCGCTTCGACCAGGTTATCTTGCGCTTCGTCGGCCAGGAGGCGGAGAAGAACTTGTACGATCTGCTGAACGGCGCCTGCGATGTGCTCGACCAGGAAGCCAGCCTAGCCTGGCAGGATGAGCAAGCAGAATCGCTGCTGGAATACGACTCGGCTGGTCAACTAGATGCTCATTTTGCGACCGGCACTGTTTGGGAGCATGCCGACTTTGGCATCCGCCCCGTCTCCTATGACGACGGCTACCAGCTGGGCGTCGACCGGCCTAATCTCTTCGGCGACCCGCGTACCCGCCAGGCGATTGCCTTGTGCATGGATCGCCAGCGGGTGGTGGAGACAGTCCTGCATGGCCTGTCGGCGGTGCCTGATTCGTACCTGCCAGCTGAGCACCCGCTCTTTAACCCAGATGTGCCGAAATATAGTTTCGACCCATCGGCTGGCGCAGCCATGTTAACCGAAGTGGGCTGGATTGACGACGACGGGAGCTCAGGGACGCCCCGCGTGGCGCGCGGTGTCCCTGACGTGCTCGATGGCACGCCGCTCAAGTTTACCTATGCTACGACCACCGCCGCGCAGCGCCGGGGAGCAGCCGCAGTCCTGGCTGAGTCGCTGGCCCAATGCGGAATTGGAGTCGAGTTGCAATTCGCCGAGGCGAGCGTGCTCTTCGCGCCCGGCCCGGAAGGACTTCTATTTGGCCGCCAGTTTGATCTGGCTCATTTCGCCTGGTTGACCGGTGTCCAACCGCCGTGCGATCTGTGGACGACGGAGCAGATCCCCGGCGATCCCAATATCTTAGGTGAGAATGGCATGCCTCTGTTCCCGATAGGCTGGGGTGGGCAAAACGAGACCGGTTACAGCAACCCCGAGTACGACCAGGCCTGCCGGTCAGCCCAGGAATCCCTCCCCGGCCAAGCAGGTTATGTTGAGAGCCACCTCAAGGTGCAGGAGATCTTCGCCAGCGAGCTTCCGGTGATCCCGCTCTACCTGCGCCTGAAACTGGCCGTGACACGCCCAGATATGTGCGGTTTCACCCTCGACCCCACCGCCATCAGCGAGATGTGGAACATTGAAGCCTTCGACTTCGGGGAAGACTGCTAATTTTTTTCTGCGTCATCCGTGTCTAATTTTCTCCCCCTGCTTAACGACTTAAAGGTACGGCTTATTTACATCTGCCAGTTTTGCCCTTAATTCGTCGAGCAGCTCTGCACCAACCTCTTTCCGCGCTAGATATAGGTCATTGAGTTCCTGGGGATCCTCTTCAAGATCGTAGAGCTCTATTCGTTCGCGTCCCACCAGATCATCATAACCGAAGAAATAGAGAAGTTTGTGTCGGCCTTTCACGATTGTAGTGGTAGCTCGAGTCAGCGGGGCATATTTTTCGTTATGCTTGGCTTGCACCGTGTACAGGCTGCGCTCGGGATCTGGACTTGTTGGTGCAAAGGGCGGCAGCACGACCCCCTCCGCCCAATCTGGGATTTCCTGCCCGGTCACCTGCAGCAGGGTGGGCAACATATCGATGGCGCTGGTCGGCGTATACACGTCCTCTCTCGTCTCTCGTCCGGGTTTAAAAATCAATAACGGGACACGGATCACTGGCTGGTGAAGGACGGGTGTGATATGACCGCTGATGCCGCGCTCAAACATCTCGCCATGATCGGAGGTAAATATCACCCAGGTATTCTCCAGCAGTCCGGACGCCTCCAGGTAATCGAAGAGTCTGCGGAACTCCCGGTCGACATAAAGCAGATACTCGTCATACCATATCCGCCATTTCAACAAGGTTTTCGTTGATTTCTCTTGCGAGAATAGATCGGCTGGCTTCTCAACCGGCATCCAGCCATCCCTTTCGAACTTGCCATAAAAGTCCCGGTGGGTTTTGTAGGGGTAATGCGGCGGCAGAAAGTGGAAATAGCCAAAAAAGGGTTGCGGGAAGGCGCCAAGCTGGCCCCCTAGCTGATCAATTGCCTGCTCAAGCAGGAAATAGTTGTCGCCGCCGGTATTCGGGAGTCCGCGCGGGAAGAATGGCTTGAAATTGGCGACCTTGCCTTCCCGGTATTGCTCGTAGAGGTGAGCTAAGAATAACGAATATGCGTACCCTTCCTCTCTTCTTTTTATAGTACGCGCCCAACTTACCGTGGCAATATCCTCATCAGTCTTGAACAGCGTCTGGATAAAGCCATCTCTCGCCAGGAATAACCTTTCCCGGGGGATGAACTCGTCCAGGTCCTCTGTGAATTGGAACAAGAGGGTGTTCACCAGCGGGTTGTGGGAGTAGGCGATGCGGTAATGATTCCGGAAGGCATAAAAGATATTTTTCTTCACAAAGGATCCGTCCACCGTCCCATTGTGGTTGATTGCCCGGTGCGTCCAGGGGAGCGTGCCCGTCAGGAGGGAGGCTGTCCCAGGCGTGGTGAAGTTGCCCCCGGCGAAATGGTTATGATACACGATCGCCCGTTCGGCCAGCTGATCCAGGTTCGGCATCGTCTGGCGGTGATATCCATAAAGCGAAGTATGGTAGGCCGAGAGCGCGTCGAAAACGACCAGCAGCACGTTCTGGCCTCCGGGAGTCGGCTGCGATGCGCCGGGTGCCACCCCGAACTGGGGGATGGCGTAACTCAAGGACAACAACCCAGCTAATTTGAGGAATTCACGTCGATCGAGGGGACGATTCATTTTCTCCATTACCAACTTCCCGGAAGATTTATCCAATCATAAGTTTCGGACCACTACGATGACCAGCCCACCTGCGTCAAGAACCAGATAAAACATAGTCAGCAAGGAAAGCCGTTCCGTGAGTTCCCGGACAAAGTGGAACACCTTGTTCGATTTCAGCACCAGAAAGGCAGGGATCAGAACTGTGGGCAGAACCAAAGCCAGGCCGGTCGCGTAAAGGACTCTCACCGGGTGCTCCGATTGGGCCAGGAAGCGCATCATTTGCTCGGGAAGAGAAACTCCCCAAAGAAAATAAAGCTGGCTCGTCATGGCCCATAAAGCGGTGATCAGCACCAGAACGCTCAGCAAGGCAATGCGCCGACCTTCATCCCACTGCCTGGAGACCAGGAATCCAAGCAGGACAGCTGCCAGGAAAACCACCAGGCTTTCGATCAGGGCAAAAACCATCCCGTAAGAAATCACCCCGATGGCATCCCATGCATTCGTGCGCTCAGTCACCCAGGAGAAATCCCTTAACGCCAGGATGATCGTCCAGACGTGCAGCGGGAAGGCGCACATTAAAAACAGCGACCACAGCCCTTGCCTGGAATAACGTTTTGTATTAGAGATAGCCAAGATCTTTCAACCTTTTCTCGATCGTCTCCTGGTCTTCATCGCTGAAGGTCGGGGGGGGAGCGGAATCGCTCGTACGGAGCGCTTTGCCGATCGCCAGGGTCGGCAGGTCAGCATAAGAGGGGGTTGGCAAGTCGACCAGGCTCCGGTTGGAGAACAATACACCCGGCACCATACTGGCCGCGAAGCAGTGATCGGCCCCCCAGTGATCGCGGTTGGTTTGGATTTCTTCTGCCTTCCACCCACCCAATCCCGTCTCGGCTGAGGCCCGATACGGCGGGCGATAACCTACCAGCAGGTCCGGCCCATATTCTGCCAGCGGCCCCTGGAAAGCTTCCGCCTGGGAGAGCACGTTTTGCACTACCTGCCCACCATCCGGCCCCCGCCATTGGAGCAATTCCTCTCGCAAGGATTGGAGCAGCTCGGATTTCCTGCTGGCTGGGACGATCCCCTGGCCTTCTCGGCCCTCCAGGTTCAGGTAGAGACTGTTCAGCCCAAGGGCGTACGCCTGGCTTTTTGCCCAATCCACCCCTTTAAGATCGCCTGTTTCACCCGGCTGCTGTGGCGTGAGATAACCACGATTGGCCAACCAGCGGTTGAGGTGGACTTTGTAGTTAAATACACCGAAGCCGTGATCGGAGACGACCAGCAAGCGGGCGTTTTCTTGGCCAAATTTCGAGGCCAGCTTCTCCTGCACCCGTCCAACCAGCGCATCTAGCTTTGTGTAGCGGGCTTCCAGCACATCCTGCCCGTCTTTCCAGAACATGTGCTGAATCCGGTCGAGGCTGTCGAATACGCAAGCCATTACGCCTTCATCGAACGAGCCCAACAGGTGCATCAAGACCTGCTCCCGTTCTTCATCGATCCGATCGCACAGGTCGAGGAACTGTGCATCGTTGATGAACCCTTCTTCCAGGGCGGTCGTGTCTTGCGGCCAACCCAGCGTGAGGAAGGGTCCGCATGCATTCCAGATACCTTTTACGAATCCTTTGGGTGCGGCATAAGGCCAGGGAGCAGACAGCGGGTGCAGCTGCAGGGGTAAAAAATATACTCCCGGTACGGGCGTCGCCCCGCTTATAATAGCGCGCGTGATGGCTTTGATCGATAGGCTAAACCCGACCTTGAAAGTCAGTTCGAAGATCGGGCTCCAGCTCCCCATTTCCAGATCGATCGCCTGTTGGCCAATGAACAAACGGGCTGATCCCGACCCAGATTGCACCCCATCCAGCTGTAGCTCGAATTCAACCGTGGAGGTCTTTGTGCCCGAGATCGTCTTTTGGGCTGGGCCTTCGAATGTACCGGCGTAGCGATGGCGGCCTTTTTGAGCTAATGGTCTGGTTGGCGTCTTTCTTTCACTGTCTTCCCCAGGCAGCTCGACGGAAAAGTAAACGCCCACCCCCAGCCGGCCCAGAATGTCCGGCGCGCCCAGGCCTGGGATCGTGCGCACCGGCGATGCCAGCCGGGCGGGAAACGAGGCTGGCCACCACAAGGAAGTCGCCGGATACCCATCACTCACTGCTTCGTCGAAAATCGTGCGGGCGCCATGTGGCGGGATGAACTGCAGCCCCAGCAAGTTTCTTTGGGTGGGCAAAAGGGAAACCTGCAGCCCGTACGAGGCCGGGTTGCGGTGGACGAAATCGAACAGCCCGTGACCGCCGGGGTTCAGGCCGGTGGCGATGCTCGTCCAGGACACTTCGCTCTGCGGCGGGTCAGCCACCCGCAGGCGGGCATACCCACCAGCGTCTACAAATTTGCTCAGGTTGGGGGTTTTGCCTTTGGAATGCAGCTGCTCAAAAAACGCCGGGTCGAACGCGTCTAAGCCGATCAGGATGGTTCGCATTATGAGATGGGCGTACTAAGAATCCGGGGTTTTATCCTCCCCAAATTTTTGCCGGAAGGCCCGCCGCAGCCTGGCGATGCCCATCTTAATCCTGCTGGAGAATAGCAGCACCACCCCGGAGAATACGCCAAAAATGACGAGCAACACCTGGAACAATAAGCCCCCAGAATTTGGATCGATATACATAACCTTTTCCGCGATAAAAAACTTGGATTTTACCCCTTGGTCAGCGGGTACGCCCAATTATATCTCAATTACAGACCTCGGAGGTTTCGTTGCTTGCAAACCTCCGAGGTCTGGATCGGTTGTTTTCAGGATACGGATTTGCGCGAATCTAAACGGATTATTCTAAATCGTTATCTTCACCCGCGTTTATCCGTGTCCAATATCTTTATGCCGCACTAGTGTGAGATTTCAGCCTTTGGCAATCCAGCCGGGGCATCCGCCTCAGCCTGTTTGGTATACGCACCAATCCCCTCCTTCAATCCCGAGAAGGCTTTCTTTACGCCATTACTCTTCTCGGCGATTGCTTCCTGGCCGCGTTTCGTCATCTCTGCGACGCGCTCTTTGCCCGTTTGCGCCAGTTCTCCAGCCCGGGACCGGGTTTCCTCGATCGTCTCGGCCGCTCGATCCTTCAACTCAACGCTTTTCTGCCGGATCATGGTGCGGGTTTCCTCACCGCTGCGGGGTGCGGTCAGCAAGGCTACGCCTGCACCGACCAATCCTCCAATCATCATGCCTGCGAACCAGGCTGCGGGATGGCTTGATTGTTTGTCCATAACACTGCTCCTTCCTTTAAAGTGGATCTAATACCACCACTATACTCCAGATTCCGGGGTCTTCCAATGGGAAATATTACCTATCGGTTATAATCGGCTTCAGATACCTATCGTGTAATGTTTTCCCTGTTTTCATGTCCCCTATTTCTTTATCTCCTGATCAGCTCACCCTGATCGAACGACCCCTCGACGCCAAGACCTTCCTCCAAGGCCCCGCCGGCTGCGGAAAGACTACCGTCGGCGTTGAGCGCCTGCTCCACCTGATGGCCCAGGGCGTGCGCGGCGACTCGATCCTCTTGCTCCTGCCGCAGCGTACCCTCGGCCGGCCGTATTACGCCGCTCTGCGCCATCCGGGCGTCGTCGCCGGCGGGCAGGTCAGCCTGCTGACCATCGGCGGCCTGGCCCAGCGCATGGTGGAGCTCTTCTGGCCGCTGGTCGCCGCGCCGGCCGGGTTCGCCCACCCCGACGCCCCGCCCGTCTTCCTGACCCTGGAGACCGCCCAGTACTATATGGCTCGTCAGGTGCGGCCGATGCTAGACCAGGGTTTCTTCGAGGCGATCACCATCGCCCCCAACCGCTTGTACAGCCAGGTGGTGGACAACCTCAACAAGGCCGCCGTGGTGGGCTTTCCCTACATTGAGATTGGCGAGCGTCTGGGACGCGCCTGGCTCGGCGAGACCAGCCAGGCGCGCGTGTACGCCGACGCTCAGGAAGCTGCAATTCGCTTCAGGGAATATTGCCTGGCCCACAACCTGCTCGACTTCTCGCTGCAGGTGGAAGTCTTCGTTCAACACCTATGGCCGCTGCCAGCCTGCCGGGATTACCTGCTGGCCACTTATCGCCACCTGATCGTCGACAACCTGGAGGAGGACACCCCCATCACCCACGACCTGTTGCGAGAATGGCTGTCCAAATTCGACTCGGCACTGCTGATCTACGACCAGGACGCCGGCTACCGCCTCTTCCTGGGAGCCGACCTGCACAGCGCCTATGCCCTCCAGGACCAGTGCCAGGAGCAGGTCATCTTCGACGCATCCTTCGTCACCTCGCCAGAGATCAAGACCTTTGCTGTCCATTTAGGCCAAGCGCTGAACCGCTCGGCTGGCCTCGACCTCCCCAGCTCCGCTTCTCCTGCCTCTCCTGAAACGAATGCTTCAGAAGAAGCAGGAGGCCAAAGGGTGGGTGAGGCTCTCGAATTCGCCTACCACCGCTACCACCCCGAAATGCTGGATTGGGTGGCGGCGCAGATCGCTTGCCTGGTAGACGACGAAGGGGTGTCCCCCGGCGAGATCGTCGTCCTGGCCCCCTTCTTGAGCGATGCCCTGCGCTTCTCGCTGGCGGAGCGGCTAGGGCAGCGCGGCATCCCGGTCCGCTCGCACCGCCCCTCGCGCTCCCTGCGCGAAGAACCAGCCGCGCAGTGCCTGTTGACCCTGGCCTCCCTGGCTCATCCTGGCTGGGGCTTACGCCCGACGCGCTTCGACGTGGCTTACGCCCTGATCCAGGCCATCGAAGGCATGGACCTGGTGCGGGCGCAGCTCCTGGCTGAGATCGTCTACCGCCTTCGCCAGGGCCAGCCCACCCTGACCTCCTTCGACCGCCTCAATCCCGAGATGCAGGAGCGCATCACTTTCTCCCTGGGCGGGTGTTATGAAGCTTTGCGAATATGGATCGAGAACTATATCCCCCGCCCGGTGGAAGAACTGGACTACTTCTGGAGCCGCTTGTTCGGCGAGCTGCTTTCCCAGCCTGGGTATGGTTTTCACCGCGACTACGATAAAGGTAAGGTGGCTGCTAACCTGATCGAGTCGGCGCGCAAGTTCCGCTGGGTCGTCGCCGGGAACCTGCCTGAGGATGAGACCCCCTTGGGTAAGGAGTACGTCCAGATGGTCCAGGATGGGGTGGTGGCGGCGCAGTACATCCGCAGCTGGGAACTGGAAGCCGAGGACGCCGTATTGCTTGCCCCGGCCTACACCTTCCTGATGGCCAACCGGCCGGTAGAGTACCAGTTCTGGCTAGACGTCGGTGGCCAAGGCTGGTTTGAACGTCTCTACCAGCCGCTCACCCACCCCTATGTGCTCAGCCGCCAGTGGGAAGTCGGATCGGTCTGGACAGATTCGGATGAAGTCCAGGCCAACCTGCAGTCTTTACATCGCCTGACGCTTGGCCTGGCGCGCCGCTGTCGCCGCAAGATTTACCTGGGCTTGAGCCAGCTCGGCGAACAGGGCTTCGAGCAGCAAGGTCCCCTGCTCAAGGCTATTCAGCGCCTCTTACGCGACCTTCCCGCTGAGGCCCCACTTGTCTAGCCAATTAACGGATCATCCGCTTACCTGGCTACCTTTATACCTGACTACCTGTTTACCACCAGCAAATGTTTACCCCTCGTCCCAAACAGCAAGAGATCCTCGCCTACCGTGGCGGTAAGATGGGCGTCTCCGCCGTGCCTGGCAGCGGCAAGACGCAGATTCTCTCCTATCTGGCAGCCGAGATCATCGCCAGCGGGCTGCTCGAGGACGATCAGGAGGTGCTGGTCGTTACCCTGGTCAACGCCGCCGTAGATAACTTCTCCCGCCGGGTGAGCGCTTTCGTCCAGCAGCGCGGCCTGCTGCCCTACCTGGGTTACCGGGTGCGCACGCTGCATGGCCTGGCGCACGATATCGTGCGCGAGCGGCCGGGGCTGGTCGGTCTGGACGAGGACTTCCAGATCATCGACGAGCGTGCTGCAGATCAGATCCTCGAGGAGGTCGCCAGAGCCTGGCTGCGCGGCAACTCATATGCGTTGGATGATTATCTCAATCCTGAAGAAGAGACCCGGCACGATTGGATCCGCCGCGATCAACTGCCTGACCTGGTCAGCGGGCTGGCCTCCAGCATCATCCGCTACGCCAAAGACCTGCAGCTCACACCTCCCGTCTTGCGTTCCCAGCTGGACCAGTTGCCTGTTCCCCTGCCGCTGGCCGAGATGGGCTGCGCCATCTATGCCGACTACCAGCGCGCCCTGGCTTACCGCGGCGCAGTCGACTTTGACGACCTGATTCGCCTGGCACTCCAGGCCCTGGAGCTGGACGGGCAGTACCTGCAGCGCTTGGCTCAGCGCTGGCCGTTTATCCTGGAAGACGAAGCCCAGGACAGCAGCCGCCTGCAAGAAAAGGTCCTGCGCCTCTTGGTAGGAAGGGACGGCAATTGGGTGCGCGTCGGCGATCCCAACCAGGCCATCTTCGAAACCTTCACCACCGCCAGCCCCCAGTTCTTACGCGATTTCTTGACCGAAACTGGCGTTCAAGCCCAGGAACTGCCCGATTCTGGGCGTTCCACCCTAAGCATCATCACCCTCGCCAATCATTTGATCCAGTGGACGCAAACCGAGCACCCGCGCCCTGAAGTGCGCGACGCCCTGGCTGAGCCGTTAATTAAGCCTGCTCCGCCCGGCGACCCCCAGCCTAACCCGCCCGACGATCCCAGGCAAATCCGCATCATCGACAAAAAATTATCCCCCGAGCGCGAGATTCAGGCTGTGGCCGACTCGCTTGCCCGCTGGTTGCCAGCTCATCCAGACGATACCGTGGCCGTGCTCGTACCGCGCAACCAGCGGGGCTTTGAACTGGTCACCGAGCTCAAGCGCCGCGCTTTGGATTACGTCGAGGTCCTGCGCAGCACCAGCTCTACCCGCCAGGCTGCGGGAGCCCTGGGTTCCGTGATCAATTATCTGTCCGACCCTGGATCGGCGAGCAAGCTGGAGACGGCTTATCAGGCCTGGCGGCGCGCCGAAAGAGAAAACCCCGAGACCGCCGGACGGGTGAAACAGGTTGCTGAATTGCTGGGCAAATGCCGCCAGGTCGAGGATTACCTCTGGCCGCGCGCCGGCCAGGACTGGCTGGAGGGGCTATCCCTTCTCGAAGAAGACGCAGGGATTTACGCAGAACTAGAAGCATTCCGCCACCTCGCCCGGCGCTGGCAGGGAGCAGCTCAATTGCCCATCGACCAGCTGCTGCTCAGCGTGGCGCAGGATTTGTTCCAGCTTCCCGCCGACCTGGCCATCGCCCATAAGCTGGCCCTGATCCTGCGCCGGGCGAGCGCCTCCCACCTGGAGTGGCGATTACCGGAGCTCTCCCAGGAATTGGGTGTGATCGCCCGCAACGAGCGCCGTTTCCTGGGATTCAGCGACGAAGATACCGCCATTGAACCCGATCGTTACAAAGGCAAGGTCTTCGTCACCACCATGCACAAGGCCAAGGGATTGGAATGGGACCGGGTCTACCTGATGTCGGTCAACAACTATGATTTCCCATCTGGGATGGCAAACGACCGCTACATTTCTGAGCCCTGGTACCTGCGTGACCATTTGAACCTTGAAGCGGAAGCCCTCGATCAGCTGGACATCGCCTTCTCCACCGACGAAAATACCTGGTACAAAGAGGGCACGCCGACCCATCAGGCGCGCCTTGACTACGTCGCCGAACGGCTGCGCTTGTTGTATGTGGGCCTCACCCGCGCCAGACGGGAGCTGATCGTCACCTGGAACACCGGTCGTAATAACGAACGAACGCCTGCCCGGCCGGCGCTCCCCTTTGTCGAGCTGCTTTCATTTTGGGAAAAACACCTTGGAGGAGCACCGGAATCATGACCCTGCCGAGCGATTTTCTTTTCAGCCAGGGCAACCTGCAAGATTATGTAGACTGCCGCCGCCGCTTCCAACTGCGCTATCTGGAGCAGCTGGCCTGGCCGGCCATCGAAGCCGAACCGGCCGGGGAGAATGAGCAGCGCCTGTTGAATGGGGCTGCCTTCCACCGCCTGGTGCAACAGCACCTGCTCGGCATGCCTGCCGAGCGCCTGTCCGGATTGGCTGGAGGGACCAAGGGTGACCTCCCGCGCTGGTGGCGGAATTACCTGGAATCCGCCCCAAGCTTGTTGGATTCAAACGAGACGCTTGGTGTAGAAGTGTCGCTTGCAGCTCCCCTGGAAGGCTACCGCCTGGTGGCGAAGTACGACGCCATCCTGCGTATCCGGTCGGAGTCCGGCATGCGCCTGGCAGTCATCGATTGGAAGACCTCCCATAAGCGCCCGCCGCGCCAATGGCTGGCCGAGCGCCTGCAAACCCGCGTCTACCCTTTCTTGTTGGTTGAAGCCGGGGCTGCGTTGAACGGCGGCCAGCCAATCCAGCCCCACCTGGTCGAGATG
>Ga0209341_10004897_pt1 | contig 12247 bp, 11 predicted proteins | sample RifCSP13_2_FD_184020 | JGI IMG/M metagenome (GOLD analysis project Ga0209341, IMG submission 184020) | Soil microbial communities from Rifle, Colorado - Rifle CSP2_sed 13_2 (SPAdes) (version 2) | ecosystem: Environmental > Terrestrial > Deep subsurface > Rock core/Sediment | place: Rifle...
TTTGGATTCTGCAGAACCATACGTTCCATAAATTATCGCACCTGCATGTCCCATCCTCTTTTCTTTTGGGGCAGCTCGGCCTGCAATATATGCAACAACTGGCTTGTCAAACTTTGTATCAATGATGTGTTGTGCGAGAAGCTCTTCTGCATCCCCGCCTATTTCACCAACGACAACTACTCCATCAATGTCAGGTAGTCTTCTTATCATGTCAAATGCTTCAATTACCGTAGTTCCATTAATCGGGTCTCCTCCAATTCCAAGTGATACGCTTTGACCAAAGTTTGCTACTGAAAGATTATGTGAAACTTCATACATCAAAGTTCCACTTCTTGAAAGCACAGCAATTCTCCCGGGTTTGAAAGGAGTTGCGGGCATGATTCCAATTTTTATTATTTCTGGAATGATTATTCCTGGTGTGTTTGGTCCAATTATTATGGCGTCTTTCTTCTTGGCAAGTTCAAGTATTGTCATTGCATCTCGTACTGGAACATGTTCTGGTATGGCAATGAGTAGTTTGATTCCTGCTTCTAACGCCTCAATTGCTGCGTCTTTGAAGAACTTGGCAGGAACAAAGACTGTGGAAATTTTTGCACCAGTAGCAGAAACAGCTTCTTTTACTGTCTCATAAATTGGAACGTTTTCAAACTTTTGGCCACCTTTGCCTGGTGTTACTCCTGCAACAATGTTTGTTCCATATGCTATCATTTGTTGTGTGTGGAAAGAGCCAAACTTGCCAGTGATTCCTTGAACTATTACTGATTTTTTCTTATAGTCTTTCTCTCCTTCCTTTCCAATTAAAATTTCAAAAAGGTCAGCCACTTTTATTCACTCCAATTACTGCTGCGTTGATTGCTTCTTCTACAGTATCAAACATCTTTGTGCGAGAATCTTTTAGCATATCTTTTGATTTTTCAGCTTCTGCACCAGACATTCTTGCAAATACTGGTATGTCAATTATTTTGTCTTCATATGCTTTGATAAATGCAGTTGCAACCGTTGTTGTTTTTACAATTCCACCGTAAAGATTTACAAGAATTCCTTTTACTTTTTTCATTTTACTAATCAAAGTAAGAGCTTCGTAAACTGTTTCTGTTGTTGCGCCTCCTCCAACATCAAGAAAACAAGCTGGTTTTCCTCCATGATCTGAAAGCATGTCAAGTGATGACATGACAAGTCCTGCACCATTTCCTACGACTGCTATATTTCCATCAAGTTCTACCAATGAAAAACCGCTTTTTTCAGCGCGCTCTTCAAGCTCAGAAACTTCTTGGAACTTTCTTAACTCATCGTGTCTGAACATGGCATTGTCATCAATTATGACTTTGCCATCAAGCGCAAGTAAGGTGCCGTCATTTAGTATTGCCACAGGGTTTATTTCTGCAAGTTCAGCTTCTTTTTCAACTGTAAGTTTTGATAATTTTTGAACCAGATTCGCAAATTCTTCTACGCTGTTATCCTTAAGGCCTATTGCCTTTGCAACCTCTTCTGCAGTATTTTTATCAACGTAGCCTAGTCCTACCTCTCGGATGACTTGGTTTTTGACTGATTCAATCTCAACACCTCCTTCTGATGATGCAATTACAGTAAAGCATCTTTTGCTTCTGTTTAAGAACAAGGAAAGATACAATTCTTTTTTGTACTCTTGCATTTGTTCTAACAAGATTGCCTTTGTTTTCTCTCCTTTGACAATCTTTTGCATTATTTCTGGATATTTTAGCTCAAACTCGTCAGCATTATGACATTTTTGTATTGCGCCAGCTTTACCTCTGCCACCAACTGCCATCTGGGCTTTTATGACAAAAGGAAATCCAATTACTTTGGCATCTTTTCTGCCTTGTTCTATACTTGTAGAAGTTAATCCTTTTGGAATGCGGATTCCGTATTCAGCAAACAAGCTTTTTGCTTGATACTCTAATAACCGCATGAAAACTTTTCATTTTTATGGTTTTATAATCTGTTACTTTAGTTGTTCTTCAAGAAAATCAACGCATTGCAGCAAGAGATCTTTGCTTTTTCGCATCAACCAGTCTGGAAATTGATCAAACGTGAAAACAAATTGTTGCTGAAAGCTTGGCACTATGACTCCTCCTGACGTTACAACTTGGACAATCACATGTCCCTCAGTTAAGGTACAAACTGTTTCTTCATGTGAATCTTCTTCTTCTTCTATCATGTTTCTGTAAAGTACGATGGGGGTTCCAGTCTTTACAACGTTTAACGCTCCTTTTCTGAGAAGATCAGAAAAATGTTGTAAAAGCCAACTATCAAGAGTCGTTTGTTTTACCATGTGTTTTATTCTTGGTTTAATTATTTAATCAACTCGAATTGTTAAAAGCTCACCAATTACTCTACTGAATATGCCACAAATATGCTAATTTACGGCCAATTGAGGGTCTAAAATGACACCGCTCTGTCTGAACTACCGGACAATAGTTTTTTATTATTTTTTTGTAAAGATCTTTATTGCTTGTGGTGGACATACGCCTTCACATGCCAAGCAAAATATACAGTCTGGCTCTCGCGCCATCAACGGCTTTTTCTCAGATGCGGCGTGGCCAGGAGTATCAAACCATTCATAGACATTAACAGGACATGCATCAATACATGCACCATCTGCTACACAAATATCAAAATCAACTGATACATATTCTCCCCAAACACCCAGTCTTCCGTTATCAGCTCCTTTTCCCCATGTCTTTATGACATTCTTGTTTGCTGGAACAACAAATGAGGAGCTCGGACGCATATGTGATTTATATTCCACATCAATCGGTCCAGGTTTTGGACCATCTAGTGGCCCTCCTACATCTTGTACTGTTGCTACTTCTTGGGACTCTTCAATCTTTATTTTTGGTTTTGCGTCTGGTACGATTTTTGCAAGTGGTGTGAGCTCTTCTAGTTGTTGAATAGCAACATCTTGTCCTAGTTTTTTTGTTTTGACATAGTATCCAATCATCTTATCTGCTAAAATGGTATTTCGTAAAATGGTGTCAATTATCATTTTTGCGTAATGATCCGCCTTTTTGCGATAATCCTTTACCCATTGTGGGTCACCAAACTTTTCAATTGGAAAGATTTGGTAAATCATGTCAATTACTTCTCCTGTTACGATTTCAACTGTAACGGAAAGTTCGACTTTTTCATACCCTCTTGCCTCGCTGTCTGCCATGTTTTCCTCCATCCATGTGTACGTTGCGTAAATCCTATCAGCATACGTGTCCATTGTAAAGGTCTTTTTGAGTCCCTCTACAATTGATTTCATCTCTAAAGGTTCCTCTAATTTTACCGGCAAGCGATAAATACCAAGCTTATACCCGTGTAGTGGATAAACACCCCTTTTTGCTGTTGAGGATTCCATTGTGTAAACACGATCTTTTAAGAGAAGTGACATATTGTAACTTTGTTTAATTTATTTAAAAAGCTTCGCTAACTTGAATTTGAAATATCTCTTTAAAAGACGATATAAAAACTTAAAATTTAACCCCAAATGATGTAATTACAATGTCGGCTGAAAATCCAAAAAATCCACCAAAAAAGAAAGATGAATTGAAAACTGCAGAGGCAGCCCGATTAGCAGAAGTGCCTGCAAAGGAAGCTGCAGTAAAGTCAGCAGCGGAACCAGCAGCACAGAAAGAATATGAAGAAGCAAAAAAGGTGGTGGCAACAGTAAAAGCTACAAGCGCATCATTTACTGACAAACATAATCAAGAGCGTATATTTAGACGAGAAATGGGAGAACCAGAATTTTTCCTTAGTAAAAAGGAACTAGTTCCACCAAGACCTGTACTTTCAGAAGATGAACAAGAAGAGATCTCAAGAAAAGTAGAGATTCCTACAGATCAGACCCCACAATACAAACCAGAATTCATTCTTAGTCCTGAATTTGGTGGAAGATCGAACTATGAATCTGGTTTAAATGAACTTTTTGAAGAAACCAGGAAAAAACTTAGTCAACTAAAAAATAATCCTAACGCAATCCCAGATGAGATAGCCAGAACTGAACAAGATTTAAAATATTTGGATTCATTATATGAAAATTACTACTTTGGTATGAATGTTTTTCGCACAGCAAAAGGTGGAAGAGCTAAAATTCATGAATAAACGGATGATCTAAATGAGCGAAAATAAATATAAAATAATAAATTTCAAAGTCACCTTCAAAAATATCCCAATTCATAAGTTAGAAAGATTTGTCTTCAAAGATAATGCAGCTGCATGTGAATCCTTTAAAAAAATTCCGGGTGTTTCAGAATGTGTCATCCTTCAGACTACTAGTAGAGTTGAAGTATTCATTGTGAATAATCTGGAAATCGGGGAAGCCCCCGATGCAAGAAGGATAGAAGGAAGAGAACTTGTTTTACGAAAAATCGTAGAAACGTGGATATCGCTAACAGGACTAGAAGAATATGATGTAGACCACTTTGACCAAATTCTCGAGGTTTATGAGAATGATCATGTTTACAATCAATTGTTAAGACTTGCATGCGGTTTGGAATCAGTGGTTGTAGGAAATGAAAGAATCCTTGAACAAATAAAATCAGCAATTTCAAGTGCCAAACAATCTAATGCATCTGGAAGAATTTTGAATAAATTATTTGACAGTTCGATAGGAGTTGCAACACGTATCAGAGAGTCTACGGGAATTAGCAAAGGAGTTACATCAATTGGAGATATCGCTGTCAAAATTGCGGAGGCGCATGCAGGTTTAGATGCAAAGAAACGTGTTCTAATAATAGGAACAGGTGAAACAGCAGCCATGGTTGCTAAATCTCTTAATGAAAAAAAATATCCGTTTGAAATTACAAGCAAAACCATTGAACGTTCCACAGGCTTTTCTAAAACACTGGGTGGTAAACCAATAAAGTTTGAAGATGGTTTGTCCGGATTCGATAAATTTGACATCATATTTGTCGCAACTACTGCAGATTATTTCGTAATTACCTATGAAAAAATAAAGATTGTTATGGAAAATAAAACCAAGGGGACGATGATCTTAGATATATCAGATCCAAGATTAGTTGATGAGAAGGTATCTTCGTTCCCTGCAACAAAACTAATGTTTAGAGACCAAATTATTGAGAGGGAAGAAAGAAGTTTGAGAGCTAGAAAGGATGAAGTTCTTGCTGTAGAAAAAATGATTAGTAACGAAGTTACAATTATTGAGGCAACGATGAAGCAACTAGCACCAGAGTCGCTGATTTAGGACATTTTTTCCAAGTATACACATAACGCAAAAAAGTAGAAAGAGCAAATACAGATGTTAGGAGAAACCGATGATAATTAATTAAGATTATTCATGAGTTAACAAAGACTTGTAGAAAGCATTATTTCTATTCCTATGAGCAATTCAAAAAAAAACATCAACCAAGAAAATCGATGGCTAGAAACTATACTGGTGCCTAATCTGATCGCAGAAGACTAAACCTGTCAGTTTATTAAATTAATCAAACCAGATATATATTGCCAATTTTTTGATACTAATCATGGCAAAGTTTGTCTGCAGAGATTATGGTTTTGAATGTGATTTTGTAGCTGAAGAGGATGATATTGCAAAGGTAATTGTAGAATATAGTAAACATTCTGTTGACGAACATGGAATAGAATACTCAAAAGAAGCCTTAATGCAATTCATACTAAGAAAAGGCTGAAAAGCTAAATTCATAGCCCAAAATCTTAATGGTTAACCGTATGATTCGTATTTTGCTTCAAAGCTTCCATCTTCCCGCTTATCATGCAGAGTTACAAAACCTTTGGGAGTTAAAAAGTCCATGACCCCATCAATTGTTCCTTGCCATCCACAAATGTAAAACATCGTATTTTCTGTTGTAATTTTTTCTCCAACCAGTTGTTCTAAAGGCGACATTCCTCCCTCTTTTGATCTTAAGAAATTTTCAACTCTGCCTGTCTGGCCTTTCCATGATCTGTTAAACCATTCTTCTGGTCTGCTTATAGAAGCTCTATATCTAAAATTCCACTTGTCTTTTCCTCTATCAAGACTTTCTTCTTCTAACCTTGTAAAAAGTCCCTTGTAACTCAATTCGTCTACATAACTAGCACCGTGTAACACAACAATCTCTCTTTCATCACCCACAGCTTGAATCATGCAATGTTTGATTAATTGTTAAAGCGTTTCCAGTTGGTTTTCCCAAAGTTACCTGATCTCCTTCACTTGCATAAAATAATGCGGTTGTAACACGACCAGGTAAAGGTCTTCTAACCCATCTGATAACAAATTCAAAATACTTTTTGTTTTCGGGATGTGAAGCAATTGAATATGCTCTACGAACAATCTTATAATTTTCAGATACTACTGGAATACCTAGGGTAAGAAATTGACCTGCTTCATAGTCTGGTATGATGCCATCGTTTGGTATAATACGTAAAACTACAAGATCTTCTTTGAGTAATTGAACAAAAGCAATGGTAGATTTATTCTCTGTTACCATTCTAGATTATTCTTAATACTCATTTATTTCCTTTTCATATAGTCAATAGATTTTTATTCACTTGCTGACACTGCTATTAACTTTCTAGCATTTCTCCAATTATGGCAAAAAGGCTTACTCTACTGAAATCCGGATCTTCTGTCCGCCTATATCGTCATCTTTATAGGATTTTGCCTTGTCTTCAAATGCAATTTTTTTAACTCGCACTAGGAAGGCAAGCTCTTCATGTCTTTCTTTTATCATCTCAAGAGATTCCTCATCTAGGTCTAAAATATAGGCAGTTTCAAGAATGTCAGTAGGATTGTAGCCACGCTCCTTTCTCAAAGCCTGTAATCTTCTTGCAACATCACGTATCAAACCACGGGCCATCATTTGACGGTTTCTTGCTGAAGATACAAATACAATCACAGAATCTCGTTTTGCCATTGCATATTCTGGTTGTTCTATGAAATCGATGATAAAATCTTCTTTATCAAGTGTTATTTTGTTTGTATCAAGTTCAAAAACATGATTTCCATTCTGCAATAGATCGTCTACGATCTTTCTTGGATCTGTTTCTGAAAACTTTATCAAGAGCTTGGGTAAGTCTTGCTTTGCTTTAGGCCCGATCTTTTTGCGTTCAAGTTCTACTTTAGGAATTATTGGAAGATTCAATTTCAATAATTGTGCAACAAACTCTATACCTTCACTCTTTTCAAGTTCTGTTATGTTATATTTTTCTACATTTAGCTGTGAAAGTAAAAGACTTGAAAGTGATTCCAATTTTTGTTTTTGTGATTTTTCAACGCAGATGATTGCTTCATTTAATGGCCATCTTCTTTTTAGCTTGCCTTTCATTCTTGCAGCTGCTGAGACAGACACTACCTCTTTCATCAAATCAAACGATCCTTCGACATTGTCATTGATTAGTGCCTTTTCTGATTCGGGCCAACTTTCCAACAGAATTGATTTTTGGCCAAACATTGCTCCATAAAGAAACTCTGTAGTAAAGGGGCAAATAGGATGCAGCATGATATCAAAAACTCTTAGAATCTCTGACAAAGTAGCGTATATTGCAAATCTTCTCTCCCTTCGTGACTCGTCTTCTGCCCAAATCTCTGGTCTTGTTATTGGAATGTATGCCTGGCTAACAGAATTTATGATAAAGTCATCTAATGCTTTTGCTGCTTCATGAAATCTGCATTTGTTCTGGGATTCAGTCACATACGAAATGAGTTTTTGAAGTTTTGATAAAATCCAGACTTCTGGAGATTTGATTAGATCTTTATTTTTTGCCCAGTCTAACGTATGTGATTTTTCAAACTTGTCATATTGACTATTTTGTTTCAAATAAAGATGCAAATGGTATAGAGTACTAAGAACTTGATATGGCCTTGACATTAATTCATCAGTACTAAAGTTAAGAGGTTCTATAGGACTTGATTTCCATATGAAATAGAATCTAATAAGATCCACTGGATATTTTGTCATAAGATCAATTGCATCCAAAACATTTCCAAGACTTTTGCTCATCTTATTGCCATTTTTATCAAGAACATGACCTTGAAACAAAAATGACTTGAAGGGTGCAACTGGTTTGTTGTTAAATATTACATTTTCCATAAGAAGTGTATATGCCCAACCACGTGTTTGATCTATTCCTTCAGTAAGAAAAACTGACGGAATGTTTTCTGCATATTCTGTATCAGTTAATGATGCATATGGCGCGGCTCCACTGTTATGCCATGTATCCAACACAAATGGTTCTCGTTCCATCCTTGAATTACATTTTTTACATTTTATTACAATTTTATCTATCCACGGTCTGTGTAGTTCGAAGTTTTCCCCATCTGGAAGCTCTGAGGAATTATCAATTATTTCATTTCTTGAAAAAAACCATACATGTTCGCCACAATTTTTACAGCTCCAGCATGGCAGAGGGCATCCCCAAATCCTTTCTCGTGATATCCCCCAAGGGTGCTTGTCTTTGATTATTTCAAGAAATCTATTCTTTGGGGGATCATAAAAATACTCTACGTTACTAGCGGCCTCTACAGCTTTTTCTCCAAGCCTGTCTAAGAAATAGAAAAACCCTCTTCTTGCTAGCCATAACAGCTTGTGATGCGAACGCCAGCATAATGGATACTGGTGTTTTACCTTGCCTATCTTGACAAGTGCTCCTCTATAACGTAACGCTTCTACAACTCTTTCATCTGCATCTCTGACAAATAATCCTGTATATGCTCCAGCCTTGTCTGTAAATTTAGCTTCATCGTTGATTGGATTGTTATATGGCATTGATCTCTTTTTTGCAATTTCAAAATCTTCTTCACCATTTACTGGTGAAAGATGAACAAGACCGCTGCCTGTTTGTATATCGACAAAATTTTCTGCAACTGTAGTATGAAATTTTGGATTTTTCAGAGCCAATTCTTTTAGCTCAGGTATCTGATCAAGCAATGGGTGAACGTATCTTCTTCCTTCTATCTCTGAACCTTTGACAGTTTTTGAGATTTTGTAATCTTCTATCTTTACTTCTTTCATAAACTCTTGTAACCTTTTTTCACCAACAAGCCATGTTTCGTCACCAACTGTTGTATAGACATAATTTTCATCTGGGTTTACCCCAACCATAGCATCTGTAACAAGAGTAAATGGCATTGTTGTCCATACAATCAGATACAAATCTTCATCTTGGAGTTTTACCTTGTAGTAAAGAGAAGGATCTTGAACTGTTTCATATCCTTGATTGACTTCAGAGTGACTAAGCGAGGTCTGACAGCTAGGGCAGTATGCGACAACACGGAATCCTTCGGAGAGAATCCCATTTTCATGTGCTTTTTTAAGATACTGCCATTCGCGTTCAATGTACTCATCTTTGTACGTCCAATATGCTTTTTCCTGATTAAATGAGATTCCAAGCATCTTGTCTGCTTCAACCCATTTTTCATGAAACCTGTGAACGATCTTTTTACATTCTAAAACAATCTTTTCAACTCCAGCAGATTCGATTACTTCTGACTTGCTCCCTTCTATGCCAAGTTCCTTTTCGGCTTGTAATTCAACTGGAAGTCCCTGTGTGTCCCATCCTGCGTTGAATATGACTTTGCTACCACACAAAGTCGTGTATCTGTACCATAGATCTTTGATGACTCTACCACGTAAATGGCCTGCATGTGGTACTCCATTCATTGTTGGTGGGCCTTCGATAAAGGCAATTTTTTTCGTTTTATTAGGAGATTCAAAAATTAGTTTTTGGAGATCAATATGAGAAAGATTATTTCTGATTTCTTCCTCTATCTTTTTTGCATTAAATTCAGGCGGTATGTCCATTTACAGTTCTGGTAAATTCTATGACATTATAAAGTTAACAAGTTTAGTTTGCTTCTAGTTTAGAATCAACTTTGATGTGTATCTTTTCACCACTGTGCTGGTCATGATACATCATTTTTGTTTTAAATCCTTTCTTGCTAAGATATCCATTTAGAAGCATTGCCCAAGGTAGTGAATGCCCGCTATTTAGCTTTGATTCAATGATTATATGATTTCCTTGTGACTCGTATCGTGCTTGGCCAGAGCAGGTTATCTGCAAAGTAGAATCAACAAGGGTGATTATCTCATCAATTGTCTTTGATTCCAAATCTATCCCATTTTTTTGCAAAAACTCTAGCATATTGATTTCTTTATTTTTTGAGCGCAGCATAGAATTTAGAACAAAACCAAGACCATCTCCATTTATTATTTCAATTATCTTGAGTACTTCTTGTGCGTCTGTTTTTGTCATAGAAGTAAGATTATTGATTTTGGTAGCGTTCTTCCAAGTCTGCTCAAAGAGCTTCGCTTGATTTGTTCCTAACACCTCTGTGGATAGAAATATTGCACCTTTCCCGTTATTGCTGTTGATCATAAGTATTTCAGAATCATCAAATGTGATTGAATTGTGGGAAACATCTGAAGTTTTTATCTTGACTCCATCAGGAATTACTTGAAAAGCTTCTGAACCTACCAGACTTGCAGGAATTATTATTCTGATATCGATATTTTTTCTGGCAGCATGAATTAGGCTATCTTTACATTGTGAAAAAAGACTCAACCCCCATGAATCAATCATTGCATGAATCGAAGTTTTTGAACCTTCTATCATGGTTTCAAGTTGTTTGAAGACATAGTTTGGGGTCAAATGGAAGTATCTTTTTTCTTCTGAACCGCGTGCCTTTTTGCTGTCTTCGCTTACTTGTTTTAGCTTTGTTACAAGACTGTTCATTCCATTTACTTTGTTAATTTGTTCTTGAACTATTTCATCAAAAGCATCCTCAGGAGAAATGCCTGTGCACATTATTGGTTTACTTTTTGATATTATGGCAAGTTTTTTCTTTACAAGCTTTAGTAAAGTTGGATATACCTTTGTCCTTGGGAGATTAGAATAGTATGCAAGTTCGCCAGCAGAAATTGTACCCTTTGTTATCAAGGTAACATATGCATGGGCTTCATATTTGCTTAAACCAAACTCTTCTAGGCTTACTGCTAAGTCCTGTCCTTTTACCATTGCCAAACTTTTGTTACTTGCAAGGTAAATTCAATAGCTAAATTCATTGGACAAATGTTTGAAAAAATACTAAGCTGTATCTGTAGATGGTGTTACTGTAGTCACACAAAACCGTGTAACACGAGTTTGATATACAAAAATCATTCTTTTGATTTTGTATGTTTGTGCAACCAAAATGGCAAGTAAACCATGTGACAACAGATACAATCATGCGAGCAAGCACTCTAAAACCAAGACTTGATTACGCCACCGCGCTTGTTGACAAGACACTTGATATACTCTTTCAAAAAAGATCTGAGCTTAGAAAGATCAATCTGTCTTTTTATGCAAAAACAAACAAAGGTATGCTGATTTCAGAATTCAAGGAACAACTTGTTTATGAGTTAGAAATTTCTCGTGCAATAGAGTCATTAAGACAAGCTAGAAGATGTTTAGATTCTGTTTTTGGATTAGGAAATATAACACTGGTACTTGCACCAACAATATCTATTGTAAGAACAGTACGCTCACAACTGTTTGGTCTACTTGTTGATACAGATGTATCTCTTGGTGAACTATCCTTAGTACTTGGAGGCCTTATCATTGATGCCGGTCATCTTACAGGTGCAAATTTGGACTTTGAAGAGGCAAATCGACAGTCTTGCTCACTCTTGGATGAAGCTAAATTGATTGCTGACTCTAAAATTTACAAGCAGTTCCCTAATGTAGATTTCTTGTAAGCATGAGCCATTATGCTTAATTTTAAAAAAACTGAGTCAGTAAAAGATATTCCAAACCATATTGACCAGATAAGATTCCTTTCATCCAAAATAGAACAAAAAATTGTACAAAAGGGCATAGACAAGGATGATCAATTCGTAGAAACCCTGTCAGTGGAGGAGCTAAAAGACCTTAGACAAGTCATGCTAGCAGCTGATTACTTGTTATCAAAATATCAAGATAAAAAAGACATTAAAGAATTCTTGGAGGAATTTATAGGAATCATCATGCATGCGACCAATTCTGTAAACATACTGAGGGATGATATGGATGATCTTCTCATATCTGCAGAAACTGCTCTAAAACAGATTCAAGATTTACATGAGGATGTTACTCAGAACATGGCCTTAGGAAGATTGGTACAAAAGAGTCTTGATGAATATAAAGAACAAAAGATAGCACCACTCTCTAGTCCAATTAATTTAACCAATACTACTACACCAGTTTACACACAAGCATACCTAACAAAAACCGCAGTGGAAATTTAGTTGTGGTATGAGTCTAGCTCCTCAAG
>Ga0209341_10004899_pt1 | contig 12247 bp, 11 predicted proteins | sample RifCSP13_2_FD_184020 | JGI IMG/M metagenome (GOLD analysis project Ga0209341, IMG submission 184020) | Soil microbial communities from Rifle, Colorado - Rifle CSP2_sed 13_2 (SPAdes) (version 2) | ecosystem: Environmental > Terrestrial > Deep subsurface > Rock core/Sediment | place: Rifle...
ACAGAAGGAGAACCACAAATGGACTTCGAGGTCCACATGACCTATTCCGGTGAGCAGGAGGCGTTCCGGAAGGAGGTGCGCGCCTGGCTTGGTGAGAACGCTCCCAAGATGGAGTTCCCCGACGAGGTGGAGATGACCGAGGAGCACCTCGCTGCGTACAAGGAGTGGCAACGCAGGCTCGGCGGTAGAGGATGGATCGTCCCGACGGCGTCAAAGGAGCTGGGAGGCGCCGGCCTGACGCCGCAGCACGTCGTCGTCATCAACGAGGAGCTGATCGCTCGCGGGCTGCAACCGGGCGGCCCGGGCAACCTCATGCCGGCGATCATGGTGCACGGCACCGAGGAGCAGAAGCGGCGCTTCGTCCGTCCCACGTACGCCGGCGAGGTGACCGTCTGGCAGGTGTTCACGGAGCCTGAAGCGGGGTCCGACCTCGCATCCCTCCGCACGCGCGCTGTCCGCGACGGCGACGAATACGTCGTCAACGGCTCCAAGCAGTTTGTGGGCAGCAGGCGGACGCCGGACTACCTCTTCACGTTGGTCAACACCAATCCCGAGGCCCCGCGTCACGAGAACATCTCGCTCATGATGATCCCCGCGCAGTTGCCTGGCATCACGATCGCCCCGATGGACCTGATCGGCGGGGGCGGTAAGCAGTTCGTCTTCTTCGATAACGCGCGCGTGCCGGCTGATTCTCTCATCGGCGAAGAGGGAAAGGGTTGGGCGATGGCCAACACCACGCTGGAGATGGAGCACGGCGGTAGAGGCTCGCCCGGCGGCCAGGACAGTGCGCGCCAAGGGCTTGTGCGCCGTGTGATCGACTATCTAAGCGCGCAGTAACCAGGGCTACTGGAGCCCAGTCACTCTCCCTTCCGAATCAAGGTCGATGCGCTCGCCCGCGGGCGAGGCGGGCAGGCCGGGCATGCCCCGCACATCGCCGCATTCCACAACGACGAAGCCCGCGCCCGCGGCCAAGCGCACGCGGCTCACCGGGACGATGAAGCCCTCGGGTCGTCCTTGAAGCGTGGCGTCATGGGAGAGGGAGAGGTGGGTCTTGGCCACGCACACGGGGAGGCGATCGTAGCCGAGGTCCTCCAGTTGAGCGAGGGACCGCCTGGCCGGCGGCGCTAGGGCGATCCCACCGGCGCCATAGACCTCTCGAGCAACCACTTCGATCTTCTCCGCCAGGGGCAGGCTCAGGTCGTAGAGAGGACGGAAGCTCGCGGGCTCCGCGCAGGCGCGCGCAACCGCCTCGGCCAGCGCCTCCGTTCCTTCGCTGCCGCGGCCCCAGGGATCGGCGATTTCGGCGGCAAAGGCGCCCGCTTCCATGGCCAACTCTCGTGCCAGCGATAGCTCGTAGTCGGAGTCGGCGGCAAAACGGTTGAGGGCGACCACCGCCGGCAGGCCAGAGCGGCGCACGTTATCGAGATGCTTGGCGAGGTTCCCAGCGCCGAGGCGCAGCAGCTCACGCTCATCCCAGTCTTGCTGAGGGCCTGAAGCCCTCCGCCCACTGTGGTGCTTGAGGGCTCGCGTGGTGACGACCACTACGGCGCAGGCCGGCTGAAGGCCGGATACTCGACACTTGATGTCGCAGAACTTCTCAAACCCCAGGTCGGAGCCGAAGCCGCACTCCGTGATCAGGTAGTCAGCGAGATGCACGCCCATCTGATCGGCTATCACCGACGAGTTGCCGATGCTCAGGTTCGCGAAGGCCGCGCCGTGCACCAAAGCCGGCGTGCCCTCGCTGGTCTGCATGAGGTTCGGCTGGAGCGCCGCCCTGAGCAGCGCGGCCATGGCCCCAGCGCAATGCAGCTCCTCCGCGGTCACGAGATGTCCGTCTTCGGCCGTCCCAACTGCGATCCGCCCCAGTCGCTCACGCAGGTCAGCCAGCGAGGTCGAGAGGCTGAGGACCGCCATCACCTCCGACGCCGCAGTGATGTCGAAGCCCGTTTCACGCGGGACACCGTTCTCTCCGCCGCCCAGCCCTGTGACGATCGACCGCAGGGCCCGGTCTTCGATGTCCATCGCCCTACGCCAGGTGATGGATCTTGGGTCCAATTGCAGTCGGTTGCCGCGGTACAAGTGGTTTTCGACGAACGCGGCAAGCAGGTTGTGGGCCTGCTCGACGGCGTGGATGTCCCCGGTCAAGCCCAGGTTCGCATCCTCGGTTGGGAGCACTTGCGACCGCCCACCACCAGAGGCTCCGCCCTTGACGCCGAAGAGGGGGCCAAGAGATGCCTGCCTCAAGGTCACCAGCGATCGGGATCCGAGGCGCGCCAGTGCCTGGGCGAGGCCGATGGCGACGGTGGTCTTCCCCTCCCCAGCGGGCGTCGGGGACATGCTGGTGACGCACACATACCTGCCCGGGGGCCGCGCGGCAACCTTGGCCAGCAGGTCCAGCGAGACCTTTGCCTTGTAGGCCCCGTAAAGCTCGAGTGCGGAGCTATCGAGGCCAAGGCTGGCTGCGACATCAACGATAGGCAGGAGAGCCATGATGGAGGGGGGCAAGCGGTTGTCCTGGAGTCGACGACTTCGGCTATTATAACAGCAGGGCCGTCGGCCCGGCCGCACCATCCGCGCAGCTCGACACGGGCCGGGCGATGGGGCAGCCCCCCGCCGGCTCCGACCCCATCCGACCGTGGCACGGGCCACCACGGCTGCGCGAGAGCCTCCTCATGTTGGCAGAGGCTGTTCGCTTCGTCTCAAGGAGACCAGAATGGCAGACAACGGACTACTCCAACAGATACGCACGCTCATGGGCAGGCAGGCCGTGCAGTTGCTCGACGCCATCGAAGCAATGACCCTCTCGCCCGAGACCTACCGGCAGCTGCACGATGGGATCGTCAGCGCAACGCTGCCACCGGCAGCAGCGCAAGAGCTTATCGCGGCGTTAGATAACCAGGTGCAACAGATTCGCAACGCCATGTCCGCGCTTGCCATCCCGCTCGAACAGATCGAGCGTCTCCGCAACGCGGTCCGCGGCAGGTAGGGCCCGCCTCCTTGGCCGCCTCTGGCGCGGCGCAACGCTGTCGGCGAAAGCCGCCGTCCACCAGCCAGACTCCGCGCGGATAACGGCAAGAGCCCCGCGCCATCGCCCTCGGAGGGGCCCGAGCCCCGACAGCAGCCCCTCGTCGGAGGAATGCGGTTCCTGATGCTATACTAGTAATGAGTACCACGATGTCCCACCAAGGCTTGAACCTGAGTCGCCTCCGCTGGGTCGCGGTCTTGGCGCCGCTCCTGTTCCTCGGTGCGCTCGAGTTGATGCGCCAGGTCGTGATTCCGAGCGCCTTCGTTGGATGGTTCGGTTCCGCGCTCCTGCTGCTCTTGATAGCTCTCGCGGTCTTCCTCTTCTCTACAGGCGTCTTTGGCGTGCTCAGCAACATGCAGCGACAACTGCTGAAGCAGAACGAGCACCTTGCCTCACTGGAGCTCAACGCGCAGGAGAAGGCCCGGCATCTTCGCGCCCTTCACGAGTCGAGCCTCGTCCTGACATCAGACCTGTCGCTGGAGCACATCCTGCAGCGCGTGGTAGACCTTGCGCGCGAGCTTGTGGATGCGCGCTACGGCGCGGTGGCAGTCGTCGACGAGGAGGGCCGCTGGCAAGAGTTCGTGACCTCCGGCCTCAGCCCGAACGAGCGTAAGCTCATCGGCGATCCTCCCAAGGGACGCGGAGTCTTTGGCCTCGTATACAGAGAGCGACGCAGCCTTCGCTTGCCGGACGCCATGGCACATCCCAGCTTCTCCGGGTTCCCCCCCCATCACCCGCCGATGCGAAGCTTCCTGGGAGTCCCAGCCATCTATCAGGGCAAGGTCCTCGGGCTCCTGTACCTCACGGAGAAGCAGGGAGCACCCGAGTTCTCCGAGACCGATGAAGAGACGGCCAACCTCTTCGTGGCACAGGCAGCCGTGGCCATGAAAAACGCCGTCCTGCACGCGCAGGTCCAGCAGCTCGCCGTGGAGGAGGAGCGCCGACGCATCGCCCGCGAGATGCACGACGGGCTCGCCCAGGTGCTTGCCTACGTCAATGTCAAGACGGGAGCCGTTCGCCGCCTGCTCCAGCTCGATCGCAGGACCGAAGCCGCCCGAGAGCTCGAGGGCCTGGAGGAGGCCGCGCGAGAGGTCTACGCCGACGTTCGCGAGGGGATTCTCGGCCTCAGCGTCATCACCCAAGACGGCGAGGGCTTCCTCGCTGCCCTGCACCGGTACGTGGAGCGATTCAGCCAGCAGGCGGAGATGCCTGTCGCCTTCTCCGTTGAGCTCCGCGAAGAGGAGCTGGCGAGCCTTGGACAGGCCTCTGAGGTCCAGCTCATCCGCGTCGTGCAGGAAGCCCTGAGCAACGTGCGCAAGCACGCCTCCGCGCGCGCGGCCCAGGTGCACTTCAGTCGGCGGAACGATGGCCTTCTCCTCACTATTACCGACGACGGTCGCGGCTTCGACCCCGCGTCCCTCAGCCGAAGCGAGAGCCCGCGCTTCGGCCTTCAGACCATGCGGGAACGCGTGGAGTCCTTGGGAGGGTCCTTCCTGATCCAGTCTGCCCCGGGCCAAGGCACAACCGTCCGCGTGCAAGTCCCTTTTTCGAGCGCCCGATAGGTGGTCCGCGGGCCTATGCGAGTCCTCCTTGCCGACGACCACGCTCTCTTTCGCGACGGGCTCCTGAGCCTTCTGGCCGCTTGGGACATCGAGGTGGTGGGACAGGCCTCCACCGGCACTGAGGCCGTCGCCCTCGCCCGCCAGCTTCACCCCGACCTCGTGCTCATGGACGTCCACATGCCGGAGATGGACGGGCTCGATGCCACGCGGCTTATCAAGGCCGAGCTCCCGGATACCGCTGTGGTGATCCTGACCGTGTCCGACGCGAACGAGAGCCTCTTCGAGGCCGTGAAGGCAGGCGCCCAGGGCTACATCCTGAAGACCACGCCCGGCGACGAGTTCGGCCGTCTGCTGGCCGGCCTCTCCCGCGGCGAGCCCGCGATGTCGCGTGGCCTCGCACAACGCCTCCTTGGGGAGTTCGCCCGCCAGGGCGCCGGCGCCGCGCTGGACGCGCGGACCGACGAGCGCCTCACCGGCCGCGAAATGGAAGTGCTCGAGCAGGTGGCCGAAGGCCTTACCAACCGGGCCATTGGTGAGACCTTGTTCATCAGCGAGGACACCGTGAAATACCATCTCAAGAACATCATGCAGAAGCTCCATCTGCGCAACCGGGCCCAGGTAGTGGCCTGGGCCCTCCGCCACCAGAGCGAGAGTCCCCGCTAGCGGACAGGCACACCCGCTTCGCAGCGTGATACACTCTCCTGGGACCACTCAGGTCTTTCACGGGCCCGAGCGTCCTAGTCCAACAACAGAAAGAGCTCGTCATGGCTAATCGAAGCTTTTCTACGTCGGCGCGAGCCTCCCTCCGGACTGCAGCGGGCCCACTGACCTACTACCGGCTGGGGACGCTGGAGGAGGCAGGGCTCGTCCGTCTCGCCGCCCTCCCTTTCTCCATCCGCGTCCTCTTGGAGAACGCTCTGCGCAACGTCGATGGCAGACTGGTGACCGAGGAGGACGTCCTGGCCGCTGCCCGCTGGGACCCACGCTCGCCATCGCGGCGGGAGTTTCCCTTCATGCCCGCGCGCGTGCTGATGCAGGACCTCACGGGCGTGCCGGCCGTCGTGGACCTTGCCGCGATGCGCTCGGCGATGGCCCGCAGCGGCGAGGACCCCAGGAAAGTCAATCCTGTCGTGCCCGTCGACCTCGTGATCGACCATTCCGTGCAGGTGGACTACTTCGGCACGCCAATGGCCTTTCAGTTCAACGTCCAGCGAGAGTTCGAGCGCAACCAGGAGCGCTACATGTTCCTTCGTTGGGCCCAGAAGGCCTTCCAGAACTTTCGGGTCGTGCCCCCGGGCACGGGTATCGTCCACCAGGTCAACTTGGAATACCTGGCCACCGTTGTCGCAACGCGAGAGGGCCCGAATGGCACCGTCGCCTTCCCCGACACGGTCGTCGGCACTGACTCGCACACGACCATGATCAACGGCCTCAGCGTGCTGGGCTGGGGCGTCGGCGGCATCGAGGCCGAGGCCGTGCTCCTCGGCCAGCCCTACTACATGCAGCTCCCCGAGGTCGTCGGCTTCCAGCTCACCGGCTCGCTGCGCGAAGGCGTTACGGCGACCGACCTCGTTCTCACCGTGACGGAGATGCTTCGCCGGAGGGGCGTCGTCGAGAAGTTTGTCGAGTTCTACGGGACCGGGCTGAGCCATCTTCCGCTGCCCGACCGCGCTACGATCGCCAACATGGCTCCCGAATACGGCGCGACCTGCGGCTTCTTCCCCATCGACGCCATCACCCTCGAATACCTGCGGGACACCGGCCGGGACCCCGCTCACATTACGATGGTGGAGCAGTACGCCAAGGCCCAGGGGCTGTTCCGCACCGACGACACGCCGGACCCGACGTACACCGACACACTGCAGTTGGACCTCTCCGCCGTGGAGCCGAGCGTAGCGGGGCCTCGTCGCCCCCAGGACCGCGTAGCGCTCAGCGCGGTGGCAGCCAACTTCCTCGCCAGCTTCCAAGGCCAGATCCCGCTGTCGCAGCAACCGAACGCCGCGTCCTTGGGCCGCCTCGAGAACGAGGGCGGAAGGCCGGCCCCTCAAGATGCTCCAAGCGCAACCTCCTTCCCAACACCGGTCGAGATCGACCTCAGTGGCACCCGGGCGCCTCTCGGTCACGGCAGCATCGTCATCGCGGCCATTACCAGCTGTACCAACACTTCCAACCCCTCGGTCATGGTAGGCGCCGGCCTGTTGGCGAAGAAGGCGGTCGAGCGCGGGCTCATCAGCAAACCGTGGGTGAAAACCAGCATGGCGCCCGGCTCCAAGGTCGTGACCGCCTACCTCGACGCCGCGGGCCTTACGCCTTACTTGGAGCGCTTGGGCTTCCACACCGTCGGTTACGGCTGCACCACGTGCATCGGCAACAGCGGTCCTCTGCCCGATGCCGTCTCCCAGGCCATCAACGAACACGACTTGGTCGTGGCTGCCGTGCTGAGCGGCAACCGCAACTTCGAAGGACGCGTCCATCCAGAGGTCAAAGCCAACTACCTGGCGTCGCCCATGTTGGTCGTCGCGTACGCGCTGACGGGCAGCATGGAAACCGCCCTGACGCGCGAGCCCCTGGGCAACGACGAGCAAGGGCGTCCCGTGTTCCTGAGCGACATATGGCCATCCCAGAAAGAGATCAGCGACACCATCGTGCGCGCCCTGAGCCCGGCCATGTTCAAGGAACGCTACAGCGAGGTCTTCACCGGCCCGCAGGAGTGGCGCGACTTGCCGGTTCCGGACGGGGACCTCTACCAGTGGGACCCGCAGTCCACCTACATCCAAGAGGTGCCCTTCTTCAAGGACGATGGCGCGGCCACGGAAGAGCTGGCCGATATTGCAGGCGCTCGCGTCCTTGTGATGGTAGGCGACTCCATCACCACCGACCACATCTCACCAGCCGGCGCCATCCCAGCCAACAGGCCGGCCGGCCAGTACCTCATCAGCAAGGACGTGCCGCCGCGCGACTTCAACACCTTCGGCGCGCGCCGTGGGAACCACGAGGTGCTGATGCGCGGCACCTTCGGCAACGTCCGGCTGCAGAACCGCCTGACCCCTGAGAAGGAGGGCGACTGGACCCGTCATCTCCCCGACAATGAGCTGACGAGCATTTTCGAAGCGGCGATGCGCTACCAGTCCGAGGGCGTCCCGACCATCATCATCGCGGGCAAGGAGTACGGGGCCGGCAGCTCGCGGGACTGGGCAGCCAAAGGGCCGAAGCTTCTCGGGGTGCGGGCGGCCATCGCCGAGAGCTACGAGCGCATTCACCGCAGCAACCTCCTGGGCATGGGGGTGCTGCCCCTCCAGTTCAAACCGGGACAGTCGGCGGCGAGCTTGGGGCTAACGGGAAGCGAGACCTTCAACATCACCGGTATCGCCGGGCGCATCGAGCCTGGTCAGCAGGCCAAGGTGCGCGCCGTCCGCGGCGACGGCAGCGCCGTCGAGTTCGATGCCATCGTCCGCATCGATAACCAGGTCGAGGTCGACTACTACCACCACGGCGGCCTGCTCCAGGTCGTTCTGCAGAAGATGATGCAGGGCGGCTAGACACGCATCGCGGATAGAGCATCAGCCCAGCACGAACGTTGACAGCCGCCCATTGGTCGCGCTAGTATCCCTCTTGGTGTCCCGAGGGAGAGTAACTGTCGGCCCAAACGGGCCGTGGTCGGGATCAACATGCTGGGGATGACCCTGGTCCCGACGGCTCGCACCCGCTAGCTCAGCCGACCTTCGGCCTGCATCCGCCCGCGTAAGCGGGCGAGGTGAGGTCGAGGTCTTTTTTATTGGCCCTGACCTCAGACGCACACCGTGTGTGGAGGGCCGTACCCATGATGGGATGCTGCACGTCGCACTGCGCAAGATGACGCAGGAAAGGTGGGCCCAAACCAACGAAAAACCCAAAGGAGTTCACACGTGGAAGCTCTGCTCATCTCCATCTCGGTCGTAGCGCTCGTGGAAATGGGTGACAAAACCCAGCTTCTGTCATTTGTGCTCGCGGCCAAATTCAAGAACAAGGTGTCCATTGTCCTGGGCATCCTGTTTGCTACTCTCCTCAATCACTTTCTCGCCGGCTCCGTCGGCGCTTGGGTCGCAAGTCTACTGTCGCCGGAGACTATGAAGTGGATCGTCGCTGCCTCGTTCTTCGGCTTCGGCCTCTGGGCGCTGAAGCCCGACAAACTGGAGGACAACCAGGCCTTCCGAGGCGCCGGTGTGTTCGTGACCACGCTCATCGCCTTCTTTCTGGTTGAGATGGGCGATAAGAGTCAACTTGCCACCGTGGCGCTTGCGACCCGGTACGATCCCCTCGTTGCGGTCGTCGTGGGGACCACGCTGGGCATGATGGTCGCGAACGTCCCTGCGGTTTGGATGGGCGAGGCCTTGGCCCATCGTGTAAACATGAAGGTGATGCGATGGGTTGCCGCGGCGCTGTTCATCCTCCTTGGCGTCCTGACCGTATTCGCCGGCGGGGCTGGGTCTTCTTGAGAGGTCCTATGTGTGCGCCGCACTTGGCGGACTGGGTTGAAAAATGGGGAGGTCTTGAGTGAATATCTCAATGGCCGGTCCATGAGAGTGGTTGGCATTGCGGCGCAACGCCCTTTACGATGGTCTTATATTGCATGTAGTGGTATAGTTGGTCCACAACGAGGTGTGTGTTATGAATCTTCATGGAACTAATGTGGTCATCGTAGGTGGGAGTTCTGGAATAGGCCTCGCTACTGCCAAACTGGTGAAGGAACAAAGTGCGAACGTAACTATTGCAGGCCGCTCCAGCGAAACACTTCGACATGCAGTGCAGCAGCTTGGCGATGTTCGAGCAGTCACCGCAGATATTACCAGCGAAGCAGGTGTGCAAGAGATATTCCGAGAAATGGATCGAGTCGACCATGTTTTCATTTCAGCAGGTCAGCTGTTCTTGGGCAAGGTCTTGGAAGCCGATTTGAAGACCCTGCGTTCCGATGTTGAGCAGCGTTTCTGGGGTCCACTATACGTCGTCCGAGCCGCGGTCCCAAAGATGACACATGGCTCAATCACTTTCTTAACGGGGTCACTTGCTTCCAGACCGAGGGTTGGTGCCGTGGTCACAGAAGCCATGTTCGGGGCAATCGAGGTCCTGGTGAGAGGGTTAGCACTTGAGTTAGCACCTATCCGCGTCAACGCTGTCGCAGGCGGCACGATTGACACGCCGTTGATGGGAGAAGGCCGCGACGAAATGGCGGCCTGGGCGACGGATAGACTACCCGTGAAACGAGTAGGCTTGGCTGAGGAAGTCGCGCAAGCGGTGGTGCTGTTGATGACCAACGGCTTTATGACTGGTGAGGTTCTGCATATAGATGGCGGTGGAAGGCTTGTATAGCAGTTCGTGCAACAGGGGCCGCCGCCCAACACTGCATGCAGCCGAGCCGCCCCCGCTTCGCTTCGGGCGCGGCGAGTGAACGCCAGGGTTAGGCGAGCGTCCCTTTTGAGTGAGCCCCGTCATCCGTTCGAGGTCCTGCTGAGGCTACCATGACCCTGATCGTGACCCGCACATCCTCTCGCTACGCGTTGATGGTGACCGACCGCAAAGTGACCAGGAATGCCGCCGAGCACGACCCCGATGCCAACAAGAATGTCCTTTTCGGCGACAGGAACGGGGTTGTCGCAATCGGGTATACAGGGATGGCGTACATCGGAACCATTCCCACCGATCAGTGGATCGCACAGACTCTCACGGGCCTGACCTTTCCCGAAGGGCGCCGCGGTAAGGGCTCCGTCCCATTCCTCATGACCACTAGCTACGAAGTTCAGTACCTAGGTCGCCGAGTTCGAGACCTCAGGGACCGACTGAACGAGGCTCGTCCGCTCATCCTCGAAAAGTACCGTCATGAATGGAGTGCTAGATCCTTCGACCTCGTAATCACCGGCTTCGAGTGGAACCGTGGCGAGGTTCGGCCTATGCTTACAGCTCTGTCGAAGCCACCTAACTCGGATAAGTTCGAGCTCCGCGACTCTGACCGCCATTGGTATCTTCCGCAGCGAGGGCGCTTCCCGGTTCGGATGTGCGCCGCACCGGCGCAAAACCTCACCATTGAGGAACTCAGGAGCATCGAAGCTCGGCTGCATTCGGTGTGGGGAGACGGCCACGGCGCCGCGGACGAGGTCGCCAATCACGCCGAGGCGCTGCTTGCGGAGACGATTCAGGATGTGTCCGTGCGGCTACGCGTTGTGGGTCCCGACACCATGAGCATTCTAATTCCACCTCCGGCAGGGCCTGATCCGACCATACGGGTTCGCTACATCCCCGCGGGACGCGACCAAGGCGTGCTCAGGGCAGGCGGGAAGCAAACGCCCGTACCTGTGGCCTTCAGCCCGTGGGTAGTCAGCCCCGGGTGCGTTCGGTCACCATCCGTCTTCACGAATCTCCGAGTCGAATCGGCATGTGGTCCTTACCGAGTCGTTATGGAGGCGCCACATGTCGATGGCACGCCCGGAGGGATGAGCAGTCAAGAGCGGCGGTCAATCAAAGGTTGACGGAGGGCACTCGCTCCCTGGGCGACTTTCGCGCTGGGAGGCTCGGCTTCTCGCAGCGTATTCTTCTCGTCACCGGGGAGCGTCCAACCCATCCCGGCCGAACCTCCCAGCGGCCTGCGGTCGGGAATCTACGCTGCCCGACGAGCGGCCCCCATCCCGATCATCAGGTCGTGCAGCGGCCGGTCCATGGCCTGCGCGATGTCGGAAAAGGAGACGAGGCCAACCAGGTGACCTGCCTCCACCATGGGAAGCCGCTTCACCTTCCGTTCCGTCATCAGATGGGCCGCATCGAGCACGTCCAGCGTCGGTGACACCACGATCGCCGGGCTCGTCATGTGTTGCGAGACCGTGCAGGTGCGGCTATCGTGTCCCTCCGCGAGACAACGCACCGTGAGGTCACGGTCGGTGAGAATCCCCATCACCGCGGACCCGGCTACCACAACGCACCCCACGTTGGCTTCCTTCATCCGTCTCGCCGCCAGCGTCACCGCATCGCTCCCTTCGACCGTGATCACCTTGGCATGAACGATGTCCCTGAGTTGCATGACACCCTCCTACTCACTAGCACGCTTGTTTTCGCCGTCGTCGTCGTTTTGCGGCATGCTCACCCCCCGAAGGCCATGCTCCGCATGAGCGCCCGAGCGCCCTCCGACAAGTGCACGGTACGCGTCCACTGTGCTGCCCGCGTCATGAATGCCGGGCCTACCGTGAAAACCGTGTGAAGGCTTCGCAGCCACAGCCTGGTTGCAGCAGTTCACGACATCTTCACATCTGCCGCGCCCGCGAACACGCCTCCGCCATGCGCGACTCATAGCATGAGCCGAGCGAGTTTCTCCGGTGAAGCCCGGGCGCGCCAGGGTGCATCGGCGAGGAGGCTTCTCATGACGGGCCAAGCAACCGCAGCTCAACCGACAGCAGACCAGCCGGTTCAACCGCAGTGTCAGCACCACTGGCTCATCGAGCCGCCATCTGGACCGCTCAGCAAAGGCGTCTGCAAACACTGCGCCGAGGAGCGCTATTTCATGAATGCGCCGCCCGAGTGGACCGGCGAAGAGCGGCACGCGGGTCAAGCGAGGGAGACGGCGTCAGACGAGAACCTGCCCATCCGGGAGACGGGTCTGCCGACCGGTAGACGGCCGGCGAAGCGCTAGAGAACGACC
>Ga0209341_10004902_pt1 | contig 12239 bp, 12 predicted proteins | sample RifCSP13_2_FD_184020 | JGI IMG/M metagenome (GOLD analysis project Ga0209341, IMG submission 184020) | Soil microbial communities from Rifle, Colorado - Rifle CSP2_sed 13_2 (SPAdes) (version 2) | ecosystem: Environmental > Terrestrial > Deep subsurface > Rock core/Sediment | place: Rifle...
CAGGGAAACTGATATGATCGCTAACCTCGGCTATTTCTCTCTTCTTGTCGCCCTCGCCAGCTCGGCCTACGCGACGGTGATGGCGGTCCTCAGCGTGCGCCGCCGCCAACCCGCGTGGCTGGCCAGCGCGCACAACGCCGCGCTGCTCACCTGGCCGCTCATTACCCTGGCCAGTCTGTGCCTGATCTATCTGCTCGTCACCGAGCAGTACGAAATCGAGTACGTGGCGCACGTCTCCAGCCGCGCCATGCCGACCTACCTGAAAGTCACGGCGTTGTGGGGTGGGCAGGCGGGCAGCCTGCTCTTCTGGGGCTGGCTCATGGCCTCGTTTGCGGGCCTGGCCATGCTCCGCAAGTGGGACCGTGACCGCGTGCTTATGCCGTATGTCATCGCGGTGACGATGATCACACTCGGCTTTTTCCTCGGCCTGGTGGTGTTCGTAGAGAACCCGTTCGCGCGCATCTGGCAGCTGCCCAGCGGCGAGAACGTCATCGCGATGCTGCAACCGGCGGGCACGGTGCAATACATCCCGCCGGACGGCCAGGGGTTGAACCCGCTGCTCCGCCACCCAGGCATGATCATCCACCCGCCGATGCTCTACCTGGGCTTCGTGAGCTTCGCCATCCCGTACGCGTTTGCGATGGCGGCGCTCATCACGCGCCGCGCCGACGACGCGTGGATCCGCACCACGCGCCGCTGGACGCTGGTCGGCTGGCTGTTCCTCTCGCTGGGCCTCATCCTCGGCGGGCGCTGGGCGTACGACGTGCTGGGGTGGGGCGGTTACTGGGGCTGGGACCCGGTAGAGAACGCGGCCTTCATGCCCTGGCTCACCGGCACGGCTTTCCTGCACTCGGTCATGATCCAGGAAAAGCGCGGGATGCTCAAGAAGTGGAACATGGTCTTGATCATCCTCACCTACGCGCTCGTCATCTTCGGGACCTTCCTCACCCGCTCGGGTGTCCTTTCGTCGGTGCACGCCTTTGCCCAGAGCGCCATCGGCCCGGCGTTCTTTACCTTCATCGGCCTCACCTTCATCGCCTCACTCACCCTGTTGTTCCGTGAGTGGGATCACCTGCGGAGCGAGAGCCAACTGGACAGCCTGCTCTCGCGCGAGTCGGCTTTCCTGCTCAATAACCTGCTGTTCATGGGGATCGCGGCCTCGGTCTTCTGGGGCACGGTGTTCCCGATGATTTCCGAGCTGGCGACCGGGCAGAAGATCAGCGTCGGGCCGCCGTTCTACAACCGCGTGGCCGGCCCGCAATTCGCCGCGCTCGTCCTGCTCATGGGCGTTGCGCCGCTCGTGGCGTGGCGCAAGGCCTCGGCGCGGCAGTTGGGGCGGATGATGCTCGTCCCGTTCGCCGCCGCCGTCGTCCTCGTCGTCGCGCTGGCGGCGACAGGCATGCGCAGTTGGGGCGCGCTGCTCGGGTTCGGCATCTCGGCCTTCGTCGCGCTGACCACGCTCATCGAGTTCGGGCGCGGGACGCGCGCCCGGATGAAGACGAGTCAGGAGAACGCCTTCACGGCGCTCTTCACGCTCATGGCGCGCAACCGCCGCCGCTACGGCGGTTACATCATCCACCTCGGCGTGGTGCTGATGACGATTGGCGTGGTCGGCACCAACTTCTTCCAGCAGGAGACGCAGGGCCGCCTGCGCCTGGGCGAGCAGCTGACGCTCGGCCGCTACGTGATGACCTACGACGGGCTGGACGAGTTCGTCACCGACGACGACCGGCAGGTCGCCCGCGCGACGGTGAGCGTGTATCGCGATGCCAGGCTCATCACGCAACTCCACCCGCGCCGCGACTTCTATTTCGCCAGCAGCCAGCCGATGACCATCCCCGGCGTGCGCAGCTCGATTGAGGACGACTTGTACGTTTTGCTCGTGGACTGGGAGCCGATCGCCTCGAACGGCGCGACGTTCAAGCTGTACGTGAACCCGCTGGTGAACTGGATTTGGGTGGGCGGACTGGTGTTCATCCTGGGCACGCTCGTGGCCGCCTGGCCCGACGCCGAGGAGCGGCGGCGGGTGGTCGTGGCGGCAGGCGTTAGAGTGGGGAGTTAGAGCGCCAGGCGTATTGCGTAGCGCGTATTCCGTAGGAAGCGTTCCAGCCATGCTCAAGAAGATTCTGTTTTGCCTCATCCTGCTGGCCCTCGCGGCCCCCCTCGCGCGCACGGCAGACGCGCAGGACGCCACGCCCGTCTGCGTGGGGGCGGGTTGCGTCCACGACGACGACGTGAACCGCGTGGCGAAGAAACTCTTTTGCCCGGTGTGCGAAAACGTGCCGCTGGATGTGTGCCCCACCCAGGCCTGTATCCAATGGCGCGCGACCATCCGCGAAAAGCTCGAGGCCGGGTGGAGCGAGCAGCAGATTTTAGACTACTTTGCCCAGCAATACGGCGAGCGCGTGCTGGCCCAGCCCTCCACGCGCGGCATCAACATCCTGGTATGGGTCATCCCGCCGGTCGCCGTGCTGGGCGGGGCCGTGGCTGTCTGGTACTTCCTGCGGCAGATGACCAGGGCGCGCCCCGCGCCCCCGGGCGCGCCCGAGGGCGGGCCTGAGCCGGCCGAAGCCGGGCCGTCGCCCGCCGCAGCCGACAAATACGCCGCGCAGCTGGAACAAGAACTAGAACGCCGCCGCTGACGCGGCGAAACTCCCCAATCCCAACGTCCCATCTCCAAATTCGGAGAACGGGTGGGAGGACATTGTCTTGGGATTGGGAGATTAGGATTTCAAACTATGGCTCAAACCCTGAGTGAAACTCAAACGGCGTCTTCAACCAAAATGCGCCTGGGGCAAATCCTCGTCTTTGCGCTCGTCCTCAGCCTGCTGGCGCTCGTGGCCTTCCAGATGAGGCGCAACGGGCCGCTGGCGGCCGGGCCGGTGGGCGCGGGCGAGAAGGCCCCGGACTTCAGCCTCACCACGTTCGACGGGCAGCCCTACAAGTTGTCTGAATTGCGGGGCAAAGTCGTCGTCGTCAACTTCTGGGCTTCGTGGTGCATCCCCTGTGAGCAGGAGGCGCCCGCGCTGGAGAACGCCTGGCGGCATTACAAAGATAAGGACGTGGTCTTCATCGGCGTGGATTACGTGGACACCGAGACGGAGGCGCGCGCCTTCATGAAACGCTTCGACGTCACCTATCCCAATGGCCCCGATCTCGGCACAGCCATCTCACAAGCCTACCGCATCAAAGGCGTGCCGGAGACGTACTTTGTGGACAAGACCGGCACACTCGCCTTCGTCAAGGTCGGCCCGTTTCTGGATCAGTCGGAGTTGATGGGGGTGATTGAGCCGTTGTTAAACAAGTAGGCTGGAGATGACCATGGATTTAGGTTCCCTCTTCCTCGGCATCGCGCTGTTGCTCGGCGTCGTCTTCCTCGTCGCACGGCCGCTGATCGACAAGCAGACTTTGAAAGAGAAAGACATCAGCGCAGCCGATCACCTCGTCGCCCAGCGCGAAGCGCTGCTGGCCGCGCTGCGGGATCTGGATTTCGACCACACCACGGGCAAGATCACCGCCGAGGACTACGCTCCCCAGCGGGCGCAGCTCGTGGCGGAGGGCGTGGCCGTGCTCAAAGAGTTGGAGGCGCTCGGCGGCTCCGCTCAAAACCCGACCGCCGATGATCCGGTCGAGCGGGCTATCCGCGCCCGCCGCAAAGCGGCTTCCGCGGGCGATTTGGATGACCTCGTCGAGGCCGCTGTGGCGGCGCGCCGCGGCGCCCCGGCCGCCTCCGCCGAAGGGGTGAGCTGTCCCCGGTGCGGCGCTGCGACCCGCGCGGCCGACAAATTCTGCCCCCGGTGCGGCGTGACGCTCTCGACCACCTGCCCAGAATGCGGCCGCGTCGCCCTCCCTGCCGACAGGTTCTGCGCCGGCTGCGGCGCAAAACTTTCCCTGTCCGAGGCGGTCGCATGAGTCGTGATGAAACTTTAAAGCTGAAGATTCGGGCTTTGTCTCCTTCGCACCGCTTCGTGGATCTTCGACGATCTGGGATTGGGCTTTTAGGTCTTGGCCTCTTGTTTGCCGTCTCCGCCTGCTCCCTCGCGGGCGACCTGACCCCGCCCCCCGGCGCACGCTCGGTGTCTGTGGACACCCAGCCGACCGTCTCCGCCCCGGCTGCCGAACCACTGCCGTTGGCCCTGCCCACCATCGAGCCGGTTGATGTCAACAAAGTTTTTCCGGCGACTCGTCCCTCGGCGGCGGAAGGCGGGGCGATTTTTGCCGAGCATTGCGCGGAGTGCCATGGGGATACGGGCAGAGGGGACGGGCCGCGCAGTATCCAATTGATGGCGGAGCGCACGGAGCCGCTGCCTGATTTCTCGCAGCCCGATCTCGCGCAGGGGACGACGCCGGCGGCATGGTTCAAGACCATCACCGAGGGCCGCCTGGACAAGTTCATGCCGCCCTGGGCCAATAAACTCTCCGAGGCCGAGCGCTGGAATGTCATCGCTTTCCTGTACACGTTGAGCACGCCGCCGGAACAGATGGATTCCGGCGAGGCGCTCTATGCAGCCCACTGCGCGGCGTGCCACGGCGAGACGGGGCAGGGCGACGGACCGGAGGCTAAGGATCAAAAGCTGCCGGACTTCACCGACCTCGCCTCTATGGCGAAACTCGGCCAGACGGATTTATTGAGCGCGCTGTCCGACGCAACGCATTCGTTTGACACGCTGACCGAAACCGAGCGCCGGGCGGTAGGGGATTACGTGCGCGCATTCTCGTACGACTATGCCGCGCCGGGCGCGCCCGCGCCTGAACAGATCGGCGCGGTGCGGGGCCTCATCGTCAATGGCACGGGCGGCGGAGCCGTGCCCGCCGGCCTGGAGGTGACTCTGCACGGCTTCGACGCCGCCGGAGGAAGATTCGGCCTCGCCGCGACGTTGACGGTCACGAGCCAGGCCGATGGCGCGTTTCAATTCGAGGCCGTTCCCTACAAGGCTGGCCGCCAGTTCCTGCTGACGACCCAATATGGCGGCGTGACCTACAGCTCGGACGTGGCCGCCTTTGAGGCCGGGCAGGCTGCGCTGGAGATGCCGGTGCACGTCTACGAGACGACCGCCGACGCCTCGAGCCTGCGCGTTGACCGCCTGCACATGTTTGTGGATTTCGCAAGCGCGGAGGAGGTCACGATCGGGCAGCTGTACATCCTCTCGAACCTCGGCGACAAGACGATTGCCGCCTCCGACGGCGGCAAAACCTTTGAGCTGGTGCTGCCGCCGGAGGCCGCCGGCGTCGCCGTGAGAGACGAAACGGAAGGCCAGGACTATTTCCGCACGCCCAACGGGTTGGCCGACACCCTGCCGGTCGCCCCGGGCTCAGGCACGGCGCAGTTCCTGGTATCTTACTCCTTGCCGTACGGCAGCAAATTCAAGTTTGAACAGGAGACGCTCTATCCGGTTGACGCGGCGAATCTGCTGGTTTCCGACGTCGACGTGAAATTGAGCGGCGACGGGCTCACGTACGAGGGACAACAAGAGTTTGAGGGGAGCCCCTTCCAGAGTTTCACCCGCCAGAATTTGGCGGCGGGCGACGTGCTGGCTTTTGAGATGTCCGGCCGGCCCGGCTCGGCCGCGGCCCCGGCCGGCGTGGTCGTAGGGGAGACGACGAATCTGGCCGTGGGCATTGGCGCGGTGGCCCTCGTCCTGTTAGGCGCGGGGGTCTGGTGGTACCGGCGCAGCCAGGTAGACGCCGATGTGACCATGAGCAAGGAGGAACTGCTGCAAGCCGTCGCCGAACTGGACGACGAGTTTGAAGCCGGCAACCTGGACGAGCGCGAATACGAGAAAGAGCGCCGACGGCTGAAGGCGAGGTTGATGAAGGTGTGGGAGTGATTGAAACCCGCGCGCTCACTAAAAATTTCGGCCTCAAGCCGGTTCTCCGCGGCGTTGACCTCGACGTGGCTCCCGGCGAGTTTGTGGTCCTGTTCGGTCCCAACGGGGCAGGCAAGACCACCCTCCTGCGCATCCTCGCCACGCTGTCCAAGCCGTCGTTCGGGCGCGCCGCCGTGGCCGGGTTTCCGCTGCCGGCCGGGGCGGGCGAGGTCCGGCGGCGCTTGGGCGTAGTCTCCCATCACACCTTAATCTATGGCGATTTGACGGCCGAGGAAAATTTGCGCTTCTACGCCCGGATGTACGGCGTGCCGAGCCCCGGGAAACGCATCGCCGAAGTGCTGAGGCAGGTAGGCCTCTCCGCGCGGCGGCGCGACCTGGCGCGCACTTTTTCGCGCGGCATGCAGCAGCGCCTCGCCATCGGCCGCGCGGTGCTGCACGATCCCGAGGTGATGTTGTTCGACGAGCCGTACACCGGCCTCGACCAAGACGCCTCGGCAATGCTCGACGGGGTCCTGCGCGAGGTGGCGGCCCGGGGCCGCACAGTGCTGATGACCACGCACGACCTGGCGCGCGGCCTGGCCGTCGCCGACCGGGTGCTCATCCTCTCGCGCGGCGTCGTCGCCTTTTCGGCGAAGGCGCGGGAGGTGGAATTAGGGGAGTTTGCGCGCGTTTATGATGAAATGGTCAGGCAGTAGCCAGATGTCAGTAGCCAGTAGCCAGACAGAGCCTGATGTTGCGAATATCGCACCGCGTAAGCAGAGCCTATCTGACTACTGGCTACTGTTTACTGATTACTGGCGCACGGTGGGCGCGGTGCTCTGGAAAGACTTCACCGCCGAACTGCGGAGCAAAGAACTGCTCAGTTCGATGCTGGTCTTCTCGCTGCTCGTCGTGCTGATCTTCAACTTCGCGCTGGAGCTTGACCGGGCCGCGCGCGAGAACGTGGCGGCGGGCGTGCTGTGGGTGACGGCGATTTTCGCGGGGACGCTGGGCCTCAACCGCAGCCTCTCGATGGAGAAGGACCGCGGCTCGCTCGACGGCCTGCTGCTCGCCCCAGTGGACCGGAGCGCGTTGTACTTCGGCAAGGCGCTGGGCAACCTGCTGTTCATGCTGCTGGTGCAGGCCGTCATCCTGCCCGTGTTCAGCATCCTGTTCAACCTGCCGCTGATCAAGCCGCTGATGCTGGTGGTCGTCCTGCTGGGGACGGTGGGGTACGCCTCTGTGGGAACCCTGCTGGCCTCGATGGCGGTGCACAGCCGCGCGCGCGACGTGATGCTGCCCATCCTGCTGTTCCCGGTGGCCGTGCCGGTGCTGGTCGCCGCCGTGCGCGCCAGCAGCGCCATCCTGGTCGCGGCGGCCTGGGAAGAAATCAGCCCGTGGTTCAACCTGCTCATCGGCTACGACGTGATCTTCGTCGCCGTCGCCTACATGGTCTTCGACTACGTCGTGGAGGAGTAAAACTCATGGAGAAAGCAAGCCGCAATCTACAAATCTTGAACGTCCTGACCATTGTTTTGCTGGTGATCGCTACGGCGCTGGTGTTCTTCTACGCCCCGCGCGAACGCGTGATGGGCGACGTGCAGCGCATTTTCTACTTCCACGTCCCCTCGGCGTGGGTGGGCTTCCTCGCCTTCCTGGTCACGCTCGTCGCGGGCATCGCTTACCTGCGCACCGGCAGCCGCGGGTGGGATAGGGTGGGCTATGCCTCTGTGGAGATCGGCCTGGTCTTCACCGTCATGACGATCGTCTCCGGCTCCATCTGGGCGCGGCCGGCCTGGAACACGTGGTGGACGTGGGACCCACGCCTGACGACGTACACCATCCTCGCGTTGATTTACGTCGCTTACATGATGCTGCGGCAGGGGGTTGAAGACCCCGACCGGCGGGCGCGGTTCGCCGCGGTGTACGGCATCGTCGGTTTCATCAGCGTGCCCATTACGTTCTTCTCCATCCGCTGGTGGCGCACCATCCATCCGGTCGTCATCGGCAGCAGCTCGCCCACGGCGGAGGGCGGCTTCGACATGACCTCGCCGATGCGCCTCGTCTTTTTCTTCTCGCTCTTCACGTTCACCGTGCTGTACTTCTGCTTCCTCGCCAACCGCCTGCGCCTCGAGCGCCTGGCAGAGCGCGTCGAGCAGCTCAAAGCGCGGTGGCTATCTGCGTGAAAGACGAAGACCTGTCCGGTCTCAGAGATCTGACAGGTCTGGCCATATCCAGGGTTATCCATCATGGATCAGACTCCCAACACCCTCAATTACATGATCGCGGGTTACGTCGTCCTCTTCGGCCTGCCGCTCTTATACGTGGTGAGCTGGCTCATCCGCCAGCGCAACCTGGAGAAGGATATTGACGTCATCCAGACCATCGCCGACGATCAAAAGAAATGAATCTGCCCCTCGCCTCCGCCTCTCAGCCCCAGGAGGCCGGAGCGGTGACGGCCTGCGGCGGCCAAACTCGCCGACCCCACCGGCTATCCCAGCGCCCTCTACAAGGGGAAAAGGGTCTACTTTTGCACCAAAGCCTGCTACGGCGTCTTCCTCTCCGACTCTGACCGGTTCATGGCTGGGGAGATTCCACATCCAACTGAAACGGAGTAAAACGCTCCAGGTTTCAAGAAAGCCCTGAAAGACGGGGCTTTTTTTCTGCCTCTAATCATCCTAACCGGATGACGTTCATCACTATAGCCCCTGGCCGGGGTTGGGTACACTAATGTAATGGTAATCCAGACCCCGGAGTCGTCCCATGTCGAATAAACGCCGCCTGTTGTTTCCTTTGCTTAGTCTCATTCTCCTCGCCAGCACAGCGCTTTCCAGCTGCCAGAGCAGCCATGCGACCGCCGACGCCGGCCACGAGTTGATGATGGCCCCGCTGGCGGATATGCCGATGGAAGTGCAGCAGGCCCCTGTCAAGGTGCGGGAGTCCTATCAGTTCGCCGTCGCCAACCCCGAGGTGCTCAAGCAAATCCCGTGCTACTGCGGCTGCGGCGTCATGGGGCACACCTCCAACTACGCCTGCTATGTGGCCGATCCCGGCCAGGATGGCAAGTTCACCTACGATCCACACGCCCTGGGCTGCTCAATCTGTGTGGACATCACGCAGGACACCATGCGGTTGCTCAAGCAAGGCAAGACCGCGCCGGAGATACGCGCGTATGTTGATCAAACATACGCCAAGTTTGGCCCGTCGAACATGCCGTAGATGCGATGACTCATGAGTGACGAGTGATGAGAATTATCTCTGGGCTGAGTAACAGGTATGCGCATTACATTAGCGGATATGGCTCGCCGGCCTCGCCCGCCGTTCGTCGCCTGCCGCCTGGCGCGATCCTTCTGATCGCCCTCGCCATTGCCTTCTTCCCCGCGCCCGCGCTCTCTGCCGCGCCGATTGAGCGCCACATTCATCTCGACGCGAAAAGCTTCGCGTACGCCCCGGCGGTGATCGCCGTGAACCCGGGCGACCGCGTGACGCTCGAACTCTCGTCCGGCGACGTCGTCCACGGCTGGTATCTCGACGGGTATGACCTCGACCTCACCGCCGAGCCGGGGCAGACCGCGCGCCTGACCTTCACCGCCGACCGGCTAGGCGCGTTCCGTTTCCGCTGTTCGGTCACCTGCGGCCCGCTGCATCCCTTCATGACCGGCAAACTCGTCGTCGGTCCGAACTGGCTGTTCTGGCGCGCGGCCGGGTTATCGGTGCTGGCTGCGCTTGCCGGGCTGATGCTCGTTCAACCGCGCCCCACCCATCGCCAGCCTCGATGACGCAACAATTCGTGTTCATCCGTGTCCCTCAACAGGCTGATCGCCGGCCGCTATGATGCGTTACGACCTCACCCGCCTGCCTCTCGTCAAGCCTCTGTTGAAGAGCCGCTGGCCGCAGTTCATCCTCACGGCGCTCCTGCTCGCGGGCTTCGTCTTCGCCATCCTCGCGGGGTTGGCGGGCACGCCGGTCGGCAGCCGTAACTTCGGCATTGTGTTCGTGTGGATCGCCTGGTGGGCGGCGCTCATGCTCATCGCCATCCCGCTCTTCGGGCGCGGCTGGTGCAGCATTTGCCCTATCCCCGCGCCGGGCGAGTGGCTGCAGCGCGGGGCCGTCCTCGGGCCTCAAGAGAGCAGCAACGACTTCAGTCGTTCTTCGGCGACGGAAGTCGCCACTACGAATGTAAGGCGTGGACTGGGTCTCGGCAAGCGCTGGCCCAACCGTCTGCGCAACATCTGGCTGCAGAACGCCGTCTTCGTCCTCGTCGCTCTCTTCAGCGCCGTCGTGCTCACCCAGCCGCGCGTCACCGCGCTCGTCCTCGCGGCGCTGCTCTTCATCGCGCTGGGCGCGAGCCTCGTCTTCGAGCGCCGCGCGTTCTGCCGTTATCTCTGCCCGGTCGGCGGCTTCATCGGCCTCTACGCTCAGCTCGCGCCTGTCGAGGTGCGCGTGAAAGACTTGGCCCTCTGCGCCGCGCACACGGCCAAGACCTGCTACACCGGCAGCGCGGCGGGCTACGGGTGCCCGTGGCAGGTGTTCCCCGGCAGCCTCGTCAAAAACACTTACTGCGGCATGTGTGTCGAATGCCTCCGCACCTGCCCGCACGACAACATCGCCCTCAACCTGCGCGCGTTCGGCGCGGACCTGGAGGCGCCGGCCGGCCGCAAACTGGACGAAGCCTTCAAAGCCTTCATCATGCTCGGCGCGGCGGTGACCTATTCGGCGGTGCTGCTCGGGCCGTGGGCAGCGCTCAAGTCGGCGGCCTATGCGATTGGGACGCCCGCGTGGGGGGCGTATACGGCTGCTTTCCTGCTTTTGATTTTTGTCCTGCTCCCCGGCGCGTTTTGGATCGCCGTTCGCATAGGGACCGTGTTTTCTCGGTCGGGCGCCTCAACCCGCCGCATGTTCGTATCTCTCGCGTACGCGCTCGTCCCGCTCGGCCTCGCCGCGTGGATTGCCTTCAGCCTGGCCTTTGTCTTCGCCAATCTCTCCTACGTCTGGCCCGCGCTTTCTGACCCGCTCGGCTGGGGCTGGAATCTTTTGGGCACAGCCCACCTGGCCTGGAGGCCGTATCTCACCGGCGTTACGCCCGCCCTTCAGGCGGTGGTCCTGCTCGGCGGCCTCACCTGGGCCAGCGCGACGGCGCGGCGCATCGCGGCTGAAGGCCTCCCGCCCCACGCCGCGACGCTGCAAAGCCTGCCGGTGATCTTGTACTGTCTGTTAGTCACGCTGGCGCTCCTCGGATTGCTCGTCGCATGAACGCCGAACGCGCCGCCCGTTGGTTTGTGCTTGGCCTCGCGCTGGGCGTCCCGCTGGCCATCTTGGCCGTGTCGTGGCTCAGGCCCGCGCAAACGCTTGAGCTTCACGCTCGCATGGCCGAGTCCGGGGGTTGGACGCCTGACGCGCTCATCGTGAAAGCGGGCGAGCCGTTGCGCCTGAGGCTGACCTCAGATGATGTCCTGCACGGCCTGGCCGTCGGCCAGACCGACTGGCCCGCCGTGGACGTCTTCCCCGGCAAGGTGACCGAGACGACGCTGACGTTCGACCGGCCCGGCACGTACGCCTTCTACTGCACCCGCTGGTGCGGCGTGAATCACTGGCGCATGCGCGGGACGATTGAAGTGACCGGCGAAACCACCGTTGAACCGGCGATTACGCCGCCCTTGTATGTGACGCTCGGCATTGACATTGACCGCCCACACCCGGCGGCGACGACGCCGGCGCGGAGACCCTCGGCGGGGCGGGGGGCCGCACTCGGGGTGACGTTGCCTATGGAATACCTCACGCAGGAATACTATCGCTCCCATGCCCCAATGGAGGTCTGGCGATCTTTGCGGGCAGAACCTTTCATGACCTCTTTAAGCGATGACGACGTCTGGGACCTGGTTGCATTCGCGTGGGAGTCCAATACTTCACCTGAGGCCATTGGCGAGGGGGGAAAGTCCTACGCCGCCAACTGCGCCGCGTGCCACGGCGAGCAGGGCGGGGGGGATGGGGTGATGGCCGAGGCGTTGGTCAAGCAGCTTTCCACGGGTATGGGACACGAGGCTCAAGCGCCGGCCTCTTTCATAGATGCAGCCTCGATGCTCGGGGCCAGCCCGGCCCTCTTGCAGGGCAAGATCATCCGGGGCGGCATGGGCACGGGCATGCCCGCGTGGGGCGCGATCTTCACCGAGCCTCAAACCTGGGCGCTCGTGGATTATTTGTGGACTTTTCAGTTTGATTGAAAGGAGTGTGAAGATGAGACACAGTCATAAACGACCAGGACCCAAGCCGAAAAGCCCCTTCCTGCCGTTCCTGTTCATGCTGGGTGGAGTGATCCTGCTTGGCCTGACGGCCTTTATGCTCTGGGGCGGGAAAGCCTCGTCGAAGGTCGCCGTCGAAGTGCAGGGCGCGCCCGCCTTGAAGGTGGACCGGGAAGAGGTGAATCTGGGCGAC
>Ga0209341_10004903_pt1 | contig 12237 bp, 9 predicted proteins | sample RifCSP13_2_FD_184020 | JGI IMG/M metagenome (GOLD analysis project Ga0209341, IMG submission 184020) | Soil microbial communities from Rifle, Colorado - Rifle CSP2_sed 13_2 (SPAdes) (version 2) | ecosystem: Environmental > Terrestrial > Deep subsurface > Rock core/Sediment | place: Rifle...
TTCTACGACGTGGTCATGGACGACGAGGAGTACCGCGCCGTCCGCGACGACCCGTCTGCCACCGACGAACTCTGGCGCCGCCTGGCGGTGGTGCGCCTCGCGCGCTGGATCGAGCTGGCCGAGGACCGCCTGGGCCCAATTGGCATCCGGTGCTACGTATCAGGCGGGAACGACGACCTGCTGGAGGTCATGGAGACCCTCCCGACCGAGGGCACGCGGTCGTTCGTGGCCTGCGAGGGCCGGGTCGTCTCCATCGACGACGCGCACCTCATGGTCAGCGTGCCGTATGTCAACCCCACCCCCTGGCACACGCCGCGCGAGGCGCCCGAGGACGAGATCGCCGCCATGATCACCCAGGCCGTGGACGGCATCGCCGACTTCGGCAAGGTCCTCTTCAACTTCCACGCGCCGCCCATTGACTCCACCCTTGACACGTGCCCGATGCTGGACGCCACGACCGACCCGCCGTCCCAGATTGTCCGCGGCGGGCAGCCTGTGCTGTACGGAGCCGGCAGTTCGGCGGTGCGGGCCGCGGTGGAGCAGTACCAGCCCCTCCTCGGGCTCCACGGCCACATCCACGAATCCCAGGCCGCCGCCCGGCTGGGGCGGACCCTGTGCGTCAACCCCGGCAGTGAATACGGCGAGGGCGTCCTCCGCGGCACGATCATCAACCTGTCGAATGGCAAGGTGGACAGCTATCAGATGACTGCCGGTTGACCCGCAAATCGAGGGGGTGGGCTCAGCTCACGAAGGGAGGTGCAGGCTCGGATGATCCATCGGGACGGCCCACGGCGGCCGTCCTGCCGGAACCGGTCGCGCGGTGCGTGATCACTGACTGCTAGGAGGTGGAACAGGGTGGCGACAGCGACCACTATCCCTGGCGCAGCAGCCCCGGAGGTCTTCGTACGGAAGTCATCTGGCCTGGTGCGCGTGATGTCCCCGTCCTCGGCGTTCGTCTACAACGTCCTGACGATGGGGCTGATCTTCCCGTGGACGTACCTGTGGGCTCCCGGCGCCCTGCCCGGAGGCCGGCTGGTGGAGGGGATCCTGCTGGCCATGCTCCTCGAGATCCCGATTGCCCTTGCATACGTCTGGCTTGCGACCGCCTTCCCCCGCACCGGCGGGGACTACGTCTTCCAGAGCCGGGTTCTGGGCGGCGGGGTGGCGTTCACCCTCGTCTTCTCCGGATTCGTGATCTGGATTCTGCAATGGGTGGCCCTGTCCGGCTGGCTTCTTGCCACGCTCGGCTTCGCACCGCTCTTCCTGGGTCTGGGGGCGTCGCTGAACAACGCCGGCATGGTGGATGTCGCGGCGTGGTTCACGACCCCCGTCGGAATCATCGTGACCAGCATCGGCAACGCCCTGCTGGCCCTGGTGATCCTGGCGTCCGGCTTCCGCAACTACGTCCGTGTCCAGCGCGTGATGTGGGTGGCCATCCTCCTCTCGTTCGCGACCATGCTGGTCGTGCTGGCCACCACCTCGCCGAGCGAGGTGCCGGGCAGGCTCGACGCGTTCTCCGCGGCGATCGGTGGCTCATCCACCTTCACCGCGGACGCGATCACGGCGGCGGAAGGCGCCGGCGTCAACCTGAATCCGCCCTTCAGCCTGCTGGCCACGCTCCTCATCGCCCCCATCGCCTGGACGTCGCTCCAGTGGGCGACGTACTCCGCCCAGCAGAACGGTGAGATCAAGTCGGCAGGCTCCTTCCGGAACCAGGCCTTCATCATCGTCGGCGCGCTGGTCCTGACCGGCGTCCTGCTCGCCGTGCTGGCGTTTGTGCTCCAGCAGGCGGTTGGCTCGGAGTTCCTGTACGTTGCCGGCTCCGGGTACTGGAGTGGAGTCTCCGAAGCGACCCTCGCCGGTTCCTACCTGTGGCCCAACATCCTGGCCACGGCTATTGCCTTCAGCCCGGTCGTCACCCTGTTGATCGCGGCCGGGTTCATCCTCAACGGCCACCAGATCGTGCACAACTGCTACATCGGGATGACCCGGGTGATGGTGGCCATGTCGTTCGACCGGCTGCTGCCGGAATGGATCAGCCGCGTGAGCGAACGGTTCCGAACTCCGGTCAACGCCCACGTCGTCTACTTCGCGGCGAGCATCCCCGTCATCTGGCTGTACAACACGTTCTCCTACGGCGACACCACCTGGACCTCGCTGACCCTGGGGGTGACCTTCGCCTGCGGCTACGTGTTCGTGGCCACCGCCCTGGCCGGCGCCATCCTGCCGTTCCGGGCCAAGGCCGCCTACGACGCTTCGCCGGGATCGAAGTACATGATCGGTGGGATCCCGCTGGTCACCGTCGTCGGCCTGCTCGGAGCGGCAGCCGGCGTGGTCTTCCTCTACCTGTTCCTGACCAACGACCAGCTGGGCCTGACCAGCCAGCTGGCCTACACCGTCGTCGGTGGCGTGCTCCTGTTTTCCGCCGCGTGGTACTTCATTGCCAAGCAGGTGCGGCGCAGCAGCGGCATCGACGTCTCGTACGCGTTCAAGGAGATCCCGCCGGAGTAACCGGCAGGAGCATCCCGCTGTCCGTGGGCCCCGGCGGCCGTGCCGCCGGGGCCCAGCTCATTCCGCCGCCGCGCGCAGCAGGCGGGGGAGCTCGTCGGAATCGAGGCCAGCGGCGGCGCGGGCCCACCGTTCCTCGGCCCATCCGTAGAAGTCGAACGCGATGGGCGAGATGCGGGCCTGGATCGCGGCCCACAGGGTCCACCCGACGTCGGACATGATCATGTTCAGGCGCATCCGGGCCACCAGGGTGGGGGTCGCGGCACCGAAGTAGGCCGCGCACAGGCGCTCCACCCGGTGAGCATCCCAGCCCAGCTCCTGGCAGGTGTTACCCAGCTCGAACGTCGGGTCGCCGTTCCCGCTGTATTCGTAGTCCACGATCCGCAGCTGGGTGCCGTCGTCGAGGTAGTTCTCGGCCAGCAGGTCGTTGTGGCAGGGCACCGTCGCCAGCGGCGCGGCGCGCAGCGCGGCCTCCAAGGTTGGGATGAGGCGCATCCGCGCCCGGTAGCCGGCGGGGATACGGATGCGCCGTTCTTCCACGACCCGCAGGTAACGTTCGGTGAGGCGGAACATGTCGAAGTCATGGAGGAAGCGCCGGCCGGCGTGGAGGCGCTGGAGGGAGGCGGCGACCCGTGCCGGCATGCCATCCGCCGCCAACGCCTCGTTCGACATCGTCCGGCCGTCGATCCATTCCAGGACCAGGACGCCATGCTCCGGCAGTGCGTGGAGCACCCGGGCGCCGACCCCGGTCTGCGCTGCGGCCCGCGTGTTGTGCGCCTCGTTCGCCCGGTCCACAGCGAGGATCGAGGTATCGGCGCCGGGGACGCGGACGAACGTCCGCTCGCCGTCCACGGTGACCGCGTAGTTGACGTTGGTCAGGCCGCCAGCCAGCCGCTCGATCGTGACCTGGCGCCCGCGCCACGCCCCGATCGCCTCGACGACCTCCTCGATCCCGACCGTCACCGCGCGTTCTCCTGCCCCTGAGTGCCCCCAATCTCGCGGCAGCGGCGGCCCCCCCTTTGTGCCGGGCTCTCCCGGACTCCGCGGCGCTAGCCCATGTCCGAGGAGTCGGCCCTCGCGTCCTCCCTGATGTTCTCCGAGGGTCGAGCGATCAGCAGATAGGCGAGCCCGAGCAGGAACACGACCCCGGCGCTGATCGGGACGAGCCACCTGTCGACGAAGGATTCGAGCCCCTCGCCTGTCTTGACCGACAGGATGACGATGGCGGACACCCCGTAGACCAGACCCACGAGGTTGACCGGCATCCCCCATCGTCCGAGGTTGAACGATCCGCTCGGCCGCCAGCCGCGGGTGCGAGCGATGATCGATGCCAGGACCACGCTCTGGAACCCGATGTAGATGCCGACGACGGCAAAGGTGATGATGATCGTCACCGTGGCTGACGGCAGGAGGGTGATCAGCGCGGGGATGAGCACCGCCACGAGCACCGCGCCAGGGGGCATGTGAAAGCGTGGGTGGACGTTCGACAAGAACCGGGAACCGGCAACCATCCCGTCCCGCGCGAACGAGTAGACGAGACGGATCGCCGCGCCCTGGATGGCAATCGTGCACGAGACAAAGGCAAACAGAATCAGCGCCAGCGCGATGGTGGATCCGGTGTCGCCGAAGTTCGCCTGCAGGATCGAGTCGATGGGCGACGCGTCGGCCCCGCTCATCACGGCCCCGATATCCGGCACGGCCAGGATCAGGCCGAGCGTCAGGAAGGCCGCGGTCCCCCCGCCGACGGCCAGCGTCAGCTGCATCGCGCGCGGCACTTTCTGGGACGGATTGTGGACCTCCTCGGCAATGTCGCCGCAGGCCTCGAAGCCGTAGAAGATCCACACGCTGAAGAGCGCGGCGGCCAGGAAGGCGCCGAGGTAGGCATCGCCCCCGGCCCCCATCGTGTCGAAGATGACGCTGAAATCCTGGTTGCGATCGAAGAGCAGCAGGTAAGCGCCCAGTCCAATGGTGCCCAGGATTTCGACGACCAGTCCCGCACGCGCAAGGAGCGCGAGGCGGCGGATGCCGAGCATGTTCAGGATCCCGCCGAGGACGATGACGGCCACCGCCACCAGCACCGTCGTCTGGGCATTGTTCTCCCAGCCGAAGAGCGGCGCAGCGAAGATGTTGGCTGCGTAGGCCACTGCTGCGACGGTGACGAGCAGTGCGACGGTGTACATCCATCCCGACATGAATGCGTAGCGCGGGCCCACCAGCCGCTTCGCCCACTGGTAGATGCCACCGGCAAGCGGATACTGCGATGAGACCTCCGAGAAGGTGTAGACGACCATGAACTGGCCGAAGACCACGATGGGAATCGACCAGATGAAGGCCGGCCCGCCGGTCGCCAGTCCGAAGGCGAACAGGGAGTAGACCCCGACCACCGGGGACAGGTAGGTGAACCCCACCGAGAAGTTTGACAACAGCCCGATGGAGCGGCTGAGCTGCTGCCGATACCCGAGGCGTGCGAGCTGACGTTCGTCAGCCCCTAGCTCGCCGACGGCAGGTGACGTGGATGCCATGGGTCCTCTCCTCCGAAGTCGCTGGAGATTCCTAATCCGCGCGCGGGATGAGAAGCCCGGCTCGGAAGACCACGACGGCGACCTGCGCGGGCGCGGACAGAGTGTGTGGGTGCGCCGAGTCGATCGTCAAGCCTCAATTTGGCCCTGCCACGACCCCGCCATCGGGCGGCGGCGAGGTTCAGGTCAGGTCGACGAAGACGTTCTTGACCTCGGTGAACAGATCGAGGGCGTGCATCCCCAGTTCGCGGCCCACGCCACTCATCTTGTAACCACCGAACGGCGCCTCGGTGTGGACGCTGTTGTTGCAGTTGATGGACAGCACCCCCGCCCGGATGCCCTTGGCGACTCGGATGGCGCGGCCGATGTCCCGGCTCCACACCGATCCCGACAGCCCGTATGGCGTGTCGTTGGCCAGGCGCACCGCCTCTGCCTCGTCGGCAAAGGGGATGATGGCCACCACCGGGCCGAAGATCTCCTCGCGCACGATGCGCATGTCGGTCCGGCAGCCGTCGAAGATGGTCGGCATCAGATACGCGCCGGCGTCATACGGGTCGCCGGGGCCTCCCCGCCGTACACCAGTTCCGCCCCTTCGTCGCGGCCAATCTGGATGTAGCCCGCCACACGCTCGCGCTGACGCTGGCTGACGAGCGACCCCATCTCGGTGGCGTCGTCAGCCGGGTCGCCAACGCGGAGGTTGCGGGTCGCCTCGGTGAAGAGCTCCACCACCTGGTCATGGACCGATGCCTCGACGAAGATCCGGCTCCGGGCGCAACAGTCCTGCCCGGCGTTGTCAAACACCGCGTATGGCGACTCGCGCGCGAACTTGTCCAGGTCGGCATCGGCGAAGACGACGTTGGGGCTCTTGCCGCCCAGCTCCAGGCTGACCTTCTTCACGTTGCCCGATGCCAGACGCAGGATCTCCTGGCCGGTCGTCGTCTCCCCGGTGAACGCCACCTTGCCGATGCCCGGGTGGGCGGCGATGGCCGCCCCGGCTGACCCACCTGGGCCGGTGACCACGTTTACTATGCCCGGCGGGAAGCCGGCCTCCAGGGCCAGCTCGCCCAGCTTCAGGGCTGTGAGCGGGGTATAGGAGGCGGGCTTCAGGATGCAGGCGTTGCCGGTGGCCAGGGCCGGGCCCAGCTTCCAGCTCGCCATGTTCATGGGGAAGTTCCACGGCACGATGAGGCCCACCACGCCGATGGGCTCGCGCAGGGTGAAGTCCAGGCCGGGGCGGGAAGTGGGGATGGTTTCGCCGAAGTGCTTGTTGGCGGCCCCGGCGTAGTACTCGAACACGAGGCTCACCCCGAGCGCTTCTCCCCGGGCGCCGGCGATGGGCTTGCCCACGTTGCGCGACTCCAACCGGGCCAGTTCCTCCAGGTGGTCCTTGACCAGGTTGCTCAGCTTCTGGAGGGCACGTCCGCGCTTGGCGGCAGACCAACTGGAGAATCCCTTCGGGTCGTCGAGCGCCTTCTGGGCGGCAGCCACCGCGCGGTTCACGTCCTCCGCGCCGCCCAGCGGGACGTGGGCCAGGAGCTCCCCGGTGGCGGGGTTCACGACGTCGAATGTCTGACCGTCGGCGGCGTCCACGCGCTCGCCGCCGATGATCATCTGGACCGTGCCCAAGGCCGGCGTGGCAGCGCCGGCGGCCTCGGTCTGGGTGGTCATGGTGGGCCTCAGTTCAGGGTGCGGATGGGATGTGGGCAGATTCTAGGCTGCCATCCACTGGACCGCCTTCCCGCCGTCTCGAGGCCGAGCTACTCCGCGGTGACGTAGGTGGGGAGCAAGGTGCGCAGGATGTCGGTGGTGGTGGGCTCCGGCCCGAACAGGTTCTGGTGGCCCGGGGTCCGGGCAGCCAGAAAGGATCGGTGCCACTCCGTCTCCTGGAGCTCCAGGCTGTAGCGCGAGCCGTGGTCGCTGAACAGGACGATGACCGCGCCCGGGTCCCGGGCCACGATCTCGTCGACCATGGCCAGCAGGCGGGGGTTGACGGTGGCCAGGTCGCCCGCCAGCAGGTCCCCGAACTCGTCCACCGACATGCCCACGTGCTCGATCTGCCACACGAACAGGCTCCACCGTGGCCAGAACTCGGGCACCGGCTCGGGATTGCCCGCGGTGTCCCACAGAAACGGGAGGTGGGGCTCGAACAAGTGCCCCAGCACCAGCCGATGGGAGTCCGGGTCGGCCAGGGACACGATGCTGTCCACGCTGTGGTCGAAATGGTCGCGCACCGAGTCGGTGGGGAAGGTCGGCCACGCCAGCTTGACCACCGGCCCCAGGGCCGAGCTGGCGAGCATGTACTCCTCGAGGGTGTTGATCCCGCCGTTCTGGATGTGGGTGCCGGCGGTGAAGGTCACGAACCCGGCCGGAGAGTCGACGACCCAGTACTCGTACCCGGCTTCCTGGGCCTGGATGGGGAGCACCGCCTCCGACAGCTGGCGCCGCCGCTCCCACTGCCCCTCCTGACTGAGATCGGTGTCGGGCGGGACGCCAACGGTCGTCCCGTTCAGGAGGGCAAGGAGCGTGAAATCGGTATTGCGCCGATCGGACAGCGCGTCGCGGTACATGTCAAAGCCGCGCCCCTCGAGGGCCTGCTCGAACGGGGCGTTGTCGATCCCGAAGTCGTTCATCAGGGTGTCGCCCCGCGGGTAGCCGTCGAGCAGGACGAGATACAGGTTTGGGCCGCTGGCGTCGGCGGAGGCCTCCACCGGCGCGATGGGGCCTTCGAGGGTGAGCACCGCCCGGACCAGCCCCGACGCGAAGAAGACGCCGATGAACACGGTGGCGGCGGTAGACACCGCGCGCGGAAGGGTCGGCAGCGTCCGTCCGCGGCGACGGACCACCCTGGCCACCACGAGCAGCGCCACTCCAACGAGCAGGATGGGCACCGCGAAGCGGGTCCACGACGCCCAGAAGGTGATGGCCGCCACCACCGCGCCGGCCACCATCGGCGCATAGGTGGTGGACCGCCACGCCACCAGCAGGCCAATGACCACCGCCAGTGGCACCGCCGCGGCCAGCGGCCGGTACAGGTAGTAGGTGGGGAACGCGTCATTGGCAAAGCGGCCCAGGATGTAGCCGGCCAGCGCCAGCCAGGTGAGCAGGACGATGAACGCCGCCCGCCGCATGCCGTGGCTCACCGGCGGATGCCAGCCGCCTCAGAAGTAGTTGACGCTGATGCCGCCGTCGATCACGAAGCTGGCGCCGTTGGTCCAGCGCGACTCGTCCGACGCGAGGTAGAGGGCCACGTTGACGATCTCCTCCGGCTTGCCGAACCGCCCGGTGGGGTTGCGCGCCAGGCGTAGGTTCTTGGCGGCCTCGTCCTTCAGGAGCCAGTCCATGAGGAGCGGCGTTTCGATCGGCCCGGGGCAGATGGCGTTGGAGCGCACTCCGCGCGGGCCGAACTGGACGGCCAGCGACCGGGTCAGGCTCAGCACCGCCCCCTTTGACGCGGTGTAGGCGTCCTGCGGCACGGAACATCCCAGCAGCGCCACGAACGAGCTGATGTTGATGACCGATCCCGATCCCTGCTCCAGCATGCGGGGGATGGCGTACTTGCAGCCCAGGAACACGCCCCGCACGTTGACGGCCATGACCTGGTCCCAGACCGCGACCTCGGTGTCGATGACCGAGTGATCGGGCTCGGGCATGATCCCGGCGTTGTTGTAGAGGACGTCCAGGCTCCCATACCGATCCATTGCGGCCGCCACCATGGCGGCCGCATCGGCCTCGCGCGAGACGTCGGTCCGGACAAAGGTGGCCTCCCCCCCAGCGGCGGTCACCTCCTCGACTGTCTGGCTGCCGGCTCCCTCGTCGTACTCGGCCACCACCACCTTCGCCCCCTCGGCCGCGAACATGCGGGCCGCGACCCGGCCCATGCCGCTGCCGGCCCCGGTGATGAGCGCCACCTTGCCGTCGAGTCTCATGGGTTCATCCTCGCTCCAGGTAGCGCTCGCGGTCCCAGGGATGGACGATGGCGTCGTACTGCTCCTGCTCGACCCGTGCCGCGTTGAGGTAGTGGGCCACGACATCGGCCCCGAAGATGTCCAGCGCGGCCTGCGACGTCTCCAGCTCCCGGATGGCCTCGTGCAGGGCGCGCGGCATCCTGTCGCAGCCGGTGGCCACGTAGCCGTTGCCGCGGTACTCGTCCGGCGGCTTGATCTCGCGCTCGATGCCCAGCAGCCCGGCCCCCACCACCGCGGCATAGGCGAGGTACGGATTCATGTCGCCGCCGGGGAAGCGGTTCTCGATGTGGAGCCCGGCCCCGTCGCCCACGATCCGGAACCCGGTGGTCCGGTTGTCACGGCCCCACACCACGTTGACCGGGGCCCACGACGCCACCGCGTAGCGCTTGTAGGAGTTCACGTTCCAGGCCCAGAAGACGGCCAGCTCCCGGGCGTAGCGCATCATCCCGCCCAGGAAATGGCGCATGGTCTCTGACATGCCGTAGGGCTGGCCCTTGGCGTCATACATCAAGGGCTTGCGACCGGTGCGGTCCCAGAGCGACATGTGGAGGTGGCCGCTGGACCCGGTCCAGGTGTGGTCCGGCTTGGCCATGAAGGTCAGTCCCAGGCCGTTCAGCCAGGCGATTTCCTTGGCCCCGTGCTTGAACAGGACCGACTGGTCGGCCATGTCCAGGACATCGGTGTAGTGGATGTTCACCTCGTGCTGGCCGGGCGCGGCCTCGCCCTTGGAGAACTCGACTGGAATGCCGGCCTCGGTCATGAGGTTTCGCAGACGGCCGTGGATCGGCTCGCCCTTGGTGGCCTGCAACAGGTGGTAGTCCTCGTTGTAGTAGCCGAACCGGCCGAGCCCGACGTAGCCCTTGGCGTGGGCCTGCTCGTAGGTGTCAGTCAGCAGGTAGTACTCGTACTCGGAGCCGGCCATGACCCGGAAGCCGTGGCCGGTGGCTCGCTCCACCACCTGTTTGAGGATGGTGCGGGGGGAGACGGGGATCTCGTGGCCGTGGTGGTCGACCGTGTCGGACAGGACGATGGCCGTACGCTCCAGCCAGGGCACCTCGCGGTAGGTGTCCCATACCGGGTCCGCGATCCAGTCCCCGTAGCCGGTCTCCCAGTTCATGAGGGCGTACCCGTCGGGCGTGTTCATCTCCATGTCGGTGCCCAGCAGGTAGGTGCAGAAGTGGGCGCCGTGGTCGATGGCCCCGTTCAGGAAGGCCTGGCCCTGGACCCGCTTGCCCATGAGCCGGCCCTGCATGTCGGTGAGGGCCACGATGACGGTGTCGATCCGCCCGTCCCGGATGGCGGATGTCAGCGCCGCGCGCTTGGGGTGGGTCTCGGTCTTGGCCATGGGATCCTCCTGTGCCGGCGGGACGTGCGATGTGCTCTCGGAGAAGTCAACGGGCCGGCCGGTGGTCCGGCCGGCCCGTGCCGTGGTGAGGGTGTCTGTTTCAGGCGGTCAACGCCTCAGTGGCCTCCTCGAACTCGCGCTCGATGGCTTCCAGCTCCTCGGTCGTCCCCTGAGGCACCGGTCCGTGGAATCGGGCTCGAGCCCAGACGAGGTAGTACACCAGCAAGAGGACGAGGAACCCGCCCACCGTCGCCAGTGCGGCGGGGTTGAGCACGAATGGATACAGGAACAACGGGCTGAACACGATGATCCAGATCACCGAAAGCCAGGCCAGCGGTCGGCTCCACCCGCCCAGGCTCCATGTCTGCTTCGTGCGCCATGACTGGTCGCCGCGCATGCCGAGCCAGATGCATACCCCGTACGCCCAGTACAGGAGGACGGTGCTCACACCGGTGATGCCGGCGATGATGAAGAACGGGTCACCGCCGAGGGCCTTGGTCAGGACGTAGATGAGCACGATCAGTAGCCACGAGAACGCGCTGATCGCGATCACCGAGTTGCTCGGGGTCCGCCAGCGATGGCTGACCTTTTTCAGCCAGCGGCTGCCCGGGACGCCATCGTCGCGGCTGAAGGCGAACAGCATCCGCCCAGCCGAGGCGATGGACGAGAATCCGCAGAAGGTCATGGCGATGGCGATCCCGGCCGCCAGCAGGCCGCCGAGCTGGCCGAGACCTGCGCCGAGGTTCGATTCGAGGATGTAGGCAACCCCGCCACCGCCGGTGCTGTTAGCCAGTACGTCCGCCGGGTCCGTCATCTTCAGGGTCAGCGCCGTAAGAACGACGTATCCGGCGATGGCCGAGACGGCGACCGACAGGAACACGCCCCACGCCGACGCGCGCCGGGCGTATACGGTTTCCTCGGCGACGTGCGCCGATGCGTCGTAACCGGTGTAGGTCCACTGCGACTGGAGCAGGCTCAGCGCAAATGCGCCGGCGATGCCGAACGGGACGATCTGCTCCCAGGGCACGCCATCGGCATCGACCGCCGGATCGATGGTGAACAGGAAGCCGAGGTCGTGAATGGGCTGGCTGCCCAGGGCGTACAGCGCAATCGCGATGGCGGCCACAAAGAAGATGTGCCACCACACCGACAGGTCGTTCATGAACGCCACGACCCGGGTGCCGGCCACGTTGAACACGATCTCGATCGCGATCAGGATCCCCGTCACCCAGATGGCGTTGAGGACCCCGAGCGTCTCGGCGTTGGGGTCAAACCCGAACAGCGGCCCGAGGATGGTTGCGCTGATGTAGAAGGCGGCCGCGTAGTTGATACCGGCCACGATCGAGATCTGGCCGCCGAGGTTAAGCCACGCAGTCCACCAGCCCCAGTCTTTGTTCCGGAGCTTGCTGGCCCAGTAGTAGAGGCCGCCGGCGGTGGGATAGGCCGATGCGATCTCGGCCATGGTGGCGGCGATCATCAGGGTGAAGAAGGTGACCAGCGGCCACCCCAGCCCGACCGATGCCGGACCGGCCAGGGTGAGCCCGTAGTTGAACAGGATGATGGCGCCGGTCAGGATCGAGATGATCGAGAAGCTGATGGCGAAGTTGCTGAATCCGCCCATCGAGCGCAACAGCTCCTGGGCGTAGCCGAGGCCATGCAGGTCCCTGACGTCCTGCCGGATGACCTCTTCCTTGGACGACATCTGCGACATTCGGACCTCACTGCTGCAATCAATCGGGGGCGGCGGCCCCGGCCAAGCGCCGGGGGAGCGAGCGGCGCGGCGGGAGCGGCCTTCGGGAGCTCCCGCGAGGCTCTCGGCGCCGCTTCCGACACCATCTTCCACAACACTAGCGTGGCCAGGAGGCGTCCAGCGCCGGAGAAGAAGAAGACGAGCCTGAAG
>Ga0209341_10004909_pt1 | contig 12225 bp, 10 predicted proteins | sample RifCSP13_2_FD_184020 | JGI IMG/M metagenome (GOLD analysis project Ga0209341, IMG submission 184020) | Soil microbial communities from Rifle, Colorado - Rifle CSP2_sed 13_2 (SPAdes) (version 2) | ecosystem: Environmental > Terrestrial > Deep subsurface > Rock core/Sediment | place: Rifle...
CCCCGACAAGCTTCGCTTGTCGACCCTCTCCCGTAAACGGGAGAGGGAGGGCAGGTCTTAGACCTGCCCCTACGGATGGAAGCAATATGATCACAAGAAAACTTATGAAGAGAGGAATACTTTACGCGGCTGCCATTCGGCGCCGTTTACTTCCATGATGGCGACCAGGTCGCCCTGCTGGCTAACAGCACGCGCCAAGCCGTGATCGCCTTCCTTGGCGGGAATGCGATGACCGTTGCGCACTTTCTCCAGCAATTCCTCATCCAGTTCGATCGCCGGCCAATCAGCGAGCGCTTCAGCAGCGGGAATAAGGAACTGCGCCCAGGTACCGCCTTCAAAAGCATCGCGCAGGCGGCGCAGAGAAACCGCGTCCCGCAACGTGAAGCGACCGCTGCGCGTGCGGCGCAGACCAACGAGGTGTGCGCCAACGCCGAGTTCTTCGCCAATGTCGTGAGCCAACGAGCGCACATAGGTGCCTGAGGAACAATGCACGTCGACGACGACTTCAGGCAACGCCCATTCGAGCAACTCGAGACTATGGACGTGAATAATGCGCGGGGCGAGATTAACTTCTTCACCGCGGCGCGCCATCTCGTAAGCTTTCTGACCGCCGACTTTCACCGCAGAATACGGTGGAGGGGTCTGTTCGATCTCACCGACGAAATGGGTCAGCAATTCGGTGAATTGTTCGCGAGTGGTATTCACCGGAACTTCCGGTTCACTGGAAACACCTTCGGCGTCGTAGGTGTCGGTCGAAGAACCAAGTTTGATGGTGGCTTGATAGCGCTTATCCTCGGCGGAGACGAATTCGCTGAGACGCACCGCGGGGCCAATGAGTACGACCAGCACGCCCGAAGCGCGCGGATCAAGAGTACCGGTGTGTCCGGCGCGGCGGATACCAGTACCGCGACGGATGATCTGCACCACGTCGTGGGAGGTGAGGCCCACTGGCTTATCTACAACAAGCACGCCGGAGACAAGATTGTTGACTTCTTGATCCGAGGTGCGACCGCCCCCAAAGTTACTGGATTGATAATCGTTATTCATTTATGAAATCATCCTTTATTGAGATGTCCCTTATCAGACGATATGTGTGTTTTACCATAGTTCTGTTCACTTCCAAGATTAAGCTGGGACTCCTTGCAAAGCTGCGCGGGTTGCCTGTAGTACCTTTTGTTGAACTTCGTCCATGCTGCCCACCATAACCGCTCCGGCTGCCGGGACATGCCCACCGCCGCCGAACTGGGCGGCGATCTGTGAAACGTCCACGTCTCCCTGACTACGCCAGGAGATCTTCACCTGGTTGTCAGGCTGTTCAATGAAGAGGACGACTACAGAAGCACCTTCCACGATGGCAATGTTGTTAACCAGTTCAGCATCATCGTTGCCAGGATAGTTGGCGGCTGCGCGGTCGGCGAGAGTCAGCGAAGTCCAGACCATTTCTCCCTCGCGATTCAACTTGGACAAGCCCGCGCCCCAATAGCGCAATGCCTGGAACGAACGGCGTAGGAGGGAGCGCTCATAGAGCATGGGCAAATCGGCGCCCTTTTCCACCAAATCAGCGGCAATACGCAGGGCTCTTGGATTCATGTTCGAGGTACGAAAGCCCAGGGTATCTGTGAGGATGCCGGTCAGCAAGGCATCCACAATGGGCGGAGTAAATGACAGACCCAGATCTGGAAATAATTCAGCCAGGATGGCGCAGGTGGCTACCGCAGCCGGGTCCACATAGTTGAGGGCGGCGAAACGCGTGTTGGTCACGTGATGATCAACGTTGATGTCGACGGAGTCGAAACCGTGCAGGGCATCCCCGCTGCGATCGTTGGCTGCGGCGTCCAAGGTGACGACCAAGTCAACAGGTGCGACAGCCTTATTGGTAATCTCTTTGACGTGCTGCAAGTGGTGATAATCGGAAGGGACGCCGTCGGTCAGGACCATTTGCACATTCTTGCCATGTTCCATCAGCGCCAGACCAAGCGCGAGCACAGAGCAAACCGCGTCGCCATCCGGGCGGACATGCGAGGTGATCAAAATGCGATCGGCGCCATCCAAGCGGGCGCGGATCTGGGTGCGTAGATTCTTATCCACCGAAAATACCCTTACCCTTATCATTCGCCTGCGGCGAACGATGGGCGGGGATTGCTTCGTCGGCCTTCGGCCTCCTCGCAACTACGGGAAGCAAAGCTTCCCTTGAACCCGCCCCTACAAAAGAAGATTTATCCACCAGATTTGCCCTTTTCTCCTTTGGTGCGAATATCGGCAATCAACTTTTCAATATGATCAGCATGTTCCGGGGTTTCATCCCAGATGAAACGCAATTTGGGAAAGGTGCGCAATTCCGTGCGCGCAGCCAACTGGCTGCGCAGGAAACCCGAAGCGCTGTGGAAACCCGCAAGGATCTCCTCGCGCCGCTCTTTCCCTTCCAATGCAGACAAGTAGACAGTGGCAAAAGCGAGTTCGCGATCCACGTTCACGTCGGTGACGAAAACACCCTTAATGCGGGGATCGGTCACTTCGAAAAGCAATATCTCAGAGAGCATCTCCTGGATGCCTTTGGCGATGCGTGAGGCGCGGTTTTGCGAAACCAAGGTTAACCCACCGATGACAAGAGAACGATAGTACTTAGCGCTCGTTATTGAGCACTGACCAGCTCACGAACGTAGCACTGGATGATATCGCCCTCTTTGAAGTCATCAAATTCTTTTAAGTTGATACCGCAATCAAAGCCTTCTTTTACTTCCTTCACGTCTTCCTTCTCATGCTTAAGCGAAGTCAATTCGCCATTAAAAATCTCTTTGCCATCGCGGAAGATACGCACGAAGGCGTTGCGGCGCATCTCACCTTCCTGCACGCGGCAGCCGGCGATCTTGCCGAAACGGCTGATCTTGAAGATCTGTCGCACTTCAGACTTGCCGATGACGCGTTCCTTAAGTTCAGGTTGCAACATACCTTTGAGAGCTTTCTCGATATCTTCCGTCATGCGATAAATGATGTCATACAGGCGGATGGATACGCCTTCTTTTTCGGCCATGCGCTGAGCGGGCGCATCGGCAGTGACATTGAAGCCCATGACGATGGCTTTGGAAGCGGCCGCCAGAGTGATATCCGATTCGGAGATGTTACCGGTGCCCGTGTGCAAAACATTCACGCCGATCTCCCCGGCTTTGTCACCGGCACTGAGATCTTGCAGTGAGGAAACAATGGGTTCCAGAGAACCCTGCACATCCGCTTTGACGATCAGGCGCAGTTCGCGCACATCGCCAGCCTGGAAGGCTTCGAACATCGATTCGAGGGTCAGCGGAGTCGCACCGCCGCCTTTCTCGAGCTTGTCTTTCTCAGCGCGTTCATAAACCAAGGCACGGGCTTCGCGCTCAGATTCGACCACGCGGAAAGGCTCACCCGCGGCAGGCACATCATTGAGGCCAAGGACAGAGACGGGAGACGATGGCCCAGCTTCTTTGATCGGTTGACCAGCAAAGTCGAACATGGCGCGCAGGTGACCATGGGCAACACCCACGACAACAGTGTCGCCAACTTTTAGTGTGCCGTTCTGGATGAGAAGAGTGGCAACGACGCCGCGGGATGGATCGCGTTCGGCTTCGATGACAGTGCCGAAAGTCTGTCCGGCAGGGTTGGCGATGATCTCCGAGTTATCCGCCACCAGCAAGATGGCTTCCAGGAGATCCTCGAGGCCTTGTTTCTGTTTCGCGGAAACTGGAATAACCATGGTGTCGCCATCCCAGTCATCGGGAACCAGGCCGTTTTCAGACAATTGCTTCTTGACGCGATCCGGATTGGCGTTGGGTTTGTCGATCTTATTCAGTGCAACCACGATGGGCACGCGGGCGGCGCGGGCGTGAGCCAGCGCTTCTTTGGTCTGGGGCATGACGCCATCATCGGCGGCAACGACCAGGATGACAATGTCAGCACCCTGGGCGCCACGTGAACGCATGGCAGTGAAGGCGGCGTGGCCGGGAGTGTCCAGGAAAGTGATCAGGCGGTCTTTGTGCAGCGCTTGATAAGCGCCAATATGCTGGGTGATTCCGCCGGCTTCTTCGCTCACCACGCTGCTCTGACGGATGGCGTCCAGGAGGGTGGTCTTGCCGTGATCCACGTGGCCGAGGATGGTGACCACCGGCGGGCGCCGCACCAGGTTCTTCTTGTCCTCATTGGTGATCCACTGGCGCCACAACGGGATCTCGCCGACTTCTTTCTTTTCGAGTTCGGCCACCTTTTTCATGGTGGCTTCGAAGCCGAGTTCGGAAGCAACAACGGCGGCGGTGTCAAAATCGATCTGCTGGTTAATGTTGGCCATGACTCCGTTGGCCATCAAAGTCTTGATGATCTGAATGGGGCTAGCATTAAGGGAATCTGCCAACTCCCGAACGGTTAAGTTGGCGGGCAATTCAATGGATTTGATTTCATTTTCTGCTACATTCTCAGTCATATTTTCCATCCTTCTCCCCTACCCCCAGACCCAAGCTCTTTGGTCTCCCCAAGAGCGCACTATTTTACCAGTTGACAGTAAACAGTAGACAGTAGACGGAAAAAGGGAGCTATGCTTATTGCTCGGTTGGCAACTCCTCGAAATATTTTTGCAATCGCTGGCGGTCGGCATCGGTGAGAGTGGTGCGGAGGGCATTGGGCAGGTTGTATTCGATGCCACGCTGCCAACATTCGGGGTGGGTATGCAAGTAAGCGCCGCGGCCGGCTAACTTGCCGGTAGGATCCAGGAAGACGCCATCCGGCGAGCGAACCAGGCGGACCAGAGTCCCCTTCGCCTGAACTTCGCGACAGGCTATGCAAGTCCGCTGAGGGATGTGTTTTACACGGCGGGGTTGTTGTTTCTTGGCCATCAAGCACCAATTTTCGTTCGCCTTCGGCGAACGAGGGCGGGTCTAAGACCCGCCCCTATGGAAGGTTGCTTATTCCTCTTCCCATTCTTCGCCGCGACGTTTTACAACGGTAGTGTCAGTTTCCGGATCGTATTCCAGTTCGCGGAATTTCTTCTTCTTTTTCTTCTTTTCAGGCTCGGCAACTTTGGCTTCACCAGCCGGGGCAGGTCTAGACTGTTTCGACTTCTTCTTGCCCAGCAATTTTTCTGCAGAGCGAGCAAAGATCTCATCCACGGATTGTTTAGTTGCTTCCTCTTGAGCGGTTGTCTTGCCTTGCATCGCTTCTAAGAGTCTCACATCCTCTTCAGAAAGTTGGACCGGAGCTTCGAGATCTTCCATGGCAGGCGCTTTTTCCTCCGCTATGGGCATGGGCTCGGGTTCAGACTCAGGTTCAGGTTGCATTTCTGGTTCAGCCGCGGCAACCACGGGTTCAACTTTCGGTTTGGTCGGTTCTGGGAACTTGAAGGCATCCAAAGCTTCCTGGATGGTGTCCAGAGCCTTGGGTCCAACACCGTTGATGGCAAGGATACGATCGGGGTCCACCTTCAATTGCAACATCAGATCACCAATGGTGGAGTAACCCTCACCGGAAATCTTGATACTGAGACTGGGCGGCAAGCCCAGATCCTCGAGCGGAACCTCGAATGCGGAGTCGGGCAGCGTGGCTTCCAGGGCGGCGCGTTCCTCGCGTTCGGCATCCAACACTGCTTCGCGGCGGAACTGCGCGCCGCGCTCCAGGCGATCCACGAAGCGATTGAGCAGCGTATACTCTTCCGGTGTCACCGGGCGGCCTTCCGCCTTCTTGGCGAGAACCGCTTCTATTTGAGGAAGAACCTCAACCATGTCAGCATTCTCGGCAGCAAAGTTGGGATCGCCCTGCGCTTTATGCAACGCGTCAGCGGCGGCTTCAGTGAGACTCTTGATGTCGATGCGCCAGGAGGTGAGCTTGGCCGCCAATCGGGCGTTCTGCCCATCGCGGCCGATAGCCAAACTCAGTTGATCTTCCGGGACGACGACGGTGGCAGTCTTATTGCCATCGGTAACTTCCTCCAGATATACACCGGTGACACGCGCAGGACTCAATGCTTTAGCAATGAACTGCGCGGGATCAGAGTTCCATTCAATGACGTCAATTTTTTCTTCGTGGAGTTCGCGCACGATGGCCTGGATGCGAACACCGCGGATACCGACACAAGCGCCAACGGGGTCGATACCAGCCTGCAACGCGGACACAGCCACCTTCGATCGATAACCCGGTTCGCGGGCGATGGCGCGGATCTCTACGAGTCCCTGATAAATTTCGGGGACTTCATCTTCCAGCAAGCGGCGCAGGAAATCTTTGTGGCCGCGGGAGAGGATAATCTCCGGGCCGCGAGTAGTGTCCTTGACCTCGAGCAAGAGAGCACGCACACGATCGTGAACGCGGAAGCGTTCACCGGGGATCTGCTGGCTGCGCGGCATCTTGCCTTCGGCTTTGCGGTCGAGACCCAAGGTGATCATGTGCGGATTGGAGGCTTGCACAACGCCGTTGACAACTTCGCCCACTAATTGGGAGAAATGTTCCTTTTGAGCCTCACGCTCCGCTTCACGGATGCGCTGTTGAATCATCTGGCGGGCGGCCTGAGCCGCCACGCGGCCGAAATTCTCCGGCGTGGTTTCAACGATTACGATGTCACCAAGATTGGCATTGGGATCCGCCTTGCGGGCGACATCCAAAGTAACCTCGGTGCGATCGTCCTGCACCTCTTCGACGACTTCTTTTTCAGCGAAGATCTGGGCTTCGCCGGTGGCTTCATCAATCTCGGCGTTAATGAACTGGGCGGCGGAAGCGTTCACGGTCTTGCGGTACGCTTGGACCAGCGCGTCTTTAACAGCCTGTAAGATGACTTCGCGGGGCAACTGCTTGTCATCGAGGACTTCATTGAACGCCAGTGAAAATTCTTTCTTCATACCAAGCACTCCTTGTTGGCCCATAGCCTATATAAGCAAGAAAGTGGGGGTTGCCCACTTTCCGAAACCTTCCTATGGGGTGCTACGTAACAAGAAGATTTTAGCACCAAATAAAACGAATGACAAGTGCCGTGCGTTGCTTCGCAACTCGAGAGAAGCTATTCGCGTTGCCGAACAAACTTCTCTAAGTTCAACCCCCAAGCGAGTGACAGATGCGTTGCAAGCAACTCGGGAGAAGCTATTCGGCGTTGCCGAATACACTTCTCCAAGTTCATATTCCTCAAACGAATGACAGATGTGTTGCAAGCAACGCGGGAGGGCTCGTTCTTGGATCAATTACGAGTTAATTCTTTCGCCATGCGCCAGCCAGGTTCGTGGACCTGGCGTTCGATGCCTAAGTGATCTTCATAAGTCCAGTCGCCGGATATGGGAGACACACGGCGATAACCACAGTGTTCATAGAAGCGGCTGGCGGCCGGGTTGTCATTGGCGACATGCAAGTATGCCCAGCGAAAACCACGATCGAGTAGGTCCAGCTCGGCGTGATTGAGCAGGCAGGAGCCCAGCCCGCGACGGCGCCACTCCGGGCGGACGCGGAAGGAATGGATAAAGGCACGCTGGCGGCCATCAGCAACGGAAAGTTCCGATTCGTTTTTCAGCAAGACGAACAACTGGGCGATCAGGAAACCAGGCTGCTGTTCAACGACCCAGAGCAAAGCATTCCCAAGCTGGGCACGCTGGAAAGCTCGAGCGTAAACGCGACGAAAATGGAGATAGGCGCCTTCCCATTCCAGCGCAGGCAAATCCTCCCGAGTGGCCTGGCGAATTGAAATCTCGGTCAGCCAGGAGGGAGAAACAATCAGATCAGCGGTACTCATCGATCAACTTCTTCAGCAATTTCTGTTCCTGCTGGCCCGTATGAACCTCGCCATCCAGCCAAGCAGCCCGCAGGCGATTCAAAATGTGCTTATAGTGGGAACCGGGTTTAAGTCCCAACTTACGTAAATCATTGCCATCGGTATGTGGCTGAATGTGACGTAATTTCACGGCATAGGTCTTGAGTATATTTCCAACCTTAGTTTTTTGATTTGCCAGGAAAAATGCATAAACCGCCAACAGCGGCATCTTCTCCAAGATCGGTACAACCTGGCTTGGAGGCATGCTGTGCAACCGCGCTTTCAAGGACCGAAGGCGCTCTGCAAAAAGGATGGCGTCGCGCAGTTCTGCGCGGAAGCTCAGACGATCCGCGATCCCGGCAATACTGGAGGAAGGATAATTCATCAGCCATAGAATAAATCCGAGATCGGAGACCGAATAATCCCCAAGGTTCCAAAGGGATGGGACCGATTTCGGTTCCCGGGATTTTAGAGTCCTAACACTCGCAGGAGAAATCTGCAATTTGGGGTGAATAGTTTTCAGTACGCCCAATTTTTGCATCGATCGCAAGATCGAAATACGTTCCGATTCCACCAGAGCAAGCTCCAGTTCCGTGCGAATACGTTCGCCGGAGACCTGCGACAAAATGGGCAAATACATTTTGAGTTGGCGAAGGGTTTCCGTTTCGATCTTGAATCCGAGCCGCCCTGCCTGGCGAAGGATGCGCAAGATGCGTGTTGGATCGTCAGAAAAAGAGAGGGGATGCAGAGTACGCAGCAACGTATTTTGCAGATCCTGGAAACCTCCCCACGGGTCCAAAAGCTCACTGGCATCAGGACCGTCCAAACGAATCGCCAGGGTATTGATGGTGAAATCGCGGCGAAACTGATCTGCACGGATGCCATCGAATTGCACGGTCGGCAAAGCAGCCGGACGGCGATAAGTTTCGCGACGAGCGGTGATCAAGTCCAAGAATACCGGGAGACGCACGCGATGCGTGCCTTTGAGCGGAACGTGCAAGGCACGAAATATTTTCTTTTGATCCCCGGGCAGCCACCAAACCGAGGTGCCAAAAGCTTTGTGGGCAACCAGCCGCCCACCAAATTGATGACTTAGCGCGCGACCCAATTTAATCGCATCACCTTCCAGCACCAGATCCAAGTCCAGATTGGGACGGTTGAGCAGTAGGTCGCGAACACTTCCGCCCACCAGATAAATAGGCGCGCCCAGTTGCTCAGCGCGATGGGTAACCGCGCGCAGAAGCGCGCGAGTCGCGGCGGGCAACTGCTTCAATAGGTTATTTTGATTTCGGTGGGCGCGCTCCATGAATCAATGATAGTCCAAGAGATGGCGGATCGTACCCAGAACCTAGTTATTGGTTGTGGCTGTGTTCGTTGCTACCGGAGTGAGGGTATCAATGGGAGTGAGTGTTGGCGGATTCAGTGAGGGGATCTGTCTAATCCAAAGCCACCAGGCAAACAAGCCCAAGAAGACCAGGAACCCAAATAGGAAAACTGAGGCGAATGCGCGCCGCCAGTTGATTGGCTGAGTTCTCAAAGTTGGCTTTGCCGGTGGAATACCTACTACCACCGCGGTGAGATTGGCATGGACGCCCTTTTCGAGCGCAAACTGCACCAAATCCGGAGCAGCAGAATCTAATTCCCGGTCGCCGAGGATCTCCAGGATCTCTTCGGGCTTCAGCGCATCCCCTAAGCCATCCGTGCATAAAAGCAAGCGGTCATTAGGCAGAAGGCGAAAACCCTGACTCTTACTTGAAGGGCGTGCTTGTCCAGTGCTGGAATAGACCAGGCGCAGTTCAACTTCAACAGGAGATTTTGAGCCCAGGTAACCACGCAGCGGGTCATCGCTTTGTTTTTTCCTGCCGCGCTTCGGAACCGGCGGAACTGCGTCACGTGGAAGCTGCTGGATCAGGTTGATCTGCTGAAGATGTTTTCCCCGCAAGAGGAAGAGGCGCGAATTACCGACCGAAGCCACGTAAAGCCGGTCGTCCACCAACCAGGCGCACAGGCAAGTGCTGCCCATGCCTTCCCATTCGCGGCGCGATTCGGATCGATGAAGAATAGCCTGACCGGCTTGGATGATGGCAGCTTGCATAATTCCAGTAGGCTGGCTGGCGTCGCTTTGGAAAACTGCCCGGGTGATGGTTTCGACGGCTAGTTCAGCGGCCACCTGACCGGCGCGGTGCGCGCCGATGCCATCTGCGACGATGGCAAACAGGGACGACAATTCTTTGTCTTCATCCACGTAAAAAGACTCGATGCGATAGCGGTCTTCATTGATCTCTCCGCCTTTGCCGGCGTGGGAAGATTCAGAAACAGGGTACAGAGTGTGTTCAGCAGGGATCATGCAGACCCAGGCGAGTCGTTCTTTGCGGAATTCAGGAGAAAGCGGAAAGCCACGCGTCCAATATGCAGCAAATCGCCATCGCGCAGAAGACTACCTTCTGCGGACACGGGAGCATAATTCACCCAAGTGCCAGCCTCGGAGCCGAGATCGGCAACCTTATAAGCGGAGTCCACACGCGTTAATCGAGCGTGCTGCTGCGATACAGATTCCTCGTCGAGCACCAACTCACAAGTCTTGTCTGCGCCGATCAAAATCTGGTCCTGGTTGATTGGCAGTATCTCAGGTGCCCCGTGGATATCTTGAACAGTTAATCTTTGCAAGTAAGCGGGCGCAGCAGGCATGCTGGCAGAGGTGAATGAAACCGTAGTTTCGCGGTCCCCCGCGGGCAAAGGCGAATCATTCAGTGGATCGATCACCTGCGGCTTGGGCCTGGTGCGTTTGAAAAGATTTGCTCCAAAACGGCTCGGTTTGATCCGACCGGAAAGCACCATGACCAAAAAGAAAGCCGCAGCGGAGATGACAACACCGGTGAAGGCAAGCACGAGGCCACCGCGTGAAAGAAAAGATTGCAACCCAGACGGAGGATTGGTCACCAGCACCTGGATGGTGAATTCAACACTAGAGCCGACCAGACCCAGTTCATCTTCCGCCTCCACGCGCAACTGAACCCGCTGGCTGAGGTCGAAGCTGCTCAGATCCCAGGCGAAGCGCGTGAACGGCGCGGAAGTATTTTCGGCAACGCGTTCGTCATTCACAAAAAGGGTTGTGCGCGTTAAATTGCGCTCGAACTTATCCGGGAACTCCACAATGATCTCAATAGGCTGGCTGAAGGGAGCCAGCTGCTGAGAATCCTGGGTGGAAGGACGCCGCTCGATTTGTGCAGGCGGATCGACAAGGATGGGACTGGGTGGCTGGATATCCAAGTCGAAGCTGATCACTTGGGAAGTCACCAGTGTTCCCGCCACGTCCATTTGCAATTGAACTTGATGGCTCCCGGCGGCATGCAGCTGCGAGTCATACTGGAAGAAATAAGCATTGCGTAAGGGTCCGAAATAAGATTCGGGTTCGGGGAAATCCTCGCTGCTAGAGAAACCAAACCACTGGCCGCCGGTGGCCTGAGCAAAGGATTGTAAAGATGTGGCGAGGTCGCTGATCAAATTACTGTTGGCATCGATCTGCCAAATAAACAAAGAGATGCCGCGTTCCACTAAGGATATCTGTAAGGCAGGTAAATCGGCCAGGGCTTGCTGTGGAGGTGTGGCCGTGAGCCACCAGATGGCGGTGCCCATCCCGAGTTCCGGTCCATCCTGCCCAGCTAATTCTATGGCGCGCGCCAATGTTTGAATATCAGTATCCTGTTCCGGGAAATCCGGTTGAATGCCTTCCAAGTCGGTAATCCAGGCAGCCGCGGATTCATCGACGGAGAGAATTCCTTGCGGTGTGAGCAGGCTTAAGGAAGTAGCGTTGTCCGAAGGCAGGGAATTTGCCCAATCTAGGATACGCTGTTTGGCATAATCGAAGCGCGCAACTCCTTCGCCATCGCGGATATTGAAGGCTTCGGCGGGATTGATCACCAGAATAACGCGCAGGCCGGGTTGGACAGTGCGCAGCCGGGCAATCGGCTGTGGCTGGCCATCCTCGAGCGCCTGCAGCTGGGAAGCCTGCAAGTCTGTCATGCGTGCGCCGGAGGAGTCGCGTGCATCCAGGTAACCGGCAATCAGAGGAAAGGCTTCGGTCTCAAGATGGCGCAGAGTGAGCGTGGCCCCGCTTTGGGCGGCCGCTGGACCGTATGAGATGAAAACAAAGAGGACCTGGGCGGCAAGAATGATGATTTTTCTCAACGGCGAGATTTTAACATGGGCAGAATCTGGCTGCGTATGAACGAAAATGCCAAAGGATAAGTCTGCAAGGCACATCTCAGAATGGTAAGATGCCAGCAATTCTCAAAAATGCCCCTGCTCCAAAAAATCTCGAGCATTCTCAAAGCCTGGCGCCACCTGGGACGAGAAACTATTTGGCTGTATGCCAAGTATCAGCTCAAGTTGCGCAGCGGCTGGCTGCGATTGCAGACCCCCGGCGGCAGCAAGTCAGATGCCCGCGGACTAGAGCCCAGGCTCATCCTAGTACCAGCCAGTAA
>Ga0209341_10004910_pt1 | contig 12224 bp, 11 predicted proteins | sample RifCSP13_2_FD_184020 | JGI IMG/M metagenome (GOLD analysis project Ga0209341, IMG submission 184020) | Soil microbial communities from Rifle, Colorado - Rifle CSP2_sed 13_2 (SPAdes) (version 2) | ecosystem: Environmental > Terrestrial > Deep subsurface > Rock core/Sediment | place: Rifle...
GTTCTACCTGTTCACGAGCATCCTTGACTTCGACGAAGCGACCTTCGGCATCCCGCACGATGCCTTCACCCCGGACCGGATCACGGTCTACGAAGGCGACACGGTCGTGATCCACTACTACAACCTCGAGACGACCGGGGAGGACCACACGTTCACGATCGATGCGCCCTTCAAGTGGGCCGCGAACGGCACCGGATGGCCCGCGGGCGGCGTGAGTTACATCATCCCCGCGAACACGACCTTCGAGATCCCGCCCTTCGTCGCGACGAGCGCGGGGCTCTACGCCTACGTGTGTCTGTTCCACCAGCCCACGATGACGGGCTACCTGACCGTCCTCAAACCGTGAGGCTGTGTCGGACGCATGTTTCCTCCGCGGAGGGGCCGTCCGTCTTCCCGGCCCCCTTCCCCCGATGGAAGGATTAACCCGTCGATTTCCCATTCAGGCCCCGAGGAAGGTCCCCCATCGATCGGATCGAGCACTCCTACCGCGTGCGAGTCCCGAGACTCCGTGGGCTGATCGTCCCCCACGGCGTCTCGAAGCGCCTCGCGCGGACGCGAGCGGTTCTCCTCGTACTTGTGGTGCTCGGCGTCGCCCTGCGCGTGGCGACGTTCCCTACGTGGGGTATCGTCTACGATGGCGCGGAGTACGCGGTCATGGGGAAGTCCCTCCTCGACCACGGCGAGTTCCTGCGGCCCGCCGCCGTCGGCGCGGCGTATTACCGCCACTACGGCCCCCTCTTCCCCGCCTACCTCTCCCTGTTCTACGCGGCTTTCGGCTTCGGCGTGGCCGTGACGAAGGTCGCGGAGGTCGCGCTCTCCCTCCTGTTCCTCGCGGTCGTGTACGTGGCGACGCGGGACCTCTTCGGCCGCACGAAGGCCTGGTTCGCCACGGCCTATGTCGCCCTGGAGCCGATCTTCTTCATCGCCTCCACGATCGGCTATTCGGAAAACCTCGTCGGCCTCCTGTTCGTGGGCACGGTGTGGGCGGTCCTCAAGGGTCTGAGGCAGCCGCGTTTCCTCCTCCTCGCGGGCGTCCTCGCGGGCTTGGGGTTCCTCGCAAAGGCGCCGATCGGCTACGTGTTCGTGATCGCCGCGGTCGCGGGCCTCGCCTGGCGCGTGCGGTACCGCGGCTGGGGCGTCTTGCGGGACCGATGGTACCTCGGCGGCATGGCCGCGTTCTGCCTCCTCGCGGGAGGCTGGACCCTGCGCAACCTCGCCCGCTACGGGTGGCCGAACTGGGAGACCAGCGCGCAGCTCGACGCTGCGTATGCGTTCGGCGCGGCCAACCCGGTGATCCTCCTCACGGGGCTGGTGGAGAAGGTGCCCTGGTTCCTCCTCATCTTCCTCTTCTACGGCGGGATGTTCCTGCCCGAACTCCGCCGTTCCCTCGGGCGCGTGCGGGAGGAGCGGACGAGCGCTCTCTGGCTCGCGGTCGGCCTCGTGTTTGTCATGGGCTGGATCGTGTCCGCTTTCTTCTGGACGATCGAACACACGCCGGTCTGGTGGCACGACAACCTCCGGTACGTCTCGATCGCCTCGCCCGTGCTCCTGTGGGCGGCGATGCGGGAGGCCTCGCCGTTCGCACGGCTCGGATCGCCGGAGCGGCCGTCCCTCTGGTCCTTCCGGTCCCGGTTCCTCGCCCTCATGGGCGTGTTCGTCGTCGTGAACCTCGTTGTCGTCGCGTTCCCCACGCCCTACTCCCACATCGCGGCGGTCCAGGAGATGGACCGCCACCTGCAAGCGGGGGACACGCTCGCCCTCGACGGGCTCTCGCCAGAGCTCGTCCTCCCCTACGTGAGCGTCGCCGGCGTGCAGGTCGTCCTCTACCGCGCCGGATTCAACGGCACGTTCGTCCTCTCCGCGACGTCGGCCCGCTACTCCGGCTTCGTTCTCATGGAGTCCTACCAGGGGCAGGACCTCACGGGTTGGTCCTACGCATGCCGTCTCTGGGCCAAGGCTGCGATCGTGGCCGAGGGGCGACTGGCCTAGCCCGGGGTCCGGTCACAGCACGAGGGTGCTGTTCTCCCCCACGATGAGCTTGTGCCCCTTGGGCAGGTGGTGGCTTCCCGACCGGATCGTGACGTACCGCCCCAGGAGGCTGTTCACGATCTTGTTCGGGGTCTCGATCGTGACCTCGCCGATGAGGATCGAGGCCTCGACGTCCGCCCCGACGAGGTGCGAGCCGTCCCCCACGGAGGTGTACGGCCCGACGTACGTGTCCGGCCCGATCACGCAGTCGCGGCCGATGACCGTCGGCCCGCGGACGACACTGCCCGCCTTGACGACCGTCCCCTTCCCGATCTCCACGCGGCCCTCGACCTTCGCGCCTTCCTCGACGGTCCCGTCGATCCGCCGCTTGACGTCGTCCAGGAGCAGGTGGTTCGCCTCGAGGATATCCTCGGGCTTTCCCGTGTCCTTCCACCAGCCCGTGACCACGTGGGCCATGAGCTTCCCGCCCCGTTTCCGGAGCTCGTCCAGGGCGTCCGTGATCTCGAGCTCGTTCCGCCAGGAGGGCCTGAGGGTCTCGATGATCGGGAAGATGCTCTCCCGGAGGAGGTAGATCCCCACGAGGGCCAGGTCGCTCTTCGGTGCCTTGGGCTTCTCGACGAGCGAGAGGATCTGGCCCTTCGCGTCGAGCTCGGCGACCCCGAACTTCTCCGGGTTCGGCACGTGGCAGAGCATGACCTCCGCGTCGAAGCGGTTCGTCCGGAAGTCCTCGACCATGGCGCGGATGCCCCCCTTCAGCACGTTGTCCCCCAGGTAGACGCAGAAGGGATCCGGCCCCATGAAGTCCCGCGCGCACTGGACCGCGTGGGCGATCCCTTTCGGAGCGCCCTGCACGATGTAGGTGATGTGCACGGCGAAGTCCCGCCCGTCCTTGAGGAGATCCCTCACCTTCTCGGGCTGGTTGTCCCCCAGGATCACGCCGATCTCCGTGATCCCTGCGTCCCGCAGGTCCTCCAGGCAGTAGAGGAGGTTCGGCTTGTTCGCGAGGGGGATGAGCTGCTTCGGGCCCGTGTGGGTGAGGGGCCGCAGGCGCGTGCCGGCGCCGCCCGCCAGGATGAGTCCCTTCATCGCGTCGCCTTCATGTCCTCGAGGCACTCGCGGAGACTCGGCATGGCCCTCTTTAACGTTTCCTCGATCTTGCGGACGATAAGGCAGGGGGCCCGGGGACGCGGCGCGAGCAGGGAGACGCTGGCCATGGGGATGGCCCGGAGCCGGGCGACGGGCTGGCCGAACACCTCGGCGACCTCGCGCCCCATTTCCACCCGGGAGAGGCAGTCCTTGCACGCGACGTGATAGAGCCCGGATCTCTTTTGTTCCCACAGGTCGAACGCGGCGGCCGCGGCGGTCTCCGCGTACGTCGGCGTGATGCGCTGATCCTGGAAGAGCGGCACATCGAGGCCGGACTCGAGCCGCGTAAGGATCCACGTCACGGAGTTGGACCGGCCGGACAGGCGGTTCCAGCCGAACACGGCGGAGAGCCGGAGGACGAGGGCGTCGGGATGGGATTCGAGGGCGAGATGCTCCCCTTCGAGCTTCGTCCGCCCGTACACGCTCAGAGGGTTGGGCGGCGTCTCCTCCCCCGCCGGACCGCTCCCGTCGAACACGTAGTCCGTGGAGGCGTGGACGAAGTCGGCGCCCACCCGGGCCGCGGCGCGCGCCAGGTCACCCACGGCGGCCGCGTTGATGCGCCCCGCCTGCGTCGGCCGCTTCTCGCACCCGTCCACGTCCGTGAGGGCGGCGGCGTTCAGGACCACGTCCGGCTTCGCCGCCGTGACGGCCCGGGCGATGGCCGTGGGGTCCGCGAGCTCGAGGGGGATGCGGGTCTCAGGGGAGCCCCTCGACGACTCACCCCGGTGCGTCACGACGGTCTCGTGGTGCCTCAGGAGAGCCTCGCGGAAGAGGTACTGGCCGAGGAGGCCGCTCCCTCCGACGATTAGCACTCGGGACACGCCCACGACAAGGGCTCGGGTGGGATTAAAGCTTCAATGCCCCTTGCAGCGATCCAACGACGGCATCCTGGCAGGGGCGACGGAGCCGTTAGGTTGGCCGAATTTCGCGGCTGGATACGACGGCGACGGGCATATCCCCCTGAGCCAAAAATCCCGAGGAAAGGTCCCGAGGGACCCGTACGGACCTGTACCCCCTCCCCTTCGAGATTGGCCTCGGGGCGATCCTCGCATTGGTCGCTGCACTCTTCCTGGTGATGTACTTGGCGTTCGCTCGGATGAACCGCGACCTCCGCCGCGCTCGCATGTTCATCACGTCGCATCGCGTGAAACGGTTCCTGGGCGCCGTCACGCCCGGCTTCGTCGTCATCGCCGTCGATTTCGTGGCCGCAGTCGCCACGGTCTCCCTCCCCACCGCCGTCACGTCCGGGCTCGTCATCGTCTTCATGGCCGCGATGGTCTGTGGCAGCCTGGAGCTGTTCATCATCATGCGACCGCCCCGCAGCCTCCGCGCTTTGAGGGCGTCGAACCCCCGGCTTGCCCGTCCGCGTTCCCCCGCGGAGGAGTCTCCTGAGGCCCCTGCCCATGCCCTGCGACGACGTCGAGGAAAGGACGGATGCCCCTTCCCTTTCGGAGGAAGAGGGGCTCGAGACGCAGCTGGAGCAGGTCCTCCTGCAGCTCCACCGCAGGGCCCGCGGCGTGGGCCGGTCCGTGATCGCCGATTCGAAGGGTCTCACCCGCGCGGGGGACATCCGCGGCGGCATGCTTGTCGCTGTGCGGAACTACGTGAAGCAGACCCTCGGGACGAAGGTGGGGAGCCACGATCAGCTCCGCTACCCGAGTCCACAATCCTCCTCGTCCGCGGGGTCAACGTGATCGCCGCGGCGGTCGCCCGTGCCTGCCGTGACTCGTCCCCCGGACGTCAAAGGCTTTGTATCGGCGGGGGATACGCTCCCGGGTCGAATCCCATGGATCTCATCCAAGGCGTCGTCGTCCGCACGCTGAAGCAGATCCACGACGAGCGCGGGTACCTCATGGAGATGCTGCGCACGGACTGGCCGGAGTTCGAGACCTTCGCCCAGTCCTACGTGACGATCGGCTATCCCGGCGTGGTGAAGGGCTGGCACTATCACAAGAAGCAGACGGACCACTTCGTGATCGTGCACGGCACCGCGAAGGTCGTCTGCTACGACAACCGCCCGGAATCGGCGACGAAGGGCAAGGTGAACGAGTTCTTCCCGGGGGAAAAGAACCCCATGCTGATCAAGATCCCGCCCCTCGTCGTCCATGGCTTCAAGGCGGTCGGGGGGGAGCCGGTCTACGTGGTCAACTTCCCGACGAAGCTGTACGACTACAAGGCCCCGGACGAGTTCCGGATTCCGCAGGACTCGAAGGACATCCCCTACGACTGGGACGTCCGGATGAAGTGACGGTTTCGTTCGCCGAAGTCCGGCGCGCGTGCGGGCGCATTGGGCGGAACGTCCGGACAAGCGTGGTCCTGGAGGGCCCACGCCGTGCGTTCCGCGGTAGGCGTAGGCTTGACGGGAATCTCGGCGATTCAGGCTCCCTTTGGCCGACGAAGGAACGCAAACGTCTTCTCCTCGCACGGAGACGTACAACGGTGGAGCGTTCTCTTCCGAGAGTCTCCGGAAGTCTACCGCGGGTCGGGTCCAAAGCGAATCCCCTTCGATCCGGGTCGGACTGTGGGGGCCGCTCGCCGGGGGCTCCTTGGTGCCGATGCCGAAATCTCCGGCTGCTCCGAACAGGAGGACGTCCGTCACCGGGAGGGCTCGAACGGGAGGGTGGACGATCATGGTCTCGAACCCTTGATGTAGGTCCTCTCGCTTCGGAGGGTCTAGATGACACGGCTGCTCGTGACCGGCGGGGCGGGCTTCATCGGGTCGAACTTCGCGCGGATTGCGGTCAGGAAGGGCTACGAGGTCCGCGTGCTCGACAAGCTGACCTACGCCGGGAATCGGGAGAACCTACGGGACCTGCTGGATGCGGGAAAAATCGAGTTCGTCCAAGGGGACGTGTGCAATGCCCGCACGGTCGCTCGCTCCCTGCAAGGATGTGATTCCATCGTCCACTTCGCGGCGGAGACGCATGTGGACCGGTCGATCATGGAGGCAGGGACCTTCGTGCGCACGGACGTCTTCGGCACGTACAGGCTGCTCGAGGCTTCGCGGAAGGCGAACGTCGACCGGTTCCTCCACATCTCGACGGACGAGGTGTACGGAGAGGCGAAGGGGCGGCCGTCGACGGAGATGGATCCTCTGAACCCGAAGAGTCCGTACGCGGCGAGCAAGGCCGGCGCAGACCGGCTGGCATACGCGTACTTCGAGACCTATGATGTGCCCGCCGTCGTCACCCGGTGCGTCAACAACTACGGCCCGCGCCAGCATCCGGAAAAGGCGCTCCCCCTCTTCACGATCTGTGCGCTCCTCGGTCATCCCCTCCCGGTGTACGGATCGGGCCGGAACCGGCGAGAGTGGATCCATGTGGACGATCACTGCGCCGCCCTGTTCGCGGTGCTCCGGCATCGGGGCCTCGAGGGACGGGTGCTCAACATCGGGACGGGCGAGCAGCTGAGCGTCCTTCAGCTCGCCCACGCCGTGACCGAGGCCGTAGGCGCACCGCGAGACCTCATCGAGTTCGTTCGCGACCGGCCAGGACACGTAGCGCGTCATGCGGTGGACAGCGCAAGGATCCGCCGGATGACGGGGTGGAGACCGAGGCGGTCGATTCGGATCGGCATTCCGCAGACGGTCGAGTGGTTCCGGGAGAACCCGACTTGGTGGCGGTCCGTGATCCTGGGGTCCGCCCGCACCTACTTCCGGCAGCGTCTCCCGAAGCTCACGCGGCTTGTGGGCCAGCCTGCGACGTGACGGGGACACCGTACGGCCCCTCTCCATCCATTCGGCGGGCTTCCCTCTCCCCCAGCCTCCTGCCCTTTCGTCGGCCCGGACGAAGCCATCCGACCCAGGACCATTCGTGGGGTCCGTCCGGTCCGGAGGGCTTGCGTTATCGGCGTGTCACCGGAATTAAATAGTGGTTTCGAGCTAGAGGACGGGTCGGGGGAACGCTCGTTGTCGATTCGCGCCGCGGCGGCCACGTCGCCGTTCGTTGTGATCATCGCTATCATAGCGATCCTCGCCCGTGCGACCGCGATCTCGACGGAGGCGTCTTGGTTCTCTCCGGGCATCTCTGCGCAGTTCTACGAGATCACCCTTCTGGCGGCCTCCTTCCTCGTTCTTGGACTGGGATCCATCGCGGTGGCCCGCCTCGGACGCTTTGACACGGCGATCCGCGAACTCGACCTCGAGATCGCGGCCATTCGCCACGCGATTCGCGGCGCGACCATGAACGACGATTCCAGCCCGGGACGCTCTTCCTCCGTGGAATTCGTGCAGCACCTGCAGGCGATCGGCATCCGGACGACGGAGTCGGAGAAGGTGGGGCATGACGCGATGATCGACGTGTCCCCCGAGATCCGGGAAGAGGCCTCGGACGACCGGACCGCCCTCTGGGAGGAACTCCGGGAGCAGCGCGCACACCTCGTCAGCCTGCGGAACCACGTCTGGCCGATCGTCATCGGACCGATTTCCCTCGGCATCCTGTTCGTCGCCATCTCGGGCACCATGCTCCCCGGCGTCGAAGGCTTCCTCGTCTCAAACTTCCACCTGAACACGGCGCTCATCCTCCTCCTTGCGTACAGCTGGTGGCTCCTCGTGACGTGGACCGTCTTCGCCCTTGCCACCCTCCCGGCCGAGACCCTCGAACGGGCTTCCCCTCGGACGCGCCTGCACGACCGCTACGCTTGAACCTCAAGACGGATGCTGAGTCAAGCCCATGAGCAATCGGGCGGAATTGTTATTATCCTGATATCGTGTGTTGCGCCACAGACCGTAGCGGGTCAAAGGGGTTCGAGTCCACGCCCGGGCAAACTGGCGCTCCGTACAATCTCCTCGCGTCCGTCAACACGGATTTGCCCATCGACGCAGCAATCCTGTTCAAGAACACGGGCGCCCAGCTCGCGATCTGGACACGGACGCCGGTCGCACCGGACGTGGTCAGTGTGATGGCCTCCACGCTCCTCGCTTCCACGGAGGTCCTGCTCGAGAACTTCGGCGACGTGCATCCGGCGTCGTTCGTCGTCGAAACGGACCGTCGATGCATCTTGTTCGACCGGGTCGACTCGCAGGTCATCCTCGCCCTCGTGGCCCCGATCTCGGTCTCGCGGGTACAGCTCCGGGAGGAGGCGGAGCGCCTCGCCGACGCCGTCCGCGGAGCCGAAACCGCGACATCGCCCAGGTCCACGGACCCGGCGAAGGTCCGGAAGGCCCCGACGCAATGAGCGTTCGTCGTTCGTGCCCTTTCGGCTTCCCGAAATTCCTCCCTATGGCCTCCCGAATTCTTTATCTACGGGTACGGGATTCCCAGCTCGTCTTTCGGGTTCATGGGGGGCGTAGCACGGTTGTCGGTAGGTTACGGTAACGCGAAGACCTCGGGCTCGCGGTCGTTCTCGTTCCTCGAGCACCCGACACGCTCGCGCATCTACAATTACCTCCTCACACTGCCCGGTGATCATTTCCGGTCAATCGTCCACCACCTCGGCCTTAGCCAGGGTACGGCTACGCACCACCTCGGGGTCCTTGTGAAGAACGGGCTCGTGGGGGTCGAACGGAGGCACGGCCGCGTTCGATACTATCCGAGAGGCGTGGGCTCGAAAACGGACTGGAACGCGCTTTACGCGAAGCACTGGGAGTACCGGGACTTGCGGCTCCGTGTCTTGATGGCGATGCGGAGCCTTGGTGCAGCGAAAGCGTCGGCGATCGCAAAGTCCTTGGGCATCAGCCGCCAGCTGGCTTCCTACCACCTGGACCGCCTAGAGGAGCTCGGCCTCGTCCGTCGCGAGAACGGCCACTTCCGACTGTGATTCGCGGCTTCCGACCGCGCACCGATGGCCCGCACGAGATCGGAGTGAAAGGTTTATACGAGCTCCGCGTTGTCGCACGCCGCCCGGGGCGATTGCGTGCGAAGTTCCGCTTTTTCGGGCCATCCGCTTCGAACAATCGCCCTCGCGACGTCCCTGGTGCTCCTCGCAGGCGGACTCGTCGCTCCAGGCGCGCGCGCGGCGTCGCCGACGCTCCAGATTGTCTCCCCGCAGGAAGGCGCCGTGATCGGCTACGGAATGCCCGTGTCCCTCGTCCTCCGCGTGACGGATTTCAACCTCACGCAGCCCGGAGGCACGGGGTCAGGGACGAACCCGAACGCGGGACACATCGAGGTCTTCGTGGACGGCAGCCTGGCGGCGATCGTCAGCGATTTGACCGTCGTCCTCCCGCTGGACTCGGGCAGCCACGAGATCCGGACCCGTCTCGTGCAGGACGACGGCACCCCGTTGAGCCCGGACGTGAGCGCGTTCCTCACCGTCCTCGTAACACACGGCCCTGAGACAGGAATTCCGACGATTGCGATCACGTATCCCGAGAACGACGCGGCTCGGGGCGCGGACACCTCGATCTCCTTCCGGATTGCGAATTTCTCCCTTGTCACCCCGGGGAGGCCCGTCGCGCCGAACGAGGGACACATCGAGATCTACCTGGACGGGGAGTTGTATGCGGAGCTCACGGACTACGAGCCCGCCCACTTCTCCGACCTGGGAGACGGAGACCACACCGTCGTCCTCCAGCTGGTGGACGGCGCTCACAATCCACTGGTCCCGGACGCGTCCGCGAGCGTGAGATTTCATGTCACGGAGGCCCACGTCGTCGATATCAATCCGCAGTTCGCCGTGGGCATCGCGGTCCTCGTGGCCGCGATCATGGCGGTCCTTCTTTGGCCTCGGAGGAAGCCCGGATGACCGCTCGTCACGGCTCCGCCGCGGAGATCCCGCAGCGATTCGCGGCCCTCTCGTTCGTTGTCCTGCTCGCGTTGCTCTCTGTACTTGGTTCAAGCTCGACCGTGCGGGCGGCGGCCCCCACGCTGACAGTTCTCGCGCCCGCGGACGGCGCGGTGGTCGGGAACGGGACACCCGTCTTCGTGAGCTTCCTCGTGACGGATTTCGACCTCGTACAGCCGGGCCGGGTCGGACAGAACGTCTCCCCGAACGAAGGCCACGTCGACGTCTTCGTGGACAGCGTGTACACGCAACTCGTGTACCGCGTCGAGCCGATCCTCCTCCCGCTGGACTCCGGACCCCACACGATTGTGCTTCAGCTCAAGGCGAATGACGGGACCCCGCTCATCCCCGATGTGCGTGCGAGCGTTTCCGTGATTGTGACCCACGGACCCGCGACCGGCGGACCCGGGTTGAGGATCTTGGCGCCACCGCCCGGTCTGGCGACCGGGCACGACGTCTACGTGGGCGTCCTGCTCACGAACTTCACCCTCATCGACCCGCACGGGCAACCGAATGCGCCGAACGAGGGGCACCTCGTGGTCCGTGTCGAAGGGGCATACTACACGGAGCTGGCGGCATACGCGCCCGCGTTCCTCGTGGACCTCGCGGACGGCACGAACACGATCACGGTGAGCTTGGTCAACAACGATGGCACCCCGTTAAGCCCGGATGTGACTGCGTCGACCTACGTCTACATCAAACCCTCGACGACCGTGTACGTCACGGAAGTCGTGAATGCCTCCGCCGTCGTCTTGCTCGTCATCGCGCTGACCATTCTGGTCCGGCGGCGTCGGAGCTCTCCAAAGACCCCCTAGCGTCCCGGACAGGGGTACGGAAGGGGTCCGGGTGGCCAGATGGCGGCCTCCCGGGCGAAAAGTACACATAATGCGTCGACCATGAAAACCCGCAAGGGGAGGAGTGTGGGGGCCCACGGGGGGGCCCTTGCTGGGTCCATGCGACGATGCGGTTCGATGACGCGGTTCGTCCGGTCCGTCGGTCGTCGCCCCCGAAGCGGGCAGCCCTCCGTTATGGCGTTCGGTGTGCGGCGAGCACCGGGTCGCGGGCGGCCCCGATGATGACGTTCTGCGGAAGACGGGGCGCGGCGATTCTTCTCGCGATCGCGACGATGGCCGGCGGGGTCGCCGCAGTGGCCACCGTGATGATCGTCCAAGAGTTCCCCGGAATCCCGGTCGCGCCTCCGGCGTTCACGTTTGCGGCGGCCGGGGACCTCGGGTATACGAACACCCCGGACGTGGTCGCCCTCGCGCGGCGCGTCGCGGCCGCGAACGCCTCGTTCCTCTTGGCCCTCGGCGACCTCGGGTACCGGCCTGATGAGGCCGCATGGTGCGCGTCGATCAAGGGCGCCTTCAACGACGTCGAGGTCGTGGCGGGGAACCACGACACGAACGAGACTCCGGGCGGGGACATCGCACGGTACGTGGCAGGATGCCCGTTCACCCTGAGCGTGGGCCTCACCGGCAACGCGATCACCCCCGGCTACGGCTACGAGTACTACTTCGACTACCCGGCGGTGGCTCCGCTTGCCCGGTTCATCCTGATCTCGCCAGGGGTGGAGGGGACCCTGGGCTACAACTTCTCTGCCGGCTCTGTACACGCGATCTGGGTCGAATCCGCCGTGGACGACGCGCGGGCGCGAGGCATCCCTTGGGTCATTGTCGGGATGCACAAACAGTGCATCACGGTCGGCGAGAAGACGTACTGCGAGATGGGCAAGGCGATCTTCAACGAGCTCGTCTCGCTCAAGGTCGACCTGATTCTGCAGGCCCACGACCATGTGTATGAGCGGAGCAAGCAGCTGGCGCTGCAGACCGGCTGCTCCAGCGTCCGGTCGGACGGGGACTTCAATGCGGCATGCATCGTCGCGGAGCCGCAGAACGACACGTACGCGAAGGGACTCGGCTCCGTCGTCGTCGTCCAAGGCGTCGGCGGGAGGAGCCAGGACAACGTCACGTTGAACGGCTCGGACCCGGAGCTAGGGTACTTCGCCTCGGTCATGGGTGGAAATGCGAACACGCAAAATCGGTCGGGGGGATCCGGGTCCGTCCGATACGCGGTCACGCGCGAGCGAATCGAGGTCGAGACCGATTTCTGCCCAGACGGCTCCCCCGGCGAGGATGGATCGTGTCCCGCCCGGGCGGTCACGACGTTCCACGATCGGTTCGCAATCGTGCTTTCTCCTTCCCTTTCGCCATCGACCGCATCGGGTCTTACGGAGGTGCTCGCCCGAGTGGTTGCACTTGGGCCGGCATCGATGGTTGTCATGCTCGCCGGGGTTTGGACGACGAACGAGAGGCGGGTCGGGGGGGCGAGCGGTCCCTCGGTCTTCTCCGAGTCGCCGGCTTCCT
>Ga0209341_10004914_pt1 | contig 12215 bp, 8 predicted proteins | sample RifCSP13_2_FD_184020 | JGI IMG/M metagenome (GOLD analysis project Ga0209341, IMG submission 184020) | Soil microbial communities from Rifle, Colorado - Rifle CSP2_sed 13_2 (SPAdes) (version 2) | ecosystem: Environmental > Terrestrial > Deep subsurface > Rock core/Sediment | place: Rifle...
TCAACTTTCTTGATGGTGTACTGATGTTGCTGTCTGAGCAGGCAGACGACACTGCCAGGCCCATCGACAATCACTGCAAACAAACCGGTGATGTCACGGCCCAGCACGCTCATGTCGAGCGCTTCCAGTTCGGTGACAGCGGCATACTGGCCCCGGAACACCACCTTGCCAGCCTCCTCACGAGTGAGCCGAACCTGGGTTTCGACGACGACCGAATCGGCCACACCCCCTACACCGCCGAGGCGAGCTTGAGTAACCACGGGTTGGAGACGGAGCGCCGCCAACACGGCCGCACTGAACACGGTGCGATCCGCGCCGGTATCAACTAGCAGGTTGCTCCGCTGCCAGGTACCGTGCCAGCCAGAATCTCGCCGCGGATTACGGGCCGCACGATGCCGTCGTCGCACAGAAGCCACTCGCCGTCAATTCGCATAGATGCGGTCTAGTTTTTCGCGGGGGATGTACCGGAGAAAGCTGCCATCATCTTCGGGATGGGCCGCGGTGGCCAAAGCCAGGGCTTCTTCGGGGGTGTCCGCGACGAACAGTTCTTCGCCGGCAACGCAGATGCACTTGCCGCGGTAGCGCGTGTAAACCTCCGACGCGCGCGCTTGCAACCAAGCGGCGTTACGATCGAATCGCTCGCGTTGCACCCGCGCTTTGGCAAGCTCCTCGGGGTCAGCCACCTCTTCCATCACCAGCGGGACTTGCTTATCTTCCACCTCGAAATCCTCTTGCGGTACGGCCTTCTATCACGGTCATTGTATCTGCCGCCCGCGATTGAAAGCAAGCGCCCCTTAAAACCGGCAGCCGTGCCGCAGGCACAATTCGCGGGGAAAAGGAGTCCTTTCACGTAACCCACGGCATGGTCTCGGAGCGCTGTCTACCTGCGCGGACACGCAGACAGGTCTCCCCGCGGCCATAAAGGCAGATGCCACGCTCGCTCGCGGCTTCTTGGAGATCCAGCACTGAGACCGCTACGACGGCGCGTCCGCCTGCGTCAAGGAATAGCTGGTGCTGCGCCCGCCTCCGAGGTTCTTGGCAAGAATGCCATGATTAACGAGGTCGAGGATGTCACGTAAGGCTGTATCCTGCGAGCATTTAGCAATCTTCGCCCATTTGGATGAGGTCAGCTTGCCTTCAACGCCGTCCAGCAGCTTGTTCACCATGAGACGCTGGCGGTCGTTGAACGATGTGTCCGCATGCCTTTCCCAAAAACGTGCTTTATGGAGGACGCTGCCAAGCGTTTCTTCCGTACCGTCAAAGGCACGGTCGAGACAGCCGAGAAACCATTCCAGCCAGGGCGTAATACCAAGGCCGCCTTTCTGCGTTTTCTCCAAGATGTCGTAATAGGTCTTTCGTTCAATGCGGATCTGCGCCGACATGCTATAAAAACGCTGCGAGCTCTGTTCCGAACGAGCCAGAGCCATATCAGCGATCGCGCGCGCGATGCGACCGTTTCCGTCCTCGAAGGGATGAATGGTGACAAACCACAAATGAGCAAGCCCGGCCCGCAGGACAGGATCCGTATCATCTGTGCCATTGAACCATTTGAGAAACAGTGTCATCTCTCTCTTAAGACGCTTTGCTGCAGGTGCTTCAAAATGCACACGTTCCCGTCCGGCCGCGCCGGAAACAACCTGCATCGGTCCCTTGGCATCATCGCGCCACCGGCCAACTGCGATTCTCCTGATGCCGCTGTAGCCCGTGGGGAAAAGCGACGCATGCCAGCCGGCCAATCGTTCGGCGGTTAGCGGCTCACTGTATTTCTGCGTGGCGTCCAGCATCATTTCGACCACACCCTCGACGTTGCGGTCAGCGGGTGCCAGCGCACCAATGTCCATACCCAAGCGCCGTGCAATAGAAGATCGCACCTGATCGCGATCCAGAATCTCACCTTCGATTTCGGAAGATTTAGTAACATCCAGAGTCAGGGTCCGCAGGTTTGCTTCTGCCCGCAAGGGGAATCCCAGGGTCTCCATCCGGCCGATCAGCCGCCCCTGCCGGTGGCGCAAGGCCGCCAGCGGGCCGGCTAGCTTTTTCTGGTCCCACTTAAACGACGGCCAGTCCGGCAATTCATGGATATAACGACTCATTCACCGTACCTCATGCGGAGAATATAACATATAATCACCGCATCCTTCAAGCACATTCACCGTATGTTATGCGGAGAATATACGCGCTATTCACCGCAGCACATGCTTGCTGCTACTGGGGAAATTTAAAGGGCCGAGAGGCTGCAAACCGAAGAGGATCTGCTTATCGGTGTGGTCGCGATAGACGGGGCGATGGCCGGGGGCCAGCCGGATACCTCTGTTCGGTGCGAATCCGTTAAGAGAAATTGGCGCCTGGTGGCCCAAGATCTGATGCGCCTCACTCCAGGCCCATCGCCCTGGCGGGATTGATACAGGCCACCTGCTTGATCTCCTCGCGGGTCAGGCCCCCTTCGTGAAGCATGCCGAGAAACATGCGAAAGAGCTCGGGCGGACTCGGGCTGTAAGGACGAAAGTAATCGGTGCTCGCGACGACCTGGCCGAGACCGATTACGCGAAGCTTTGATACGAGTTCGCGCGAATCCATGCGGCCGGGAGCGAGTTGATTCCAGCAGGTCTCGATAAAGGCGCCCAGTTCCGCTGCGCGCTGCAGGGCATCCAAAGGAGCGCCGATGATATCACTCAAGGGGTGATTCAGGATCAAGCGCTTGAATCCCATCTGCTCCGCTGCCTGGGCGAATGCCAGGGACTCCTGCCAGGAAACGTGCCCTGTTCCCAAAGTGAGATCCTTGGCCTTACAGTATTGGACGATCTCCTGTCCCAGCGGGAGGAGATTACCCCGATCGTCCGTGAAAACGAAGCCTGGATTGTCCAGACGGGAAAAATCTCGGTAAACCGAGAGAAGCCGATGGCTGAAGCCTCGACGCTGAATATCGTTGAGCGCGCCCCAGGTAGGCAAAAAAATGACTTTCCCTCCCAACGCCGCGCCGGCCTCGACCACGCACGGGTTCGGGCCCCCGGCCGAGGCGTTAAGCGTTACGCTGGACCAGAGGAATACCTTGGTCGAGGTCGCAGCCAGGATCAGAGGCACGGCGGTTACCGTGGGCCACCAATGAGACTTGAGCACCACGCCTCTGAGTCCCATCGCTTCCGCCTTGACCAGCCACTCGGCCTCGGGCTCCCGCTTGGGCTCCGCCGCAGAGAACTCAAGGTCCACGTGGCAGTGAAGGTCAATCGCCCCAACTAAAAGTTCGTCGTAAAACCGCATGTTCTTTGCCCCGCCGGAGCCGCCAGCTTATGGGCACTACGCAACGCTGTCAAGCCGTTTGACAGTCCGGGCTCGCTCCAATACTATGCGCGCCGAACGGAAGCATCGTCGGACTTTACCACTGGGAATAGGGAAACCTTAGTTGCACAACCCCCTGAATGCGATCCGCGGGATCGGCGCCGAGCGGCTGCGGCTTCTGGGATTTCTGACCGGTGGCCACTTTTTCATTCACTGGTTCCAGCAGCTTTTCCCGGTCGTCCTCCCATCTCTCAAGGCGGGGCTGGGGTTGAACGACATTGAAGTCGGCGCGCTGAATTCGGCCCGACAGCTGGCTATGGGCAGCCTGGAATTGCCCATGGGCATGCTCGCAGATTCCCTGGTGCGACAGCGCGCCCTCATTCTGGGCTCCGCCCTAGCCTTTATGGGGACCGCCTATTTTCTCATGGGAATCGCGCCCCTCTTTTTCTGGGCGCTACTCGGCTCTGGCTTTGTTGGGCTGGGCTCAGCGCTCTGGCATCCAGCGGCCGCCGCATCTTTGTCCAACCGTTTTCCGGATCGCCGAGCCACGGCTCTAGCCATTCACGGTATGGGCGCAACGCTCAGCGACACGCTAACCCCCCTTGGCGTCGGCTTGCTGCTGGTCGCGTTACCGTGGCACACGGTGCTGAGCATGCAGGTCTTACCTGGGCTTTTTTTCGGGATCATCGTCTGGTGGAGCCTGGCAGATTTCTTTACGCATGCGGAGTCCCAGGGGTGGCGCGGCGGCCAGCTTCGAGAGATGGCCGATCTTGCGAAACACCCCCTCTTCGTTGCTGTCTCGGCAGCCACAGGCCTTCTCCAGATGGGCCGGCTCGTTGTGATCACCTTCTTGCCTATCTATTTGCAAGAACATCTCGGCTATTCACCCTTCATCCTCGGCGTGTACATTGCCCTGCTTCACGCGATGGGAACTGTCTCGCAACCCGCCCTGGGCTATCTTTCCGACCGCTACGGCCGAAGGGCCGTTCTGTTTCCCTCCTTCTTGTCCCTCGGTATCCTTTTCCTCTTGCTGGCCGTCGCAACTCCAGGGATCCTGCTCGGGCTGGTCATCAGCGCCATCGGTGTTTTCTTTTACACACTGCTAAACATCACGCACGCAACGATCCTGGACGTCGCCGGCTCCAAGATCCAGGCCGCCTCCTTCGGGCTAACGTCCCTAGTAACCCAGATTGCAGTATTTCCGACTCCGATGATTGCGGGTTTTCTCATCGGGAGATACGGCATCGATTGGGCCTTTTTTCTGTCAGGGGCGTTGGTGCTGATCGGCGCGTTGATCCTGGCGCCGGTAAAGCTTTACCGCAGCGCTAGCTGAGGATGGGAGGCTCCGCTCCCCGAGCCAATACAACGAGACTTATTACGCTCCCGTTAGATAGCAGAGATTTCGTACTTCTGATGGTGCAGCTCCTCGCTGGCCTTGATGATGATCTTACGGTTGATCTCGCGCTCCAAATTGTCCAGGCTGCGACTTTCATCGTCATAGAGGAAGTTCGCGATATCCGGGTGCACCCTGACCTGGATCCTTTTCCCATCTTCGAGGTGGTTCTTTTCCCTCTTAATCGCCCTTAGGATCTCGTAGGCGATCGTGACGTGGGACTTGATGCGGCCCCGGCCTTCACAATAGGGGCATGCGCTCAGGAGAACATTCTCCAGGCTTTCTCGCGTCCGCTGCCGAGTCATCTCGACCAAGCCCAGCTCAGAGATCTTTAAGATGTTGGTGCGGGCCTTGTCCTTCTTGATCGCCTCCTTGAGCGCGTCGTATACTTTTTTGCGGTTGGCCTCCTTCTCCATATCAATAAAGTCAATGATAATGATGCCGCCGACGTTTCTCAGCCGCAGTTGGCGGACGATCTCCGGCGCGGCCTCCAGATTCGTTTTGAAAACCGTCTCCTCCTGGTTCCTTTTCCCCACGAACCGCCCCGTGTTGATATCAATGGCGGTCAAGGCCTCCGTGCGTTCAATCGTGATATAGCCTCCCGAATGCAACCAGATCTTGCGCTCCAAAGCCTTGGCGATCTGCTCTTCGATGCCGTAATGGTCCATGATCGGTTCGGCTTGCGAATAGAGGGTGATCTTCGATTTCAGCCGAGGCATGAAATGGCCCACGAAATCGAGGATGCGCCGGTATTCCTTGACGTGATCCATAACGACCAGGTGCGTGTCCGTAGTAAAAAAGTCACGGATGGTACGGGAGATGAGATCGAGATCCTGGTGAATGAGAGAAGGAGCGGTTGCACCCTCGGCCTTTTTCTGAACCCCGCGCCACAGTTTGGTCAGGAATGCGAGATCCCTCTGAATCTCCCTTTTGCTTCGCCCCTCACAGGCTGTCCGCAAAATAAAACCCCCCTCCTTGGATAAAACAGAGAGGGCAATCTCCTTCAAGCGCTTCCTCTCCTTGTCATCCTCGATGCGGCGCGAGATGCCGACGTGAGTGCTTGTGGGCATGAAGACCAGGTATCGTCCCGGGAGAGAGATGTAGGACGTGATGCGGGCCCCCTTCATCCCCAGCGGATCTTTAGCGACCTGGACCAAGATCTCCTGTCCGCGCGACAGCTGCCGCTCGATCGGAAGACGGCGATGGGAGGACGGCTTGGGACCCTCGAAGATGATCTCGTCTTCTGACCCGGGAGGAGGAGAGGCGGCCTCGTACGCGGTGGAAAAATCGGAGACATGGAGGAAGGCAGCTTTGTCCATGCCGATCTCTACAAAGGCTGCCTGCATTCCGGGAAGCACCCGGGCCACTTTGCCCTTGTAAATATTCCCGACGATGCCTCTCTCCTGTCTTCTTTCCACCAAGAACTCGGCGAGGGCCTTGTCCTCTACGATGGCAATGCGACTTTCCTGGGGCGTGGAGTTAATAAAGATGTCTTGTTGCATGAGTTGTGCTTTTTAATCTGGTCTACGGCTCGGGCGGGGGAAAAATGGCGGGATCTCTCCCAAGCATTGGAGATCTATAACAGATCGATAAGGAACGACAAAACCAGATCAATTTATAGTCCACTATCAGGCTAATAGCAAGAGCCTCGATATACAGCCCATACCCCCCTTTCTGTTGACTTTTTACCTCCGCACCGATATTTTGGCTGTAATTAGAATCTGCTACGACAATATAAATTCATTCTAGTCCCTCAAAACGCGGTATGAACTACGCAACTACCGTACCGGGTTATTTGGTTCTCAACACGAAGGTGCTCATCTTAAATCGCTCCTACCTGCCTATCCACGTGACCTCAGTGCGGCGGGCTTTTTCGCTCCTTTATCAAGGCATCGCGCGGGCAGTAAACGAGCAGTACCAAACTTTCGATTTTGACAGCTGGAGTCACCTCTCCGTTTCCGTCAGGGACGAATCCATCGGGCTGGTCAACCGGGTCATTCGTGTACCGAGAGTGATCCTTCTGGTGGGGTATGACCGGGTCCCCAAGAGACAGGTCCGCTTTAGCCGCTACAATATCTACGCGCGTGATAATTGCACCTGTCAGTACTGTGGCCACAGACTTCCCCGCCATGAGCTCAACCTGGACCATGTGATACCCCGATCGCGCGGGGGAATATCCACCTGGGAAAATGTCGTTTGCTCATGCCACGCATGTAACAGGCATAAAGGGGGGCGAACTCCCCAAGAGGCGAAGCTGACCCTGCTGCGGAAACCTTACAAGCCGAAATGGACCCCATTTATGCAGGAAACGTTTAACCTGTCACGCTACCGGGAATGGCTCCCGTTCTTGAGCACGGTTGACGTGTCCTATTGGAACACAGAGCTTCTGGAAAGATAGCTTATTACCTTTTCTAACGGGCACAGGTCCGTAGATCTGTCTGATCCCCATCCCAATATATTGTGGTATTCTCATAAAAACATCCTTTATATTGTCCTTTTTCCTTGACACGCTTTCGCTCTTGTGGAATAGTGGCAATTAAATCAGCCACTTGTGTGCTATTGACTCCTCCCTGCTAGGGAATTGAATTATGCGCCTTAAGAGCCTGGAATTGTTGGGATTCAAGTCATTTGCCCAACGCATCGTCCTGCAGTTTAATCCCGGGGTAACGGCCATCGTCGGGCCCAACGGCTGTGGCAAGTCCAACATTGTAGACGCTCTGCGCTGGCTCATGGGAGAGCAGAGCGCGCGCCACCTCCGGGGTCACATGATGGAGGACGTCATCTTCAACGGTAGCGAGAGCCTAACTTCCACCGGGATGGCGGAGGTTTCGTTAATCCTCGACAACTCCGACGGTCGGGGTCCAGCCGAATACAGTAGCTTCAGTGAGATCATGGTTACCCGTAGGCTCTTCCGCTCCGGAGACTCCGAATACGAAATCAACAAGGTGCCGTGCCGGCTGAAGGATATCATTGAACTCTTCCTCGGCACGGGGGCAGGAAGCAAGGCCTATTCCATCGTGGAACAGGGGCGCATCGAGGAATTGGTCAACGCCAAGCCCGAAGAGCGCCGCGCGCTCATCGAGGAAGCCGCGGGAACGAGCAAATACAAAAGCCGCAAGCTGGTGGCGGAACGAAAGCTCGAGCGGACACAGCAAAACCTGCTGCGGGTCAGCGATATTGTCCGGGAGATCGAACGGCAAATCCGGAGCTTGGAACTCCAGGCCAAGAAAGCCGAGCGCTACAAATCTCTCAAACAAGAGTTAAAAGAAAAGGACCTCGCCTGGGCGACCCTTCAGAGCCGCGACCTGGAGGAGGATATCGCCGGGCATCAGCTCAAGCTGGCGGAAGCGGAGGATCACTCCGCCCAACTTTTTGCAACGCTTCACTCCAAGGAGGCGGAAAGCGAAGCCATCCGGCTATCCCTGTTGGAGGCGGAAAGAGAAATCGCCGCAAGGCAAGAGACGCTTTATCAGCGTAAGGTCCAGATCCAGGGGGAAGAACAGAAAGTCGATTTCGACCGCAAGGATCTGGAACGTTTAGCAGAAACCGAGAGGCAAACCCGGATCGAACTTGCGCAAATGCAAAGCAAACTCGCCACCCTGGCCGCGGAAATTGACGAGCTAAAACAGGCCCAGGATCAGTTCATCCAGCTTTCCCTCTTCGAAGAAGGTTTTCTGCGCGACAAGGAAAAAGCGCTAGAGGAAATAAAGGTCAGGATTCGGAACCTCCGCTCAGCGCTGGAGCAAGAAAAAGACGATCTGATCGACACGATGAATCGGGTTTCCCAGCTGAAGAATGATCTCAGCGCTATGGAGAGGCGGCGCAGGGAGATCGAAGTCGAGCTGTCCAAGACCCAGGTTGCCGCGGCCGAAAGCGCCCGCTCCGTGGAAGCCTGGCAGGAAAAGCGCAAGGAAAGAGGAACGGCCTTGGACCGCTCCTCGGCGCGCGCCCGCGACATCGAGCGGGAGATCGAAAGGATCGCCGCGATCATCCAACAGGGGGCAGAAAAAAAAGCGCAGCAGGAAAATACCATCGAGGCCTTGAAAGAACGGCTGCAAGAGAGCCGCTCCCAGCTCGCGACCTTGGAAGAGCTCCAGAAAAACTACGAGGGATATCACGAAGGGGTGCGGGCCATCATGTTGAAGCGCCAGGAGCAGACCGGATTGAATGGGATCCATGGGCTCGTGGCCGAGGTCATCGAAGCTCCGGAAGACTTGGAAAAAGCCCTGACCGCAGTCCTCGGAGATCGGCTCCAGTACGTCATCGTGCGCGGCCACGAAGAAGGGCTTGAGGCCATCGAATATTTGAAGCGCGAGGCCTCAGGTCGGAGCAGTTTCATCCCCTTGCAGCTATCCCCGAGGGTGCCCCGCTCGCTCCCGGTGACCGCGCCGGAAGTCATCTCTTCCCTACTCGAGAGGGTCGCCGTTAAAGACGGCTACCGCGAGATCGCCGAGTACCTGTTGGGGGACGTGGTGGTGGTCAGGAGCCTGCGGGCCGGGTTAGAGCTGTGGAACCGCAACGGGTTTATCAACACGCTGGTCACTCCTGAAGGAGAGGTCATCGACCCCATGGGCGTCGTGACCGGCGGTAGCTCCGATAGCCTGGAAGGCAATGTGCTCTCGCAAAAGCGGCGTATCAGAGAGCTGAAGAGCCTTCTCATCGAGCTGGAAGCGGAGCTGGGAAGAGAAGAAACAGTGATCACGGCTCTGCGAGAAGAGCTTGAGCGCGCCGGAACACGCAGGTCCGCTTTGGTCGAGGAAAGCCACCGCCTGGCGCTCGATCGGATCAGCCTGGAACACGACCGGCTCCAAGCCGACCAGGAAGTTGAGCGGTTAGAGGAGACCCTGGCTTCACTCACCGGGGCTGAAAGGGATTTGCAAGCCGGTCTGGAAGGCTTGGACCTCGACATCCAGGACGCCCAGAAAACCACTGAAGCCACACTCCAGGACAGGAAGGAGCGGGAAGCCGCCTTGTCCGACAAGCAAGAGACTCTGTCCGGGTTGGACCGGGAGGCGGAACTCCTGGAAGCTCAAGTGACCGAGTCGCGGGTCCGCGGCGCAGCCCTGGGTGAAAGGAAAGAGAACTCCCAGCAGAACCTGGAAAACCGCCTTACGCTTCAGCAAGAGCTTCGCGACCAGGTCGAAAGCCGCGAGAGCCAACTCGCACAGATGCGGGAGAAAAAAGACCAGCTAGCGCAGGCCATCCGACGGGCAGAGAGCTGGTTGGAACAAGAGCGGCAGGCCGTGCGGGAGTTCGAAGAGAGACTCCAGACCGAACGGCAAAAATACCGGGAGATCTCGCGGCGCCTAACGGAGACGGAAGAGACGATCAAAGGGCTCCGGCCGTTAGGCGAAGCGGCGCAGCAAGAAAAGAGCCACCTTCAACTTTACCTCTCCGAGAAGCGGATCAACCTGCAGCATCTGTTCGAAAGCCTCAGGGAAAAATACGACGTGGATCTCAAGGAAGTGTCCTCAGAGGTGCCGGTGGAGAGGGTTTCCCGGGAGGATCTCCTCAGGGAAATTGAAGAGCTGAGGAGCAGACTCGAGCGGATGGGCGAGGTCAACCTGGCCGCCATCGGCGAATTCGAGGAGCTCAATAGCCGCTACCAGTTTCTGACCCAGCAAAAACTGGACCTAGAGAAATCGATAGCCGACCTGCAGCAAACGATTGTAAAACTCAACCGAATCTGCCGACTCCGCTTTAAAGAGGGCTTTGAAGAGATCAGCGACAAATTCCAACAGATCTTTCCCAGACTCTTCCACGGAGGAAAAGCACACCTGGTTTTAACCGACGAAAACGACTATCTCGAAACCGGAGTCGATATCGTAGCTCAGCCGCCCGGAAAAAAGCTCCAATCGATCAGCCTCCTTTCAGGGGGAGAGAAGGCCCTCACGGCCGTGAGCCTCCTGTTCGCCATCTTCCTAACCAAACCGAGCCCGTTCTGCTTCCTCGACGAGGTCGACGCCCCTCTTGATGACGCCAACATCGACCGATTTAACGAGCTCGTCAAGGAGATGAGCCAAAGCTCGCAGTTTGTCCTCATCACCCACAGCAAAAGGACCATGCAATCGGCCCAGGTTCTCTACGGGATCACGATGGAAGAGCCCGGGGCATCCAAAGTGGTCTCGGTCAACATGAACTGACGGACTGGCTTACCGCTCCCCTCCCACGCCAACTCCATAGAGTTCCATCCTTCATTGCGAGGCTCGGCCCGGAGTGGTAAAAAAGTTTTCGGGAATTTTTGTGGAGATTCGATAATGAGCGGCACATCCATGCTCGAGCGGCTGAAGCGAAGCCTGGTCAAAACCCGGGCGGGGTTCACCCAAAAGCTCCAAGGCTTGTTTCAAGACCGCCGATGGGACGAAGAAACGCTAGTGGCGATGGAAGAGATTTTGCTTTCCGCAGACCTCGGCGTCAAAGCGACCCAGCGGTTGGTCGATGCCGTCCGGCGCCGCTCTCCAAAAGGCGGCTCAGAAGATCACGACGACCCGTTCTTCTATTTGCAGCAGGAAATTCTTCAAATCTTGAAACCACCCGAGGGCCAACCGCCGCCTTCGCGTCCGGCTGAATCTCCCTGGGTCGTTGTGTTTTTAGGCGTCAATGGTGCCGGCAAAACCACCACGATCGGGAAGCTCGCTTCTCGCTACCAGCAGGCGAAGAAAAAAGTCCTCCTCGTCGCGGCCGACACCTTCCGAGCCGCCGCCATCGAACAGCTGGAGATCTGGGCAAGCAGGGTGGGCGCAGAGGTGATCAAGCATCAGGCCGGGGCCGACCCTTCCGCCGTAGTCTTCGACGGCCTACACGCGGCCAAGAAGCGCCGGGCCGATGTCGTCCTGATCGACACCGCGGGAAGACTGCACACCAAGGCCCACTTGGTAGAAGAACTGAAAAAGATCCGCCGGGTCATCGCCAGAGAGCAACCCGGAGCTCCTCATGAAACGCTCCTGGTATTGGATGCCACCACAGGCCAGAACGCCCTCCAACAGGCAAAAATCTTCAAGGAGGCTCTCGAAGTGACGGGCATCGTGCTCACCAAGCTGGACGGAACGGCCAAAGGCGGGGTTATTATCGGGATCCAAGAGGAACTAGGGATCCCGGTCCAATATATCGGCGTTGGGGAAGATGTCGAGGACCTCCAGCCATTCGATCCGGCACTATTCGTCCAGTCGCTTTTTGACAACCACATGTGAGCCTGCCAGCCGACCCCTAAGTTGATATAAGACCTCGTTATCGGATACTCTCCAGTCCAAATTGTGGATGGGGCCAGTCCGTCCCTTCTGCTGTGCTGCTTAGGTTCTCGAAAGCGGGCTGGCAAAGGGTTGCGGGGGACAATTTTGAGTTCTCGGTGGCTCAACCTAAAAAACAAGTTCCTATCATTAACAAATCGTACCGTGTATGGCCCCCGATGAGACTGAATAACCAGTTCACCCACAGGTGAAACCCCCGTCCACGATGATGTTTTGACCGGTCATGTACGTGTTTTCTTCGCTCGCCAAGAAACGGACATAGCGAGCAATCTCGTCGGGCTGCACAAGCCGTCCCACGG
>Ga0209341_10004916_pt1 | contig 12213 bp, 11 predicted proteins | sample RifCSP13_2_FD_184020 | JGI IMG/M metagenome (GOLD analysis project Ga0209341, IMG submission 184020) | Soil microbial communities from Rifle, Colorado - Rifle CSP2_sed 13_2 (SPAdes) (version 2) | ecosystem: Environmental > Terrestrial > Deep subsurface > Rock core/Sediment | place: Rifle...
GCCAGTATTCCCATGGCTGCGCTGCCAATTGCGCTCTCAGGGATGACACGGAGTAATACGTGTCGAAAACGAGAGGTGCCGAATCGATCAGGCGGTTTCGTAGCCGAAGGCATGATTGTAAGGAGCAAAAAGAAGAACAGGTTGATGAATGGTAAGAAGAATGAGATGACTAACCACAGAGGTAATCCTGCGTCTCTGAGCCGGCGCAGGGTAAGTACAATGCCCGCCCAAATAAAGGGTAGAGCGACCAGAACCAGCACAGCAAGGAACCGGGCGCGCTGAGGTAGAATTAAATTAATGCCCCTGTCACCGAAATCCCAATAATTGAAGACACTCCATTCGTATCCATACGCTGAAGCAGCTACTCGGTCGATGTTGTATTTGATCGCGAAGAGGAAGAGCCCAAGCCCGGCGTACTTGCCGCGCCCTACTTCTCCACGCCAGGTCCAGAGATCGGAAGGTTTCAAACTCAAGGCATTTGTGACAGTCTGCTGTGAAAGTTACATCGTGAATGAAAACGCATGCAATAGTATCTGCGAATGGATCAACGTCCCAGCTTGGGCGGAGCCACTGCCAACGATCCGGGCGGCAACACCGGTACCCACGCTGCACGAACTGTGGGCCTCCACGTTTACGAAGGGTGCGCCTTTCAGGCTATGATTCCTGTGTTGCCATGTCAATCCTGATTGCTGAAGACAACGTCGCCCAGCGCCATTATCTCCGGGAGATTCTGGAAAGGGAGTTTCCTACCCATCTTCCCGTGCTCGAGGCGGGTGATGGTGAGGAGACGATAAGGCTCGCACTGGCGCACAAACCGGAGCTCTCAATTCTGGACATCCAGATGCCTAAACTCTCCGGAGTCAAAGCAGCCCGAGCGATCTGGCGGGAATATTCGAGGGCCCGCATCATCTTCTGGACGCAGTTTCCCCATGAGATCTACATCAACGAAATCCGCAAAATAGTAAAGTCAGTGGATCCACCTCCTGCCTACGGCTTCATTCACAAAAACAATCCTGAATCGCGGTTTCTTCGTTTCGTGGCTGCCGTGCTCGAGGACGGCGCAGACATGATCGATCCGGCCTTCAAGGATTCCTTCAAGCGACCGCTGCTAACAGAGTTTGAAGCCGAGGCCCTTTATTATCTCGCGCTGGGGCTCTCCAACTGGACCATTGCGCGCAAGTGTTCACTCAGTTTACGAGGCGTGGAGAGCCGGCTTGCTACGCTCTACGAGAAGCTTTTCGTTTCAGTGGCAGAAGGCACTGAAAATGAAGCGTACGATAAACTTGCCTACAACATTCGCACACGGGCATTTTTTGAAGCCCTGCGACGCGGATTGTTGAACAGCGACGAACTGGAGAAAGCGTCGCAAGATTTGGAAGGCTGGCTCGAACGCGATCGCAAGCGCTTTCTCGACGAACAAACCCGCGAGGCGAGCCCAGCACCCGTAAAACGCGGAGACGGTCAAACACGACGGCGCTCCGAAGGCTGAGTCCAGACCGCGAAAGAACCAGATACTTTGGCCTGAACTGCCCCGTGTGTATGGATGCCCCAGTCCTCCAAATGAAGAGTCACAAAAACAAAAAGACGATCTTAAGCGTGCGCGCGCGCCTCAGTGTCTTTTTCTTGCTGCTGCTTTTCATCTGCTTTTTCCTTAGCACCTTTCGTCATACTCCAGTCTCTTTCTCCCTTGCTGCACAAGAGGAAACTATTCAGCCACAGGCAAGTCCCTCACCATCGCCTTCACCATCGCCAACGCCAGTTACGAGTCTCCATCAGTGGGGCTCGGTTACGCTTTTCCATGGTTTGCCTTCAGACCGCGTGCGTGCAATAGCACAGGGGCCGGGTGGCGCAATGTGGTTTGGGACTGACGGCGGCCTCGCAAAACTCGACGGTCGGCGCACACAAGCCATCTCGGATTCGGAGATTCCAACGGGTCGAGTCCTGGCGTTAGTAACCGATGCCGCAGGCGCGCTCTGGATTGGAACAGAAAGCGGCGCCGCGCGGATGACTTACGGAAAGGCTGAAGCTATTAAGGAGCTGAAAGGCAAGACGGTCACTGCGCTGCTCGTAAAAAAGTCAGGCAATGTCGTGCTGGCGACTGAACAAGGGATGATCTATGAGTGTCAAACAAAGTCGGACGGCTCGATTCAAGTCATCCCGTTGCTTGAGGAATCATTGCAGAGCGCCGACCGAGACAATCGCGGGCCGTTGCCGTTGACAAGTCTCACTATTGCGCACGACAAACTACTCGCCGGGTCACTAAGCCGAGGCCTACTCACCATCGAAAATGGCACGGCCCAGGAAGTGCAAGCGCGCCGACCAGCCTTTTTTGTTCGCGCGCTCGCCACTGACGCCCGGGGCCAACTGTGGGTCGGAACCAGGAGCCGGAAGGATGAACCAGCCCTGCATTCGACTGAAGAAATGTTGCAGTTTTCTGGTTTTGACGCTCCGACCGGAACCGTGATGTCGCTTTATCCGGGCCGCGAAGATGACATGTGGGTAGGCACTGATGGGCGCGGCGTTTTCCACTTTTCGGCCAACAGAGAGATCGAGCGTCTTACATTTGACGGGACACTTGGTGGACTCCGTTCAGACCATGTCTATTCCATTTTTGTAGATCGTGAAGGTGTGATCTGGTTCGGCACAGACCGGGGTGTTTGTCGTTACGATCCACAGGCTCCGCAAGTAGAATCGGTGGGTGACAATCCCGAAAGTAATTTTGTGCGGACTGTGTTTGAAACTTCAGGTGGTCGAGTTCTCGCGGGAACGAATCGAGGTCTATATGTCTACATTGAAAATACGCATTCATGGAAACCGGTCATTGAACTATCCCGCAATGTTATTTACGCCCTCAATGAGGACCAGTCTGGACGTTTGCTAGTTGGCTCCGCGAGCGGTTTCTACATCAGCCAGGGTACTCTTGGGGAAGGAAGCGTGGAGGAGTTGACCTTTTCGCGCCTTGAAGCAGCCTCTGGAAATATTGACAGCAGTGGTACAAGGGCGATTACTCACTGTAGCGGTTCAATCTATATTGCGAGCTTTGGGCGGGGAGTCGAAGAGCTTCAAACCTCACGCCTTCGACTCACATGGCCCAAAGACAGCAAGACATCGCGTCAAGTCATTAGCCTGTATTGTGACAATAATCAACGACTGCTAGTCGGTACTGTCAATAATGGAGTTCTGGTCCTCGAGCATGACGAAATTACGGCCGATCCCACCTTGGCAAAGCTGAACGGCAACACTGTCCGGGCCATTTCGCGCACGATGTCGAGTGGTTTATGGGCTGCCACTAATCGCGGCCTGTTTGTTTGCAAACCAGGCGCCGACTGTGCTCTCGTTTCTCCTCTTGAAGGCCGGTCGATTAGCGCACCACCTGATCGAAACGAATTATGGTGTGCGACAACAGGCGGCGGCCTGCTCAAGATTTCGATTGATGAACAGGTCGGACCAATACTATCGCAGTTGGATGCTGAACAAGGGATGCCGTCGCAGAATGCCTTTGCGGTCCTGTCACGACGCCAGCATGATGGATCTGAGCAATTATTGATTGCCACCAATCGTGGTCTGGTTCGCTATATACCAGGTCGCATGGCTCCGACACTTTACGCAACTCGCATTATCAGCAAGCGCATTCACCAAGCTGCCGAGTTGAGAGCAGGCTTGGATCTGGAATATCCGCAGAACAGTCTATTACTCGACCTGGCGGCAATCAGCAGCCGGACTTTCCCCGAACAGTTTCAGTATGCGTTTATTCTTTCCGATAGCAAGAACAACGTTGTACGAGAGAAACTTTCGCGCGAATCTCAGTTTGCCATGGAGGGCCTGAATCCCGGCAAATACCGGGTTATTGCTCGTGCGTTTACCAAGGATTTGATTGCCTCCGAGCCTTTGACTTTCGAATTCAGTATTGCGCGGGCGCCGTTCCCCTGGACCTCTACCGCCCTGGCCATCTTGCTGGCCTTGACCTTGCTTGCGTTGTTTTGGGCGTTGCGCGAAAGGCGAAGGATTGCCGCTACGAGTGCTGCTCTGGTCGGAGCAAATAAGGATTTGGCAGACGCCAGGCTGAGTCTGGCCAACGAAGCGGAACGCGAGCGGCGGCGCATCGCTCGTGACCTGCATGATCAGACGCTGGCAGATTTGCGTCACCTGATGCTCGTTACCGATCAACTACCATCGAATGGCGAAGGACAGAAAAGAAAATTCGATGCGTCCGACTTGCGTAGCGAGATTGAATCCATCTCCCAGGAGGTAAGGCGCATTTGTGAAGACTTGAGTCCTTCGGTTTTGCAGAACGTGGGCTTCGCCGCCGCGCTGGAATTTGCCTTATCACATGCTGCTCAAGGTGCACCAGCAGACAAAAGATTTGCCTACGAATTCGTATATGACGAGTCACTTGAAGAACACGCGAACCTGCCGCAGAGTGTTCAAATACAGATCTATCGTATCGTGCAGGAAGCGGTCAATAACATATGGAGTCACGCTGGAGCGACCTGGGTTAAGTTAACTCTAACTAACGATCCGGTTGAGGGTTTCATACTGAAGCTCGAAGACAACGGGCGGGAATTTGAGCCGGAACTAAGTTCCAGAACCGACGGCCGCGGTCTGGCAAACATGCGCGCGCGTGCCGGCTTAATCCATGCGGAGATCTCGTGGTCGCCCCGCGCTGGCGGCGGCACTTTGTTTACGTTGCGGAGGAGCGGAACGGAGAAAGAGGCAGAAACCAATGGTAGGCCCTGGAGTTCTAAATCTCAGTCATGAAGTAGAGTCGGCCATCTCTGCTGCCAAACCTGTCGTTGCGCTCGAGTCAACGGTTATTGCGCACGGGCTTCCGCGTCCAGAAAATTTTGACATTGCGCAACATATTATCCAGACCGTCCGAGATGCTGGAGCGGTTCCGGCACAGACAGCGATTCTTGACGGTAAGCTACAGATCGGTTTGAGCAACAGTCAACTGAAGTTCATCGCCGAGAACGAACAGATCAAAAAGATCAGTATTCGTGATCTTACGATTGCAGTGGCGGCCGGCTGGAATGGAGCCACCACCGTAGCCTCAACCATCTGGCTGGCTTATCGCGCCGGTATCAAGGTTGTCGCTACGGGGGGAATTGGCGGAGTACACCGCGGAGCTCTTCCCGATGTGTCGGCGGACCTTCCGGAATTATCCCGCACTCCTGTCGTGGTGGTCTGTTCAGGAGCTAAGATTGTTCTTGATCTTCCTGCGACACGCGAGTGGCTGGAAACTAATGGCGTCGCGATCGCCGGGTACCAGACAAGCGAAATGCCCGCCTTCTATTCCCGCAGAAGTGGATTGCCGGTCGATGTGAGGATCGAAACCCCAGACCAGATTGCAGAGCTTGTAAAAGCACGAAGCTTTTTGGGACTACAGATGGCTCTGCTGGTAACAGTGCCAGTACCGCGAGCGGCCGAGGTTTCTTCTGCTTTGCTCGAGCGATTGCTGAACGACGCCATTAAAGCAGCGGAGAAGAACCGTGTCGGCGGACGCGAACTCACTCCCTTTCTGCTGTCGCAGATGACCCAGCGAAGCGACGGCGCGACACTGCGCGCGAACGTCGCCCTGCTCGAAAACAATGCTCGCATAGCCGCTGAGATCGCGAAGGCCCTGGGCAGCTAATTGAACTCAACCACTCGAAAGCAACTTTCTCGTACGCTTTGAAAATAGTTAATAGATCGCTGTCCATCTCTTACCCGGGTCAACTCAATAACAGGAAGGCTTTCAAAATTTCGTAGCCCATAACTAATCCTCTCTCGATACCATCACCACTGACTCACTCTATTTGCCATCATCCAGTGTTCGAAGAAGGCGGGCAAACGCCGAACCGGAGTCTGTCGGGAAAAGTGTTTCACCGTGCTTTCCGTGTCTCCATGACGCCAATTTTCGTGAGTGTGTGTCCAGTGTTGAACTGTGCTAAGGTAGCTCAAATCTTCGGTATACAAATCAATCAGGGGGAATTATGGCGGAAGAAACCGAGAAGTGTCAAAACGCTGCCTGCTCTTGTAAACCTCAGGCCGGCGGTAAATACTGCAGTGCTTCGTGCGAGGGCGCCGGCAAGACCATCGAAATTGATTGCGACTGCGGCCATCCAGACTGCAGCGGAAACTTTTAGTGAAACCGCACCAAAACGAAAGAGGCACTCAAATCAGAGTGCCTCTTTGCTCTTCCTCAGTTAAGTAACACTATGGCTTCTGCTTGGGAGCGGGCGTTGGCGTAGACGTCGGGGCCGCCTCATCCACTTCCGTTATCTTCACCTTACTGCTGAAGCGTTGAAAATCTGTGTATTTCACCAGCATGCGCACGTGCACTGCCTGTCCATTTTGAAAGACCAGATGGTCGTCAGCATAGGTGTAGGTTGGGAACCAGTACCGGCCGTCAATCTGTTCGCGATAAGTTTCAAAAAGAGGGAATCGCTGCTTACCTTCTGGGACACCCTTGCCTCGCACTTTGACTATCTGTAGATCGCGGGCATCAACCCAAATTCGTCCCTGAAAATACCGCTCTTTTGATTTCTCGGGGTGCGGCATGGCTTTTGGCCCAACATCGAATACGTATGTGTCGAGCTCGTCCACATGCTCCGGACCGACAAAGGTGAAATTGTATTGGCTCAGTTTTGATGCCTCAAGTGCAAATGGCTGAATGCCTCCCAAATCATCAATGTCTTCCTGGGTCACGGAAATCTCCGTTAAGGTAGGTGTCGGGAAGTAGGTGATCTTTTCGTAGCGGTTGCCCTGATCATCAAATACAAATTGCGAAACTCGATGATATTCCCCTGTAATTTCACCGCCCAAACCAACGGTCTGCACTGTTGCGTCACGCTTGAATGCATACTGGTTGAGCGCTTGGCGAAATTCGGTCTCTTTTGTAGTAAACGCGCGGATGATGGCGGCCACATCCGGTACTGAGCCGTAAACAGCGGGCTGTTGCAGCGACCCAGCTGCCTTGCTGGCTGATGAACTTAAAGCAGTTCCCATTAACAAAACAATTAAAAGCCCCGGAACAAGTTGAAGTCTCATCTTCGCAGCCCCCTGCAGAAATTAATCAACTGGCTTGGATGCAAAACGGAGCAAATGGGTTTGGCGAGCAAAGGCCTTCAATTAGTACAAATCTGCAGGAATTGGGGTTAGGACACAGCCATGTCCAGAAACTGCCTTGCCAGCCTGGGCCCCGTCCCTTCGTCTTCATGTTTGAAAAAGACGAAAACGTCCTGCCACTTCTGGTTTTGGATAAGCTCGAGCCATTGCCTTAGAGCTTCTTCCGGATAGTTTACGCGCCGCAAACGTACATAACCCCAATTAGCAGTTCGATCGATGTGGCTTGCGGGTAAGTCGTCCGTGTCCGAGACGCACAGAGGGAGATTATGCGCGCTGAGTAACTCCAATACGTCATTGTCGAACCAGGTTGGATGACGAAACTCAAAAGCTGCACGCCCTTGCGGCGAGAGCAGTTGCACAAAGTCCTTAAGCCGTTCCAAATCCTTTTTCATGTTAGGTGGCAGCTGAAAAAGGACCACACCGAGTTGCTCTCCCAGTACTGATGCAGTATCGAGAAAGTATTTCGTTTCATCCCCTACGTCTTTCAGCCTTTTGAAATGCGTGATTCGTTGCGGAGCTTTAAGCACGAAACGAAAACCTTTCGGCACCTGCATCTGCCAGTTTTCGAGCATGCTCTTCTGCGGCAAACGATAGAAGGTGTTATTGATCTCAACTGTAGGAAGCTTTGAGCTGTAAAACGAGAGCATCTCTCGAGCAGGCAGTTTTTCCGGATAGAAACTTCCCTTCCATTCCTTGTAGCTGTAGCCGCTTGTACCGACAAGAAGATTCATGATCTGGCGTGCCGAGTTTTAGCCATAGTGCAGTCAAGGCGTTGTCGCGTCAAGCGATTCTGTGATACACAGCATAAGCTTCAATTCTTTGATTTCAACACCGGAGTAGAGCACGGGTAATGTCACGAGTCACGCCAAATATCGAATCCATCATGCATGAGGAGCGGGTTTTTCCACCGCCGGAGGCATTCTCTGAAAAGGCCCACGTCAAGTCCATGCAAGAGCTGGATACGTTGCGCGCCGAAGCCTCATCCAATGCGGAGGGCTTCTGGGCCCGGATGGCCGAGGAGCTGGCCTGGTTTAAGAAGTGGGACCGAGTACTCGAGTGGAAGGCCCCACACGCCCAGTGGTTTGTGGGCGGCAAGATCAATCTTGCCCATAACTGCCTAGACCGTCATCTCTCGACATGGCGACGCAACAAGGCAGCGCTTATCTGGGAGGGAGAGCCAGGCGACCATCGCACGCTGACTTATCAACAGCTTCATAGCGAAGTTTGCCGTTTCGCCAATGTCTTAAAGCGTGCTGGGATCCAAAAAGGTGACCGGGTTGCCCTGTACATGCCTCTCATCCCGGAGCTGGCGATTGCAATGCTGGCCTCAGCCAGGATCGGCGCTACTCACTCCGTCATCTTTGGCGGATTCTCGGCCACGGCCCTGGTCGATCGTATCAACGATGCAAACTGTAAGATTGTAGTCACAGCTGATGGCGGTTGGCGGCGCGGCCATGAAGTGAAACTGAAGGCTGCGGTAGACGAGGCGTTGCGTCAAACTCCGTCAGTGCGGGCCTGCATAGTTGTGCGACGGACCGGTGAGCGCGTTCACATGGAAGCAGGGCGTGATTACTGGTGGCACGAATTGATCGAAACTGTGGATGCAAACTGTCCTTCCGAACATTTGGACAGTGAACATCCGCTTTACATTCTTTACACCTCCGGGACGACCGGCAAGCCGAAAGGAATTCTTCACACGACGGCGGGTTATCTTCTGCAGGCCCATCTAACCAGTAAATGGGTCTTCGATCTGAAGGATGAAGATATCTACTGGTGCACTGCCGATATAGGATGGGTAACCGGCCACAGCTATGTTGTTTATGGCCCATTATCAAATGGCGCGACAGTCCTGATGTATGAGGGCGCCCCTAATTATCCAGAACCGGATCGGTTCTGGAGCATTGTGGAGCGTCATCGGGTCAATATTCTTTACACGGCCCCAACAGCAATCCGCGCCTTCATCAAGTGGGGAGAACACTGGCCGTTGAAACACGATCTCTCAAGCCTGCGATTACTCGGCACCGTGGGCGAGCCCATTAACCCAGAAGCGTGGATGTGGTATCGGGAAATTATCGGCAAGGGTCGCTGCCCGATTGTCGATACCTGGTGGCAAACTGAAACCGGGGCAATCATGATCACGCCTTTGCCCGGAGCAACCCCGACCAAGCCCGGTTCCGCTACTAAACCATTTCCGGGCGTCGAGGCTGACGTAATGACCCGTGACGGAAAATCCGTAGGGCCTGATGAAGGCGGTTACCTTGTAATCCGCCGGCCATGGCCGGCAATGCTGAGAACGATCTGGGGAGACGACGAACGCTATCGCCAGCAATATTGGTCGCAGATAGAGAATATTTACTTTGCCGGCGATGGCGCTCGCCGTGACAAAGACGGCTACTTTTGGATCATGGGTCGCATTGACGACGTTATTAATGTCAGCGGCCATCGCCTGGGTACGGCTGAAGTTGAAAGTGCGCTGGTTTCGCACGAGGCCGTCGCCGAGGCTGCCGTCGTCGGCCGTCCCGATGAGCTTAAAGGCTCGGCAATAGTTGCTTTCGTCACCCTGGAAGGTTCTCACGCACCGTCAGAAGAATTGAAAGAGCAGCTGCGCGCGCACGTTGGCAAAGAGATCGGCGCGCTCGCTCGACCAGATGAGATCCGTTTTTCGGATGCCCTGCCGAAGACCCGATCTGGAAAGATCATGCGTCGCCTGCTGCGTGAGATCGCCACCAGTGGCTCAGTGGCCGGAGACGTTACTACTCTCGAAGATTTCTCGGTGCTCGAAAAGTTGAGAGCGGAAGAAGAATGAGCGCTATTTTGATGAGGTCCAAGACCACCCCGGAAGGTGAACCGGAAATGCGGCGCCTTTCATTTCCCGAACCGGGACGATCTAGTATGATTACGCCCTTGCAACTGACCGTTTCCGGGGTGTCTTCTCTAGACCCCTTTCGGATGGATTTCAACAAGCGGTTATCGGCGCCAGCGAAGTGAAAGCAAGGAGTGGACGTCACAATGCCTCGCCAGATCGAAACAGAAACGCGTTTAGGGCCGCGGTATCTTGCCTCCTTTGAAGTTCGTGCCGAGTGGGATGAACCGGGGGGCGCTCATATTGTAGCGGAGGGCATCACTGAGAACGTGGGCCCGGAAGGCACGCTGGTTCACTTGCCCCGACAACTACCGGACGTTGGCAGCACTGTGCGTTTGGAGGTGCAGAGCGAGCAAGGCAAGAAGTTGCAGTTTATTGCGGAGGTATTACGCATCGAGCGTAATCCAGGTCACCCGCTCGCCGCTCTTCAATTGCTCGGCGAAACCGATGAATGGAGAGGACTGATCTGGGAACCGGCCGCGCCTCGTGTAACCACTCCACCAGTCGCTGATAAAGAGGACGAAGGAGAAGAAGGAGAAGAAGGAGAGTAGGGTAACAAAGGACTAGCCAACTAGAAAGCACAGACTCATGACACTCCCCCAGTCGGTACCGTCGCACGAGAGGCGCAAGTATCCTCGCTACTTCGTAACCTTGAAGATGACTATGGCCATTGAAGACAAGAGCCTCCAGGAACCACTTGGCCTGGCTGAACCAGACGATATTAGTCTTGGCGGCGTTCGCGTGCGAAATTTGCCTGCCTGCCAGGAAGTCAAGGTTGGCGACCATCTGGAACTTCTGCTCATAGATCGAGAAGATGCTTTGTCTCTGAATGGCGAGGTAGTCCACCATGCGACTCCCGATACGTTTGGAGTTGAGTTCATTGATCTGAGTCAGGGTCAGGAACTTGCGGTGCGTGGAATAATCTCGCGTCTACATGATCTCTCCACCTAACAGCCGTGAACGATAAAGAACGTCAATTCGACGTTGGGCAGGCGGCAACTAAAGCCGCAGAGATGTCCTGGCCACAAACGCGCGTCATTCTGCGCGTTATCTTTATTGTGCTTATCGTCGCCGTGACCCTCTGGATTGTTGTCAAATTAACAGGCGTCATTCTACTTCTGGTTCTCTCGATCTTTTTTGCCTATTTGGTATCTCCGTTGGTGGATTTTTTGCGACGGCCCATCAAACTGAGTGGGCGCGTGTGGGAAATGCCACGGGTGCTGGCGATTGTAGTGGCCTACGTGACCATCCTTGCGGCTCTGGGGGTGGCGATGTGGGTAATATTGCCGCGCTTAGGCAACCAGTTTCCCGAATTCACTGAACAGGCACGTGCCTACTGGAAAGAGCTGGGCGAAAGAATGCAGGGTATCGATGAATACTTTCGACTGCATCGGATGCCAGGGCCACTGATGGATGTGATCAATCGAGCCGTGCCGAGCCTGGTGGAGAGGGTCAGTCAAAATCTTAGTTTGTTCTTAAATGCAGTTCTAGCCTGGGTCATTTATATTCCCTGGCTGATATTGATTCCAATCTTAAGTTTCTTTCTTCTGAAAGATGCCGAGACCTTTCGACGCTCGGCACTGCAGATGTTACCCCGTGGCAGATGGCGCTGGCGCGGTGACGAGTTCTTCCAGGACGTGAGCAGCACACTCGCCGCCTACACTCGCGCGCAGTTGACGGCATGTATCTTTATTGGCCTGGTTTGCGCACTGGGATTTACGCTGCTTAGAATGCCGAGTCCACTGGTACTGGGCTTCATTGCAGGAGTCTTTGAATTTGTCCCGCTGGTTGGTCCTCTTTTGATCGCCGTGCTGGTGGCGATTCTGGCGACGCTCCACGCTGGCTTCTTTTCCGCCTTACTCGTGCTCCTATTCCTGGGACTACTCAGAATCGCTCAGGACTATTTCATCTATCCGCGTCTAATTGGGCAGGGAATACACCTCCATCCGCTTGCCGTCATCATGGCGATACTTTCGGGAGCTGAGCTGGCTGGGGTGGCGGGTATATTTCTAGCGATTCCAGTCGTGGCCATCCTTACTGTCAGTTACCGGCACTGGCTTGAGCATCGAGGTAGCCAGGGTCTTGCTGATCTGTTGGAGCCGGCCCCAACCACTCAAGTACCGGAGACCGCGACAGACTATCCTCATTCAAAAACAACCGCTGAGGAGATGGCTCGAGCGCGCCCCGATCTCACCACCGGGGAACTCAAGAAGCTGCCCGTGCAAGACTAACCATTTGACATC
>Ga0209341_10004918_pt1 | contig 12213 bp, 11 predicted proteins | sample RifCSP13_2_FD_184020 | JGI IMG/M metagenome (GOLD analysis project Ga0209341, IMG submission 184020) | Soil microbial communities from Rifle, Colorado - Rifle CSP2_sed 13_2 (SPAdes) (version 2) | ecosystem: Environmental > Terrestrial > Deep subsurface > Rock core/Sediment | place: Rifle...
ACCTGATGCTCGCGGCTCACTACTTCGAGGCCCTGGACTGGCAGCGCGAGGTCGTGAAGGCCCACGCGATCCTGGGTGGCAAGAACCCGGCCCTGCAGACCTTCCTCGTCGGCGGGATGGCCCTGCCGGTGGACCCGGACAGCGCGGTCGCACTGAACGCCGAGAAGCTCGCCTACCTGCGCGAGATCGCCGATAACGCCCAACACTTCGTCGAGAACGTGTACCTGGCCGACCACTTCGTCGTGTCCACCGAGTACCGGGACTGGAAGGGCATCGGGGAGCGGACCGGGAACTTCCTCGCCTACGGGGACTTCCCGATGTCACCCGACGGCGACCCTGGTTCGTTCGCCTTCCCGGGCGGGGTGATCGTCGGGCGCGACCTGGCGGACGTGCGCGAGGTCGACACGGACCTAGTGACGGAGGAGGTCACCCGGGCCTGGTACGCGGGCGACGGGCCGGCGCACCCCTTCCAGGAGACGACGGACCCGGCGTACACGGGACCGACCCCTCCGTACGACCGGCTCGACGTCGAGGGCCGCTACACCTGGGTCAAGGCCCCGCGGTACGCCGGGTTGCCGATGGAGGTGGGGCCGCTCGCCCGCGTGCTGGTGGCGTACGCGCGCGGCGTACCGCGGATCCGCGAGCTCACCGACGGGCTGCTCGCCGACGTCGGACTCGCCGTCGATGACCTGTTCTCCACGCTCGGCCGCCGGATGGCCCGATGGGTGGAGACGAAGTACCTGGCCGAACTGATCTTCCTGTGGCTCGACCAGCTCGAGGCCGCGATGGCCGCCGGCGACCGGACGATCCACGAGCCGCAGGGTTGGGACCCGGCCCACTGGCCCGCCGAGGCCATGGGCGTCGGCCTTCACGAAGCCCCACGCGGCGCGCTCGCGCACTTCGTGAGGATCGCCGACCGGAAGATCGCTAACTACCAGTGCGTGGTCCCGACGACCTGGAACGCGTCCCCGCGCGATGCCGCCGGCACGCGTGGGCCGCTCGAGGCCGCGCTCCTCGGCACGCCCGTCGTGGACCCGAGCCGCCCGCTCGAGATCCTCCGCGTGGTGCACTCGTTCGATCCCTGCATGGCGTGTGCGGTCCACGTCCTGGACGCTCGTGGCGCGACGACGGGGACGCTCGAGGAGGTGCTCCAGCCATGACGCCGGACACGCTCCCGAGCCGGGGACGGCAGGATGGCGCGCGGAGCTCCGCGGGCGACGGCCCGTCGGACCCGAGCCGCCGCAGGTTCCTGGCCGGCGCGGCCGCCGTCGCCGCGGGCACCGTCGTCGGGATGCCCGCCGCCTCCGCGCAGGATCGCCGGCGGGAGCGGGACCGGCATGCGGACGACCCCGGACTGCTGATCGACCTCACGCGGTGCATCGGCTGCGGCTCCTGCGTCGCCGCCTGCAAGCTGGACCACGGGCTCGCCTGGCGCGAGGACCAGCCGAGCCTGGGTCCGGACGCGGATCTCGCCTCGAGCAACTGGAGCGTGGTGCGGACCTCCGATGTTCGCATCGGCGGCGTCCCCCGCTACGTGAAGACGCAGTGCATGCACTGCATAGACCCCGCGTGCGTCTCCGCGTGCTTCGTGAAGGCCCTGCAGAAGTCGCCCGAGGGACCCGTCGTCTACGACGGCGACAGGTGCGTCGGCTGCCGCTACTGCCTGCTGGCGTGTCCGTTCGGCGTTCCCACCTTCGAGTGGGACGAGACGTTCGGCCGCGTGCAGAAGTGCGACCTGTGCGCCTCGAGGACCTCGCGCGGGCTGCCGACCGCCTGCGCTGAGGCCTGCCCGACCGGGGCGGTTACGTTCGGGACGCGCGGCAACCTGCTGTCGGAGGCTCACCGGCGCATGGCCGCGCATCCGGACCGGTACGTCGACCACATCTACGGCGAGCACGAGGTCGGAGGCACCTCCGTCCTGTACATCTCCGATGTCTCGTTCGAGGAGCTCGGGTTCCGCACGGGTCTGCCCGAGGTGCCCATCCCCGAGTTCACCTGGGAGATCAGCCGGCTGATCCCGGCCGTCGCGGCCGGGCTCGCCACCACGCTCGTCGTCCTGTGGCACCGGCGGCAGGAGGTGCTGCGAGCGCGCGAGCGCTCAGCTTCGATGACGGAGGTGGCCGAGTGAACGCGACGGAGACGCCCTTCCGGCCCGTGAACACCGGCTGGGGGTTCCGGATGACGAGGTTCCGGGTGTTCCTCCTGGGCATCCTCGGGCTCACCGCCGGCATCGTCGCCTACCGCCTGATCGTGGGGCTCGGCGGGCCCACGAACCTATCCGACGAGTGGCCGTGGGCCCTGTGGACCTGGTGGAAGCTGACCGGCGTGGCGCTCGCGGGCGCCGGGTACTCGACGATGGTCATCGTCCACTTCGTCGGGCGCGACTCGTGGAAGGACGTCGAACGCGGAGCCTTCCTCACCTCGCTTCTGGGCTACCTGATGGTGTGCGCGGCCCTGCTGCTCGATCTCGGGCAGTGGTACAACGCGTGGCGCCCCATCTTCAGCTGGGGCTACCACTCGGTGATGTTCGAGCTGTACTGGTGCATCGGCGGGTACACCGTCGTCCAGCTGGTTGAGTTCCTCTACATCTTCGAGGAGCGCGTTCACGTCCCTCGCTCGATGCGCTGGACGCTGAAGAAGATCTACGGGCCCGTGCTGATCGTGGGCGCGCTCCTTCCGGTCTTCCACCAGTCGGCGCTGTGCACGCTGTACGTGATCGCGAAGGGCCGGCTCGACCCGCTCTGGTGGTCCATGCTCCTGCCGCTGTTCGCGGTCCTGACGTCCTTCTTCATCGGCCCCTCCGTCGTGACCGTGGAGAACCACGTGACCGCGCGCGTGTACGGGCGACGGCTGAACCTGCCTGTGCTCGGCGAGATGGTCCACGCGTCTGCCTTCGTGATGATGGCGTACCTGGTGCTCCGGCTCGGCGACTACTGGGCGCGAGGCATGCTGCCCGAGCTCTTCTCCGGCTCCCCACTCGGGACCCTCGCCCTGATCGAGCTGGCAGTGTTCGTCGCCCTGCCGATGCTCCTGTTCCTCAACCCCGGTGTCCGTGCGACCTCACGCGGTCTCCTGTGGGCGTCGGGACTGGCGATCGCAGGGATCGCGCTGAACCGGTTCAACATCGTGATCGTCGGGATGATGGAGTCGACCGGGGCGGGCCTGTACGTCCCGCACTGGATGGAGGTCGTGTTCGTTCTGGGTCTGGCGGCGTTCGTGGCGCTCGCCTACCTGTTCATAGTGGAGAACTTCCCCATCCTGCCGTTGCCCGAGGACCCGACCGACTCGACGCGACCCCTCGCCTCGGGGACGGACGAGCGGGGGGCAACGCACGGGCACCCCCAACGGAGCGGAACAGCCGCCCGCCGCGAGCGGGTCCCGCCGCAGCCGGCGACCCCGCCGGCCGCCCGCCCCCGGGCCCCTGTGTCTGCGCGGTGATATCGGTGTCCGGTTCGATGGTCCTGGGGATCGGCAACGTCCTGATGACCGACGAGGGCGTCGGCATTCGCGCCGCCGAGCTCCTGGCGGAACGGGTTCCGAAGCGTGTGCGCGTGCTCGTTCCCGGCTCGATCGGTCCCTCGACCGTCGCCGAGCTCTCAGGCGTGCGGCGACTGCTCGTGCTCGACTGCGTCGACCAGGGGCTCGCGCCCGGATCCATCGTGCGGCTGGACCCGCGATCCATCCTGGACGTCCCCGGCTCGGCCTCGGCCCACGAGTTCGGCGTGCGCGATCTCCTGGTTCTGGCAGAGCATGCGGGCGGGGCGCCACGCGAGGTACTCGTCCTCGGTGTCCAGCCGGCAGGGATCCGGCCCGGTGTGGGCCTGAGCCGCGAGGTCGAGGCGGCCCTCCCCGTGCTCGTGGAGGCCGCCATGGCCACCGTGGCCGAGTGGACACGGGGACGAACGGCACCGTCGCGCAAGGCCGTGCGACCTTCCCCCGGATAGGCGCCAGCGGCAACGATTCCTGCAGGGAGATGCCCATCTCGCGTGCTACGAAGCAGGCACCGCCCGCCGTTGTGGCTCGCTCGATCTCGGTCCGCGGCGTGGTTCAAGGCGTCGGCTTCCGCCCCTTCGTCTGGCGCCTCGCCGAGCGTCACGGGGTCCACGGCTGGGTCCGGAACGGAGGGGGGATGGTCGAGATCCTCGCGGAGGGGGACGCCGAGACGCTGGACGCCTTCTGCTCCGCGATCTCGGCCGAGGCACCTCCTCTCGCGCGGGTCGACGACGTGCGCTGGGCCGATGTCGTGCCGGCGGGACTGCAGACCTTCGAGGTGGACCGGAGCCGGGAGCTGGTGGGCGGGGACAGGCTCGTCCCCGCGGACTCGGCCACGTGCGACGCCTGTCTGCGCGAACTGTTCGACCCCTCGGATCGGCGGTACCGCTATCCGTTCGTCAACTGCACCGACTGCGGTCCTCGGTTCACGATCATCGAAGACCTGCCGTACGACCGCGCGCGCACCAGCATGCGGGCGTTCGAGATGTGCGAGGACTGTGCCCGGGAGTACGCAGATCCCACCGACCGCAGGTTCCACGCCGAACCGATCGCCTGTCCCGCGTGCGGGCCGTCGCTCGCGTTGCTGGACCGGGCCGGACGTCGCCGCCACGCGGCCCCGATCATGGAAGCCGCGCGTGCGATCGTCACAGGCAGGATCGTCGCGCTGAAGGGGCTCGGCGGTTTCCACCTCGCCTGTGACGCCACCAACGAGAAGACCGTGGCCGAGCTCCGCAGGCGCAAGGACCGGCCGGACAAGCCGTTCGCGGTGATGGTCGCCGACCTTCAGGCCACCCGCGAGTGGTTCGACCCTTCCGAGGACGAGCAGCGAGCGCTCGCCTGCGTCCGCGCGCCGATCGTCCTCGTGGGGGACCGTCAGCTCCTGGCTCCCTCGGTCGCCCCAGGCCACCGGCGGCAGGGAGCGATGCTCCCCTCGACCCCGCTCCACCACCTGCTGCTGCGCGAGGCCGGACGCCCCCTCGTCATGACGAGCGGCAACCGCAGCGACGAGCCGATCTGCACAGGGAACGACGAGTCGATCGAGCGGTTGGCGGGCATCGCGGACGCCTTCCTTGTCCATGATCGCGACATCGTGGCGCGCTACGACGACAGCGTCGTCCGCGTGTGGCGTCGCGGGCCGCTGGTGCTGCGGCGCGCGAGATCGTTCGCGCCCACGCCGATCGAGCTCGCCGAGGAGGTCATGCCGATCCTCGGCACCGGCGCCGAGCTCCACGGCGCCTTCTGCCTGGCCGCCGGTACCCGAGCGTACCTGTCCCAGCACATCGGCGACCTCGACACCGAGGAGGCGATGGCCGCTTACCGCCAGGCTCTCGAGCGCTCGCGTGCGCTGTTCGGCGTCCAGCCCGAGGTCGTTGCGCACGACCTGCACCCGGACTTCGCCACGACGCGCTTCGCGCAGGAGACGGGGCTACCTTCGGTGGCGGTCCAGCACCACCACGCCCACGTCGCCGCCGTGATGGCCGAGCACCGGCTGCAGGGCCGGGCGATCGGCGTGGCCTTCGACGGGTTCGGCCTGGGGGAGGACGGGACGGCCTGGGGCGGCGAGTTCCTGGTCGGTGACGCCGCAAGCGTCGAGCGGACCGCGCACCTGCGCCCGGTCGCGCTGCCCGGCGGCGACGCCGCGGTGCATCACCCCTGGCGGATGGCGATCGCCCACGCGCACGATGCGGGAGTGCTCGACCGCGCGCTCGCGCTGCTCGGGCGCGATCCCGTGGAGACCGAGGTGGTGCTCAAGCAGATCGAGACGGGCTTGGGTTCCTCGATGACCACGTCGGTCGGCCGGCTCTTCGACGCCGTGGCCGCGCTCGCCGGCATATGCGACCTGGCCACGTACGAGGGGCATCCCGCGATCTGGCTCGAGCAGGTGGCCGAGCACGGGGCGACCCGGGAGTATCCCTTCGAGGTCGTCGCCGACGTCGGGGGTCTGGTGCTGGACCCGCGTCCGATCGTCGCCGCCGTCGTGCGCGACCTCGCGCGCCGCCGCCCGCCCGGAGAGGTGGCCGGGCGTTTCCATCGGACGCTCGCCGCTGCGACCCTCGAGGTCTGCCGGGCGCTCCGCGGCATCACAGGCCTGGAGCGGGTGTGCCTGTCCGGCGGCGTGTTCCAGAACGACCTGCTGACCTCGGACCTGGTCGCCCGCCTGGAGACCGTCGGGTTCGACGTGTTCCTGCCCCACGAGGTCCCGGTCGGCGACGGCGGCATCGCGCTCGGCCAGGTCCTGGTCGCGGCCGCCCGGGTTGCGCATTAGGCCGGGAGGTGGGGAGATACCACCATGTGCCTCGGGGTCCCCGGGAAGGTCGTGGACGTCTTCGAGCAGGACGGGATCCGCATGGGCACCGTCGACTTCGGAGGCGTCACCCGCACGGCGTGCCTGGAGTACGCGCCCGAGGTGGACGTCGGCTCCTGGGTCGTGATCCACGTCGGGTTCGCGATCTCGGTCGTGGACGAGGAGGAGGCCGCGCGCTCCTACGCGCTGCTGGCCGAGATGGGCAACCTCGAGGACATCGACCTCCCGCAGGACGCGGACGGCGTTCGGGCCGAGCACTACAAGCCGAAGGCCGCGCCGTGAAGTACCTGGACGAGTACCGCGACGACCGGATCGCCCGGGCCCTCCTGGACGACATCACACACACGGTCACCCGCCCGTGGACCCTCATGGAGGTCTGCGGCGGCCAGACGCACACGCTGATCCGCCAGGGCATCGACCAGCTCCTGCCGCCCGAGGTCGAGCTGGTGCACGGCCCCGGGTGTCCCGTGTGCGTGACGCCGCTCGCGCTGATCGACGAGGCGATCGCGATCGCCAAGCGCGACGACACGATCGTGTGCTCGTTCGGCGACATGCTCCGTGTGCCGGGCTCGAGAGAGGACCTGTTCATGGCGCGGGCCCGGGGCGGTGACGTCCGGGTGGTCTACTCGCCCCTCGACGCCCTCGAGGTCGCCCGGCGCAACCCGGCGAAGACGGTCGTGTTCTTCGCGGTCGGGTTCGAGACCACCGCGCCGGCTAACGCGATGGCGGTCAAGCTGGCGAAGGATCTCGGCGTGCCGAACTTCGCGCTGCTCGTCGCGCACGTGCTGGTCCCGCCGGCGATCATGGCGATCCTGGTCTCGCCGGGGAACCGCGTGCAGGCGTTCCTCGCGCCGGGGCACGTGTGCGCGATCCAGGGCTGGACCGAGTACGAGCCGATCGCGAGTGACTTCGGCGTGCCGATCGTGGTGACCGGGTTCGAGCCGTTGGACCTGCTCGAGGGCATCCGCATGGCGGTCGCCCAGCTCGAGGAGGGACGCGCCGAGGTCGAGAACCAGTACGTCCGCACGGTGGTGCGCGAGGGCAACACGGCCGCTCGCCGCGTCGTCGACGAGGTGTTCGAGACGTGCGACCGCGCCTGGCGCGGCATCGGCGTGATCCCGAGGAGCGGGCTCCGTCTACGCGAGGCCTACCGGCTCCACGACGCCGAGGTGCTGTTCCCGCGCACCGAGGGCGTCCCCGCCTCCGAGTCCGAGATCTGCATCGCCGGCGAGGTGCTCAGGGGGCGGATGAAACCGCACGACTGCCCGGCGTTCGGCACGCTCTGCACCCCGGAGTCCCCGCTCGGCGCGCCGATGGTCTCGAACGAGGGCGCGTGCGCGGCCTACTACCTGGCCGGTCGCCGCCGCGAGGAGGTCACCGCGTGACCGCAGCCGACACGCCGGGTACGACCGACGAGGCGGTGAGGGAGTTCGCGCTGCGGTGCCCCGTCCCGCTCCCGGCGGGCGAGCGCGTGGTGCTCGGTCACGGCAGCGGCGGCAAGCTCTCGGCGGCGTTGATCCGCGACCTGTTCGTCCCGGTGTTCGGCGGTGGTGCTCCCTCCGAGCTCGGCCGTCTGGGTGATGCCGCGGTGGTCGAGGTGAACGGGGCGCGCCTGGCTTTCTCGACGGACTCGTTCGTCGTGACGCCGAAGTTCTTCCCGGGCTCCAACATCGGCGAGCTCGCGGTGAACGGCACGGTGAACGACATCGCGATGATGGGCGCGACACCTCTGTTCCTTTCGGCCGCGTTGATCCTGGAGGAGGGGCTCGAGCTCGAGGTGCTCGGTGCGGTGGTAACCGCGATGGCCGATGCGTGCGAGCGCGCCGGCGTGGCGATGGTCGCCGGCGACACCAAGGTGGTCGAGCATGGGAGCGCCGACGGGCTGTTCGTCACGACGGCCGGGATCGGCGTGATCGCCAACGGCGTCGAGGTCGGTCCTGAGCGCGCCCGCCCGGGCGACCGGGTCCTGCTCACGGGCCCCGTTGCCTCGCACGGCGTCGCGGTGATGTCGCGCCGAGCGGGGATCGCGTTCGAGGGCGACCTGGCCTCGGACAGCGCGCCGCTCACGGCGCTCGTGCAGGCGATGCTCGCGGCCGGCGACGTGCGGTGCCTTCGGGACGCCACCCGCGGCGGCGTGGCGAGCGTGCTGAACGAGCTCGCCGAAGCCAGCAACGTGTCGATGACGGTGGAGGAGGGGGCCGTCCCGGTGCTCGGCCCCGTGCGCGCGGCTTGCGAGATGCTCGGCCTGGATCCGCTCTACGTCGCCAACGAGGGCGTCGCCCTCGCGGTCGTCGCGCCCGAGGCCGCCGAGGCCGTGCTCGCGGCGGCTCGCGAGACGGAGCACGGCTCGGAGGCCGCGCTCGTAGGCGAGGTCGCCGAGGGGCCGCCGCGCGTATCCCTCCGGACGGGTCTCGGCGTTACCCGTCCGCTCACGATGCTCGCCGGCGACCAGCTCCCGCGCATCTGCTGATCGCACGGACCATCGAAGCCCAGGACCGCCCGTCTCTGGTCTGCGAGGTTGCGCGCCTGCCTAGCGAGTACCCGAGGCTGTAGGCACGTGCTCCGCCTGCTCGGACCCGGTCGGATCCACAGGCGCCGCCCGCGGCCGCAAGGAGAGGATGGTCGTGACGGCGAGGATCATGGCGATCACGGCGAGGGACATCCAGACCGGCATGTGGTAGAGGTCGCTCACCATCATCTTGACCCCCACGAAGACCAGGATCACCGCCAGCCCGCGCTTCAGGTGCACGATCCGACCCATGAGCCCGGCGAGAAGGAAGTAGAGGGCGCGCAGTCCGAGGATCGCGAACGCGTTCGAGGTGAAGACCAGGAAGGGCTCCCGCGTGACGGCGAAGATCGCAGGGATCGAGTCAACGGCGAACATGATGTCCGTCGTCTCCACCACGACGAGAACCGCCAGCATCGGTGTGGCGAGTCGTCGACCGAGCTCACGCGAGAAGAACCGCTGGCCTCTGTAGTCGGGCGTCATCGGGACCGCCCGGCGCATCAATCGCAAGATGGGGTTGTGCTCCGGATGGATCTCGAGCTCTCGGTGCCTCGCCATCTTGATCCCGGTGAAGACGAGGAAGGCGCCGAACACGTAGACCATCCACCCGAACCGGTCGAGGAGCGAGGCACCGCCCGCGATGAACATCGCCCTGAACACGAGCGCTCCGAGGATGCCGAGGAACAGCACGCGGTGCTGGTAGGCGGCGGGGACGGCGAAGTAGGAGAAGATCAGCGCGAAGACGAAGATGTTGTCGACCGACAGGCTCTTCTCGATCAGGTAGCCGGCGAGGTACTCGCCCGAAGCCGTCGGGCCCGCCCACGCGAAGACCAGCCCTGCGAAGCCGAGGCCCATCGCGATCCAGACGGCGCTCCAGGCTGCCGCCTCCTTCATGCTCACCTCGTGGGCGGAACGGTGGAACACGAGGAGGTCCAGCGTGAGCATCATCAAGATGAAGGCGACGAAGGCCGCCCAAGCCCAGAGGTCGACGCTCAGCGGGGACGCCCCCCCTGGCCGGGCACCGGCAACGGCGACCGTCGTCGGACCTGGTGCTCCGGCTCCCGGTCGCTGGATGCGTCGCTCCGCGTGGACCGGCGCGAGGCGCGGACCTCGCCGATGAACGGCGCGAGCGCAAGCGGACCCAAGGCCAAACCGACGATGCCCCAACCGAAGCGGTCGAGGTCGAACCGGGCCGCCAGCCAGGACATGAACAAGCCCCACGCCCCGAGGACCAGTGCCGCGAGCACGAGCATCGTAGTTGCGCTCACGTTGCATCCTCCGAGGTCCGTGGGAAGGGCGGGGCCGTGTCGGCGATCGTCTCTTCCCCCACGGGCACGAAGGGGAGGGGAACCTCGCTCTGCTCGCCCTCGGCGAGGCGGATCAGGCGTATCCGTGTGTCCGGGAGCCTGCTTCGAGCGACAGCTGCGACGTCTCGCAACCCGGCCTCCAGGGCGGCGCTCTCGTCCTTAACCCCACCGAAGCGGCTGGAGCCCCCGAGCCGTCCGCAGTCCATATGCGCGACCAGGAGCATCGTGGGTGGGGCGTGGAGGGTGACCGCGAGCTCCAGGGCCGACAACAGCGCTCCTGCGTCCTCGCTCCGGAGCGCCATCGCGCCCCCGGGCCACGCGATCAGGTCAGTGGACCCGAGGAGGCCTTCGCGCTCGAGGAGGTCGCACGCGGGTCGAAGGAATCTGTAGTCGACGCACGTGAGCATGACCGCCCGACATGGGGTCCGATACGGTTCGTCTACGACCGCTAGCTCGTTGACTCCGACCATCTCGACTCTAGTACACCCTTGCCGGAGCTCGGAAGGCAACGGCGTTACTAGGACAACTTCTTGGCCTTACGATTGCCTGATTCCGGCAAGCTCGCGAGCCTTACGGGGCCGACCCCGCCGGCTCCTCTCGGTCCGTCAGGAGCCGCATCCCTTTCACGGCGAGCTGGAGCACGAATGCGCCCTCGGGTTCGCGAGGGGAGTATCCCGTCAGGTTCCGGATCCTGCCGAGTCGGTAGGTGATCGCTCGCGTGCTGAGGCGGAGTCGACGGGCGGTGGCGGCGACGTTCCCCCGCTCCTCGAAGAAGGCCTCCAGGGTGGCGACCAGATGCCCGCTGCCGCCTCGCGCCTGCCGGAGCGGCCCGAGGACCGAGTCGCCCAGCTCGGCGAGCCGATCAGGGTCTCCGACGAGGAGCCGGTAGGGGAGCAGCGTCTCGAACGCGATGAGTGGCCCCTCCAGGCCGAGCTTCGTGGCGAGGTGGAGTGCGTCTCGCGCTTCTTCGAACGAACGTGCGACGCCACCGGGACCGGAATGGGCCCGACCGACCGCAACCTGCCATGGCCCTTCCTTCGATCCCTGGAGCGTCTGGACGAGGTCCGAGGCGCCTTCGTCGGTCCCACCCGGGAACACGCAGACGAGTAGGCCTCCCTTGGTCGCGACCAGCGCCTCCTTGCCGCCCGGCTGCGCGAGGACGTGGGACTCGATCCGCGCGTGTACCGGGCCGGCGTCGACGAGGGAACGATGCGTTCGGGCGACGGCTACGACGTGCTGGGCCGCCAGGTTGAAACCGAGCCGGCTGGCCCGTTCGGTGAGGAGGATGACATCTCCTCCTCCGCGCAGCAGCTCGTCGACGAACTCCCGGCGCAGGGCCTCCTCCTGCCGGATCGCCCGTCGCTGTGCCACGTCGTAGCCGTGCGCGAGCGCCGCCGCGGCGTCGTCGCTAGCCCGGAACATTGCCGCGGCCGCCGTGCCTACGACCCCAGGATCTGAGCCCTCGGTGCGCTCGGTCACGTCGGCCCATAACCGCCAGGTGGCGCTCAGGTACAGGTCAAGCAGGGCCGAGATGGTCACACCCTCGCGTGCGGCCTCTTGGCCGGCCCGTCGGCAGGCCTCGACGTCGCCGCGACGGAGACGTCCGCCCTCCAGGGCGGCGCGCAGGACCGCGCCTACGTAGTTGCCGAGGAACCCTGGGTCGACCGAGGCGTCCTGTCCCGCCGTTCGCGCGATCTCCTCAACCGTGTCTTCCGACGGCTTCAGTAAGCGTCGAGCGGCAGCCCCGCCGTCGGCGCTGGGGGATCCGGTGCCCACCCCGCCCGCCAGTGGATCGCCCACATCAGACTCCTTCATGCCCAGAGTGTGCTCCTGCCGCGGGGCGTCGTCAGCGGGCGTGTCGCCGACGTCCCCGGTCCGCTGATCGGACGGAACCGGCTCGTGCGGCCTCGGAGTGAGTCAGCCCGAGTACCGCCAGCCGATCTCGTCGTTCGGTACCGGGATCGACGCGTGGGTCTGCACGAACCTCCACTCGTCGCCCTCCCGATGGAAGACGGCCGACCACCGAGGGCTGACCGACCCCCCATCGGGGAGCGTGATCGTGAGTCGGGTGGCCGCCCATCCGACCGAACCCTCGCTGTAGG
>Ga0209341_10004919_pt1 | contig 12211 bp, 13 predicted proteins | sample RifCSP13_2_FD_184020 | JGI IMG/M metagenome (GOLD analysis project Ga0209341, IMG submission 184020) | Soil microbial communities from Rifle, Colorado - Rifle CSP2_sed 13_2 (SPAdes) (version 2) | ecosystem: Environmental > Terrestrial > Deep subsurface > Rock core/Sediment | place: Rifle...
ATGGGACTATCTTCTGGCTTTATTTGGCTCTTGGGGGATCTATGCGGTTTGCAGTGGAGTTCTTGCGCGTTAATCCGGTCGTTGCTTTGGGTATGACCGAGTATCAGTGGATCAGCGTGGGCTTAGTCGTTCTGGGAGGGTTTTTCATTTTCGGCCAGGTTGCGAAAAAAGCCGCGTCAAATTGAGGATCGAATGTTCAATATGAGCTCAAAGAACTAAAAGGAGAGTGAACCCATGACCACAGGCTGGATCAAGGAAGACGGGGTTAGAGATGGTGGAACGGTGTGAACCAAGAAGTTGTAAAGGGATCTCACGGCAAGCTCGAAAAGAGCCGTTAGAATGAGGCGTACCGGAACCATCGTTGTGTCGCTTTTCCTAGTTGGCCTCCTTGGCGTCGGTGCCTGGAGTTTTGGGAACGGAGCCAAAGAATCACCTTATATAACGGGGCGTGTCCAAAGAGGAGATATCATCCAGGTGGTCTCGGCTACCGGCACCCTTCAGGCGGGGGTTACGGTTCAGGTGGGAAGTCAGGTTTCAGGAACAATTGCCAAGCTCCACACCGATTTTAATAGCCAAGTAAAAAAGGGGCAGGTGATCGCCGAACTGGATCAGGCGAAGTTTAAAGCGCGTGTGGATGAGGAAAAAGCCAGCCTCCGTGCGGCCCAGGCCAATATGGCAAAGACAAAGGTGACTCTGGAAGACACGCGGAGAAACCTGGCACGGGCCACGGAGCTTAGAAACCGTGATCTTATCTCACAGAGCGAATTGGATGCGGCTCAGACTGCTTTTGAAGCCGCAGCAGCCCAATTCGAAGTGGCAAAGGCCCAAGTGGCACAAGCTCAGGCTGCATTAAATCAGGCCGCAGTCGATCTCGGCAACACAATCATCCGCTCTCCTGTAGACGGGATTGTGATTTCCCGGAACGTTGATGTCGGACAGACCGTGGCTGCCTCTCTCCAAGCTCCGACCCTGTTTACGATTGCCAATGACCTCTCCAAGATGGAGGTGCACGCAAACGTTGATGAGGCCGATATTGGCAATGTCTGGGAAGGGCAAGAAGTCACCTTTACTGTGGATGCCTATCCCACACGGCGTTTCACTGGCAAAGTCTCTCAGGTCCGTAATGCTCCCACTACAGTGCAAAATGTGGTGACCTATAATGCAGTAGTCGGGATCGACAATCGGGAATTGCTCCTGAAGCCGGGCATGACCGCCAATGTAGAGTTCCTGGTCAGCCGAAAAGGTGATGTTCTCAGGATTCCAAACGTAGCCATCCGCTTTAAGCCGCCTTCCGAGAAACAGGATGCACAAGAGTTGTTGCGCCAGGCAAACCGTTCCGGGGGAGGTGGAAGAGGGAGCCGAGGGCGCGCAGCGTCAGGCAGGCCGAGAAGCGGGGACGGCAAGGATGGTAGATGGGTAAGGATTTATGTCCTTAAGGATCTTCAGCCGCAACCGGTCCGAGTGCGTTTAGGAATTACCGATGGCTCCTATACAGAGGTGATTGAGGGCGAGATTGAGGGGGGGCAGCAGATCATCCTAGCTATGTCAGACAGTGCGGAGAGCAACCGTCGGTCGGGCGTTTCCAATCCCTTTTTCACGAGAGGCATGGGGCATTGACCTGGATATCAAGCGTGGAGAGTTTGTCACGGTTACGGGGGCGTCAGGCCCAGGCGAATTCACTTTAATGAACTTTTTAAGCTGCCCGGACCGACCCTCTACGAAAATCCAAGAGCGAATGAAGACGCTCCGCTGGAAGATTCCGTTAATCCTTTTCTGTTTCCTTTTGTCTGTCCCAAGTCCATTGGGAGCTGCCTGCCGGGAGATGGATCTCGCCTGGAGGTTTGCCTCCCTTGCTTATGCTGCGGAGCCTGATGCCACCATTCAGTATTTTGGCCACAACTTTTTTCAGATCACAACAGGGAGGGGAACCAAGATCATTACTGATCCCCTGGCCCCGGGTATGTATCCCACTCCCAGCGTCACACCTCATGTCGTAACGGTGGGGAGAGAGCATCCGAACCACAACTTTGTAGCGCTTGCCGGCGGCAACCCCGTCGTCCTTCGGGGATTGATCCACTCCGGCGCTGATTGGAATCGAGTCAGCATGAACATAAGAGATGTTTTCATTTACAGCATCCCGATCTATCAAAACGGCGTCGATGGGGGATCTTTAAAGGGTGCCGCATTCGTCTTTGACCTGGGAACTCTATGCATCGCTCACCTGGGGGACCTGAGTCACGTACTGACCCCGCAGCAGATTAAGCAAATGGGGAAGGTGGACGTTGCCCTCACTCCAATCGACGGGAGGTTCACTATGGCTCCCGATATTGCGCAGCAGGTCCTTCGCCAGCTCAAACCGAAGATCGCGATCCCGATGCATTACCGAGATAACCTCTCATTGGTACGGGAGTTCAGTAAAGGATTTAAAGTGCGTTACTTGGACGGGGATACGATGACGGTGAGCAAATCTAGACTCCCCCCGCCCACGGAGATCGTCGTCCTAAAACCCAAGGGAGCGAGGGATTACGAGTAACTGAAATGCTGCTAGAGTAAAAACTTTTAAAAGGAGAATGAAAAGATGGCAAATAAAATTGTAATCATTGGCAGTGTGGCGATAGCGTTCGCCCTCGGGGATCTCTACGCTGCCCAGGTGATCCTGGGACCAGACCTTAAGATCCCACCCATTATAGGGCTGGTAAACGCTGTGATCCGGGCCGGGGATACAACTTCAGCGCGGAGGCCCCCAAGGTTCCGTATGGACAATAAACGAATCGGTTAGATGACCTAGCGGAGTTCACGCAATGGAAATCTAAGGAGGAGGAAGCGGGCATGAATATTAATTATTGGCTAATTATCGTCACCTTGGCAGTTGCCCTTCCACTTTCTTTGGAGCTCAAAGCCGGAGCCCAAATGGGTGGGCACGGTGCAGGGGATTCCACACCTATGTCGGGTATGGAGGGGCAGCATCCGATGAGCCCTGGTCCTGCTGAGGAGATGCCTCACGGGGGAGCCATTCCTGCCGAGGGCGTACCGCTGGCCACCCAGGACGTAGGAGGCCAGCCCCTTACCCCCAGAGTCGAGAAGGGAGTAAAGGTTTTTGAGCTAACGGCCCGTCCGGTCCGCTGGCCCATCCTGAAGGACGTGGTTGTTACGGCGTGGACTTATAACGGCACCGTTCCTGGGCCGCTCCTTCAGATAACTGAAGGCGACCGGGTCCGGGTCATCTTGAAAAATGAACTTCCAGAGGAAACCAGCATCCATTGGCATGGGATACCGGTGCCAAACGCCATGGACGGTGTCCCTCCCTTTACTCAGAAGGCAATCCAGCCTGGAGAGACATTCACTTATGAATTTTTGGTGCCGCCGGCTGGCACGTTTATGTACCATTCCCACGTCAACACCGATAAGCAGATCATGATTGGGCTTTATGCTCCTATTATTGTTGATCCAAAGGGACAAGCACCACAACGCCCAGTAGTGGATCAGGTCTGGATGCTCTCGGAGTGGCGCGTGGGCGCAGACGGCCAGACCTATCCCGCCATGCCCATGGCAGGGGCCGAGCCTAACTACTTTACCATCAACGGAAAGGCCTTCCCTGAGACGCCTGTCATTGAAGTCAAGAAGGGCCAGCGGGTGCGCATCCGCCTGGTGGGCATCGGGCAGTTTACCCATCCTATGCATCTCCACGGCATGAACTTTCAGGTAGTAGCCTACGATGGGGTGCCGGTGCCCAAGGCGGCCCGGTTCGTTCGAAATACGATCCCGGTTAACCCTGGTGAGGTAATCGATATCGAGTTCATCGCCAACAACCCAGGAACCTGGGTTTTCCACTGTCATGTGTTGCATCATGTGACAAACAACAACGTCGAGCCAGGGGGTTTGATTGGCCTAGTCCGGGTGAAAGACTAATGGATATCGTAACTCACGGTATCACAGGAACTCTGGTTTCTCGCGCCCTTCCGAGTGGTGATAGAAGGCCAATCATGGCCGCCGGTCTTATCGGCGCTCTGGCACCAGATTTGGATGTGATCGCTCGGCTTTGGGACCCCATGGCGGCCGTTACGGTCCATCGCACCGCGACACACTCCTTCCTCGGTGGAGCGGTGATCGCGGTGCTAGTAGCTGGATTAGTGTGGGGCATTAGACGAGATAGCTTCTTTCATCTTTTCGGGTCTGCTTATCTCGGGCTTCTGTCCCATATAGGATCAGATCTCCTCACATCATTCGGCACGGCCATTTTGTGGCCACTAACTGACCGGCGCTTTGCTCTAGCGCAACATTACCTGATCGACCCGATCTTTGGCGCCCTCGCTCTAGGATTCTTGGTCGCTACATTTTGGTTAAAGGAAAGAAGAACTTCTTTAACAAAGATAGGCCTCCTAGGGATTGTCATATACGTCCTTGTTACCGGGGTTCACCAAAGAATGGCATTTTCCCGCTGGCAAGGATTCATGGAGTCTCAGGGAATAAAGCCGATCCGATCGGTAATTTTGCCGCTCTTCCCCGGTCCCTTTCGCTGGCTAGGAGTATTGGAAACAGAGGAGACATTTTATCAACACGATTTCTGGCTTTATGGCTCATCTCCCGGTCCGCCTCATCTCTTTTCTAAGACCAACGGGGATCTGGGAGAGCTGGAGCAGCTCGGAGAGGTGCAACTCTTCCTAAAGTTTGCTCGCTTTCCATGGCGCCGTGAATTGAGCGAGGACTCTTTCCGAATCGTTGAATATCGGGACCTAGCCTTTGCTGACCATCCGATGGGCGGTCCCTTAGCTCTTCGGATTTGGGTAGATGGGTCGAACTCCGTAAGAAAAGTGGAATTTGGCCATCTCTTCTAATGCTAGACATGTGCGCTATGAGCAATGGACAAGAATCGTACTGAATACATCCCGGCCCTCAAATATGCCTGGTTGACTCCTCTTTATGATCCTCTTCTACGGTGGACCATGCGCGAGTCCACCTTCAAAAGCCGCTTGGTGGAGCAGGCCAGGATCGAGAAGGATCACCGAGTGCTTGACCTCGGCTGTGGCACAGCGACGCTCACTCTTCTCAGCAAGAGGGATCACCCTGGAGCAAACGTGATTGGGCTCGATGGTGACTCAAAAGTTCTTGCAATCGCTAGAGCGAAGGCTGCCAAAGCCGGCTTGGACGTTACTCTGGATCATGGGATGGCCTTCGAGCTACCGTATCCCGACGACTCCTTTGACCGTGTTTTTTCAAGTCTGCTCTTTCATCATTTGACGCGAGAGATCAAAGATCGCACGTTGAGAGAGGTGTTTCGAGTCCTTCGGCCTGGCGGAGAGCTCCACGTAGCCGATTGGGGGAAGCCGCAAAATTGGCTGATGCGTATGGCATTCTTATTTGTGCAGATGCTTGATGGTTTCAGTACAACTGTAGACAACGTCAGCGGTTTATTGCCGGAGCTTTTCCGAGCTGCTGGGTTTGAAGAAGTCCAGGAAACCGCTCAATACGCGACGATAGTTGGTACTCTCTCTTTGTACAAAGCACGGAAACCTCGATGAGAACGACAGAGAGGAATAAACCCTTGCTGACCGTCGGCCTTACTTTGATGTCTCTGTTTTGCCTTTCGCCGAGACCTACTCTCTCTATCAATAAGAACCGGAATATCTGCGGCGCTGAGGTTCCTAATGAAAGTCTTCTTGTCGATTCTCAGGGGGATGGATGGGCCGATGAATGTCGGCCGGAGCCAACCGAGAGGTTTTTGCCTACATGCCAAGCTCCTTTTGCGCCTGTTTGAGGTAGCTTATGTCCACGTATTTCTCCGGCGCAGGCAACGGCTCCTTGAGAAGACCATCCCTGGCCTGAACCTGGAGATTGACCTTCAATCCCTCGAGGGTAACGGATCCATCTTTCGGGAAGATCTTATTCTTCGTAAAGTACTCCACACCCTTGCGCGCGTAAGGCTCTCCGACTCCCATTTCCTGTGAGAAGAAGGCCGCCGCCTCATCCGAGTTCTCGTGAATCCAGCGCAAGCTGCGAATGAGCGCCTTTAGAAATTTGACCACAATCGCCCGGTTTTTTTCGGTCCACGCCGGATTCGCATTGATAGAGTTAAATTGATAGCTCGGAATGGCCTCCATCGTTTCGCCCAACCTGTTGAACCCTTGATCAATCGCAATGTCCGAATAAGGGATGCCCAGGATAGCTGCGGCGATGGCGCCGCTTTCGAGCGCGCTCAAGCGCGCAGGCGTGCCGCCCGAAATGACCACCAGCGTGAAATCGCGCGGGTGAAGGAGGCCTTTGCTCTTGAGATAGTCCAGGAGAATAGAGGTCCCTCCTCCTCTTAGGCTCGAAACACCGATTTTAGCTCCCTTGAGATCCTCAATCTGTTTGTATTTTTTCCCTCCAATGAGAACGTAAGGCGCGGCATTGTCGACCCCGGCAATAACCTTCAAGTTGCCGCCTTTTTCGTTGAACACGATGACACCATCTGGATTAAAGCTGCCAAAATTAAGGTCACCGGCAATCAGGGCTTGGAGTTGCACGGAGCTGCTACCGATAAGGACAATCTCCGCTTTAAGTCCTTCCGCGGCAAAAAAGCCTTTCTTCTGCCCGACATAAAAGGGCAGGTAGAAAAGCGACTTGGAGGTGACGCCCACCTTTACCGGCTGCGCTGCAAGGGCGGAAGGAAAGATAAACAGACCAGCCAAAAGCAGCAAATTCAGGATTAAGATTCTTCTCATGGTTTCACCACCTTAAATCCCCAAACCATCGTCCAGAAAGCAAAGGTTTCGAGAGCGAACGGGCCGAAGCCGAAAAACCCAAGGATGGGCATCTCGAAAATATGCGGCATACCGGGAACGGGAACCGTGTAGATCCACTTCGTGTAGGACCAGTAATTCCAAAATTCCCAGAAAAAGCCGCAAGTGTAGCCAGCAAGGACCCATATTCCCGTTCGGCGAAGATTTCCTTCGCGCCAATCACGGAAAACGGAAGCACGGCCCAATCGGTCATTGATCGGGTCAATGACAAGAAAGACGCCAAGCCACGCCGACCAGAAAAAGAGCCGGGGCAAAAGCAAAGGCAATAGAGACAAAAGAACGCCTAACACAAAAACGAGAAGATGCCAACGGGCAGGAATAAGCGGACGTAGCCTGAAGCCCTCTCCTTTCTTCGTGAGTCCTCCCCAGAGTTCGGCGGTCTCATAGAGCGCGGGAATGACCGTTGCAAAGGAGACGACCTTCATCGTCGTCGCCAACCAGACCTCTGGCGGAGCATTGATATAGACCCAGTTCCGGATAACCAGATTGTACCCTTCGAAGAGGTACCAGTAGAGAGCGGAGACGGGAAACATCCAAACGAACTCGTGCCTCCGCTCGCCAAGTAGAGAGCGACCTTGGAGCCGCTGATTCAGCGCATCGACGAGGAGAATGTAGCCGTACCAGAAAAGGGGAAAGACAAATTGCGACCAGGGAAGGACATGAACAAAACTCAAGGCTTCGCCTGAAAGGATCAACAAGACTCCGGCGTAGCCCTTGACCTTCATTGGAGCATGCATGGCCGCGCCTAACCATCGGCTTCGGCGGGTTGTAAGGCCCCCAGAACTAAGCCTGCAAGGGCAATCAGCGCTCCCGTCCCCATGGCGAGCTGAAATCCCGAAAGCAGACTATCAGGCCTAAGGGCTAGAAGCGCGCCGGAAAATGCGGTACCGAAGACCATCCCGAAGTTGCGCACGAGCCCGACCATGGCCGAAGCTGCTCCCCGCATCTCCGAAGGCGCCGCGCCGATCATTGCGCTATTGTTAGGAGAAACAAAAAGCCCGGCGGCCAAGCCGCTCAGCATGAGGGTAAGAGTAACTTCTGCCAGCCCAGCGGCCTCGGAAAGTCGAGACTGAAACACGAATGCTCCAGCATAGGCGAGCATGCCCGCCACACTCAGCGACCGCGGCCCCCTGCGATCGGAAAGCCCTCCCGCCAGAGGCGCAACCACCATCATCACAATCGCTTTGACCATGAAAAGAAGGCCTGCCTGGGATGGAGACATACCCACGATCCGAATCAAATAGAAAGGCATCAAGAAGACTAAAAAAAATTCACATGTATAGCCGACCAACGCAATCCCGGCGCTCAACGAAAAAGGCTTGCTGCCAAAGAGCGCAGGTGAGAGCAGCGGCTGAATCCTTGACTGGTCGAGCTTTTTCTCCCGCAGGACGAATACGACACCCAAAAGCAGGCCAGCGATGACCGCCGCCGCCCGCAGAAGCGCCTTCCCGCTAGGAACGACGTTCAACCCTCCAGCGCCCGTCACGCCCACCATCGATAGCAAAACGGCCAAGATGAGAACCACAGCCCCCGAGAAATCAAACCGCCCACGGAACGAGCCCGTAACGCCCGGTAGAGTACGGAAAGCGAAGAGGAGGAGGGGAAAGCCAACGAAAGCATTGATCCAGAACACGCCTCGCCAGCTCCACCAACCGGCTACGAATCCGCCGACAAACGGGCCTAGAGTTAACCCCACATAGGTCATTGTAAGCTGCAATCCCAGGACATGGCCGCGTTGCTCCGGCGGGTAGCTCTGTGTCAATAACGCCGGCACGGTGGAGATCGTCATTGCCCCACCCACAGCCTCAACGACGCGAAAAATAATGAGGTAGCCAATCGCGGGCGAAAGAGCGCACAAAGCTGAAGACAGGCTAAAAACAGAAATGCCCGCCAGGTAAACTCGGCGGAGTCCCCAGAAGTCCCCGAGCCGCCCGAATGGCAGCAATAACCCGCTGACCGCAAGGAGGTAGGCGAGGGCGATCCATTGCACGGCGGCCACGCTAGTCGCCAAATCCTGCTGCACCAATGGGAGCACGAGGAAAGTGGCAGCGCTATCCAGGGCGGTCATGAAGGAGCCGAGCCCCGTGATAAGGAGGACATAGCGCCTCCGGTGCCGCGAGGAGATTTCTAAAGCTGACAAGGACTCCAGGGGCTCTGTTTTATCGGCAAAGTCGACTTTATTACCCCACGCGTACCGGTTGAAGTTCCCCTTCCGGTACAGGGTAGCAGCGCCGCTCACGGATGTAGCAACTGATGATCGACGCCACAACAAGCATGACGACGCTGGTAATCAGGAAACCGGCATAAGTTCCGGTATGCTGGAACAGATAGCCACCCATGAAGATCCAGAACGCCGAGCCCAGTTGGTGAATCATGAGCACCAAGCCGACTAAGGTCCCAAGGGAACGGACACCGTAGCAGTTGGCCAGGAGGGTGCGCACCGCCGGATCGGTGCCGCGACCGAAAAAGCCGATGATTCCCGAGGCTAGATAGAGCGCCCAAGGATGACCCGAAGTAAGGAAGAAGAGAAGCACCAGGAAACCAACGGCACGGGATAGATAATACGTCGCAAGGGTGCCGCGTCCCCCAATGGTCTCGGTGGCAGCGCCGCTGGTCAAGAGACCAAGCAGCGCAGAAATGCCAAAAATACCTAGGGCGGCAGCCGTTTCCGCCTGCCCCAGCCCGCCTTCCATGGCCAGCGGGGCTAGATGAACGGTGATCGGCTGAGCAGTGGACCCGCAGACGAGAAACCCCGCAAAGATAAGCCAGAAGGGGGATGTGCGAACTGCTTCGAGTACCGCTGCGCCCTCATCCCGAGCACCGCTCGGCGGTGAGCTCGCGGTCGAACCGCCACTCTGCCGCGTTGCGGACAGGCGATCCGAGAGCTGATCCTCGGGATTGTCGCGAAAAGTCACCAGGACTAAAGGGATCAATATGAAAAGTATCAGGCCACCGAAGAGCAGCCATGGCACACGCCACCCGGCAACCGTAATCAAGCTCACCACTATCGGAGCAAAGGCACCCCGCCCTAAGTGATGACCGGATGGCGCGATGGCGAAAGCCATACCCCTGTGCCGCGGAAACCAGCGCGCAAGAAGAGGGGAGTAAACTGGGCTCAGACCACTGGCGACCCCAAACATGACACCCTGAACCAGAACCAGATGCCAGACGCTGGTCATGCGGCTCGCGGCTAGAGCCCCCAATCCCAGAACGAACAAATAGCCCAGAAAGACACGCTTGCTGCCGAACCGATCGGCCAGCCTTCCGCCAAACGGACCGAACAGACCATTGACCATATACTGAACTGAGGCGGCCAACGACATAGCCGAGAGGCTCCAGCCGAACTCCTTGCTCCACGGGGCGATGAAAAGGGTGAAGGTCTGGACGCCGCCCACCATGAACCACGCGAGGAAGACGCCTGCCAGGATCACCCAACTGCGGTAGCGTGAAATCATGGGTTTCTTATACTCTCTTTCCCTTGTATACCGCCACCTGACAGCCCTTAACGACCTGAATATCGCTCCAGCTCCTCGGCGATCTGCAAGAATTTCTCGTGAACTCCCGGACCTATCTCCCTTGCCTCGTGTTCCTCGAACGCTACGACAAGTTTTTTCTGCTCTTCCCCGCTCAGGACATCATCCGCCATGTTGAAAAGGATCTGATCTTCTTTCGCTATGTGTTCCCTTAAAAGCCGTAGATAAGGCCTGGCGTTTTCAACGAGAGCACGTTTGGCTCTGTCCGGGTCCTCATCCCAACGAGCGACGGCTTCCGCCATCGCCCTAACATAAGCCCTCCCCTCCTCGTGCTCCATCAACATGACTCCGATGGGACCTCCTTCCAGAGGAATACCGCGTTCCTCCAAGGCAGGGAAGAGAAGCTTTTCTTCCTTGAGATGATGGCACTGATCGGCAAAGCCTTTTATGAAACTGATGGCTTTCGTCCAAATCTCCAAAGGAGCCTCCCCGGAGCGCTCTGTGAGCCGCTCCAAAACCGCGAGTACCTTCTCGATCAAGCGGTGCTCATCCTTCAGGACTTCACTGGCCTTCGCGAAGGTCGCTTTGTGTTCCATTATTTCCTCCCATGATTACTTTCTCTAACTCAACGGCCGAATCGCTAAGTACCCCAACCCTTCAACGGCTCTCGGCCCGCCAACTCTCCTATTCTCACCGCACGAATGTTGTTGGCCAGGAAGATCAGCAGCGCCAAAACGTTCAGCAGGCCGCCCCACTGTATCCCAGGGCGCCACTGCGTCAAGTCCCCGCCGACCCGGAGTACAAGGGAGAGCTGGAGCAGGACCCAATGGCCGTAAAAGGCCGCCTGGAATGGCATCGTCATCCCCGTGATCGAGGGTAAAATGATCGACGCGTGCGCGAAGATCATGGAGAAGACGAACCCCAGAAAAATCGTGTGAAGCATCGCATCGTAGAGCGGCCCGGCCCGAAACTCGGACGCAAACCCGACCCACATGAACCCACCCGTCCCAAGCCAGACGTAACCTGTCAACAAACAAAGAGCCATGAAGCGGTGCAGGCCAGGATGCGAGACGATGCGCCAGGCGATGTCGTAGCGCAGGAGCCAACCGGCGAAAGCGACGAGCCCGATGCCGGCCATCCTGATCGCAGCGTCAAACGCCACCAGCGACGCGACCAGGCTAAACACCAGCATTCCGCCGGCAGCGGAAAAACCTATGCGGCTTAAGAAGGAAAGGCGCAACAGGCGGCTGAGCTCTAGTCTCTCACCCGCGATAGTGAGCACCAAAAAACCCACCCACCAGGGGACCACCCGATAAAGAGGATATCCCATCATCCAGAGCCCGTTTCCAACGGCCCACACGATAGCTCCTAGCGCCATGGTTGCCAGCGAAGGCGAACCATGCCGATGGAAGAGCCTAGCAAAAATAGCGACCAGAATCAGGCTGCCGAATAGAATAAGGATCTGCCCTACAAGGGGCGTGAACCCAGCCAGGAGCGCCAGAGCGCCAAGCGCGGCAAAGACAGGCGCGCTATAAGCCCACACGCTCTCCACGGCCATAGCGCGCTCAAGCCCGATGAGCGTGCCCAGAAATCCGCTGACCATGAGCGGGCCGTGGAGGCCAGCGAGACCTGTCCCAGGTTGGGGAAGATTCCAGCCCAACCGGCCCAGTCCGGCCCAAAGGCCCGCCAGAAGCATGAGTCCGGCCAACATCATTAGAAGCATATGACCTTTCGCACCTGACAGCATCGTTCCGATCAGCTCCTCAAGGGCGCCTCAAGCATGGCTTTCGGCATAATCATCGAGATCGTAGCCCGCTCGGGAGAGCGCGCGCTGGGTTGCCTCAAGCACGTTCGGGCCATCGTTGTGCGGCGCAACGGCGACCTCGGGGGCAGTGCGCAACAGATCGAAGAGCGCATCTGCCGCTGCGCCCTCGAATTTCTCGGCGACTTCGTAGACTC
>Ga0209341_10004922_pt1 | contig 12207 bp, 9 predicted proteins | sample RifCSP13_2_FD_184020 | JGI IMG/M metagenome (GOLD analysis project Ga0209341, IMG submission 184020) | Soil microbial communities from Rifle, Colorado - Rifle CSP2_sed 13_2 (SPAdes) (version 2) | ecosystem: Environmental > Terrestrial > Deep subsurface > Rock core/Sediment | place: Rifle...
TCGGCCTGGAATCGTTCACCCAAAGCCTGACAGCTCAGAATGCCCGGGTCGTTCAGGTGGATTGGCGACCGGCGGCCGGCGGGAATGAGAAGCTGATGGCCATCCTGGAGCGCATGAGAAGCTAAAGGAAATAAACCCATGGACATCACGAAAGCAAACAATGAAGCCGTCGAGAGGATGATGGAAGCGCGCCCGGTGGTTATCGGACTGGGAAAGGCGCTGGAAGTGATCCCCGGCATGCGCGAGGATTTACTGCTCCACGCCGGTCCGCCTATCACCTGGGAACGAGCCTCTGGACCGATGCGGGGCGCCATCACCGGCGCCTTGATCTTCGAGGGCAAAGCCAAAACCGAATCCGAGGCGCGCGCCCTGGTCGAATCGGGGGCGATCAAACTCGAACCTTGCCATCACCACCAGGCTGTCGGTCCGATGGCTGGAGTCATCTGCCCGTCCATGTCCGTTTTCATTCTAGAAAACAGGACCCATGGGAACAAATCCTACTCGAATCTGAATGAAGGCTATGGCAAAGTCCTGCGCTACGGCGCTTACAGCCAAGAAGTATTAGATCGATTGCGCTGGATGGAAGACGTGATGGCTCCGGTATTGGGCAAGGCGATCGAGCTGAGCGGTGGAATCGATATGCGAGTACTTTTAGCCGAAGCTCTGCACATGGGGGATGAAGGGCACAACCGCAACAAAGCCGGCTCGATTCTGTTTACCAAGAATCTGGCGCCCCATATCGTAAAGGCGACGGATAATTCTGAGGTCGCCTCCGAGATTCTCCGCTCCCTGGGCGATAATGCCCTCAGCGTGCTCAACCCGGTCATGGCAGCCTGCAAAGCGATGGCTGACACTGCCCATAACATCGAAGGCAGCACCATCGTCAGCGTGATGGCGCGCAACGGCACCGATTTCGGCATCCGCGTGAGTGGTCTGGGCGATCGCTGGTTCACCGCGCCGGTTGCCATCCCCCAGGGGCTTTACTTCCCGGGTTTCAAGGCCGAAGATGCCAGCGGCGATATCGGCGACAGCACGATCACAGAGACGGCCGGTATCGGCGGGTTCGCCATGGCCAGCGCGCCGGCGATCGTCACCTTCGTCAGCGGGACGCCCAAGGATGCCTTGAATACTACCCTGGAAATGTACGAGATTTGCTTTACCGAGCACAAGTACTTCACGATCCCCCCGCTGGATTTCCGGGGCACCCCGACCGGGATCGACATCCGTAAGGTCGTCGAAACCGGCATCACCCCGCGCGTGAACACCGGGATCGCCCATAGGGAGGCCGGGGTTGGGCAGGTTGGGGCCGGGTTGGTGCGCCCGCCGATGGCCATGTTCGAACAGGCCTTGTTGGCCTATGCAGAGAAATATGGATTCTAGGGAGGCAGCTATGTATCAGACCACCTCAACCGTTCAAGATAAAAAAAGTCCATCTGGTAGAGAGACACCGATGGAGCGCGAACGATTCATCCAGACCCTGGCAAGCGCCAAACAGTTAGACCTGACTCAAGGGTGCAGCATCTTCACCCCTCCCTGGCCCGGAGAGAAAGCTTTGGAGATCCATTTTTTCAAGAGGGTCACCGGGGCATACGGTGGAGGTCAGGGCGCGAACGGCCAGATTCTGAATTGGAGCAACACCGTGGGGACTCACCTGGTGGGTGAGACCGCTTTCCATTCCGGTGGGCGGGCTATCGCTGATATCCCATTAGAAGATCTGTGCGGGCCAGGTGTGGTGGTGGACCTTTCAGATGCAGTCTCTGATTACAGCCTCTACACGCCTGAAATGATCCTGAAAAGGGTCGCCGTAAAAAAAGGGGACATCTTGATCATCAACACCGGGTATCACCGCTATTCCTGGGACCTGCCCGACGTTTATAACCCGGCTGCGCAAGGCGGCGTTGAATCAAAGGAATTCGGGTTCCTGGTCAGGCATCCCGGTCCTTCACCTGACTTCTTCAAATGGGCGCTGGACATGCAGCTCAAAGTCATCGGGGTGGATTGCGGCTGCGCAGAACATCCCATGAATACCCCCATCCGGTACATGCATGCCAAAGAATTTGAAAAAGCCGAGGCCAAGATGGTTGCGGAATATGGTAAATCCTGGGATGAGATGTATCCCAGGGAGGAATATTACCAGATCACCCACATGACGATGCCCAAGGCTCATCTCCTGCTGGCGGAGTCGATCGTCGGCGAGATCGACCAGTTAAAAAACAAACGTGCCTGGATCATGCTGCTTCCCATCCCCTTCATGGAGGTAGAGACAGCCTGGATGCGGGCCTGCGCACTGCTGCCTCCGGATGGCATGGGCGAAGGCGAGTTCTTCGAATTCATGGCCTCGGCCGCGATGTTAGACCTGACCGTCCCCTTCAGCGTCCGAACGCCCCAATGGGCAAATTATATTCCCTTGACTGTAACCTATACCAAGCGGGTGGGCGGTCAATTCTTCGGAATGGGCAGGAATGGGTCGATCTGCAACGCCAGTATTCATCTGGGGACGCATATGGATGGCGAGAAGCATTTCTGGCCTGCGGGTAGAAGCATCGGTCAGGTTCCCCTCAAGGATTGGGTTGGACCCGGTGTGATCGCCGATATTTCCCACCTGGTATCCGACTCCAGCGTTTATACCCCCGAGATGATCGAAAGCGTGGTGGACATCCGCCAGGGAGACATCCTGATTCTCAAGACAGGCTGGTATAAATACGGCTGGAACAGCCCGGATTCGGATGAATTTCGTTACATGATCAAACACCCCGGTCCATCGCCGGATTTTTCCCAATGGTGCATCGATAAGAAGCTCAAGTGGCTGGGCATCGACGCCGTCAGTCAAGATCACCCGATGAACACCATCCAGCGCCTCTGGCATCCTAAAACCTTCGAGGAAGCCAACCGCAAATTGATCGAGGATTTCGGCAAGGATTGGGACGAGATGTTCCCGCTGGAGAAGTATTATCAGGACACCCACCTGAACCTTTTCCCGAAGAAGATCGTACACGCAGAAAACCTGGCGAAAGATATTGCCGGAATTAAGAGTGGAAGATACTACCTTGGCTGCTATCTGCAAAAAGGACTGGAAATTACCTCCATGTGGGGTCGATTCATTGCATTCAAGGAAGCCGGCTAATTGGGAAATTCGAGAATATTCCTCATAGACCCACATGATTCTCGTCACTGGTTCAGCTGGTAAAACCGGCCGCGCAGTCCTGCGGGCGCTGCTCGCCAAGGGAGAGACGGTGCGCGCATTGGTCCACCGGCCTGACCAGATCCCCGCAGTTCAGTCCTTGGGCGTTCAGGATGCTCTCGTAGGGGACATGAGAAACCATTCTGACATGCAGCCGGCTTTTGACCGCATCCGGGGGGTCTATCACATCTGTCCCAACGTCAGCCCCGCAGAGATACCCATCGGTCAGACCGTAATCGCAGCTGCCCGATCTGCCCGGGTGGAGCGCTTCGTCTTCCACTCCGTGCTCCACCCACAAATTGAGGCTATGCCGCACCACTGGAATAAGCTGCTCGTCGAGCAGCGGCTGATCGAATCCGGGTTGCCTTTCACCATCCTGCAACCTGCCGTGTACATGCAAAACATTCTTGCCCGCTGGCAGACGATCTGCGATCTGGGCTTTTTCCCGGTCCCTTACCCGGCTGAGACCCGCTTGAGCCTTGTCAATCTGCTGGATGTGGCCCAGGTGGCTGCAACCGTGCTGACCGAATCCGGCCACGCGAATGCGACCTACGAGCTGGTGGGCACGCCTGGGTTATCCCAAACCGAGATCGCGGCAATCCTGAGCACACGAACCGGTCGTGCGGTTAAGGTCGAGGTGATCCCCCTTCCTGAGTGGGAGAAACAGGCTCGCGCCAGAGGTCTGGGGGACTACCAGGTCCAGGCCTTAGCCAGGATGTTCCGCTATTACCGTGAGCGTGGATTCTCGGGCAACCCGCAAGTCCTGAGCTGGCTTCTCCGGCGCCCTCCTTCGACACTGGAAAATTTTATTGAGGAAACCATCCACCAGCAGCAGGTGTTGATCGACCATGGGATGCCTGGGAATTAATGGTTGAGAAGATGATCGTTTTCCTGAAAAAACACATAGCAGCTTGAAGGCAGGAACATAGGAACACACATGAAACCCGCTCCCTTCGAATATTATGCCCCCAGGACAGTTGATGAAGCCTTATCCCACCTGGCCGAGCATGGCTACGACGCCAAAGTTCTTGCCGGTGGTCAAAGCTTGATTCCAATGATGAATTTTCGTCTGGCTCAGCCTTCGATACTGATCGACTTGAATAATATCGCCGCCCTGTCCAGTATTGGCGTGGGCGAGAACGGCGACATAACCATCGGAGCCATGACCCGCCACTCCCAAGTCGAACACGATCCATTGGTTGCTAAATATGCTCCGCTTGTCTTTGAGACGATGCCGCATATCGCCACCTCACAGGTTCGCAATCGAGGGACTTTTGGCGGCAGCATCGCCCATGCGGATCCATCGGCTGAACTGGTGGCAGTGAGTGTGGCTTTAGATGGTCGTTTCCATTTACGCAGCCAAAGCGGGGAGCGTTGGGTCCCCGCCAAGGAATTCTTCCTCGGAATGTTCGCAACGCTCCTGGAACCCGACGAACTGCTGGTGGAAGCGGTATTGCCGTCCCAGCCGCCCCGCAGCGGGTCGGCGCTGCTGGAACTTGCCCGCCGCTCTCACGATTTCGCGCTGGTTGGCGTCGCGGCCGTTGTAACCTTGGATGGTCGTAATTCCTGCCAGGATGCCCGCATCGTTTTTCTGAGCGTTGGGGATCGACCGGTTGAAGCTCATAAGGCTGCCCAGGTGCTGATCGGCCAGATCCCCACCACTGAAGCGCTGCGTGCGGCGGCTGAAGTCGCTGCGGTGGAAGATGTCCACCCCAGCAGCGATATTCACGCCACCGCAGCCTACCGCCGCCACCTGGTAAAAGTCCTGACTCGCCGTGTTTTGAAACTGGCGTTCGAGCGAGCGTCCAGCAATTCGGATTGACTTACTGGTTTATCCTGCCTGCCCATTCTGTCGATCGGGAGAAAATAATGAGCGATCTTCACGACGTTGCTGTTACGGTTAATGGGAAAAAATATCATCACGCTGTCGAGCCAAGGCTCTTACTCAGCGATTTCTTGCGGCACGATCTAAGATTAACGGGAACGCATGTTGGTTGTGAGCATGGAGTGTGCGGGGCCTGTACGGTTTTATTCGATGGGCAGCCAGTCCGATCCTGCCTGATGTTCGCGATCCAGGCGAATGGACACGAAATCATCACCGTTGAAGGGTTAGGAACCCGGGAGAAATTGCACCCGCTTCAAGAAGCTTTCTGGGAAGCTCACGGTTTACAATGTGGATTCTGTACCCCGGGCATTCTGCTGACGGTGGTGCCGTTCCTGGAGAGCCACCCTGATCCGGATGAAAACGAAATTCGCCAGGCAATCTCTGGAAATCTGTGCCGGTGCACCGGCTATCAAAACATCGTCGACGCAATCAAACTTGCTTCAGAGAAGATGAAAACCTGAACTCCCAGACCAGATAAATATTTATTTCCATCCTGATCAATACACCACGTACGATTTACGGGAACCGATCCATGACAAAACTAATTGGCCAGCGAATTAAACGCAATGAAGACCCGCGTCTCCTGACAGGACAGGCTTTATTTGTAGACGATGTGAACATTCCGGGTATGCTGCATGCGGCCTTCTTGCGCAGCGACTACGCCCACGCTTACCTGCGGAGCATCGAAGTATCGGCGGCTTTAAATCGACCGGGAGTAGTGGCGGTCATTACGGCGCAGGATATGGGCGACGAATGGCAGCCAGGCCCGCCGTTAGTTTCCCCTCCGCCCACGGTAAAGGGCGTCATCTTCAACTCACGCACGCAGGTTCCGCTTGCTCGAGATAAGGTCCGCCACGTAGGCGAGCCGATCGCGCTGGTCATCGCCGAAAACCGTTACATTGCCGAGGACGCCGTGGAAGACATCGATGTCGATCTAGATCCCATCGAGGCGGTGGTGGATTTAGAGACAGCTCTGGATCGATCTGCCCCCCTTGTCCACGCAGATCTCGACTCGAATCTGGCCGCCCATCTGGTTCAACATAGAGGCGACTACGCAGCAGCAAGATCTGAGGCCGATCTGGTTATCAAAAGAAAGATCGTCATCGACCGTGGGGCAGCGGCGGCGATGGAAAACCGGGGCATCGTAGCCGATTGGGATGCGAAAAGCGAACATTTGACGGTGTGGGACACCACCCAGGCTCCTATCCCCATCCGCAACGGTCTTGCCCAGCGGCTTGGTCTTTCCGTAGGACAGGTCAGGGTGATCGCGCCATTTATGGGGGGTGGCTTTGGCCCCAAGATGATGATGTTCTACCCGGAAGAGTTGCTTATCCCCTGGGTGTCCATGAAACTGGGTCGTCCGGTCAAGTGGATCGAAGACCGGCGCGAGAACTTTTACGCGACCACCCAGGAACGCGTGCAGGTCCACGAAGCCGAGATGGCCTTGAACAAACACGGACGGGTGCTTGGCGTCAGTCATAATTTCTTACATGACTCCGGCGCGTACGACCCCTATGGTCTGACCATTCCTCTCAACACGCAGTCCCACGTATTGGGAGCCTACGATATCCCCAATTACTATAGCGATCTCAAGGTGGTGTTCACGAATAAGACGCTCACTACTCCGATCCGAGGGGCAGGCCGTCCCCAAGGAATCTTTGTAGTGGAAAGGTTATTGGACATTGCCGCCAAGGAATTGGGGATCGACCCGGTCGAGATCCGGATGCGAAATTTCATCCCTCCGGAAGCTTTTCCCTACGAACGGGAGATCATTGACCAGGCTTTCGCTCCGCTCATATTAGACAGCGGTAACTATAAACCCGTGCTTGAGAAAGCCGCGGCCATGATCGGGTATGAGCGCTTCGTAAGAGATGAAGGCCCGCGCCTGCGCGCCGAAGGCCGGCATGTAGGAATCGGCATCGTTACCTTTATCGAAACAACCGGTGTTGGACCCTACGAAGGGGCCAGAGTGACCGTCGAGGCGAGCGGCAAAATTCGCGTGGCGACCGGTGTCGGCACACAGGGGCAAGGCCACTTCACCTCCTTTGCCCAGATAGTCGCCGAGCAGTTAGGGGTTGGGATCGAGGATGTGCACCTGGTGACCGGGGATACCTCGGACTTCCATTGGGGAACAGGCACCTTTGCCAGCCGCGGGGCTGTAGTCGCCGGGAATGCAATCTATGCTTCGACCCAGGTCGTCCGCGAGAAGATCCTCAAATTAGCCAGCAAGGTCCTGGAAGCCCCTGAAGAGGAGCTGGAAATCGAAGCTGGTCAGGTGAGGGTGGCCGATATCCCGAGCTTATCCATCAGCCTGGGCGAGCTGGCCTTGCTGGCGAATCCCTTGCGCGGAGCGGTTCAGCCTGGCACAGAACCGGGCCTCGAAGCCACCGCCTACTTCGGCCCCCAGTACGGAGCCGCAGCTTTTGGCGTCCACGCCATGATTCTAGAAGTAGACCCAGAGACGATGATGGTGGAGATCAAGCGATATGTAGTCGTCGAAGACTGCGGGACAATCTTGAACCCAATGATCCTGGAAGGGCAGATTCATGGCGGCGTGGCGATGGGCATCGGGAACGCATATTTCGAGAAGCTCATTTACGACGAGAACGGACAGCTGCTCAACGCCTCCCTGGCGGATTATTTGATCCCTTCGGCTGGCGAGGTGCCGCGCATCGAAGTAGGCCATGAGGAAACCCGCTCCCCACTTAACCCGCTGGGCACCAAAGGTGCGGGCGAAGCCGGGACTATCCCGGTCCCGGCTCTGTTTGCCCAGGCGTTGGAGAATGCCCTGGCCGATCTCGATATAGAGATCCTTGAAATGCCGCTCAGCCCTAACCGGTTATTTGAGATACTCCAGAAAAAGGAGAAAGAAAAATGAAATTGGAGGGCGAATACACCTTTGATGGTCCTCAGGCAGAGGTCTGGAAACTCATCCGGGACCCTGAAGTCCTTTCAACTGCTTTACCCGGCACCCAGAGTCTGGAGCAGGTCAGTGAAAATGAATACCAGGGGGATATGAACCTGCGGATAGGTCCGGTCGCAGGTGTTTTTTCAGGGAAGATTATCGTCTCGGACGAGGTGCCCCCCGAAAGCTGTCGTTTGACGGTGGAAGGGAAAGGTAAACCCGGCTTCGTCAATGGGACCGGCGACGTGCAACTGATCGCTCAAGATGACGGCAAAACCCTGATGAAGTACGCCGGCGAAGTGCAGATCGGAGGGAGGCTGGCCAGTGTAGGTCAACGATTGATAGATACTGCCAGCAAGAGCATCATCAGCCAGGGGCTGGACACGCTGAACCGGGCTTTGCAGGCGCGCGTCGCAGCACAGGTCACGGGAAAAGAGGTCGAGTATACACCGCCCAGTGAGAGCGAGTTTGCGGCTTCGGTCGCCAAGGATATGGCTACTGGGGCGTTCTCGGCCTCGCGGATGGTATGGATTGGAATAGCCATACTTATCATTGTGCTAATTGTGGTGCTGGTATTTATCAGCAGAGGTGGGAATTGAACGTAATAACGACTCGACGGGTAGCGGGCTGTATGATCGCCTCACTGGTTTAGCGCCCTGGAGCGAAAGGAGAGTGATTATGACCTCTCGGTAACAATTTACCGCATAATTGACAAGCAAGTAGTAATTCTATACAATGAAAACTACTTCATCTGGATGCGATCGCAGGCATGAGTGACCAAGAGGCTGAGACCGCAGACAATTCGCTGAGGTAGCCGCCACCAACAACCACATAAGGAGGAGCGCGATGAAAAGCAGACTTTGCCAAGAAAAGGGAAATTCAATATTCAGAGTGCTGATATTTTCTGTCATATTGGCCGCGCTGGTTCTGGGAACAACGATGTGTGCACCGCCACAGCCTGCAGCCCAGCCTACTGCACCGCCAACTGAAGCGCCTGCCGCGGTGACGACAGAAGCAGCAGCCCAGGATGTAACCCTGGCGATCGAGCATTTCAGTATTATTGAGGGAACGACCTGGTCTGGAGCCCAGGATCGGGCCGGTAAACGCATCGCCGAAAAATATCCAAATGTAGAATACGTCTACAGAGAAGAAGTTAGCCCAGACCTGACGGTCCCTTACGCCGAAGAGATGATCGCGGATGGAGCCGACATCGTCGTTGGAAATGCGGAGCACATCGGGATGCCCCTGCTGGATATCGCCGATAAGTACCCGGATGCCTATTTTATGTCCGTCATTGCCAGCGATCCGACCACAAAGAGGAACTTCATCAGATACTTCCCCAGGCAGTATCAGGCCCTGTACCTGGAAGGGCTGATCGCCGGGGCGTTGACCCAAACTGGCAATATCGGCATCGTCTCGGCATTCCCCAATGTCCAGGTCATCAGGCGCACGGCCGGTTTCTACCTGGGGGTGATGGATGCAGCCAAGTTGTTAGACAAAGACATCAAGGTGTACGTGAAGTACGTTGGCGGCTGGTTTATGCCCCCGGAAGAGCGCGATATTGCCAGCACCTTGGTAGACCAGTACCAGGTTGATGTCATAACCCAGCAGACCGATTCCGGGTCCCCCCTGGATGTGGCCACAGAAAAGGGCATCTGGTACGTGGGCAAGGATATGGATATCGTAGGGGAATATGGCTGGTCGACCACGGATACTGTAGCGGTGTCTTTCGATACGCGTTGGGAAGTCCTCTTTGAGAAGGTCCTGCTGAGCTATCTGGCCGGAGATCAAGATCCAGAAACGATGTTGTTCCTGGGTATGGACCAAACAATGGAACTGGCAGATGGCACAGTAGAGGCAGCTGTTGACATCATGAACGACGGCAAGGTGGGCGTCGAGGCGATCAGCCCGAAGGCGCTGCCATTGATCCCGGCTGAGATCGTTGACCTCGTTAAGCAACGCAGAGAACAGATGATGGCAGGGGAATGGGATCCGTTCACCGAGCACGAGTTCGTGAGCAACGGGACCGGTTTGGAGCTGGACGGCCTGCCCATTCCTGATGCAGGGACGGTGGTCAAGCCGGCTGGTGAAGTGCCGACGGACGTTTGGTTGCTTTCGCAGTTCAACTTCGACCTGGAAGGAATGCAGATCCTGGAGTAGAACACACTCCGGTAGTCATCTCGATTGCGTCGATGTATAGCTACCTCCAATAACCAAGCAGCATGAGGCTCCCATTCTTGAGAGGGACCCCTCCCAAGGAGGGAGCCTTATGCCTGGCAGTAGTCCGTAGTTGTGCTGGATTGTTGCGGGCAAGCTGGCGATCTTGGCACAGATGAACGAAAATTTTTCTTGGGGATCACTAAAAAGAGAGGCGAACTCAAAAAGTGCTCACCAGAGATATCCAACGCGGTGATACAGTCCTGGAGGCGAGAGGGATCACCAAAAGATTCCCGGGAGTTATCGCCAACGATCGCATAAATTTCGAGATCAAAGCCGGCGAAATCCACGCCATCCTGGGGGAAAACGGCGCTGGGAAGACCACTTTGATGAAAATCCTTTTTGGCCAATACCAGCCTGACGAGGGAGAGATCTATATCGGTGGCAAACAGGTCAAATTCCGGTCGCCTCTCGACGCCATCGATAAAGGCATCGGCATGGTTCACCAGAACCGAAAATTGGTGTCCGCGCATAGCGTGATCGAAAACATCATCCTTGGACACCCGAAGGCTGGCAAGATCCTGAACCTGAAGAGGGCGGAGGGGGAGATCAGTGAATTATGCGAGAAATATGGATTTAAGATAGACCTGTACGCAAAAGTCTGGCAGCTTTCAGAAGGGGAAAAGCAGGTCGTGGAGATCCTGAAAGCCCTTTATCGCGGGGCCGAGGTGCTCATCCTGGACGAGCCGTCTTCTGCGCTGGCGCCCGTCGAAACCGAGAAACTATTGGCTTCCGTCGAAGCCATGGCGCGAAACGATCTTGCCATCGTGCCGTTCATCACCCATAAACTTCCCATCGTGCTGGCAATCAGCGACCGGGTCACGGTGATGAGGCGCGGCAAAGTCGTCAGCTGTATCAAGACGGAGCATGCAACCGAGAAGGGCCTGGCGAAGGAAATGGTGGGGAGGGAAGTCATTTTTAGAATAGAAAGGACGAAGGTGGAGAAGGGAAGAACCATCCTCCAGGTAGATAACCTGTCCGCCTTCAGCGATAAAGGTTTTCTGGCTTTGAAGGGAGTATCGTTTTCGATCTGTGAAGGCGAAATCTTCGGGATAGCCGGGATCTCCGGTAACGGACAGAGCGAGTTGGTCGAAGTCCTTGCCGGACTGCGCAAGGCAGAGAGTGGTAAAGTGGCTTTTGATGGAAAGGATATCACCCATTTCTCCAGTTTAGCAAGGTGGAAGCTGGGAATCGGATACATTCCCTCCGATCGCTTAGAAGTAGGTTCGATCGCCGATTTCTCTCTTGTGGAAAACACGACCATGAACTATTACTTCGATGCCGATTTTCTCCAGCGAGGGATCGTGGATTACAAGAAGATCAGAGCGCTGACAGAAGATATCATCTCAGAGTACAGCGTGGCGACTCCCGGCCCAGATACCAAGGCAAAAAGCCTATCCGGGGGTAACCTCCAAAAGCTCATCCTGGCACGCGTGCTCTCCCGCAAACCCCGCTTGGTTATCGCAGATTTGCCGACTCAGGGTTTAGACGTAGGGGCGACCGAGTTCGTTCGAAACAAGCTCATTCAAGCGAAGAAGGATAAAGCCGGTGTTCTTCTCATCTCAGAGGATCTCGATGAGGTCCTCGAGTTGAGCGATTGGGTCGCACCGATTTACGAAGGACAGATCATGGGCGTCCTGCCGGGAGAAGGGGCAAGAAGGGAGGATGTGGGTGCCAGGATGGCTGGATTAAACCTGGAGGGGGAGAAGAAATGAGGCTCGGCAGCCACGAATTAAAGCTCGAGAAGAGATTCACAATAACCAGTTGGCAGGCCGCGCTCATATCGATCCTCGCCATCCTGATCGCCCTGGCGCTTTTCAGCATCCTCTTCCTCCTTGCCGGGATCAACCCGCTGTACGCCTATCAGGAGATCTTTTCCTACGCTTTTGCAAATCCGTTTGGGTTGCCGCTAGCCCTTAACCGGTTCATATTCCTTTTATTTTGTACATGCGCATTTATCATCCCTTATCGAGCCGGGCTTTGGAACATCGGAGTGGCGGGGCAGCTCTACGCCGGGGC
>Ga0209341_10004924_pt1 | contig 12207 bp, 7 predicted proteins | sample RifCSP13_2_FD_184020 | JGI IMG/M metagenome (GOLD analysis project Ga0209341, IMG submission 184020) | Soil microbial communities from Rifle, Colorado - Rifle CSP2_sed 13_2 (SPAdes) (version 2) | ecosystem: Environmental > Terrestrial > Deep subsurface > Rock core/Sediment | place: Rifle...
CTCCGGCGATTACGGCCGCGCGCTGGAGCGCGCGTGTGCCCTCATCGCGTATGAGCGGCAGCGCGAGGAGCAGCGGCTGGCCCGCCAGGAGGGCCGCCTGGTGGGCATCGGTGTCGCCGTGTACGTGGAGCGCGCCGGGGAGGGCCTTCCCGAGTACGCCCGTGTCGTCGTGGAGTCGGATGGGCGAGTGATCGTCCGACCCGGCTCGACGGCTCACGGCCAGGGGCACGAGACCACCTTCGCCCAGATCGCCGCCGACGTCCTGGCCCTGGACCCGCGCGCAATCGTCGTGCAGCAGGGAGACTCGGGCGCGCTGCCGCGCGGCGGCGGAACCTTTTCCAGCCGCTCCGTCGCCGTGGGCGGCTCGGCGGTGGTCCTGGCCCTGCGCCAGATCCGCGCCAAGGCGAGCACGATTGCGGCCCATCTGCTGGAAGCTGGCGGCGACGACATCGAGTGGACAGACGGGCGTCTGGCCGTGAGAGGATCCCCGGCGCGGGCGCTGGCATTCGCCGAGATCGCCGCCGCCGCCTACCAGCCGAACCGGCTCCCGCCGGGGATGACACCGGGATTGGAAGCCCACGCCGAGTTCGCCATGCCCGGGCCGGTCTTCCCCTTTGGGGCCTGCGCCGCCGTCGTGGAGATCGCGCGTGAGACGGGGGAGGTGCAGGTTCTCCGGCTTGCGGCGGTCGACGACGCCGGTCGCGTGATTAACCCGCTGCTGGCGGAGGGGCAGGTGCTCGGCGCGACGGTGCAGGGGCTGGGGCAAGCCCTGTGCGAAGAGGCGATCTATGACGAGAGCGGCCAGCTCCTCACCGCGGCATTCACGGACTACGCGGTCCTGCGGGCCGCCGCTGTCCCGGCGGTGGAGAGCGAATTCCAGGAAACCCCCTCGCCGTTCAACCCGCTGGGCGCGAAGGGGATCGGTGAGGCCGGGGCGATCGGGACCCCGGCGGCCGTGGCCAATGCGGTCATCGATGCGCTCGCACCCCTGGGGATCACCCACGTTGATCTCCCGCTCACCCCACCCAAGCTCTGGCGGCTCCTGCAGTCCCCGGTGTGACGCTCGACAACAATGAGGAGTGATGGAGAGGCGTTCCTGCGGTAACGTAGGGACTGGCTGGACGGCTCGTGCTTGCGCCACTTTTGGAGGGAGAGGGTCGATGAAAATCACAGAAGGCATGTTACGGGCAGCACGGCTCGACGCGTCGCTCTACGAGGAAGTCGAGGCCGACCGGGGGCTGACCGGACAGGCCACGGCGGTGGTGCTGCTCTCCGCCGTGGCCGCCGGCATCGGCGCGACCATGTACGGGCCGGGCCTCCCCGTCACCATCCTGGCGGCGGTGGTCCTCTGGTACCTCTGGGCCTTCCTGACCTACCTCATCGGCACGCGCGTGCTGCCGGAGCCGCAGACCAAAGCCGATTTCGGTCAACTGCTGCGCACCATCGGTTTCGCCAGTTCCCCGGGAGTGATCCGCATCCTGGGGATCATCCCGGGCCTGGTCCGGCCGGCCTTCGCCGTGGCGCACATCTGGATGCTCGTGGCGATGGTTGTCGCGGTGCACCAGGCGCTGGACTACACCTCGTCCTGGCGCGCCGCCGGCGTGGTGCTCGTAGGGTGGCTCATCCAGGCTCTCCTGCTGGACGCGCTGCTGCGGGGGGCCCTCTTCTAATGGGCGGCGGGTTCAGGCTGGGACGGCTGCTGGGGATCCCCATCTTCATCCACTCCTCGTGGTTCATCGCGCTGTGGGTGCTCTCATGGTCGCTGGCCGTGGCCTACTACCCGCAGGAGTTTCCCGGCCTCGGCCCGTCCACCTACTGGGGAATGGGGATCATCTCCGCCCTGCTCCTTTTTGGCTCAGTGCTGGTGCATGAGTTCGGCCACGCCCTGACCGCGCGCCGCCACGGAGTGCGCACGCGCAACATCACGCTCTTCATGTTCGGCGGCGTGGCCCAGATCGCCGCGGAGCCGCCCACGGCGAACGCTGAACTGGCCATCGCCGCCGCGGGGCCGGCGACGAGCTACGTGCTGGCGGGGCTATTCTGGCTGCTCGACCGGGTCGTGGCCGGAACGGCGCTCGGTGCGATCATCGGCTACCTGGCTTTCATCAACGCGACGCTGGCAACCTTCAACCTGATTCCGGGCTTCCCGCTGGACGGCGGCCGCGTGCTCCGCGCCCTGTTGTGGCGGCGCAGCGGTGATTTGGAGCAGGCTACCCGCATCGCCTCCCAATCCGGCCAGGTGGTGGCTGTCATCTTCATCGGGCTCGGCCTGCTGCAGATGTTCCGCGGCGCGTTCGTCGGCGGCCTCTGGTTGATCCTCATCGGCTGGTTCCTGCAGTCGGCGGCCCAGGCGGGCTATCAGCAGGTAGTGCTGCGGCAGGCCCTTGGCGGGGTGCGGGTGGGAGATATCATGACCCGCGACCTGCACACGATCGACCCCAACCTGACCGTGGAGGAGGCGATCACGGACTTCTTTATCCCCCTCAAGCACGGCGGGTTTCCGGTAGTCTACGGAGACCGGCTCGTCGGCGTGGTGACGCTGCAGGACGTGCGTGGCGTGCCCGCGGAGGCGCGCGGGGAGCGGCGGGTGCGCGACGTGATGACGCCGCAAGCGAACCTGAAGACGGTGCGCCCCATGACCACCGCCTACGACGCCTTCATGCGCCTGGGTCAGGAGCAGATCGGCCGGCTGCTCGTCGTGGACGACGGCGGGTCGCTGGTGGGCATCCTTACGCGCAGCGACCTGCTGCATGCCATCCGGCTGTACACGGAGTTTGGAGGAAGTCTCGGGGAGGAGAAGTCTGCAGGAACGCGGTGAAGATCTTCTTGCACGCGAGCAGGGAGGCGACGCGGACGCCGCACCCTTTGGTTGACGCGGGCGCGAGGATCTGATATGTTTACACAGTCGTCATAATGCGTTTCGACGGGGGACGCATGGTGCGTCCCCCGTGGTGTGTCGCGGGTCTTCTTCGTGGTGAGTTGGTCCGGCGAGACACGCGCAGATGCCGGCACCAATTCACGCGGCGCAAGCCGCATCCGGTCGCAGACCGGAACATGAAGGAGGCATTTTCATTACGACGCTCACTGCAAGTCCCAAGACCCCGACGCAGTTCGGGGGCCTGACCCTGCGCCCGGAAACGCTCCGGGCGATCCAAAAGCTAGCCTGGACCGAGCCCACTCCCATTCAGACCAGGGTCATCCCTCTGATGACGGAGGGCCGCGACCTCATCGGTCAGGCCCAGACCGGCTCCGGGAAGACCGGCGCCTACGGCATTCCCCTGGTGGAACGGCTCGACGCGGCGGCGCGCGCTCTGCAGGCGCTCGTGCTCGTGCCCACGCGCGAACTGGCGCTGCAGGTCACGGAAGACCTGCGCGTCTTCGCCGCGGAGTACGGGATTACCGCGGTGGCCCTCTTCGGCGGCCAGCCGATCGAGCGGCAGTTCACCGCGCTGCGCCGCCACCCGCATATCGCTGTGGCCACGCCCGGTCGCCTGCTGGATCACCTGCAACGCCGGACCGTGACGCTGGAGGCGGTGACGGTCGTCATTCTCGACGAGGCCGACCGCATGCTGGACATGGGCTTCCTGCCGGACGTCTCCCGCATCCTGAAGCAGACGCCGACCGCGCGGCAGACCGCGCTCTTCTCGGCGACGATGCCGCCGGCAATCCGCGCGCTCGCGGAGCAGTGGCTCCGCCGGCCCGTCTGGGTGCGCATCGACGCGCCGATGCCGACCGTAGAGACGGTCGAGCAGTACTACCTCGAAGTCATGGAAGAAGATAAGGTCCGCGCGCTGCGCCGGCTGCTGGTCAAGGAGACGATCCCCTCCGCGCTGGTCTTCCGGCGCACGAAGCACCGCGTTGACCGGTTGGCGCGCGCGCTCGGCCGGGACCGCACGGTGGGCGTGCTGCACGGTGGGATGCGCCAGGAGGCGCGCCTGCAGGCGCTGCGGGCCTTCGAAGAGAGGCGCACGCCGCTATTGATCACCACCAACGTGGCGTCGCGCGGCCTGGACCTGCCGGAGGTCTCGCACGTGATTAACTTCGACATGCCGGAGGACGTGGACACCTATATCCACCGCGTCGGTCGCACCGCGCGGGCCGGACGGTCGGGGACGGCGATCACGTTTGTCGGCCAGCACGACATCGACATGTTCGACCAGCTGCAGAAGCGGCTCGGTCGGGCACTGCAGCGCCACTCACTAAACATCTACTCCTAGCTCCAAGGGCCCGCCTGGCGTCCGCCTGCTGCGGCGCCGGCCCGTCCCACTGCAGGAATCCGGACGTCTCACCCGCGAACCACGCTGGCACGGACGCGCCCGGCGTCCCGGAGCACGCATGGCCAAACACCTGCCGACCGGAACGGTCAGCTTCCTTTTCACGGACATCCAGGGTTCCACCGAATTGCTGCACCGGCTGGGGGACCAGCGCTACGGCGAGGTGCTACTAGAACACCAGCGCCTGCTACGCGAGGCCTTCGCCCGGGAGGAGGGCGCGGAGGTGGACACGCAGGGCGACGCCTTCTTCGTGGCCTTTCCCCGCGCCTGGAACGCTGTTGCCGCAGCCATAACAGCGCAGCAGGCGCTCGCCTCCCACCCCTGGCCCGAAGGCGTCGCCGTTCGCGTGCGCATGGGCATCCACACGGGCGAGCCCACGCTGGTGGGGGATCACTACGTCGGGCTGGACGTGCACCGCGCGGCCCGCATCGCCGCCACCGGATACGGTGGGCAGGTGCTGTTCTCAGAGCGGACCCATGCGATGGCCCAGGTCCGCCTGCCCGGAGGGGTCGAGGTCCGCGATCTGGGAGAGCACCGGCTGAAGGACCTCCACCGGCCGGAGCACATCTACCAGCTCGCGATCCCCGGGCTGCCCGCCGACTTCCCGCCGCTGAAATCCCTCGAAGTTCTAGTCACCAACCTCCCCGCGCTGCAGCTGACGAGTTTCGTCGGCCGCGAGCGGGAGATGGCGGAGATCAAAGCACAGCTGGCAGCGACACACCTTCTCACCCTGCTGGGGCCCGGCGGTACGGGAAAGACCCGGCTGGCCCTGGAGGTGGGCAGCGGCCTGCTGGAGCAGTTTCCCAAAGGCGTCTGGCTCGTCGAACTGGCCCCCCTCTCCGATCCCGACCTGATCATCCAGACGGTCGCCACGGTCTTCAACGTGCGCGAGGCGCCGGGCCGGCCGCTGCTGGATTCCCTGATCGACTACCTGAAACCCCGCGAACTGCTCCTGGTCCTGGACAACTGTGAGCACCTGATCGAGGCGTCGGCGCGACTGGCCGGCGCCCTGCTGCGCGGCTGCCCGCAGCTGCGGATTCTGGCGACGAGCCGTGAGCCGCTCGGTGTGGCCGGAGAAGCGACCTACCGCGTGCCGCCGCTCTCGCGGCCGGATCCGGCAAAGCGGATCGCGGCGGACCAGCTCGGCGAGTTTGAGGCGGCACGCCTGTTCGTCGAGCGCGCGATTCTGGGCAATCCGAAGTTTGGCGTCACCGACGCCAACGCCCCCGCGGTCGCGCACGTGGTGTCGCAGCTGGACGGGATCCCGCTGGCCATCGAACTGGCGGCCGCGCGGATAAAGGTCTTGTCGGTGGAGCAGATCGCCGCGCGGTTGGACGACCGGTTCCGGCTGCTCACGGGCGGGGCGCGCACCGGCCTGCCGCACCACCAGACGTTGCGGGCGACGATCGACTGGAGCCACGACCTGCTGTCGGAACCGGAGCGAGTCCTGTTCCGCCGCTTCTCCGTGTTTGCCGGCGGATTTTCACTGGAAGCGGCGGAGGCGGTCGGCGCGGGGGGCGAGATCGACGAAATGGACGTGCTCGACCTCGTGGCCCGTCTGGTGGACAGGTCGCTGCTGATCACGGAGGAGGTCACCGGCGATGTCCGCTACCGGATGCTGGAGACGATTCGGGCCTACAGCCAGGAGAAGGTCACGGCGGCGGGAGAAGAGGCGGCCGTCCGGGAGCGGCACGTGCGCTGGTACGTGGACCTAGTGGAAGAGGCTGAGCCGGCGCTTCAAGGCCCCGAGCAGGTTACGTGGCTGGACCGTCTGGAACTGGAGCACGACAACCTGCGCGCAGCGCTGGAGTGGTGTCGCGATGCGGGCGGAGACAAGGAGGCCGGGGTGCGGCTGGCCGGCGCACTGCACCGCTTCTGGGCGCGGCGCGGTTACCTGAGCGAAGGGCGGGAGTGGCTGGAGACGGCGATCACCCGCTGTCCGGACGTGTCCCCGCCGGCGCGGGCGCAGGCGCTGTACGGGGCGGCGCTGCTGGCGTTCGACCAGGGCGACTACGCACGGGCCCAGGCCCGCGCCGAGGAGAGCCTGAGCCTGCACCGCGCCCTGGGGGACGACCTCGGGGCGGCCCTCTCGCTTAACGTCCTGGGGAGCGTCGCGCGCAACCGAGGCGAGTACGGCCTTGCGCTCAAACTGCTCGAAGAGGGCGAAGCGGTCAGCAGGCAGGGAGGGCACACCTGGGCGCTGGCCGAGGCGCTGAACAGTATCGGGTTGACCGCCCGGCGACAGCGCGATCACGAGCGGGCGAGGCGTCTCTTCGAGGAAGGACTAGCCCTCTGGCGGCAACTGGGTGACAAGTGGGGGCTGGCGGGCGTGCTGGGTCACATTGGCGTGGTGGCCCGTTTCACCGGCGACTACGAGCGTGCGCGCGCGCTACACGAGGAGAGCCTGGCGCTGCGCCGGGAGTTGGGCGACAGGCGGAACATCGCCGCGGCCCTCAGTTCGCTGGGGACCGTGGCCCTGCTGCAGGGCGATTACGGGCAGGCCCGGTCGCTCTTTGAGGAGAGCCTGGTCCTCTGCCGAGAGTTGGGGGACAAGCTGAACGTGGCCGCCGCACTCGGCAACCTCGGTGTGGTGGCGACTCATCAGGGGGAGTATGACCGAGCGGCGGAACTGTATGAGGAGAGCCTGGTCCTCTACCAGGAACTAGGGGACAGGCTGAACATCGCCAATGCCCACTTCTACCTCGGCATGCTGGCACTGCGGCTGGGGAGCGACGGCCGGGCAGCGAGCGAGTACCGGAACGCCCTGAAGATGTTTGCCGCCCAAGGGGACAAGTTGGGTCTCGCCGACTCACTGGCAGGACTGGGACGCGTCGCCGCGGCGCGGGGACGCCCGGCGGAGGCGGCCCGGTTCCTGGGGGCGGCGGAAGCGCTGCGTGAGGCCATTGGGACACCTCTGCCCCCCGCCGACCGCGCCGAGTACGACCGGACCGTCGCGGATGTGCGCGCCCGGCTGGGCGATGAGGAACATGTCCGAGCCTGGGCTGCAGGCCGAGCGCTGCCGCTGGAAGCGGTTCTTCAGGAGGCCATGAGGCCGGAAGCATGATCGGGCGAGCAAGATCCTCCGTCATGCAGGAGGGAATTACGCGCGGTGGGTGAATACACCACGGACAAACGCAGTCCTGGGTAGGCGGGGCGGGGTCGGATCGAGCAGTCTCTTCGAATCCTACACTAAACTTCCAGCGATCATCTCGCGAGTGTCCCGGGCGCCGGTCTCACGCCGACTGCCCGCCGGAGAGCATGCTGGGGGACTGTGACCGCGCTCTCTTTGTTTGGATGTGAACGAATAGAGGGAGGCAACCAATGAATCGGGTGGAGTCTACGGCAAGACATCCCGCACTGGCCCTGCTGTCGGCGGTGATCCTTGTCGTTGTGCTTACTGGTCCAAATGTCACCCTGACCTATGCCACCGACGTCTCGACCTTCTCGTCGCTCAACCATGCGAGCTGGGTCGGGAGTGGCTTCGACGCCGAGGGAATCGTCGGCAGGTTGTACGCCGCCGTCTGCTCGAACCCCCGGCGGGTGTACGCATTTGACTCCAGGGGGAGAGCCCGGCGATTCGCCACGCTCCCCAACAGGTCCTCCGGCTGTGACCGGATTGCCGTGAACCCGGCTAAGGGAGGCGGATTTCAGAACAAGGAACAGTTCGTCTATGTATCCCAGGGGCCGCTCATCTGGGAGATCACCCCGGACGGAGCAGTAGGGAGCCCCCCGTTCACGACGCTCTCGTGCGCTGCTTCAACTAGCAGCATCACCTTTGACACGATCGGCTCATTCGATTTCGACATGATCGCTGCGTGCGGGAACGATCTGTGGCGGGTGGACGCCAGCGGGACCCCGACACTCATCCCAACTTTTGGGCTACTTCCCGCCGACATCTCTGGCCCGGCGGTAGCGCCGCGGACTCTGGTCGTGCCGGGCTCCACGTGGCTGGGGCACATCCTCGTGGCTTCCCCGATCCAGGGCAAAGTGTACGCAGTGTCCCCCGGTGAGGTCGTAGAGATCGCGGCGAAGACAGGTGCATCGGCGGTCTACCTCGTCCCGCGGATCCTGGTCACTTTCGGGAACAACAACGGGACGTTCTTCACTGCCAGACCCACACAGGGCGATGTCGTCCAGCAGACGAAGGAACTGTTTCATCCTGCTAACCTGCTGTTGGGATACGAAGGGCGCATCCTGGTGACCAGCACTACCGGAGACATGGAACTGCTGAAGCCAAATCCGGACTACTCCACTTCTTCAACCTGGCGCTTCATCTTCGATTTCCTTCACGCGAATGTGGGTCAGGGCGGTGGGGGATCTGACTTCGCTGCGGTCCGCAAGGTCATGATCATCGTCGTCCCCGACACCTACGGGCGCCGTTACGGTCCGAACAGCAACGGGCATATCAAGGTCATCTTCCTCAGCAGTGAGACTTTCAATGCCACCTTGATTCAGTGGGATGATCCCACACAACCGCTGCGGTTCGGCGCCACCGGAACCGAGGCCAGTTGCCCGGCGGGCGGTTGCAAGTGCGTGCCCGAGGACGCCACCCCCAAGGATGGATTGGTCGATCTGGCCTGCCACTTCGTCTGGAGCAAGACGGGTCTGACATTCACCAGCACGCAGGCGTTCGCCACGGGTATCGTCAACCCGCCCTTTGAAGGGAGTGACTAGCGCCTCCGGCATTCCCTCCCTGACGAGGATGTTGGTCTCGTGACCCGGTGGGCGGGCCGCGCCGACCGGGTCCGGTGTTGTCACTACCGCTTCCCTCCGGTAACCTGTTACGCGTCATGATCCGACATTCAGTGTTACTGCCGGTCGTTGTCACCGTGCTGGGGAGTGTCCTGAGTCTTGCTTACGCCGGGTCATCGACTGCCCCGGTCCGCTTGCAGCCTCTGGCCACCGGTCTCGAATCCCCCGTCTACGTCACCCACGCCGGGGATGGGTCGGGGCGGCTCTTCGTCGTCGAGCAAGCGGGGGTCATCCGCATCATCCGCAACGGCCGGCTGCTGGCCCGGCCGTTTCTGGATGTCCGCAGCCGCGTCATCTCCGGCGGCGAGATGGGACTGCTCAGTGTCGCCTTCCACCCGCAGTACGCCAGCAACGGCCGTTTCTTCGTGAACTACACGGCGAACAGTGATAGCCTGCGCACGGTGATCGCCGAATACCGGGTCTCCGACGCCCCCGACGTCGCCGGTCGGGCTGAGCGGGTGCTCCTGGAGATCGCGCAGCCCTACCGCAACCACAACGGCGGCCTGAACCTGTTCGGCCCCGATGGGATGCTCTACATCGGCATGGGGGACGGCGGGTCCGGCGGCGATCCCCACAACAACGGCCAGCGGCTGGATACGCTGCTCGGCAAACTCCTGCGGTTGGATGTGAACGGGGAGGCGCCATACGGCGTGCCCCGGGACAACCCCTTCGTCGGGCGTGCCGGCGCGCGGGGCGAGATCTGGGCCTACGGCCTGCGCAATCCCTGGCGGTTCTCCTTCGATCGGGCCACGGGCCGCCTCTTTCTCGCCGACGTGGGCCAAAACCGGTGGGAGGAGATCGACCTGCTCGAGAAAGGCGGCAACTATGGCTGGCGCCTCATGGAAGGCGCCCACTGCTTTAACCCGGAGACAGGCTGCAGCACCACGGGGCTGATCCTGCCCATCGCCGAGTACGGCCGCGAGTTGGGGTGTTCCGTCACCGGCGGCTACGTCTACCGCGGGACTCGCATCCGCGATCTCGTCGGCCGCTATCTCTTCTCGGACTACTGCACCGGACGGCTGTGGTCACTCCGGGAGAGCGGCGGCCGCTGGGTGATGGAGGAGTTGCGCGCGACGGGGCTCACCGTCAGTTCCTTCGGGGAAGACCAGGCCGGCGAACTCTACGTCGTCGACCACCGCGGCGCCGTCTACCAGATCGTCCCTCGCTAGGACGCGCGTTCTCGCCCGCCGCCATCCGCTGCGTTGCGGCATCTGCAGGCGCCCAACATCGGGCGTAGAACTGATGCCCTACCCCCACCGGGGGGCCGTAATCTGAAACAGAGCCGGGCTTCTCTATTAAAGGAAGCCACGGCGAGGCGGAGCGGCCTGCGGCCGCCTCGCCACAGGTGCTTCATGCGCACGCTGTTCAAACACGGCACCGTCGTCACGCCCGACAAGACGTTCCCTGCGGACCTGCTCGTCGACGGGGAGCGGATCGCCGCGATCGCGCCGGACCTGCCGGCGGACGGCGCGACGGTCGTGGACGGCGGCGGGACGTACCTCCTCCCCGGCGGCATCGACGTGCACACGCACCTGGACATGCCGTTGGACACTGCGGGAGGCGCTCGACCTCTGGCACGAGCGCGCCGCGGGCAAGGCCTGCATCGACTACGGCTTTCACATGACGATCGCCGACCCCACGCCGGCCGTGCTGCGGGAGATCGCGCGGCTGCCGGAGTGGGGTGTGCCCTCGGTCAAAGTCCTGATGGCCTACAAGGGGCGGCTGCAGGTGGACGACGCCACGCTCTTCGCCGTGCTGCGGGAAGCCGCGCGCCACGGCCTCCTCACAATGGTGCACTGCGAGAACGGCGACGTCATCGAGATCTTGACGCGCGAGGCCGTGGCCGCCGGGAACCTGGGGCCCAAGTTCCACCCGCTGACCCGGCCGGCAGAACTGGAAGGCGAGGCGACCGGCCGGGCGATCGCCCTGGCGGCGGTCGCCGCCGCGCCAGTCTACATCGTGCATCTGACCTGCGATCTGGCGCTGCAGCAGGTGCGCGGGGCGAGGGCGCGGGGGCAGCACGTCTGGGCGGAGACCTGCCCCCAGTACTTCTTCTTCACCGCGGATGACCTGGACCGGCCGGGGTTTGAGGGGGCGAAGTTTGTCTGTTCGCCGCCGTTTCGTACCACGCGGGACCAGGAGGCGCTGTGGGAGGGCGTGCGCGACGGGACGCTCTCCGTCGTCTCCACGGATCACTGCCCGTTCAACTTCGCCACCGAGAAGGTCCGGGGCCGCGATGACTTCACGAAGATCCCCAACGGCGTGCCGGTTATCGAGGACCGCCTGTTGGTGCTGCACGACGCCGGGGTAGTGGCAGGGCGCATCTCCCTCAACCGCTTCGTCGAGTTGACGGCGACCAACCCCGCCCGGCTCTTCGGGCTGTACCCACGGAAGGGCGCGCTCGCGGTGGGCGCCGACGCGGACATCGTGTTGTGGGATCCAAAGCGCGAGCGCACGCTGAGCGCGCGGACGCACCACATGCGGGTGGACTACAACCTGTTCGAAGGGATGACGGTCCGGGGCGCCCCGGCGGGCGTGTGGCTACGCGGCCAACAGATCGTCGACGGAGACCGGTTCCTCGGCCAACCGGGGACCGGGCAATTCCTGCACCGGGACCGATTTGCGGTGGAACTGGCGCCGTAAGGAGAGGACGGATGCGCAGGCTAGGTCTTGAAGGAGACGTCGTCGATCAAAAGGTCTACACGCATGCCGTGGAGCGGTTCCGCCAGGCGAAGATCGTGCTGCCCACCTTCGCCGAACTGGCGGATCCCCCGAAGATCCCGGTCAAGGTCCGCGCGGCGCTGGCCGGTGTCGAGGCGGACGCGCCGCACGCGCTCAACCTCTTCCGGGTCCACTGGTACAACGGCACCGGGCGCGGAGAGCTGGTCGCGCTACCCGACCAAATCGTCCTGCCGAAGGCGCTCACCGGTGTAGACGCCCGCATCGTCATCGCGCTGGGTGATCGCTTCCCGATGATCCGGGCGCACAAGGTGCTGGCGGCGTACGGGTGCCTGGCCCCGCGGATCATCACCGGGCAGTTCGACCCGACCGCGCACCGGGCGGTCTGGCCCTCTACCGGCAACTACGCCCGCGGCGGGGTAGCCATCTCCCGGATCATGGGCTGCCGCGGCATCGCCGTGCTGCCCGAGGGGATGAGCCGGGAGCGCTTCGCCTGGCTGGA
>Ga0209341_10004925_pt1 | contig 12204 bp, 12 predicted proteins | sample RifCSP13_2_FD_184020 | JGI IMG/M metagenome (GOLD analysis project Ga0209341, IMG submission 184020) | Soil microbial communities from Rifle, Colorado - Rifle CSP2_sed 13_2 (SPAdes) (version 2) | ecosystem: Environmental > Terrestrial > Deep subsurface > Rock core/Sediment | place: Rifle...
GAAGATTTTTTCAGAGTGGCATCGTCTTTATGTATGTCTTTTTGCTGATTTAGATTTTTGATTGTTTCAACACAAGAAGGTTGAGAAAGCAATAGAGGATTTATTGAAGAATAATATTCCATACCAGGCTCCATTATAAGAGAATAATATCGTTTATTTTTACATGATTACAAGTTCCGCATGAAGGGCGCCTGCCCTTTTGATAGCCTGAAATATTGAAATCAGATCACGAGGGGTCACTCCTAATACATTAAGAGCACGCGCAACGTCAGATATTGTCACTCCTTCCTGGAGTACAAGGAGTCTTTTTTCTTCCTCGGATATCTCGATATCTGTCCGTGGTACTATTTTCGTTTCGCCGGATGACAGTACATTTGGTTGCGAGACCTCCGGTTTTTCACTTATGGTAATACTGAGATTCCCATGAGCGATGGCGACAGTGGCTATTCTGACATTTTCACCGGCAACGATCGTTCCCGTACGTTCGTTAATAATGACTCTGGCAATACTATCAGGTCTTATATAGAGTTCTTCGATGTTTGCCACAAATCGTACGATAGTGTTTTCAGACTGGAAATCTGGAGGAGGTATAATATTGACGACGGCCGAGTCAACAGCCTTCGAAGAGTTTGGGTAGAGATTGTTAATTGCTTCAACCAGGCGGGTTGCCGTTGTAAAATCAGGATCTCGTAAGACTACGCTTAAAGATTTCCCATACAAAATGGAAGCCTGTATTTCTTTTTCAACAATGGCGCCATTTGAAATGTATGCAGTTGTGGATATATTTTTGCGCGTAGATTGAGCTTGTCCCTCCACATTATATCCACCTATGGATAACGCCCCTTGTGCTACTGCATATACTTCATTATCTGCGCCTTGCAAGGCAGTCTGAAGTAAGACGCCTCCTTCCAGACTTTTTGAGTCACCAATGGAAGAAATAATTACGTCAAGTTTATCCCCGGGTCTTGCAAAGGCTGGGATGTTTGCAGTGATCATTACGGAGGCAACATTTTTTGAGAAAAAATCAGAATCAGAAATTAATACACCCATCTTTTGGAAAATATTTACGGCCATCTGTCTTGTTATTTTGAATATCTGGCTGTCGCCGGTTCCTTGAAGTCCTATAACAAGGCCATATCCATAAATCTGGTTGTCACGAACACCCTGGATGTAAGCGATATCTTTGACACGAACGGCAGCTTGTGCAGATTTATAAGGTGTTACGAGGAGGGGAACGAGTACGGTAAAGAAAGATATTGCCAAATATTTGAAGATTGTATTCATATTAGAGATATTGATTTTCATAAAGTATGTTCCTTTTTGCCTAATTTAATTGTATAGGAATTTTCATTTTATTTATGCAGGTTTACGGTAGGGTGGGTTAAGCGGAGCGAACCCACCATTTACAAATACATTGAAGGTGGATTCGGCGTAAAAACCAACGCCTTAATCCACCCTACTCATAATTTAAAATGGCCACACGACTTCCCTGATACGGTTCCACCATCCTCGTTTGCCTGCCCGTGTCAAAAATCCCTTGCCTTCGAGTATTATATTGGCATTTGCAATGGATGTCGATTGTACCTCGTTGTCAATGCTGATATCGATAGGACGTACTATGCCGGATAATTTGATAGTATATTTTTCACCGTTTACGTTGACATCGCGATTTCCCTCAATGATTAAATTCCCGTTCGCAAGCATTTCTGTAACGACGGCTGTGAGTTCTAAATTAATGTTGCGGTTGCTTTCATAATCGCCTTTACCACTAAAATTATGGCTTGTATCAGTTTTAATATTAGGTAAATAGCCACTGATGTCTTTTACCGTCGATAGGAACTTTGATGTATCCAGTTCAATGCTGTGGCTATTGCTGCTTTCAGCGCTGGAATCTTCTGTCCCCGTAATTTCTGTCGATTCACTAATTTTCACGGTTACAATGTCTCCGATTCCCCTTGCTCTGTTATCGCTGAAAAGATTTGTATTCAGCGTAATTCGCCTTTTCCAGATTGAATCTGCCTGAATATGATTATTTAAGATTAAAAATATCGTACTTACAAAAAAATACGTTGTGATTATGTATCTCATGTTTTTCCCTTAAAATATAATCTTAACGGTAGTTGAATCCTCGACCTTGCCGTACAGTTCCTTATTCGAATCAATATTTTTGATCTTAATAACCTTTCCCACATAGCCATCTTCTTTTGCTACTCCTTTTGTTACAACGTGGAGATTGCCCGATTGAACAGATACCTTGATAAAATCGCCTTTTTTTATGAGAGGGGGATTGTCTATCATCTCGGCGGTAATCGGTATGTTCGGCAGGATTGGCCGTATGGCGCGTTTCCCTATAAGGTCTTCAATATTGTCAAATGTTACTCCCGCCAGCTTTGTGGTTTCCATCCGTTTGACCACAAGGTCATCCATTGTCAGGATGTCGTGCCTGTCTATTTTTTTATTGGGAACAACGATATCCTCGTAGGTTCGTATGGTAAGGAATACGGGCATTTTCAGATATTGTTTCTCATTGATGGAAATGCGAACAACGAGTTGCACGTTACCCCGGTCTTTATTTGTGTCGATTTGCGAAATCTCCCATCGAATATCACCTCCGTTGGCTGGTAATAACTTATCCATAGGAGGCCTGTCCGATTCGATAATTATTTCACTTTCAGGTCTTGATAGTTTTGACAAAAGATATTCCTTTGCCTTACGGGTGATTTCTTCTCCTGTAATGGCTATTGATTCTACCGTGATCAGTGATGAAGTCGTACTTCCGTAAGTGATCTCTTTGAAATCGATACCTTCATCCATAAGACGGGCATTAATGATGTCCGTTTCGATTTTCCTGACGTTGCCGGGCCAGGGCGTGTTTCCAATAAAGATATTATTAATCCTTTCCAAAAGAGATGGATTATTGCATGAAACATATGCAATGTCACCCAGTACCATTTGCTTTTCAGGAAGTGTTACTTTCTCTCTGATTTCAATGTTAATCTTTTCTCCCAGAACTGAAGGTATAACGGAGAAAATTACCACCGGTAAGAATGTTAGGATATTTAATTTCATATGGAACCTTTCTTTTCCCATTATTATCTATGGAAATATACCCGGCTATGTGAGATTGTTAATGGTGGACAGCATCTCGTCGCTGGCCTTTATTGCCCTGGAATTAATTTCATATGCACGCTGTGCTGTAATAAGGTTAACAAGTTCCGTAACAGTTTCAACGTTGGAATTCTCAAGAGTTCCCTGAAAAATCTCGCCTGTACCTTGTCCACCAGCGGCAGAGACGATGGGGGAACCCGATGCGATAGTTTCTGCATACATATTCCGGCCAAGGCTATCCAGTCCGGCCGGGTTAGGGAAATTCGCCAGCATAATTTGTCCTACGTTTTGTATGGCGCCATCGGATCCTTTTATGGATACCGTTCCATCAGTTCCAATTGAAATTTCTTTGGCATTTTGAATGGTAATGCTTGGTGTTAGTGGTAAACCTTCTGCAGTTACTACCTCTCCCTTACTATTTAATTCAAATGCGCCGTCCCGTGTATATGCGATAGTGCCATCCGGACGATTGATTTGGAAAAAGCCGTTACCTTCGATAGCGAGGTCTAAAGACCGGTTGGTTGTTTGCTGGTTTCCTTGTGAGAATACCTTGGTGGTGGATATCGGTCTTACACCACCGCCCAATTGTATACCAGAGGGAATCTCGAAACCCTGGGCAGATTCAGAACCCGCTATGTATTTTTTATCATAGAGAAGATCCTGGAAATTGACCTGGCTTCTTTTGAACCCTGTAGTGTTTATGTTTGCCAAATTGTTTGAGACGTTATCCAGAAAAAGCTGTTGTGCCTTCATTCCTGTGGCGGCAGTATATAGCGCTCTTATCATAACGACCTCCTTTTAATTAGTTGCTTAACTTTGTTAATCAATAGTATTCTGTTCTCAAACCCTGAGGTATCCGTGATTTCGCCTTCGTAGAAAGAAGGACATTCAATGAAAGCACTGAACGTTGAGAACCAATTATTTATTTTATTATAAGTCGAAGAGAGTACACTCGATGTTTTTGCTGCAATAAACAAATGTGGCAGAAAGTTTTTTTGTTCAAATTTGTATAGATGGTTGATTGTCTTTTCCATAATCACTCCTCATAAAAGTTTTGACATTACCTTATATTACGTTGCAAGTTGTATGAGTTTTTTTAACGTTTCATCAATAGAATCCGTAACCTTATGGCCAACCTGAAAACCTCTCATATTAGCGATCATATTGACCATTTCGTCTACTGCATTTACATTAGACTTTTCCAGATAACGACTGGCGATTTCAAAGTCCGCTGAATCTTCCGGTTTCGATGCATTATCCGATACCTTGTAAGCACAACCACCAACAGATTCGAGGGTACTTAATTTTGAAACTTTAACAATGCGGATCTTTCCAATTTCCTTGCCATCGGCAACGATGCTTCCATTCCCTTTTATGGTGATGCTTTTTGCATTTTGCGGGAGTTGAATCTCGCCTCCGCTACCTAAGAGATACCACCCTTCTGGTGTGACAATCTTCATATCCCGAGATAGCATAAATTGCCCTTTTCGGGTATAGAGAACACTACCGTCATTAGCTTTAACAGGAAAGAATCCTTCGCCTTTTATCGAGATATCTAAGTCATTACCTGTGTATTCCAGCATGCCTTGTGAAAAATCTGTGGCAATTGTGCCTAAACTGCTTCCAGTGCTTGTGGTGGTACTGGATTGATCTTGATTTGTGGTACTTGAGATATAGGACTGAAAAACAGCCACGTTCTTTTTATACCCGGCAGTGTTAATATTGGCGAGGTTGCGGGCTATAACTGCTTGATAGTCTCCCTGGCTCACCATACTTGAAGCGCCTGTATATAGTCCTACAATCATGAACATCCTCCGTGTTTGATGAAAATGCAAAAATCTTTGTTCATGTTACAAAGCAATCCAGATACCAATTAGTTAAACAAATTTTTATAATATATTCATCTTTCGTAAGCTGCCTTATAACAACATACTCTGAGCATGTTAAACGTTCTGAATAAAGTTTTAAATAAAATGCCGTAAGGATTTTTATAAATAATCGAGAATATATTTCCCGGCAGATTGAATAAATTTTCCTGGTGATAAAAAGAAATGTTTAAAAAACTTACACGGTGTTAAAAAAATGTGAAACTATGGAAAGGCAAACCGTAGAATCTTCCCAAAATTATTTTGACACTTTTAGCAAATATTTACGATTTAAGAATTAAGATTTGAGATTTAAAAAAATCGTAATTCGTAAATCTAAAATCGTAAATTCCCATCAAAAAACTCTTCCGACTCGTTCGGGTTAGGATATTGGAAAGGACAAAAGGATTATGAAGTTATAATGAAGAAGAGAAGTTGGGAAGATGAACTAATTACTTTTCCATCTTCCCAACTTCAATTCAGGGTTTGTAGTCTTTAATACCCCTCTTACCGTGTAGGTAATTAGGTTAAACTACCTTATCGTTATCTCTTCAGATTGACGATATCGGATAGTACCTCATCAGCGGTGGTAATGACCTTTGTGTTTAGCTGGAAACCTCTCTGTGCTATAATCAGGGAGGTTAATTCCGTGGCCATATCAACGTTAGAACCCTCCAGATAGCCGCTGGAGATGGAGCCGGCACTGCCTGAACCGGCGGTTACATAAATAGGTTCACCGGAGGCAGACGTTTGTGCATATAAGTTATTTCCCTGCTTTGAGAGACCGTTCAGGTTGTTGAATAAGGCGATTTTTAGTGTTGCAACGGGTTGTGTGATACCGTTGGTGTATAATGCCGTTATGGAACCCCCCGAATCTACCGATATAGAATCAAACGTGCCGGATTCATAACCGTCCTGGCTTGTGGCGGCGGCTGTTGAATTACCGCCATATTGTGTAAGACCGTCGCTTCCACCTGACGTGCCGAGATTAAAAATTACCGATTGTGTGTCGCTTGTGCCACTAAATTTGAATGCAAGTGTTGTGCCTCCGCTAGCGCTAAACGTACCGTCACCGTTAAATGTGATGCCACTTATCTTACTAGTGCTGATTTCGCCGTCAGTGCTAGCCATGGAAGCATTCGCTTCCCATGTGTTGTCGCCTTGTTTCGTAAATATTAAGCTGACTGTGTGTTTGATGCCCAGCGAATCATAAACGTCTACGGAGGTGGTATGCGTTGCGCCGCTTGCAGCTGATGCATCCAGGTTTCCTGTAAGGGAAGCCGTAGATGTTGCCTTACCAGAAACCGTTGAATCATATGGGATGGTGATGGCGCTGCCGGTTGTGTCTACAACCTTGTAACCCGTATTAGAATCAATAAGGAAATTGTCTGCATCGGTATCAAAGGAACCCACCCTCGTAAAAAAGTCCTTGTCTCCGCCGCTTACTACAAAAAACCCCTCACCCTGGATTGCAAAGTCAAGTGCATTGTTGGTGGTTTCTAACGTTCCCTGACTGAAATTCGATGAAATACTGCCAATCTTTACACCCTTTCCTACCTGCATCGGATTACCACTATTCCCATTCGACATGTTTTGGCTCAGCAGGTCAGAGAACAGTAACCTGGATGATTTATAGCCGTAGGTATTGATGTTTGCCAGATTGTTACCGATAACATCCAGCATGTTTTGATGCGCGCGTATACCTGACACGCCTGAATATAATGCGCCTCCGAGACCCATGGTATTTCTCCTTTCAAAAAATTAAATGTGTTTTAGAATGAGGTTTTCAACAATCCGAGATCACGAACAAGTAACAGATGGTATTCCAATTCACTTCAAGACAGTGGATGTATTCTCAACCTCTATGAAATTTGATATGGGAACAGATTTTCCGTCAATGATAAAAGATACCGTGCCGTCTTCTTCAAGTTTCACTCCTTTAACAACACCAGAGAGGGTATTACTACTACTGCTGGAGCTACCGTCGCTGTATTTTATGGTTTTACCGATAAACGTGGATGCTAAAGATAGTTGATCCAGTTGCAAAGAGGCCGAACCGATGCTGCTCATATTTGAAAGATATTTTGTTTGTTGCTGCGATTGTTCCAGCGTGCTAAATTGTGCTAATTGGGACATAAATTCGGTGTTGTCTGTTGGGTCTAGCGGGTTTTGATTTTGCAGTTGTGTTACAAAAAGTGTCAAGAAATTTTGCATACTAATTTCTGAACTCAAACTTGAAGTACTTGATGTGCTCATGTTTTATCTCCTTAAATAATATAATCAACCATTAAATTAGATGCGTTTGTGCTGTTTTTTGTTTGTAAGTTGCCAGTTATATCTTCTTCATTTAGTATTTGATCTTCATCATAACCTTTTTGGCTATGGGTTTGGTTATGATGATGAGGGTTGTAGGCATCAAAATATTCTGTCAATTTTTGTTTGTTTGCATCGTCGTTTTGTATGTATACCTCTAATTTGTGGATTTCAATACCATTAGCTGCAACGGATTCTTTAAGATGATGTGCGTTCTTTTCTATGGCAGCCTTGACTTCCGCGTTCTCCACGTAGATTTTTGCTTCGATTTCATCATTTTCTTCAATAAAACGAATTTTTATATTACCTAGTTCAGGTGGATTAAGGGATAGTTTTATTTCGGATCTATCACCATGGGTTGTTATGCGGATTTTTTGGAAGATTTGTTCCATGATATTTTTATGTGTATGCCCTGTATTTAACATGTCATTACTACGGTAAATGTGATTTGTGGTTTTGGCATCCTCTATAGAAGATGATAGCGGAGCGCCACTATTGGGAGACGCCTTTGTATTTTGCTGAAAGTCAGTTGCGTTTGTTTGCGCGTTATTTACTGTCGTTTGAGAATCTAAAGAAAAGCTATATCCGTTATTTGTTTTAGGTGTATGTGCGTCAAAAGACAAAGTATCAGAGGCATTTTGTTTCTGTGTATGACTGTCGAATGGATTCCACTCCTCATTTGTTTGCGATATACTTGAGATGTCCTGCTTTAAGGATACAGCGCCATTTATTTTTGATAGACCACTTTCTGTATGTCGTTCTGTTGTATTTTTTGACGAACTGTTAATTACAGGGGTTCGCACACCATTTTTATTTTCCGGAGAGATGTTTTGTGCCAATAGTTTGTATGTTTCAGGTAGCTCTTTCATATTGATTTCAGAACTGCCTGAGCTATAAAGGTCTGATTGCTGCATATTATTAAGGGAAGATGCTCCTGATACTTGCAGAGTTTCGGGATTATTTAGCAGATTTAATTTGAGAGTGTCGGTTTTTGGCAGTGTGTTTCCAACATCCATATCTTGTATAAATGGTTTTTCCATTTCGTCTACTGCATTTACATTAGACTTTTCCAGAGAGAATATGGAACCTGGATTGTGTGTTTCAATGAGATGCCTGTCAAGGATCACATTGATCCCTTTTTGTTCTTCGAAGCCCCATTCACTCTCCCTTTGGGAAAGGGGGACAAAGGGAGAGATAGGGGGGTGTCCATTGTGGACGCCAGCAAAGGGATTATAAATATTTAAGTTAAATATGTGTAGTCCAAGTATTTCCTGGAATGGTATATTATCTACGTTTTCTATGTCTTGTACGTCTCCGGCTTTTGTGTCCGATTGAATAGAATTTATATTAACTGTTTGAGAACCTGGATTATTCTCGGATGGACGAGTGTTTGCGATCAAATTTTCAAAGAGATTATTATCTGGTAGTCCAACAGTTGTTTCCGGCATAGTCATTATCCTATAAAGTAAAATTACAATTCTTTATACCGCGAGTATCTGAAATTTTAATTTTGTAATGATGCAACACACATGCCGTGTTTGTCGTTGTGAAGAGACGGAGCAAAATTAATAAGATAATTGTCTCTAAACCTCAGCGAATTATTTATTTATCAATATTGGTATAAAAAATATTTCTTTAAAAAATATTTTTAAGGAAAGTAGAAACACAAACTTTAGGTACTTTTTTCCTTGTGAATCAGGCAATAGTTTCCGCATGTACTGCGGAAACTATTTAGTATTGAAGTGTTTCTGTTATTTGGTTGGCTACAAATTGAGAGTAGCGCCTCATGGAAAGCAAGATAAGCTTCCAACCATATAAGGCGCTTTTTTGATGAGTGCTTTCGAAGTATTGTTTTACAAGTTCTGCAACCTCATTTTCATTGCTGTCAAATACACCATCCGCACTCCAGACGACCGAACCTGTATCGGTGGAGATCATTCCTGCTTTGACGCCGAGCAGCATGGGTTCATAGGGACGGTAGTTGGTTATGTTTCCAAATATAATGGCATCTACATCATATTTCTTCTTGAAGGCTACGAGGGTGCTTATATTGACAGATCCCTTGTTCCATATTTCATGTTCGGAGAGGAGTGTCGTTTTATTTCCAGTTGGCACGACAACCTCAAAACTACCGATTTTTCTCAATTCTACCGAAAAAGCCTCCGTTACCTCGTCTATGACGGCTTCTCTATCTATGTTGTATTCGAATGGTAAGAGCAATACACGGCGTATTTGCATCTCTTTAAATTCATCCGATTTATTATAACTCAGACTTGAAGAACGATGCGGCGGTGTGCTAAAGCACCCCATGATAGATAATGAACTTAGAATAACGATGCATAGTACTAATTTCACGTAAACCCTCCATGTCTTAAATATAGCAACAGAAACCACAGATTTCACAGATTACGTATTTATTGTGAATCTTGTGTTTTTAGTTTCTTTTTCTCAGTTAATTGTTCTATCTTGAGACCTATGAGTTCTTGCTTTGCCTTTGTTTCTTCGATCTGTGCCTTTGTTAATTCCATGGTCAGTTCCTTAATCTTTTTCTCGTAAGGTTCGCGGGACTCATTTAATTGTTTGTTTAATCTTTCATTTTCAATAACTATTTGTTGTGCCGCTTCTAATTGTTTTTTTGTATCTTCCAGTTCTACTTCAAGTGTAGTTTTAATTTTTTTTACATTCTCAAGTTCCTTTTCCAGGGAGTCTACCTTCGCTTGTGATGATATGAGCGCCTGCCTTGTTTCTTCTAATTGTTCGAGTACCGAGGTCTTTTGGTCGCCCTCTCCGGTATCAACTTTTACCGTAGACCCACTAGCCAAATAGCCGCTCCTTTTAGGCGGTGATCCGTCTTCATTTGAGAAAGTATCTGGTCTGGTTTCTCCTGATGAAATATCATATGAGAAAGTATTCGGTCTGGTTTCTCCTGAGGAAATATCAGACTTGTAGGTTTTTTCATAATCCTTCTTCGTAAAGGATTCACAACCCACAATTAATATAAGAAAACATAAAGGAGTCAAAGATACCAATTTTTTCATATTCGCATACAATGTTTAAAATTACAACTCTTGATATAAAATTAGTGCAATATTCATTATTACACGCCAGGAAAGTATTTGTCTTATAACCTTGTAAACCAGTTACTTATAGTTTTTAAACTGGTTAAAGCTATTTTCATGATAAAATAGTATCAAACTTTTAAGCAAATTTAATACCGTGTAAACAATTGGAACCTAACCTGAACGAGTCGGAATCCGTAGCACGGGTGGTTTACCCTGTTAGATAACGGATATCGAACAGGAGACACAATGAAAATTCACTTTTGTTGTAAAAAGTATGATGTTACTGTATTTGAATTGCTAGAACCTCTGGTAGATATTTTATAATCTTAATTTGTTTTCTCTGCGTTTTCCGCGCTCCCGGCGGTGAAATGTTACGTTTTTTTCATATCCCTCTTTTGGGGGATTGACAGAGAAAATAAAAATGTATAATTGTAAAATCAGACGTAATAAAACAGAGCGAAAAAGGCAAACCATGAGTGATCATGGGGCGCAAAGTAATAGGGTCTTCCGAAGCCGCTTAAACGGTTTGAACGGCTTCAACGGTTTTATGAGACAGCCTTACTGCCGAAGATGTTTAACAGAATATCTTTGCAGTAAGGGCTTTTTTATTTGCAAATTTTTTCGAAGAAAAAGGGAAAGGAATGTAACCAAGGAGTCTTTATTGTAATTTTGTAAGAGAAATTTTATATCTTTAGTATACAGGCACCATGATTTTTTTATGAGGTTTTATATCGCCCCGGATAGCTTGGTCCATTCTTTCCGCTTCTTTTCCTGGAATCCATATTTCATGGCATTGTTCACAGGATTGAACACGGACGTTCTCAAAAAGATACAGTTGATCTTTTACAAGACGGTCAATAATGATTTTTCTGTTACGGAGTTTTCCCCCGCAGATAGCGCAAGGATTTTTTTTCATGGCGTTTTTTCCCTTCTGGTCTTTGGATCCAGCCATTTTGCGGGATCTAACCAATGAACTGTAATAATATGAACAAGTTCACCAATTGCACACAAGACATAAAGCGGTATATTTTTCCGCACATAACCAAGAATAAGGCAACTGGGATACGGTTTGTCTCTGGGATAATTTTCTACGATTTCTCCTGTTAAGGATAACATGTTTGATTTCTTCTATGGATATGTTTCTCGTGTCGCAACGCCTTTGTGCACGTCTGGTGATTATGTATTCTCCCTTCAACAACTTTTGACGGATTAGTTCAAGCATTCACTGTTTTATATCATTGGAAAAGAATTCTGTCAAGGAATATATGCTCAATTTATTGCGAGGTTATTCAGTGTAGATGAAGAGTAGCGAAAAAACATGTCCGTTTTTAGAAAGGATGGTGGTTGCATGGCATGATTTGTTTGTTAACCGTGAAAGTTGTGATAATTGGAAGATGGTTAATTATTTAGGACAAAAGGAGGAAGAGAAGATGAATAAGTATAAAATATTAGGGTTATTACTGGCAGCATTTATAGGACTTATGGGGTTTAATGAACATGCCTTTGCCGCAAAAAAGGGTTTCATTCCACCTGCGTGGTACCAGAAACTGGCTGCATCTGATCGATTTCAATTGGTATTGGACGATGCCGCTGTGCTGGACAAAGAGACGGGGCTTGTGTGGGAGAAATCACCGGATACAACAACCAGAACATGGGTTTATGCTATTGTGTATGCCTATCCAAAAGAGGTAGGTGGTCGCAAAGGGTGGCGGCTTCTTACGATTGAGGAGTTGGCAAGTCTGGTAGATACCAGCGTATCAGGCAGTCCAAAGCTTCCCAGTGGCCATCCCTTTGCAAATGTGCAGTCGAACGACTACTGGTCGTCTACTACCGATGTTGGCACTGCCAGTAACGCA
>Ga0209341_10004927_pt1 | contig 12201 bp, 7 predicted proteins | sample RifCSP13_2_FD_184020 | JGI IMG/M metagenome (GOLD analysis project Ga0209341, IMG submission 184020) | Soil microbial communities from Rifle, Colorado - Rifle CSP2_sed 13_2 (SPAdes) (version 2) | ecosystem: Environmental > Terrestrial > Deep subsurface > Rock core/Sediment | place: Rifle...
CCGTCGATGTGGACCTTATCAACGTGGGCGTTTACAAAGTGCTCAACGTGCTCCTCCCGCTCCCGCCGCCGATCAAGGTGGCCGATCGCTTCACGGCAGTGCCGGGCGGCATCGGCAACTTCATCGGGTTCGGCAGCGTCGCCATAGACCCCGGCACGGTCGTCTTCGAAGGCTTCAGCAGCGACGGGGCCGGCGGCACGCGCAAGGGCCTCTACACGGACTTTGGCGGCACGCTCGCGAAACTCATCGCCACCGGCGACACGCTCGGCGGTAAGACAGTGAGCGACCTGCGCTTCGGCTTTCGCGGATTCAACAATCATCAAGTCGCCTTCGCGGCGGGACTTCAGCGACGGCACGCACGCCGTCTTCATGGCGACGTTGTCGCTGTGCTCTATCGGTTTTGATGGCTTCCACGCGCCCATCGGCGGCGCTGACTCGACGGGCGGGACATACGCCGATCCGGGCGCCTTCAAGCTGAAGAGCACCGTGCCGGTGAAGATGACGCTCACCGCCTGCGACGGGCAGCCGCTCACGACCGGCGCGCACACCATTCAAGTCATCAAGTTCAGCAACGCGACATCTTCAGACCCGGCGATTGACGCAACGCCGACGGACTCTGCGACAACGGGCAACCAGTTCCGCCTGACAGACGCGGCGACCGGGGAGTGGCATTTCAACCTGTCCACACAGTCGCTGAGCCGTGGCATCTGGCAGATCAAGGCCACGCTCTCCGACGGCAGCACGCACACGGCATTCATCGAGTTGAAGTGACCGCTTACAGAAAAGGAGGACAGCCATTGTTAAGCCGAATGAAAGAGGAGAAGGGCCATGAAAAAACAATGCTTGCTTTTCGTAGCTACGCTCTGGGTTCTCTTTGCTGCCGCAGGCTCTGCGTTGGCGCAAAGCGAGCGGCCAAACGGCAAGGAGAAGCAAAGTTCTCAACCGAAGGCTCTTGCCTTTACACACGTCACAATCATAGACGTTGCGGCGAGAGATTCCAGACGCGCCCTCAAGCCCAATCAGACCGTAGTTGTCACGGGCGACCGCATCACCGGAGTCGGCGCTAAGGTCCGCATACCGAAAGGGGCGCAAGTGATTGACGCTTCGGGTAAGTACCTAATCCCGGGCCTGTGGGATATGCACGTGATCGCGACAGCCACGGTCTTCCCGTTTTACGTCGTGAACGGCGTCACCGGCGTCCGCGAGATGGGCAGCGGCCGCCCGATCGCGGTCCTGCACGACATCCGCAAGAGTGCGGCTGAAGGGCGACTTGTGGCACCTCGAATGGTCGCGACAGGCCGGCCGCTCGACGGCCCGTTTCCGCACCGCTCATACCACATTACCGTCGCTAATGAGACCGCGGCGAGACAGGGCGTCGTCACTCTGAAGCAGAGCGGCGCTGACTTCGTCACTGTGTTTGACTTGCTCCCTCGCGAAGCGTACTTCGCGATTGTTGATGAAGCAAAGAGGCAAGGCATCCCGTTTGCCGGACGCGTGCCAGAGGCCGTAAATGCCGCCGAGGCCTCTAACGCAGGCCAGCAGAGTATAGACCGTCTGTTGAGTATCTTGCCTAGTTGCTCGAACCGCGCAGAGGAAATCATCAATAAATATGCAGAAGTTCTGCGTGCTCCGACCACGCGCCCGGAGGGTTTTCGGGTTCCCTTACAAACCCTACTCGAAACGTATGACACAAAAAGGGCGGCAGCGCTGTTCAGCCATGAACCAACCTAATTAGTCAGGAAGCAAGTCCGGCGCGCCGAGGCTGGTTCGCGAGCTGGAAGAGAAGCACGCGAGGAAAGAGGCGACTTAAGCGGACATACCCGCGCGTCCATTAAGAGTCCAATAAGCGTTCCTGTGAGTCTTTCAAGCGCAGTAAAGTGCTATCCATGCCGCTAAGTTTCCTTGAATTACAGTGAAGCGCTTCTCTTTCACGGCGGCGACACGGGTTCGACTCCCGTACGGGAGCCAAGCGACAATCTGGTTCCAACTCGGAATGCTTTGGGACGCCAAACACAATCAAGTCCAGGAAATCACTTGTTTAGTGACTCGTTGACTCACGAAGGCTCGTCTATCTTCTCCCTCGCAAACGTCTCCGAATCCAGTAGGGATCGCGCCGCAGATCCAGAATGGCATAAACGTAGACTACGTCGTCTTCCACCTCATAATAGATGCCGAATGGGAATCGCTTCGACAGCATCCGATGGAATCCGAAGTACATTGGATGAACACCGGCAAAAAGAACTAGAGAGTCAAGATCGGAAAGGATTGAGTCGAGAAAGTAATCGCCAACTCCGGTCGCGCACGATTCATAGAATTGGGCACCCGACTCGAGGTCTTCTGCAGCGTCCTCGAGTATTACGACCGTCATGGTTCGGAGCTTCGTAGACGCGATCTGAGTTGATCCAGAGTCAGAAACTTTGCTTCTCCGCGCTGGGCTCGTGCCTTCCTGTCAGCCAAAACGTCTTGATGCCATTCCGGGGAAGGTATCTCGTCGCAGTAGCGATTGAGAGAGTCCCAAAGCTGGTCCATCACCTGAAGCCGTTCGGTCACGGACATCCTTTCTATCTGTGATAATTCAATCATGTCGTCACACTACCACCTCGAGCCCCTTGCTGCAAGACGCAGCTCGCGAAGAACGTTTATGTGACTCTGTTTTGCGTATTCATTTAGCTCATTCACGCGTCCATTAAACGTCCAATAACGATCTCTCAGAGTCCGTCGACTACCTTACAGTGCTATCCATGCCGCGAAGTTCCTTTGAATTACAATAGGTCGCTTCTCTTTCACGGCGGCGACACGGGTTCGACTCCCGTACGGGACGCCAAATTGCCAAGCATTTTTGAGATTCTCTCAGGTATTTGTGGGCGATGCCTTTCTTAATGGACGTTTCTGGACGTGCGGCCGAGGCTGGATACTTAGGAAAAGCATCTTCATAGTATCGTTCTGCGACTTCCGCCTCTTGTACACTCAGCTTCGACCACTTTTCTGTAGTGAGCCTAAGATCTAAATAGCAAAGCAGTTATAGATTGAGTTGGGCTCCCTCGCTTCCATTCTTCGTTGAAATCTGAAGGCCTTCCCTTTTGATCTGAAGCAGTTGGCAGGTTGACGATGTTACCGCAGTCCTTACGGCGATAACATCCTAGAGGCGCGTCTATACAGCCATCAATTCTTGCACTCTTATGTTAGTTGGCCAGAGACGATTGCGCGCTCGCTGTGGAAACGAGCCTCTTCCTCGCCAGCAGGTTCGCATCATTAACTTAAGTAGCTGGCGGTCAGAAATTGAGCTTCACCGCAAATTGGATGAGTCGTGGATTATTGCTCGTTGAGGTGATGCGGCCGAAATCGCCTGGATCGCCGATTATCTGCCCTGTGTTCCCGTTAATTAAAGGGACAGCGTTGAAGTTGCTGATCGGATTTGCGAAGTTAACGTGATTGAAGAGGTTGAAGAACTCGGCGCGGAACTCGACGTTCTTTGATTCAGTAATGGGGAAGCTCTTGATGATCGAGAAGTCTATGTTGTTCTGTCCTGGTCCACGCAGGACGTTGCGCTCGACGTTGCCGATGTCGGTACCAGTCGCGCCCGCGATTGCGGCTTCGTTTGAGCTTGGAATCACTTGGCCAGTCAAGACGACCGGTCTAACAAATGCGAATGGGTTGACGAAATATCCAGCCGGAACGTTGTTCATCGCGGTGCTGCGAGTTGCGCCCGGCGCCCAACTTGGTCGCGACAGTGCACTGTTTGCCCCGAAATAGAAGGAGCCCGCGGCGGAATCCACGATGTCAAACGGCTGACCTGACATCGCGGTGATGATGCCCGCCACCTGCCAGCCGGACAGCAGCAACCGCCCGGCGGTTGACCTTCGCGCGAAAGCCGGGCCCGTCAAGTCCCACAGATAGCTCAGGACGAAGCGGTGCGTGCGGTCGAAGTCGGAGACGCCGCGGTTCGCGCGTTTGTCGAACTGATCGCCGAGGATGGTCGTCGTGTCAAGTCCTTCTTGGCCTGAGGCGTTGTCGAGCGACTTCGCGTAAGTGTATGAAGCGAGCAGTTGCAGTCCTTTAGAGAGCCGCCGGGTCAGGCTCATCTGTAGCGAGTTGTAAGCCGACTCCGCGGTGTACTGAAACTGCTGAAAGCCGGCGTTGTCGGCGCCCTGATATGGCGCTCGCAGCGTGGCGTTGGTGGGCGTGTTGGTGGTAATCACTTGTCCGGTCACGGCATTGACAATCGGCTGTTGCGTGCTGGCAAGCCGCGCCTGATTGATGCGGACGTTGCGGAACAGGTTGTGCCCGCGTGTGCCGACGTAGGCGACTTCGAGCAGCAGGTCCTGCGAGAGCGCATACTGAAGGCTGGCGTTGGACTGATGAAAGTAAGCCGTGCGCAGACGGCGATCAAACGTACTGCTGCTGAGGAGGACGCCGGGGACGAACGCGGGGAATTGATCCTGCGACGGCAGCGGGACGAAAGGGTCTTCCAAACGAACCAGAGCGCCCGCCGGACTCCGGCGAATGACGTAGGTCGGCGGAGCGTTAATCGTGTTGTTTATGTGAATCGCGGAGGGCCGCGAATAGAAGATGCCGTAGCCGCCGCGCAAGGTCAGGCGCCCCGAATCAAAAGGCGAGTAGGCAAAACCTACTCGCGGGCCAAAGTTATTCGGGTCAACGCTCGTCAAGACGCGCTTGCCTACGTTCGGCACGTCGGCCAAGTCGTATTGCGGGATCACATTCCCTGCCTGCACGAACCCGCCGACGGGGGGGCCGACGGGATTGCCGCTCGCGTCCACCTCCATCCTCGGTTGATAAAGCGCCGGGTCGAAAGTCGCCAGCGCGCCGCGCGTCTCGTAAGGCGGAAGGTCCAGCTCGTAGCGCAAGCCGAGATTGAGGGTCAGCTTCTGCGATAACTTCCAATCGTCCTGAAGAAAGAGGCTGTAGTCGGCCGCGCGCAAGCTTCGTGTGTTGATGCCCTCACCATTCTGCGAGCTGGTAGCCAGGCCGATCAGGAAATTGTTGAAGCTCTGGAGAGTTATCTGGCCGCGCCGGTTGTTATTCGATGCCAGATTAGTCCGGTAAGAGATGATCCCGCCGCCCGTGCGGACGCTGTGACGCCCCCGTGTGATAGAGAGAATGTCAACCAGCGTCGTCGCGGAGTTGTCGAACTTAAGGTCTACGAAAGTGCCGGCATTGCCGATGGCCAGTGCCGAGCCGATGCGAATCAGCCCCAAGCCCGGATAGGCGCCGGCGTTCGCCCGCCTGATGCCTACGTCCGAGTCCTTCACAGGCTGTCGCCCGAAGCTGTCCGTGCGGACGACGCTGTAGCCGACGCGCGCTTCGTTGACCGTCCGCGCGCCGAAGGTGTGGATGTTCTGAACCGAGAACAGCCGGTTGTCATTCTTCCCGTCCGCCCCGAAACCTGGGACGTTGGCCCCGCCGTTAGGCAGCGCAGCGAATTGCGGCGCGTTCGAGAAGAAAAACTTCACCGCCAGCCAGTCTTTTGCGCCGGCGCGGTAGTCAACGTTCGCGTTGAATTGGTCCTCGCGGTAGGTGGAGATGGCCGAGCGTGAGTAGCGCCCGTCGGCCTGCGGCGTGGGGATCAGGAACTGACCGCCGGGCAGTTTAATGTTCAGGAGGGCCAGCGCTGTCGGGTGGATGGAGGTCGCGGGCAGCCCGCTCGGAAACCTTGGCCTGAAGGTTGCGAGCAGCGTCTGTTGTGAACGGTCGTCGGTTAAACCCCGGGCGATGAGAATGCTGGACGTGAGGCTGCTGTCCGACGCGCCGTTGCGCTCTCTGGTGCCCTGGTACGAAGCGAAGAAGAATGCCCGGTCGGTTTTGACGGGGCCGCCGAGCAGCCCGCCGAAGACGTTGCGGTTGAGTGTGGGCCGCTGCACGCCCGCTGCTTTGAGGAACGGGTTGTTGGCGTTGAGCGCGTCGTCGCGGAAGTATTCGTAGGCCGCGCCGTGAAACTCGTTCGAGCCGCCGCGCGTGACCGCCTGCACGCTGCCGCCCGCGCCGCGCCCGAACGTCGCGTCGTAGAGCGAGGTCTGGACCTTGAACTCCTGAATCGTCTCCGGGGCGGGCACGGCTACCGCCCCCGCGCTGTTATTGTCCAGCCGGTTGGCGTCAATGCCGTTGATCTCGAGAGCGTTCTGCGTGCGGCGCGCGCCGTTGACCGAGACGCCTTGCGAGTTGCGGCCCAAGGCCGTGTTGTCGGGCAGGTCAACGAAGGTGCCCGGCGAGAGCGCGAGAATCTGTAGGAAGTTGCGCGTGGCGAGCGGCAGCTCCGCCACCGTGCGCGAATCAACAACGCGGCCCATCTGCGGGCCGTCCGTGCGGACGAGCGGCGCGGCGCGCACTGTGACCGGCTCGGTGGTTATACCCGCGACCGTGAGTTCCGCGTTGACTGTGGTGGTTTCCGTGATGACGACGCGGACAGAATCGAAGAGGGCCGGGTTGAATCCACTGGCCGCGACTCTGACGCGGTACGCGCCGGGCGAGAGGAGCGACACGCTGTAGTTGCCCTCCGCGTCCGTCGTGGCCTTGCGCTCTTCGGCGGTGGCGAGGCTGGTGACGGTCACTTCGGCCCGGACGATGACCGCGCCGTTCGGGTCTTTGACGGTCCCGCTGATGCGGCCCGTGGTCTGACTCTGGGCGAAGGCGGATACGGGGCAGAGGACAAGCAAGCAGGCGGCCCAGAACAACGATATGGCTTTTCGGGCGCTCATCTGCCCATCCGTGGTTGGCCTCGTGAAGGCGGCCTAAAAATTCTGTGGCGTAACCTATTACCGGTGCCATTCGCTCTGCCGAATCAACTCCCTGAACCTCGGGTCTGTGCGCAGGCTGTCCCATTCCGGAAGAACGTTGATGAAAAACGGCAGACGCTTGTTCTCTTCATACTCTTTTTGCAGGAACTCGAGGGCTCGGTCCTTATCACCCAGTCCTGTATAGATCAAGGCAAACGCGTCTGAGTTAACGTGACGTTGTTTTGACTCCTCCTTCAACTCTTGCAGAATCTTCTCGGCTTCGGCTCTCTTCCCCGCCACCGCATAGGTGTATCCAAGGAACGGTCTTCCTGAAGCTTGGGTGGTGGAGTTCGCCCTCATCTTTTCAGCCTCCGCGATGGCCTCGTCATATCTTCTTTCTGCCAGATAATAATTAGCGAGGTGGTGGTGGGCGCCAAAATAGTTAGGGTTCAAATCTAACGCCCTTCGATATTGTTCCATGGCGCGGTCGCGTTGGCCGGCAGAATAAAGGATTTTTCCCAGGTCGGTCTGCAACGCGGGCGAAAGCGGATCAAGCTCAACGGCCCGTTTCATATGAAGGATGGCTTCATCGATTCGCCGACGACCCCAAAGGTGTCGGGCGTAAAATGCGTGAGCATCCGCAGAGTTTGGATCAAGTTCCAGTGCGCGCTGAAACTCTCTATTCCTAACAGACCAGTCAACTGCCGCGAGTGCCAGGGCAGCATGACCGTCTCCAAGCGTATCGTCTAACTCTAATGCTCTTTGGGCGGCCCATTCCATTCTTTCTCGGGCCTCCTTCCGGGAAAGCCAATCGCTGGCATCTGCGCTTGAATAAGTGTATGCCAACTGCGCGAAGGCCGGGGCGTAGTTAGGATCTGTCTTGATTGATTGTTCCAAATAATCTCTGGCTTTCTGGTTTCCTGCTCTGTTACGTCCGTAGAAGCGACCCAACATGTAAAGTTGGTAAGCTTCCGGGTTGTCGGTGGAACTCTTCGCCAGCCGCTGTTTTTCCTCGCCGGTTAACTTAAGCCGCAGCCCTCCCGCGATCTCCTGCGCGATTTCGCTTTGGAGCGGAAGCACGTCGGCCTGCTTGCGTCTATACTGTCCGCCCGCAAGCCGCCTGTTGTCCTTCACGTCAACAAGTTCGGTGCTAATCAAAAGCTCGTCGCCGCGCAGCGTGAGCCTGCCCATGAGCACGGCCCGGACGTTCAGCTCGCGCCCGACCGCCTGCGGGTCTATCTCCTTCCCCTTGTAACGCAACGCCGAGTTGAATGAGATAACTTTTTTGAGATTCGCCAATTGCGAAAGGCTGTTGATGACGCTGTCGCTGATTCCTTCCGAGAGGTATTCCGCGTTCGGGTCGTTGCCGACGTTCACGAACGGCAGGACCGCAATTGAATCGATTGCCTCGTAGCTTGGAATTGCCGAATGGTTCCGGTTGAAGTAGAAGTAGGAGACGGCAGCGAACGCAAGGACTGCGGCGGCGGCGGCGATTGCCAAGCCGCCCTTGTGTCGCTTGATTTGGCTGGCGAAATGCTTCGCGCTCGAAGTCGGATGGGTAAGGCCAATCACATCTGCAACCGTCTCGGTTGACGAAGCCATGGCAAGTGGGGACGCTTGCGCTCCAGTCCTCACTCCAGTCTCGATTTTCGTTGTTCCTTCTATGTGGCTCGGAACGGCTTCAAGCAATCCTTTCAGACGCGCTTCCAGTTGCAGTTCCTGCTTCAGCTTCTTCAAATCGCGGGCCAGGTCGCTGGCGGTTTGGTATCGCTCCCTTTGGTTCTTGCGCAGTGCCTTACTGACAATTCGATCCAACTCAGCCGGCACGTTCGCATAGCTCGTTAGGGAAGGCAGTTCATCCTCCATTAACGAGACCATCACATGGCTGGTCGTCTCGCCTGAGAAAGGCACGTTACCGGAGAGCAATTCATAAAGCACGACTCCCAAAGACCAAATGTCTGTGCGCGCGTCCACTTTTTTCCCGCGCGCTTGCTCCGGTGACATGTATTGAGCCGTCCCCATTACCAGTCCGGGGTTGGACTGAAGCAAGGTAGGTGTTTCCAGTTCGGAATCCGTAGTTTCTACCTCGGTTAGTTGGGCAAGACCAAAGTCAAGAATCTTCACGTAGCCGTCTAGGCGAAGCATGATGTTTTCCGGCTTGATGTCACGATGAACGATTCCAGCGGCGTGTGCTCCCATCAGTGCACCAGCGACCTGAATGGCAACATTCAGTGCCTCGTTGAGGGTGAAGGGCTTTTCATTTATCAGTTGACGCAGCGTCTTGCCGTCAACGAACTCAGTGGCGATGAAGTGCGTGGAGTTGGACTCTCCAATCTCATGTATGGTGACGATGTTTGGATGATTGAGGGCCGAGAGCGCGCGCGCTTCCCGTTCGAACCGGCGTAAACGGTTTGCATCTCTGGTGAAATAATCGGGGAGCAGCTTGAGCGCGATCTTGCGGCCCAGTCTGGCATCTTCGGCCAGGTAAACTTCTCCCATCCCACCCGCGCCGAGCGAGCCCATAATCTCGTAAGGGCCGAGCTTCTGTCCTGCGACTAAGCCCGCCTGATCTTCAACTAGCAGCTCGGCAGCAATCTGGGACATGGGAGTATCGAGGAAGTTTCCCGCTTCCTCGTGAGAGGCGATGAGCGATTCGATTTCCCGTCGCAACGGTTCGTCTCCGGCGCAGGGTTGCGCGAGAAAGGCAGAGCGCTCTCCCGGCGGCCGCGCAAGGGCGGATTGCAATAGCTCATCGATTTGTTGCCAACGTTCGGGCTTCATAGAAGTTTTGGCGCCTCTTCAAAAACGAACGTCTCTATTGCTTTCCGTGGCTCGGATGGAACCCTTAGCCAAGTCTGTCATTTCGCGCACCGCCCTTGCCGAAAAGTACCGTTCGCCACATCGCGGACAGACCCGCGCCGGAATTTGCTCGAAAATGAAGTGGCGTCCCTTGCGATGCCGATATACTGTAACGAATTTCTCGCTTTCGTTCAGGTCGGTCCATTTCCTCTAAACCGTGAGCCGTGAATTCGTAGTTCCTTTCTCGAACTGCCCACTGATGCGCCTGATACTCAAATATCACGAGTCAGTAAATCCCGCACTGCTGCTCTTTCATCGCGCGATGCAGCCAGGCCTTGGCGGTGCTCCAGTCCCGCTTCACCGTAACCGGCGACACCCGCAGTGCCTCGGCCGTTTCTTCCACGCTCATGCCGCCAAAGAACCGCAGCTCGACCACTTGGCATTTGCGTGGATCGATGGCCGCCAGGCTGGTCAACGCGTCGTCGAGGGCCACCAATTCATCGGCTCGCTCTTGCGAGACCATCGCTGCCTCATCAAGCGACACCTGGAGCGCGCCACCTCCGCGTTTCGCGTACTTGTGGCTGCGCGCATGATCGACCAGGATGCGACGCATCAGCCGCGAGGCGATCGAAAAGAAATGTGCGCGATTCTGCCAATGGACGTTGCGCTGATCGATAAGCCTCAGGTAAGCCTCGTTGACCAAAGCCGAAGTCTGAAGAGTGTGGCCCTGTTGATGGCGCCGTTCCCGCTTCATGTGCTGGTGGGCCAGCCGGTGCAACTCTTCATAAACCAAAGGCGTCAATCTGTCGAGCGCCGCCTGGCTCCCATTGCTCCAATCCAGGAGTAATCCGGTCACTTCTTTGGTGGAGGGCGTCATAGCCTAATCGGGTCTGCTCTCCGAACTAACCTCAAGCAGCACCGATTATAACTCTTGATCGATATTACCCGCCACGCTCAAGCAATCACGCGCCAGCATGAGACGTCATGAGTCTGATTCTCGCGTCTTTAGATGAGAACAGCGGTCGTGCGGGCCTCGCAAGTGGGTTAAACCAAACGCGAAGTTAACCAAAGTTACGAAACCAAATTTCGCTCAAGAAGGAGAAATGATCATGTGCAAATTCAAAAATTCGCTAATCGCATTCGCCGGTCTGTTCCTTTTGATCGGCGTTATGACGCTTGTCACGTCAACTACAGTTCGCGGCCAAGGGCCGAGTATCCAGCCGCCAGTGGGTGATGTGGCCTACGAGATCGTCGGCCAGGTGCGAAACCCCACCATGACTACCTCGAATCAGTATGGCTACCTCTCCAACATCAACGGACTGAGCCTTGACCAGATCTTCAGTTCCACGCCACACAACGAGACTCAGGCTTTGTTCACTTTCTTTACCGAGGCCGAAAACAGTCAGGTGATCAACAACGGCAACCTCCGCGTGGTTAATCGCACGGGCACGACGACCATCTACAGTGATGCGACGCACGGCGACTTCGCGGATGAGAACTCTTTCCGTGACGGCACGCCCATCCTGATCATGTCACTTAGGCAGCAGGTCATTCTCGATCTGGTTGAAGGTACCTTCACCGCCACAAACGTGAACTCGGTCACTTACGTGGCGCCCATACTCGGGGTTCGTCTGGCGAAGATTGGCGATCAGTTCAGGACATCAATCAACGGCAGAGGAAACACCACCGGCACGCCGGCCATGTTTGTCATTGCCGGCTACACCGTGGCTGCCGACCAAGAAAGACCGAAGTAAGAAGCTGGTCTTTCCTGTTCAATTGATTGAGAAGAAAGCCCGACCCGAATTCCTCCGAGGCAGGCTTTCAATCTCGTTATAGGAGACCGCGATTCTCGCATTAGTTTGGAATTCTTCGACAGCCACCGACCGGCAAGGATCGTGTTCGTGATCAATTCAACGGCAACTTGATTCAGGCTGAGATGGTGAAAGCGTTCAACACCTCAATCGAATATCGGCCGCGGTTCGGGCCGTGAGACTCAGAGAAGAAAGAGTGACTATCGCATGAGACGCCTTGACTATGATTCTCGCGTCTTTAGATGAAGAGAACAGCCGGGCGCTGGACTCGCAAGAGAGCGGGAGGCTTATATGAAAAAGAGAAGGCATGTCACTGGATATCTATTCGGCCTGGCCTTAGCGCTGGCCGGTCTGGCTTCGCCTGCTGTTGCTCAGACCACTGCACCCAGGCAGAACGGCAAGATCGCATTTACCAGCGACCGGGACGGTAACAAGGAAATTTACCTCATGAATGCTGATGGGACCAACCAGGTTCGCATTACGAACAATGCTGTAGTGGACGATTATCCAACGTGGTCTCCTGACGGAACTAAGATCGCTTTTGTTTGCGAACGACCCGCCGGCGGCTTTGCAATATGCTTAATGAATGGGGATGGAGCAAATAAGACTGAGATCACGCCGGTCAGCTCACCAAGCACAATAAGCTGGTCTCCCCAAGGCGACAAGATTACCTTCGACGAACACTCGGACATTTTTGTGGTTAATATCGATGGCAGTAATCGTCATAGTGTCACAGATGGTCCGGAATGGGACCTTTGGCCATCCTGGTCGCCTGACGGATCAAGAATCTTGTTTTCAAGGTATATATATCCCGATCCTAGCCATGTTTACGGGGGAACCATTATGCACACGATCAGGCC